>Ga0134126_10010083_pt1 | contig 11906 bp, 13 predicted proteins | sample KB31752_FD_96881 | JGI IMG/M metagenome (GOLD analysis project Ga0134126, IMG submission 96881) | Terrestrial soil microbial communities with excess Nitrogen fertilizer from Kellogg Biological Station, Michigan, USA - KB3-175-2 | ecosystem: Environmental > Terrestrial > Soil > Unclassified ...
CGTCGTCATCGCCGGCGCCGGCCCCGCCTTTTGCGCCGGCCATGATCTGCGCGAGATCCGCGCCAATCCCGATCGCGCTCGCTACGAAGCGCTCTTCGCGCAATGCAGCCGGTTGATGCTGACAATCACGCGCCTGCCCAAGCCGGTGATAGCCCGCGTGCACGGCGTCGCCACGGCGGCCGGGTGCCAGCTCGTCGCCACCTGCGATCTCGCGGTCGCCGCCGCGGATGCGCGCTTTGCCACGCCGGGCGTCAATATCGGCCTCTTCTGCTCGACGCCGATGGTCGCGTTGAGCCGCGCCGTCGGGCGCAAGCCGGCGATGGAGATGCTGCTGACCGGCGACCTCCTCGGCGCGGCGCGCGCGCGCGAGCTCGGTCTCGTCAACCGGGTGGTGCCGCTCGCCGCGCTCGATGACGAGGTCGCGCGGCTGGCGCGGCAGATCGCCGGCAAGTCGGCGCATGTTCTGGCGATCGGCAAGGAGGCATTCTATCGGCAGGCCGAGCTCGGCATCGCGGCAGCTTACGACTATGCCTCGGAGGTTATGACGCGCAACATGCTGGCGCGCGACGCCGAAGAGGGCATCGACGCCTTCATCGCAAAGCGCCCGCCGGCATGGCAGGATCGCTAGCGCATTCCTAGAATCGTCCTCCGACAACGGGTACCCATCGTGAACCACGACAATTATACCGATCAGTATCTCCGATCGGTTCTCGACAAGGTGCGGACCATCGCCATGGTCGGCGCCTCGCCGCAATGGAACCGGCCGAGCTATTTCGTCATGAAATATCTGCAGGGGAAGGGCTTTCGCATCATCCCGGTCAATCCGCGCGCGGCCGGTCAGACGATCCTCGGCGAGAAGGTCTATGCCGATCTCAAGGACATCCCGGAGCCGATCGACATGGTCGACATCTTTCGCAATTCCGAGGCCGCCGGGCCGATCGCCGACGAGGCGATCGCCCTGGGCGCCAAGGCGGTATGGATGCAGATCGGCGTGCGCAACGACGCGGCGGCGGCGCGCGCCGAGGCGGCCGGGCTGCCGGTCGTCATGAACCGCTGTCCCAAGATCGAGTATTCGCGGCTGCATGGCGAGCTTGCCTGGAGCGGCGTCAACACCGGGATCATTTCCAGCAAGCGCCAAAAGAGGGTGTAGAGGCATGAGCGATTCACCAAAACCGGCCGGCAGCGGCTTCGGCTTCGAGACGCGCGCCGTCCACGCCGGCGCCTCGCCCGATCCGGCCACCGGCGCGCGGACGACGCCGATCTATCAGACCACCGCCTATGTCTTCGACGACGCCGATCACGCCGCATCGCTCTTCAACCTGCAGAGCTATGGCTACATCTATTCGCGGCTGACCAATCCGACGGTGTCCGTGCTCGAGGAGCGCGTCGCCTCGCTGGAAGGCGGGCGCGGCGCCACCGCCTGCGCCTCGGGACACGCGGCGCAGATGCTCGCCTTCTTCGCCTTCATGGAGCCGGGCGACGAGTTCGTCGCCTCGCGCAAGCTCTATGGCGGCTCGATCACCCAGTTCGGCCGCAGCTTCAAGAAATTCGGCTGGAACGTCATCTTCGTCGACCCCGACGACCCGGAGAATTTCCGCACGGCGCTGACGCCCAAGTGCAAGGCGATCTTCGTCGAGAGCCTGGCCAATCCCGGCGGCGTCGTCACCGACCTGGAGGCGATCGCCAAGATCGCGCATGCCGCCGGGGTGCCGCTCATCGTCGACAACACCCTCGCCTCGCCCTATCTCTGTCGGCCGATCGAATGGGGCGCCGACATCGTCATCCATTCGACGACCAAGTTCCTCTCCGGCCACGGCAACTCGATGGGCGGCGTCGTCGTCGATTCCGGCAAGTTCGACTGGTCGCAGAACGACAAGTTCAAATCGCTGAGCGAACCGGAGCCGGCCTATCACGGACTCAAGTTCCACGAGACCTTCGGCGACCTCGCCTTCACCGTCGCCGGCCATGCGCTGGGCCTGCGCGATCTCGGCGCGGCGATGGCGCCGCTCAACGCCTTCCTCACCATCACCGGCATCGAGACGCTGGCGCTGCGCATGGAACGGCATGTGCGGAACGCGCAGACGGTCGCCGAATTCCTCGCCGCGCATCCGGCGGTGAGCTGGGTCAACTATGCCGGGCTCGCCGCCAGCCCCTATCATGCGCTGGCGAAGAAATACCTGCCCAAGGGCGCCGGCTCGGTCTTCACCTTCGGTGTCGAGGGCGGCTACGAATCCGGCATCAAGATCGTCGAGCATTGCGAGCTCTTCTCGCATCTCGCCAATCTCGGCGACACGCGCTCGCTCATCCTCCACCCCGCCTCGACGACGCATCGCCAGCTCACCGAGGCGCAGCAGATCGCCGCCGGCGCCGGCCCTGACGTCATCCGCCTGTCGATCGGGGTGGAGAGCGTCGCCGACATCATCGCCGACCTCGACCAGGCGCTCGCTCACGCGATGAAGAGCGGGGCTTAATTCTCGCAAGGTAGAGAGAGCCCCCACCCCGACCCTCCCCCGCAAGCGGAGGAGGGAGGAATATCGGCTGCTCCGGAAAATTCCCTCCCCCGCCTGCGGGGGAGGGTCAGGGTGGGGGAAGTCTCCGAGATCACTCGGCCGGCGCGACGGCCGCCACCGGGCGGCTTGCGCTGCCCGGCAGGAAGAGCGCGGCGGCGGCGACGATCGCGGTGATCAGCGCCATCGTCATGAACAGCCAGTAGAAGTCGCCGGTGCGGTCGTAGATCATGGCGATGATCGGCACGCCGAGCGAGCTGACGCCGAGCGAGAGGACGAACTTGGCGCCGAAGGCGGTGGCGCGCCAGCGCGCCGGGGTGAAGGTCACGAGCAGGACGTTCTCGGCCGGCAGGGCGAAGATGCCGAGGCATTGCACGACGATGACGGTGGCGAGGAGCGGCAGGTTGAAGAGCGTCGCGGCGACGACGACGAAGGGAACCTGCAGCGCCCAGCAGACGACATAGACCGCCTTCAGCGAATAGCGGTCGGCGAGCCAGCCGCCGACGATCTGCGCGGCGCCGGAGAACAGGAAGACCAGGCTCACGAACCCGCCGGCGCCGAGGATGCCGCCATCGGTCAGCGCGGTGAGCCGCTCGGCGAAGATCTTGGGCAGCGCCACCGTCGTCATCTGCGCGACCAGTCCGGTGCCGAGCATGGTGATCGACAGGACGAAGAAGGCGCGCACGATATCGGCGCGCGACGCGTCGGGGGCCGGCTTGCGGTCGCTGCGCGCGGCCACCACCGAGCCGTCGCGCACGAAGACGGCGAGCGCCACGCCGGTCAGGGCGCAAAGGAGGCCGGGCACGATGAAGGCGGCGCGCCAGGAGATGAACTGCGTGAACGCCCCGGCGACGAGGGCCGAGACGCCGAGCCCGAGGCTGCCGAAGATGCCATTCCAGCCGAGCGCCTTGCCGCGGCTCTCGGCGTTGCGCACGAGCCAGGCGACGCCGACCGGGTGATAGATCGAGCCGAAAAGGCCGATGAGCGACAGGCCGAGAGCGAGGCCGAGCGGCCCGCTGGCGAGGCCGGTCAGCACCGCCGCCATGCCGGTGCCGACGAAATAGAGCACCATCATGCCCTCGGCGCTCCAGCGGTCGCCGAGCCAGCCCGCCGGCAGCGCCGCCGCGCCGAACAACACGTAGCCGGGGATCGACAGCGCGAGCAGCTCGCCATAGGTCATGCCGAAGCGCCCTTCGAGCGCGAGCACGACGGTGGGGTAGAGCAGCATCAGCAGATGCGCGAAGAAATGCCCGACATTCGAGAAGCCCATCGAAAGCCGGGCCGAGCGCGCCGTCATCGCGTGTCATCCCTCACATGTTCGCGCCCAGACTCCCACCGGTCGTGCCGCTTGGCAATGCCCGGCGGGACGCGGCAAGGCTGCCCTGCCCGGCCTGCATGAGCGGAGCGGGCTTGGCGCGCCGGCCCGCCCGGCATAACATGGCGGTTGAACAGGCGATGAAAGCGATCAGCCATGGCGCGCGGCGCATTGAGAGTGGTGAGCGAGGCGTCGGGGTCGCCCAACGCGGCGCAGCGCGCCTGGCTCGCCCGCGGCCTCGACCAGCCGGGCGGCAAGCTGCCTCTCTTCGACCGCAACGGCCAGCGCGTCAGCCCGCGCACCGTCAAGGTCTGCGTCGAGCACGGCTGGGCGGAACCCTGGTTCTCCAACCCGCTGAAGCCCGACTGGCTGATTTGCAAGCTGACCCCCGAAGGCCGCCGGGTCGCCGCGGGCGGCTGAGGTCGAGGGCAAGGCGGCGGCGTCGCGAAAGCGCGGCTGAGACCTGCAGATGCAGGCGGAATGCAGGCAAATCGCGGCAAAGCTCCCTCTCCCGCTCTCGCGAGGACCTAAGGTCCCCGCTGCCGCGTCAGGCGTGGCGAAGCCACGCCGGGAGCTTGCGGGAAAGAGGTCGTCATGACCGGGCCGAGCGACGGTTCTCCGGACCGCTGAAACCCGACCGGCTGATCTGCAAGCTGAACCACGGAAGACCGCCGGATCGCTGCACGCGGCTGGGGTCGAGGGCAAGGCGGCGGCGTCGCGAAAGCGCGGCGGAGACCCTGCAGATGCAGGCGGAATGCAGGCAAATCGCGGCAAAGCTCCCTCTCCCGCTCTCGCGCCTATCGACCAAAATCCTGGAACTGCATGCCCTAGCGCTCTCGCGGGAACCAAGGCCCCCGCTGCCGCGTCAGGCGTGGCGACGCCACGCCGGGAGCTTGCGGGAGAGGGTTCCGTTTTTGCCTCGCCGGACATGTAAGGCAGGAACCGACCGCGCTCGCCCCGTATCTCAATCTGCCCCCTCATCGGCGCCCTCACGATCGTCAATGTTCATGATATGTTCTTATCTGGGGTAAAATCAAGAGGCAGGGCGAGGAATCCAGGGCCGCAGTTTCTATAGGTGGATGCGAGGTTTCGCCGCGATCAGTCGCCGTGAAAGGTCGCGGCTCTGTCGGCGAACATCGCCACGACGACAATGATCGCGAGCCAGACCGCGATCGACGCTACTGATATCCAGAGATCGGTAGCTGTGCCCATGGCGCCCTCGGCCTTGGTTCCGGGTTAATGTCCCAAGGCCAGTCTCGCCTTGGACGGCACGTCGCGTCGAGCAAGCAGGCGGGGTAGTCCGCATGGGCTACGAAAACGAGGTCTGCCTGGTCAACCGGCGGTCGCTCGCGCCGCTTGCTACCACTTGTTCCGGAGTTCCCGCAGCTTCAAGAAGACCGTCTTCGCATTCGGATTATCCGGCAGGTCCGGAAACGCCTCGCGCAGCCGCGCGATCACCGATTTGCTGGTCAGGCGGAAGAAGGTATTGATCTCGCGCTCGAGCGCAAGCGTGGTGACCAGCGGCTTCGCCGGGTCCTGCGCCTCCATCGCCGGCAGCATTGCCTTGGCCTTCCGGTTATCGGGCTCGCGGTCGAGGGTGAAGGCGAGATTGCGCGCGATGTAGTCGTGGCCGGGGTATATCAGCGTCGCCTCGGGCAGCCTGGCGAGCTGGTTGGCGAAGGTACCGTAGAGCTCCACCGGGTGGCCGCCATTGTGGCAGTTGCCGGCGCCGGCGTTGAACAGCGTATCGCCACAGAAGAGGGCCGGCGCGTCGCCGTGCGAGCGCAGGCAGATATGGCTCATCGTGTGGCCCGGTGTGTCGAGGCATTCGAGCTCGACACTCTTGCCGACCCTGATCACGTCGCCGGCCTTGAGCCCGCGATCCATGCCGGGAATCTTGTCACGGGCATTCTGATGCGCCAGCACCTTGGCGCCCGTCGCCGCGACGACCTGGCGGTTGCCGCCAGTGTGGTCGCCGTGCTCGTGGGTGTTGAGGATCTGGGTGATCGCCCAGCCCTTGGCCGTTGCCGCGGCAAGACATTTTTCGTGATCGAGCGGATCGACCGCCAGCGTCTCGCCGGTTTCCGCGCAGGCGATCAGGTAGTTGAAGTTGCGATAGGCATTGGCGGTCCAGATCTGTTCGACGATCATCGCATGCCCCTCAAGATATTTGACCGTTGGGAGTGTGACCGGGCGGCGTGCTCTCCGCCAGCTCCGCATCGATGATATGGGTAGGGAGCGCCGCGACGGACAGCGGCCGATGGCACGATTGATCTTGGGACGAGTGGAATGGCGGGTGGCCTTCCGGCCGACGGGGACACCGCCCAAGACGATGCCCCGCAGCTCTGCCGAAAAGATGGTCGGGCATGTCAGATTCGAACTGACGACCCCCAGCACCCCATGCTGGTGCGCTACCAGGCTGCGCTAATGCCCGCGAGGGCGCGACTATAACAGGAAGCGGCGGCGATTCAACGGTGCGTGCGCGAGCGCATTCCGCCGACGCGAAATCGCTCTTCGTGCGCCGACTTCCCGCGTGGCTCCGCCCGAGCGGGGATGCCCTACCGGCGGCTCCGGCGCAAGAGGTCGCGCAGGTCGCCGAGCTCCTGCACCACTTCGGCGACGACGTTCTGTAGCTCGCCGACGGTTTCCGCCGCCGCGGTCTCGATCGCCGCGAGAAGCGGCGGCAGGTTCGGGTCGGCCTTGGCCGGCGACGCTTTCGCGACGCCGGCTTCCGGCCGGGCCGGCGGCTCGGCGGCCGCCTCGGCGACCGGCATGTTCTTCAGCGCGCCCTCGCGCAGCAGGCGCTGCACCCCTTTGATCGTGTAGCCGTCCTGATAGAGACATTGCCGGATGCGGCGCAGCAGGAGGACGTCTTCCGGCCGGTAATAGCGCCTGCCGCCGCCGCGCTTCAGCGGCTTCACCTGGGTGAATTTCGACTCCCAGAAACGCAGCACGTGCTGCGGCACGTCGAGCTCCTCGGCGACCTCGCTGATGGTGCGGAAGGCGGCGGCCGATTTCGCCGCTCGCCGCGCTGCCGGATCGAGGCTCTCAGCCATGCTCATCCGGCGCTTGTCTTCGCCGGCTGACCCTTGGCGAGGCTGGCGTTGATCTGGTCCTTGAGAACATGCGAGGCGCGAAAGACCAGGACGCGGCGGGGGTTGATCGGGACTTCCTGTCCGGTCTTCGGATTGCGGCCTACCCGCTTGCCCTTCTTGCGAACGGCAAAGCTGCCGAAGGAGGAGATCTTGACCATGTCGCCGCGCGTCAGCGCGTCGGAGATCTCGTTGAGCACCGTCTCGACCAGCTCCGCCGATTCGTTGCGCGAGAGGCCGACCTCCTGATAGACGGCCTCGCTCAACTGCGCCCGCGTGACGGTGTGTCCAGTCATGGCTTCCCCCTTTTTATGAGGAAACGTTAGTCCCGGCCGGGAAGTCCGTCAATTACAGAGAGTTGGCCGGCTTAGCTCATCTACAGAGGCCTCGACAAAGACACGGGAAAAGAGGTATCGACCACCAAGACACCCAGTCACCAAGGATTCTTCGGTGCGCCTGGCGCGCGTGCGCGCCTTCCTGGTGGCTTGATGTCTTGGTGGTTGACGCTCTCTTGCGCGCCCGCCTCGTCGCGTCCGCGGTTACCAGCGGACCAGGCTGGCGCCCCAGGTGAGGCCGCCGCCCATCGCCTCCATGAGCACGAGATGGCCCGGCTGGATGCGGCCGTCGCCGGCCGCCTCGGCGAGGGCGAGCGGGATGGAGGCAGCCGAAGTATTTGCATGCCGATCAATGGTTACCACGACTTTCCTGCCATCGAGGCCGAGCTTCTTTCCCATGCTGTCGATGATGCGGCGGTTGGCCTGGTGCGGCACCAGCCAGTCGATGTCGGCGGCGCTGAGGCGATTGGCGAGGAGCGCTTCGTCGACCGCCTCGGCGAGGCGGTTTACCGCGTTGCGGAAGACCTCGCGGCCGTCCATGTGGACGACCCCCGCGGTCTGCGTCGAGGACGGCCCGCCATCGACGTAGAGCATCTTGTAGTCGCGGCCGTCGGAGTGCAGGTGGGTCGACAGGATGCCGCGATCGTGCGGCCCCTCGAGCGGCGCGGCGCGCAGCACGACGGCGCCGGCGCCGTCGCCGAAGAGGACGCAGGTGCCGCGATCCTGCCAATCGAGGATGCGCGAGAAGGTCTCGGCGCCGATCACCATGGCCGAGCGCGCCTGCCCCGCCTTGATGAAATTGTCGGCCACCGCCAGCCCGTAGACGAAGCCGGAGCACACCGCCTGGATATCGAAGGCGCAGCCCGTGGTCATGCCGAGCTGCGCCTGCACCTTGGCCGCCGTCGCCGGGAAGGTATTGTCCGGCGTCGTCGTGGCGAGGATCAGGAGATCGAGCTCGCTCCCCGCGACCCCGGCATCGGCCAGGGCGCGCTGCGCCGCCCGGCGCGCGAGATCGGAACACAGCTCGCCCTCGGCGGCGATGTGGCGCTGGCGGATCCCGGTGCGCTGTACGATCCATTCGTCGGAGGTGTCGATCCGCTGCGCCAATTCCGCATTGGTGAGGATGCGTTCGGGGAGATAGGCCCCGCAACCGATGACCCGAGAGCGAAACTGCATGGCGGAATGACTCAGAGTGCCGCGGGTTGCGGCGCGGTCTGGATGGCCTTCAGGCGGGCGAGCTCGTCGCGCGTCTGATCGACGAACCCATTGATCTTCATGTCGACGGCGACACCGATCGCATTGGCGAAACCGAGCGCATCGGCGCCGCCATGGCTCTTGACGGCGATGCCGTTGAGGCCGAGCAGCATGGCGCCGTTGTAGCGCCGCGGGTCCATGCGCTCGCGCATCTTCTTCAAGGCGTCGGCGGCCAGGAGATAGCCGAGGCGGGCGAGCAGCGAATGCTTGAAGGCGGCGCGGAGGAATTCGCTGAACAGCCGCGCCGTGCCCTCCGCCGTCTTCAGCGCGACATTGCCGGTGAAGCCGTCGGTGACAATGACGTCGACGGTGCCGGCGGCGATGTCGTTACCCTCGATGAAGCCGTAGAACTTGACCGGCGAGTTCTCGGCGCGCAATTGCGTCGCGGCCGAACGCACCGCCTCGTGCCCCTTGAGATCCTCGGAACCGACATTGAGCAGACCGACCGTCGGCTGGAGCAGGCCGAGCACGCTGCGCGCGAAGGCGTCGCCCATGAGGGCGAACTGCACCAGATTGTCGGCGTCGCACTCGATGTTGGCGCCGAGATCGAGCATGACGCTCTCGCCGCGCTGGGTCGGAAAGAACGAGGCGATCGCCGGGCGGTCGATGCCGGGTAGCATCTTGAGGGCGAATTTGGCCATCGCCATCAGGGCGCCGGTATTGCCGGCCGAAACGATACCGTCGGCGCGGCCTTCGGCCACCGCGTCGATCGCCAGGCGCATGCTGGAGCGGCGTCCGGTGCGCAAGGCGACCGAGGGCTTCGCCTCGTTGGTCACCAGCTCGCTGGTATGGTGAATCTGCGCGCGCGCCGTCAGCCGCGGCATCTTGGCGAGAAGCGGCTTTATCTTCGCCTCGTCGCCGAATAGCAGAAAATCGGCTTGCGGGTAGCGCTTGAGCGACCTGTCGGCTCCCTTCAGCACCATGAGGGGCGCCTGGTCGCCGCCCATCACGTCGAGGGCGATGGTGATCCGCTCGCTCAAACCGAGCCGTCCCTACCCTACGGGCTTCGCCCTAGGCGTTTTCAGGCTGCGTGGCGATGACTTCGCGTCCATTGTAGTGACCGCAGGCGGCGCACAAATGGTGCGGGCGCTTGATCTCGCCGCAATTCGGGCATTCGACATAGCTCGCCGACGGCAGGGCGTGATGAGCCCGCCTCATGTTGCGCCGCGATTTGGAGGTTTTCTTCTTTGGAACTGCCATTTGGTAAACTCACGAAAGGAAGACGGTCGGAGAGCCGCAGGTAATTAAACAAAAACCGGGCTGACGGCAACATCGTTCAGCACCGTATTACTTTTTTGCCAACTTCGCCAACTCGGCGAAAGGCGAAGGCACGACGCTCTGATCAGGCGTCGACTGCGCGGCAACCGCGATTTCCCCGCCAAACGCTTCATCGCGCGGGATTTCTCCCGACGGAATCTCTGCCGGCGGAACCTCCGCGCCAGGCGCCCGCGGGAAGGGCGGCAGGGCCAGAGAAAGCTGCTGCGCGACCGCTTCGCCGATGTCGATCTCGTCGCTGCCTAGGATTTCATAGGCATCGTCCTCGGCGGCGAGGTCCTCGGGCGGCGGCTTGCGCCGGTAGAGCAGCGTCGCGCGATCCTCGATCCGGCTGGCGAACGGCTCTAGCGTGACTCCGCAGAGCTGGACGACATCGGCGACGATCGCGGCGGCGAGGCGGATGTCGCGGCCGTGCCGCGCAAGCTCGACGGCGGCGGTGAAGCGGTCGAGCGAGACGAGCGCGAAGCGCCGCGCCAGCGCCGCCCGCTCCTCTGCGGTCGCGGCGAGCTGATAGACCATCGGATCGACGCCCAGCCGCGACGTCGAGGCGAGCCGCGAGAATTCCGCAGCCGCGCGATCGGCGCGCGCCGTCATCACGCCGCGCCCGCCGCGGCGGGGAGCGCGGCGAAGCTCACCTCCCCCGCGATCAGCCGGGCGACGGGCTGCGCGGCGATCTCCGCCACGCAGCGGCGCAGATAGGCGGCGATGCCGGCGATGTCGCGGTCGGCGGCGGTCACCGTTCCATAGAGGTTGCGCCGCAACGCTTCGGCGAGCGGCGCCGGACCGTCGGCCGCGAGACCTTCGTCATAGGCGCCGATCCGGCCGTAGAATGCCTGCGCCATCGTCTTGACCTGGCGACCGACGCCGAGGTCCCCCACCCCCATCTCGCGCAGGCCGCGATCGAAATCGGCGAACATGACGTCGAAGAGATCCTGGGCGAGCGCCGCCGTGCGCGGCCGCTCGGCCTTGAGCCGGTTGAGCACGAGGTAGCCATGAAGGGCGATCAGCTCGAAACGGCCGTCAAACGTGTCGGGAACGCCGAAACCGACGAAAAAGACAGGCGCGCGCGCCTGGGCGACGATGGCGTGGTAAAGACGCAGCGCGGCATCGCGGTGGCGGTTGCGGCGAAAAAGCGATGCAAGCGACATGGATCGGTCGATACCTCCATTGGCGGGCACCGGCGGGTTTTTCGCTCGGGGGCCGCAGTTGACACCGTACCGCGCGGGAGTGCAATTTGCGATCCGAAGATGGGCGCGGGAGCCCTGATTTTCAATCGAAGCCGCGGCGCGCCCGCCCCTCCAGCCGCGGCGCCGGAAAGTGTCTCGTCATGACGAAGCGTCGCTCCGCCCTGCCCCTGCTGCGTTGCGCCGCCGTCGCGCTGGCGCTCGCGTCGTGCCAACCGACGATCGACCAGCGCGGCAACCTGCCCGATCAGAAAAAAATCGCGTCGATCGAGCCCGGCGTCACGACCAAGGAGATGGTGACGCAGATCCTCGGCAGCCCGTCGAGCGTTTCGACCTTCAGCGACAGGACCTGGTACTACATCAGCCGGCGGACCGAGCAGACGGCGTTCTTCGACCCGCAAGTGCTCGATCAGGAGGTCGTCGTCGTCGCCTTCAACGATGGCGGCGTGGTGCGCGACGTCCAGCGCCTCAACCTTGCCGACGGCCGCCAAGTCTCTCCGGTGGCGCGCGAGACGCCCTCGGCCGGCCGGGAGCTCGGCTTCATGGAGCAGCTCATCGGCAATCTCGGCAAGTTCAACACGGCGGGCGGCGGGCCGAAGGTCTTCTCGGGCGGCGCCACCACCCCCAACCGGAACGGCCAGTAACGCTGACGGCGCGGCGGCCCCGGGCCGGTAAGGCCCGGAGCCGGCTCGCGTTCTCCGCCGCTGCGGTCAGTGACCGCCGGCCAGCATCGCCAGCAGCAGGATGGCGACGATGTTGATGATCTTGATCATCGGGTTGACGGCGGGACCGGCGGTGTCCTTGTAGGGATCGCCGACGGTATCGCCGGTGACGGCGGCCTTGTGGGCGTCCGAGCCCTTGCCGCCATGATGGCCTTCCTCGATGTACTTCTTGGCGTTGTCCCAGGCGCCGCCGCCCGAGGTCATCGAGATGGCGACGAAGAG
>Ga0134126_10010084_pt1 | contig 11905 bp, 7 predicted proteins | sample KB31752_FD_96881 | JGI IMG/M metagenome (GOLD analysis project Ga0134126, IMG submission 96881) | Terrestrial soil microbial communities with excess Nitrogen fertilizer from Kellogg Biological Station, Michigan, USA - KB3-175-2 | ecosystem: Environmental > Terrestrial > Soil > Unclassified ...
GAGTCGAACATCCTGGGCGTCGCCTGCAGGGCCGGCGGGCCTTCCATGACCACGTGGTAGCTGTTCACCTGGGTGAAGTACTGGGCCACCTGCCGCTGGCCGATGACGTTGTAGATCGCATTGTTGATGTCGGCAGGCGCGATGCCGAACCGCGAGGCCGCCGCCCGGTTGATGGTGAGGTTGACTGCCGCGCCCTGTGACTGCTGGTCGGAGCTGACGTCGACGAGCTGCGGCAGTTGCTGCATGGCGCTGACCAGCCGGGGGCCCCAGCTGTCGAGCTCGTCGAGGTCGGGGTCGCTCAGCGTGTACTGGTACTGCGCCTGGCCGGTGCGGCCGCCGACGCGGATGTCCTGCGCGGCCTGCAGCAGCGCGCGCACGCCGACCAGGCGGCCCAGCTTGGGGCGCAGATCGTTGATGATCTCCGTGGCGTTGCGGGTGCGGCCCTGGTCGCGCGTCTTCAGGCTGATGTTGAGGTTGGCCTGGTTGGCGCCGCCTGAGCCCAGGAAGAACCCGACGCCCTCGACGTTGGGGTTGCTGGTGATGACCTTGGCCACCTGGTCGATCTTGTCCGACATCTTGGCGAACGAGGCGTCCTGCGAGGTCAGCACCACGCCCTGGATGAAGCCGGTATCCTGCTGCGGGAAAAAGCCGGTCGGCACTGAGATGTAGAGGAAGGCCGCCAGCCCCATCGTGGCGAGGAACACCGCCAGGGTGACGCCGGTGTGCCGCAACACGAAGTCCAGCCCGCTCGCATAGCTGCGCTCCAGGTTGGCGAACGAGCGCTCCAGCCAGCGCGTGAAGGGGTTGCTGGGCGGCTTCGGCTGCTTCAGGAACTGGCCTGCCAGCATCGGCGTCAGCGTCAACGACATCGCGATCGAGACCAGCACGGCGGCGCTGAGCGTCAGCGCGAACTCCTGCATCAGCCGGCCCACCACGCCGCCCATGAAGACCAGCGGCGTGAAGACCGCGAGCAGCGAGATCGAGATGGTGAGGATGGTGAAGGCGATCTCGCCCGAGCCCTGCAGCGCGGCCGTGAACGGCCGTTCGCCATGCTCGATCCGTTTCCAGATCACCTCCTCCATGACGATGGCGTCGTCGACCACGAAGCCAACCGCGATGGTCATCGCCATCAGCGACAGGTTGTCGAGGCTGAAGTGCAGCGCCAGCATCACCGCGCAGGTGGAGAGCAGGCAGATCGGGATGATGGCGCTGGGGATCAGCGTCGCACGCACGTCGCGCAGGAACATGAAGATGACGATCACCACCAGCGCGATGGTGATCAGCAGGGTGATCTCCACGTCGCGCACCGAGGCGCGGATGGTCTGGGTGCGGTCGGCCAGCATGGTGACGTTGACCGCCGGCGGGATGTCGGCCTCCAGGCCCGGCAGCGCCTTGTTGATGCGGTCGACCGTTTGGATGACGTTCGCGCCCGGCTGCTTGAAGATGACCAGCAGCACGCAGCGACCGGGCACCAGGTTGCTGTCCTTGTTGGCGATGCCCGGGTACATCCAGGCGCCGGCCTGGTTGTTCTCGACATCCTGCTTGACGGTCCCGATCTGGCTGAGCGTGATGCCCGCGCCGTTGTGGTAGCCGACCAGCACGTCCTTCCAGGGCGCCGCGTTCAGGATCTGGTCGTTGGCGTAGATGTTGTAGCTCTTCAGCGGCCCGTCGATGTTGCCCTTCGGCGTGTTGACGGTCTGGCTGGCGATCGTGGTGCGGATCTGGTCGAGCTGCAGGCCGAGCGCGGCCGCCTTGCGGGGGTCGACCTGGATGCGCACGGCGGGCTTCTGCTGGCCGCCGACAAACACCTGCCCCACCCCGTCGATGCGCGAGATCTGCTGGCTGAGGATGTTCTCGGCATAGTCGTCGACGGTCGACAGCGGCAGCGTCTCGCTGGTGAGGCCGATGATCATGATCGGCGCGTCGGCCGGGTTGACCTTGCGGATGCGCGGCGCCGAGGGAAGGTTGGTCGGCAGCTGGCCGCTGGCGGCGTTGACAGCCGTCTGGATATCCTGCGCAGCCGAGTCGATGTTGCGCGACAGCTCGAACTGCACAGTGATGCTGGTCGAGCCCAGCGAGCTGACCGAGGTCATCTCGGTGACGCCGGGGATCTGGGAGAACTGCCGCTCGAGCGGCTGGGCGATGTTGGAGGCGGTCGTCTCCGGGCTGGCGCCCGGCAGGCTGGCGCTCACGGAAATGGTCGGGAAGTCGACCTCCGGCAGCGCCGCCACCGGCAGGTTCATGAAACCGACGATGCCGAACACCAGGAAGGCGGCGGCGATCAGCGACGTCGCGATCGGCCGGCGGATGAAGGGAGCGGATATGTTCATGCGCCAGGCCCGTTGCCGCCCGCCCCGCCCTTCCCCTGGCCGCCATGACCGCCATGGCCGGGTCCGCCCGGACCGCCTTGGCCGCTGATCCGCACGATCGAGCCCGGCTTCAGCGACATCTGCCCGTCGGTGACGACCTGCTGGCCGGGCGTCAGCCCGCCCTGGATGACGGCGATCGTCCCCTCGGTGGTGACGACGTTCACCGGCTGGTTGACCGCCTTGTTGCCCGGTCCGACCAGGTAGACGAAGGCGCCCTTCGGACCCTGGTTCACCGCCGCGGCCGGCACGGTGATGGCGTTGTGCAGCGTCTCCAGCGTCAGCTTGATGTTGACGAACTGGCCCGGCCACAGCAGGCGCCCGCCGTTCGCAAAGCGCGCCTTCATCTGCACGGTGCCGGTGGTCTGGTCGACGTGGTTGTCGGCGATGATCAGCTCGCCGGCCACGAGGTCGGCCCCGGTCTCCTGGCTCAGCGCCTCCACGGCCAGGGGCCGCGTGAAGTTGCCGGAGACGGCGGCGAGCCGCTGGAAGTCGCCCTGCGGCACCGTGAACAGCACCGCGATCGGCTCGACCTGATTGACGCTGACGATGCCGGTCGTGAGCGAGGTGGTGACGATGTTGCCGGGATCGACCAGGCGCACGCCAACGCGTCCGGCCATCGGCGATGTGATCCTGCAATAGTTGACGTTGACCTGGGCCGCGGCCACCGAGCCCTGGTCGGCAAGCACCGTGCCTTCGTTCTGCTTGACGGTGGCTTCCTGGTCCTCGGCGGTCTGCCGGGCGATCGAGTTCTGCGCCAGCAGCGTCTGGAAGCGGGCCAGGTCGCGCTGCGCGCCGGCCAGGATCGCCTGGTCGCGCTTCAGCGCGCCCTGCGCCTGGGTGAGCGCCGCCTTGTAGGGCCCGCAATCGATCTCGACGAGCAGCGTGCCGGGATGGACGTCATCGCCCTCCCTGGCGACGTATACCAGCCGTCCGTTGATCTGTGGGTTGATCAGCACGCCCTGCCAGGCCTGCGCGGCGCCCAGCTCGGACATCGAGGTCGCGACGTCCTGCACGGTCACCGGCGCCACGGTCACTCCGACCGGCGGCGTTCCCTTCGGCTTCGCTGGCTTGTTGCCCAGCGCCAGCCACGCAATCAGCGCGACGAGCAAAATGCCGAGTGCGACAAATCCCCAGCGGAACCGTCGGGGTGTCCCCATTCACGAAGATCCTCTGCTGCAGGCGCGAAGGGCGCGCCAAACGCGTTCCAACTAGTACGCGGCAGGGCCAGCAAGATTTCGAGCGCGAGACGCGGCCGGCCTTTTGTTGGCGCGTGCGTCCGTTTCATGAACTCCCACGGCGGGAGACATTTGGCCTATCAATTGGTTCCGGGCAAGCTTCTGGGGGCGCCCGTGACTACCGATGCGGCCGTCTCCGGCGCCCGCAAGCCGAAGGTGCGGCCCTGCGCGCCGGCCTCGTCGTCGTAGGTCTCGCCGCCCGCCTCGCTGAGTTCCAGCTGGGTGACGAAGCCGCCGGCCGCGGGCTCCGAGCGCACCACCCGTCGACTCGACGGCAGGCCGGCCGGGCCGTCGGCCAGCGCCTCGCTCAGCACCCGGCCGGTCAGCTTGCCCTTCGCCTCCAGCGGCAGGCCGAGCACGTGCGCCACGGTCGGCGCGACATCGGCGTTGCCGACCGGGTCCTGATCGACGAAGCCGTGTTTGAAGTCGGGCCCGACGGCCGCCATGAAGTTGAAGGTGTCGCCGCGGTGGAAGGCGCCGTGGATGCCCTGGCCCTGCTGCAGCTCGGTGTCGGCCACCTCGACCACGCAGTTTGTGGGCGTCGCACAATCGCCGCCGAAGCTCTTGAACGCCACCATGATCGAAGGGGTCGGGGTGCGCGAGGCGCCCTTCATGCCGATCAGGCTGGTTGGCAGCGCGCCTGGGATCGGGCCGAGATCGTCGTCGACGAAGATCGCGCTGACGTAGTCCTCGGCGACCAGGGCCGCGACGATGCGCCTCGCCAGCGCCGCGCGGTCGGCGCCGGAGACCCACAGGTCCTCCATGCCGCCGTTGGAGGCGATGGTGACCAGCGGATGGTCTGGATCCGGCCCCAGCACCGCGCCGGCGCCGCGCGGGTGGAAACCCTCCGAGAGCTCGACGTCGAGGCCGTTGCCGTTGTGCAGCGGCATGTCCAGCGCCTTGGCGAGATCGATGGCGAAGAAGCCGGGGGGCAGGAAGCCGGCCGGCACGTCGCGGTAGTTCAGCTTCGCGGCGACGCTGGTGCGACTCTCCTTGGAGACAGTCGAGAAGCCATGGTCGGCGGTGACGAACACGTCGGTGTTGGCGTCGAGGCCGAGCGCGGCCAGCGCGTCGCGCACCCGCTGCAGGTCGTTTGCTGCATTGCGAACGCCGGCCATGCTGGTCGGGCCGTTGATGCCTGGGGTCAGCGCGTTGAGGCTGTCGCCCTGGGCGTGCTGGGTGCCGTCCGGGTCGCGCGACCAGAACACGATCAGGAACGGCTTGCCCTCGGCCTTGAAGCGCGGCAGCAGCACCTTGGCGACCACGTCGGCGAACCAGTTCTGCTGCTCGACGTTGGCGACCCGCACGCCCGGCATGATGTAGGAGCCGGGGTCGGTGTTGAGGCCGCGGTCGGGCGCGGCGGCGTCGAGCCCTGCCGCCTTGATCGCCGCCACGAGGGCGGGCGTCAGCTTGGCGCCGCCGAGGTCGCGCCAGCCGGTGTTGTCGTCGATCAGGATCCCTTCGCCGCCCCCGAGCGCGGCGATGTCCTGCACGGCGGCGGGGCCGGCCTTGCCGATGACCGCGGTGGCGTAGCCGTGGGAGCGGGCCGCGGCGACCAGGCTGGTTTCGCCCAGGTAGTTGCCGTCGAAGCGGCCGTTGACCAGCGCCAGCGCCTGGTCGTCTTCCAGCGGCGCCACCATCCCGCCGACCGGAAAGCCCCACTTCTCGCCGCCGTAGAGCAGGTTGCCATAGTCGCCGGTGTCGCCGAGCGCATGGCCGGTGGCGATCGCCGAGGCGTTGGCGGTGGTCACGGTGGGGAACAGCGAGTGGCTTTGCGCGAAATAGACGCCGTCGCGCTTCACCGCCTCGAAGCCCGGCGCGGTCTCGGCGTTGACGACGCCGGAGCGCAGCCCGTCGGCGACGAAGATCACCACGTTGCGCCGCGACGGGTCCTTCGGCGGGTCGGCGCTGGCGCACGGCGCGGCCGCCGCGGTCAGGGACGCGAGGAAGAGCGCGATGAAGGCTCGCCGCATGGGCCGGACTCCGGATTCGGGTGTCCGCGTTCCATGCGCCAGGCATGTGACAGTGGTTCGAAGCTTCTGCGACGCCCAAAGGCGTGTCGCTGGGGCAGCCCGCTGGCGGCGCCCGCTAGCCCGCCGGGTCGGCGCGCTCGGCGAGGGTGCGCACCATCTGGTCGCGATCACGCGGGATGACCAGCACGCGCTCGGCAGTGGCGACGATCACCAGGCCGGAGACGCCGCACACGGCGATCTGCGGGCCTTCGGTGAACACCAGGCAGTCGCTGACCTCATGCAGCACCGAGGCGCCGCGCACCGCGTTGCCCTGCGCGTCGCGATCCTGCACCTCCCAGACCGCCGACCACGAGCCGATGTCGCTCCAGGCGAAGTCGGCGGCCACCAGCACGGCGTCGGCGGTGCGCTCCATCACCGCATGGTCGATCGAGATCGAGGGCGAGGCGGCGAAGGCGTCCGCGTCGAGCCGCAGGAAGTCGGCGTCGACCTCGGCGCGCTCGATCGCCATCCGCACCGCCGCCAGCACCTGCGGCTCGTGCTTCTCCAGCTCGTCGATCAGCTTGTCGGCGCGCATCAGGAAGAGGCCGCTGTTCCACAGGCACCCGGCCGCGCAGAGCCGCTCGGCCTCGGCCAGCACCGGCTTTTCCAGGAAGCGCGCCACCTTGCGCACCCCGTCCGCCAGCGGCTCGCCCGGCTCGATGTAGCCATACCCGGTGGACGGGAAACTGGGCTCGAGCCCGAACAGCACGACCGCGCCGGCCTCCGCGGCCGCGACGCCGCGCGCGATCGTGGCGCGGAAGGCGGCGGCGTCCGGGATGGCGTGGTCGGCGTGGGCGGAGAAGATCAGCGCGTCCGGATCGGCGGCATGGGCCAGGAGCGCGCCGGCGGCCAACGCCGGGGCGGTGTTGCGCCCCTTCGGCTCCAGCACGATCCGCGCCGCCGCAAGCGACGCCTCGCGCAGCTGCTCGGCGATCAGGAAGCGCTGCGAGGCGCCGCCGATGATCAACGGCGCGGCGAACATCGCCGGATCGCTCAGGCGCCGCACCGTCTGCTGCAGCAGCGTCTCCTCGCCGGTCAGCGCGAGGAACTGCTTGGGCCGCGACGGCGACGACATCGGCCAGAGCCGCTTGCCCTCGCCGCCGGACAGGATGACGGGCGTGATCATATGAGCGCGGCCTTAGCAGCCGGTCCCGGCTGGTCAAGCGTCCCCGGTTGGTCAAGCTGTCGACATCGGTTCATATTAAGTCCCGTGTGAATCTAGGGGGACGGCGGCGCGATGGCGCTCGTGCTGGTGATCGACGACGATCCGCTGTTTCGGGAAATCGCCCGCGAGCTCCTCATCCAGGCCGGATACGACGTGGCGCTGGCGGAGAACGGGGCCGAGGCGGCGAGGCTCGCGCCGCTGCCGAGGCCCGACCTCGCGGTGGTCGACATGCTGATGCCCGAACGCGACGGCATCGAGACGATCCGCGACCTGCGCGGCCGCTGGCCGGGCGTGAAGCTGGTCGCGGTGTCGGCCGGATCGCGCGGGCTGGCGCCCAACCTGCTGCTGCGCGCCGCCACGGCGATGGGGGCCGACGCGGCGCTGCAAAAGCCTGTCGACCATGCCGTGCTGCTGAAGCTGGTCGGTGAGCTGCTCGGCTAGCCGCGCCAGGCGCCTTGGCCTATGTCTCCGCGCTCTTTGGAAGGCAGAACGCGGACGCACGCCCTCAGATGACCGCGATGGACGCATGATCCGCGTGATGGTCACCGGCGCGGCGGGATTCCTCGGCGCCACGCTGGCGCGGCGGTTCGAGGCTCGCGACGATGTCGAGCTGATCGCGCTCGGCCGCGCCGCGCCGCCGCCGTTCCCGCGCGCCGGCGTGCTCGACCTGCACGACCGCGCTGCGATCGCCGACGTGCTCGCCGAGGCGCGGCCCGACGTGGTGGTGCACGCCGCCGGGCGCACGCCCGGCAAGCCGGGCGCGCTCCTTGCAGACAACGCCGTCGCCACCGCCAACCTCGCCGAAGCGATTGGCGAGGCGGCCTGCGGCGCGGCGCTGGTGCTGCTGGGCTCCGGCGCGCAGTACGGCGTCCCGGACCAGCTGACGCCCTGGAAGGAGACCGACCCCTGTTCGCCGTTCGAGCCCTACGGTCTATCCAAGCACGCCGCCGAGACCGCGGCCTTCGCAGCGGCCAGGCGCCTCGGGTTCGGCGTCGCGGCGCTGCGCATTTTCAACGTGGTGGCGCCCGAGCCGCAGGGCGAGCAGGTGTTCGCCGCCTTCCTGCGCCGGGCGGCGGCCGCTGCGGCGGCCCCGCCGCCGTGGCGCGTCGAGATGGGGCCACTCACCGCGCTGCGCGACTTCGTCGACATCGAGGATGTGCTGACCGCGGTGGAGCGGGTGATCGAGCGCGGCGTCTGGGGCGAGGCGATCAACGTCTGCGCCGGTGTCGGGCGCACGGCGCGCGCGCTGCTGGGTGCGGCCGCGGCGCAGACCGGAGGCGCCGTGGTGGTGCGCGAAGAAGCCGAGGGCGCGCCGCCCGAGCTGGCCTGGTCGGTCGGCGATCCGGCCAAGTGCGAGGCGCTGCTGGGCTTTCGCCCGACCAGCGACCTCGCGCCAGTAACGCGGCGCGCGGCCGCCTGGCTGGTCGCCGCCGCGAGGCGGGCCGAGCCGGGCGCCGCCCGGTTCCGCACATGAGCCGGGCGCGGGGGCGATCGCGATGCGCGTAGTCGTGACGGGAGGCCTGGGCTACGTCGGCAGCCATCTGGTCCACACGCTGCTGGCGGCCGGACATCAGGTGGCCACGGTCGACATCTCGACGCCCGGCGTGCGGCGCGAGCTGTTCCGCGGCGAGGAGTTCCTGCAGACCGATCTGGTGCGCGCGGGCGACCTCTCCGCCGAAGCCGGTTTCCTGCGCCGCGCCGACGTGATCATCCATCTCGCGGCTTTGATCGAGGCGGCGCAGTCCGTGCGCCAGCCGGCGCTCTACTACGAGGTCAATGGCGTCGCGACGCTGACCGCACTGGAACTGGCCCGACGGCTGGGGGCGCGCGGCTTCGTGTTCGCCAGCTCGGCGGCGGTCTACGGCCCGGATGCGCGCCTGCCGATCCGCGAAGACGAGCCTACGACGCCCAACAATCCCTATGGCTGGAGCAAGCTGATGGGCGAGCGCGTCGTCGCCGACGTCTGCGCCGCCAACGGCCTGGAGTCGCTCTCGCTGCGCATGTTCAACCTGATCGGCGGCGATCCGGCGGTCGGCGTGGTGCCGCGCGGCGGCGGGCTCTTCGCCGCGGTGACCGAGGCGATGGCCGGGCGGCGCGACACGGTAGTGGTCTACGGCGACAATTTCCCCACCAAGGACGGCGCCGCCAGCCGCGACTACCTCGACGTGCGCGACGCGGCGCGGGCTTTCCTGCTGGCCATCGAGCGGCGCGGCTGGGGTCATGCGTCGGTCAACATCGGCTCGGGCGTGGCCACCACCGTGCGCGAGGTGATCGAGGCGGCGCGCGTGGCGGGCGGCAAGCCGCTCGGAGCCGAGGCGGCGCCGGCGCGGCCGGGCGAGCTCGCCCAGTCGCTGGCCGCGATCGACAAGGCGGCCGAGCTGCTCGGCTGGCGTCCGGGCCGGGCCGACATCCCGGCGGCGCTCGCCTACGAGCACCAGGTCCGCCAGCGTCTCTGAATGCCCGAACCGGTCCCTTCCGGGTGCAAAGTCGCCCTGGTGATCTTCCGGCTGGCCCCGGCCGGCGGCCTCGAGCAGCACTGCCTGCGGCTCGGCGCGCTGCTGAAGAGCCGCGGTTGTGAGGTCACCGTCGTGACCACCCGCCCCGCGCCGACGCCCGGCCTGGCGGTGGAGAGCCTGGCCGTCCGCGGTCGCACCAATCACGGACGGCTCGCCGCGTTCGCCGAGGACGCCGCGCGCGCGGTGGCCGGCCGCTTCGACGTCACCGTCGCTTTCCACGCCATCCCCGGCTTCGACGTGATCTTCTGCGCCGACCCCTCCCGCTCCAATCCGCCGGCCACGAAGCGCTGGCTGCCGCGCTATGCGACCTACGCGCGGCTGGAGCGCGCGGCGTTCGCGCCAAGTCGGCTGGGCCGGGCGCTGCTGCTGTCGCGTCGGCAGGTCGAGGAGTTCGCCGCCAACGCCGGGGCGCCCCGGGACCGGCTGACGCTGCTGGCGCCGACCGTCGATCGCAAGCGCGCCGCTCCGCCGACGCCGGCCGACCGCGCGGCGGCGCGCGCCGCGCTGGGGCTGGATGGCGGCGCGATCGCCTGGCTGTGGGTCGGGCTACAGCCGAACACCAAGGGCCTCGACCGGGCGCTGAAGGCGCTGGCCGCCGCGCCGGGCGCACGGCTGCTGGTCGCCGGCCTGGATCCCGCCGGGCGCGGCCACGCCGAGATGCGGCGCCTGGCCGAACGCCTCGACGTCGGCGAGCGCGTCATCTGGCTCGGCTTCCTGGACAACGCGGGCCTTGCGTCCGCGATGGCGGCCGCCGACGTGCTGGTCCACCCCGCCCGCGCCGACGTCACCGGGGGAGTGATCCTGGAGGCGATGGCGAACGGCGTGCCGGTGATCACCACCGCTGTCTGCGGGTTCGGCGAGCACGTGGAGAAGGCGGACGCCGGCGTCGTGCTGGCCGAGCCATTCCGGCAGGCGGCGCTCACGCAGGCGGTGCAGGCGGTGACGCCCGGGCAGCTCGCGCGCTGGTCGGCGGCGGCGGCGGCCTATGCCAGCGATCCGGCGCTGTTCAGCGGCCTGGAGGTCGCGGCTGACCTCGTTCTCGCGGCCGTCCAAGGTCGGTGAGCCAGCGCATCGAGCGCGCCAGGCCGAGCACGCGCCGGCGTCGGCGGAACTCGGGCGAGGCCAGCACCTGGGCGGCCCCGCGCCGCGGCGTCTCGCTGGCCGCAACAGCGCTCCGGGCCTCGCGCAGCATGGACACGCGCCCTTCACCATCGAACCGCCGCCGCAGCGCCCGCGACAGCCGCGCACGCATGTCGGCGCGCCAGTCCGGTTTGTGCACGCCCGAGGCGGCGCGGATCAGGCCCATCGCGTCGTCGCCCAGCCGCAGCACGCCCTCGTGCTCGCCCCAGCCGTCGTAGGCCGGCTCGTCGGCCACCACCGGCGCCGCGCCGAGGTAGCCGGCGACGATCACCGCGGTCGGACATTTGTAGGGGGCGTTCGCGGTCGCGCCTTCCGGGTGCAGCAGGATGTCGGGACCGAACCGGCGCCAGCGCCGCACGAACTGGCGGAACGAGCGCTCGCCCGGCATCACCACGACCTCCGCGGCGCCGAGCTCCTGCTCCACCGCTTTGGCGGCCGCAGCGGTCGCGACCACGCGGATCGGCTCGGCCGCGGCCAGGGCGCCCAGGCGCTCGATCGGCTGTCCCTCCAGCCCGATCGCGCGGAAGTCGCCGCCCGGCAGCACGACCGTGAGCGGGCCATCGGCCGGCGGCCCGCCGTTCGCGAGCAACGGATCGAGCACCGGCCCCCAGACCCTGACGTCCGGATGCAGCGGCCGATACGCCTCCGCCAGCTTGGGGGTCGAGACCCAGAGCGCCGCCGCGCCGGTCAGCGCGCGTCGCATGCGGGCCGGTGTGAAGAAGGCCGATGCGTCGCCCTCGGCGCGCAGGACGAGGAAGTTGTCGTCGGTGAACCAGACGAACGGCACGCCGGCCGCCTTCAGGAAATCGACAACGCCCTCGTCCCAGAACCGGTGCAGCGTGCGAACCAGCACCACCAGTCCGGCCCCGGCAAGATGCGGCGCATCGATGGCCAGGCTGGTGAAGGCGCGGAAGGCGACGGTGACGTCCGGCGCCGCCTCCAGGAAGTCGAAGTAGAGGCTGGTCGAGACCTCGATCTGGCCCAGCACCAGCACGTCGACGCCGGCGTGTCGCGGCGCGAAGCTCGGGCAGGCGGGCTCGGCCGGCAGGGTCAGCTTGCGGGTCAGGGTCGCGTCGACCTCGACCACCCGGGTCACGGCGCCAACGCCGCGCGCCAGCGCCCGCCACCAGTCGGCGCCCAGCTCGGGCGTCAGGGCCGCGGCGGCCTGGTCCATGAGCTCGCGCCGCACCACCAGCGCGCCCGGCGCGATCAGGTGGGCGAAGCGCAGGCTCTCGAGATTGCGCTCGTGCGAGCGGGCGCGCTTGCCGCGCCAGGCGGGATCGGGCCTCAGCCCCTGCATCCGCAGCCGGAAGGCGCCGGCGTCGGGGTGCGCCTCAGACGCCTCGGCGATCGCCGCCCAGGCAGCCTCGGACGGGGCGCAGTCCGGCGTCAGCGGAAACACCAGGTCGCCGATCGCTTTGGCCGCCGCCTCGGCGAACTCGGCGGCGATGGCGTCGAACGCACCGAC
>Ga0134126_10010086_pt1 | contig 11905 bp, 11 predicted proteins | sample KB31752_FD_96881 | JGI IMG/M metagenome (GOLD analysis project Ga0134126, IMG submission 96881) | Terrestrial soil microbial communities with excess Nitrogen fertilizer from Kellogg Biological Station, Michigan, USA - KB3-175-2 | ecosystem: Environmental > Terrestrial > Soil > Unclassified ...
CAAATCCCTCGTCGACCAAGTCGCCGCCACCCTCACCCTCCAGTCCTTCCTCGACCAGAAACGCAATCAACAGCCCGCGCCGTGACCCCCGCGCACCCACGCTACGCGGTCTCTGTGATACGCGACACAGCCATCCGTGCAACCATGTGACAGCGTCTCCATGGCCGATTTTTCGCATTCCGGCCGGAGTGTACGCATGCCCACAACCGCTCCCGAGCTATCCGCCGCGATCACAAACTTCGCCGAACTGCGCACCCGCGCCAGCCAGGCCGGCCCAAAGCGCGTAGGAGTCGTACTGGCCGACGACGATGTCGCCCTCACCGCCGCTTCCGATGCGCTCCTCCTCGGCATTGCCTTCCCCGTGCTCATCGGCGACAAGGCCCGCATCCGCGCCCATGCCGAATCCCTCGGCCTGCGCGAACTCGCCCATCGTGCTGAATTCGTCAGCTCGCCTCATGCCGCCCAAACTGCCGTTGGCCTCGCCCGCGAAGGCTGCATCGACATCGTGATGAAGGGCCACCTGCGCACCGACGAGCTTCTCCATCCCATTCTCGACAAGCAAAACGGCCTGCGCACCGGCGCGCTCCTCTGCGATATCGCCATCTGCGAATACCCGGAGCCCGGCGGCCCTCGCCTCATCGGCATGAGTGACGGCGGCATCAACGTCGCTCCCACCCTCCCGCAGAAGCGAGAGATCATCCTGGCCGCGATCGATGTCCTTCACTCGCTCGGCAACCCCCGCCCAAAGATCGCCGTCATGAGCGCACTTGAAGTGGTTATCGATGCCATTCCATCCACCCAGGACGCGCACGCGCTCTCCCAGATGGCCCTCGCAGGCACCTTCGGCGATGCGCAGGTCTACGGGCCCCTGGCCCTCGATAACGCGCTGTTCGAATCGGCCGCGCGCGCCAAGGGAATCACCCATCCCATCGCCGGCCACGCCGACTTTCTCGTCATGCCCAACATTGAAGCCGGCAACATGCTCGCCAAATCCGTCATCTTCCTCGCCCGCTGGCGTTTCGCTCACGTAGTCGCCGGCGCCGCCGTACCCATCCTGATTCCCTCCCGCGTCGAGAGCGCCGAAGACAAGGTGAACTCCATCGCCCTCGGAGTCCTTTATGCGTCCCGCTGAGTTCACCCTTCTCGCTATCAACCCCGGTTCCACATCCACCAAGATCGCCGTCTACATCAACGATCGCCCCGCGCTCGTCCGCCACATCGCCCATTTCGACGCCGACATGCGACCCTTCCGCGGCCGTCCCATCCTCGATCAGCTCGCCTTCCGCCAGGGGGCCATCCAGCACCAACTCCACACCGCCGGATACACACCCGCCGATTTCCATGCGGTCGTCGGCCGCGGCGGCCTTCTCCGCCCCGTTCCCAGCGGCGTTTATCGCGTGAATGACGAAATGCTCGACGAGCTCCGCCGCGCGCCCTGTGGCGATCACGCCTCCAACATCGGCGCTTATCTCGCCAAAGCCATCGCCGATGAGGCCAACCTAGGTTCCTATGTCGTCGATCCCGTCAGTGTTGACGAGTTCACTGAAAAAGCACACATCTCCGGCACCGCTCTCGTCGCCCGCCGCTCGCTCTCCCATGCACTCAACACCAAGGCCGTAGCCCGCCGCTATGCGCGCGAAATCGGCAAGCGATATGCCGAATTGCGCCTGGTCGTCGCCCACCTCGGCAGCGGCATCTCCGTTTCCGCCCACGAAGGCGGCCAAATGATCGACGTCAATCTCGCCGGACAGGAAGGCCCCTTCTCCACCGAACGCTGCGGCGGCCTGCAACTTCTCGGAGTGGTCGAGCTCTGCTTCAGCGGCCGCTACACCCAGCAGCAGCTCTGGGATGCCTTCATCCGCGAGGGCGGCATCTTCTCCTATCTCGGAACAAAGGACCTCCGCGAAGTCGAGCGCCGCATCGTCGCCGGGGACGCGAACGCCGCGCTCATCTTCGACGCCATGGTGTACCAGATAGCCAAGGAGATCGGCGCCATGGCCACCGTCCTCCATGGGCGGGTTGACGCCCTGCTCATCACCGGCGGCATGGCGCATTCTGAAAAACTCATCGCCCAGATCCGCTCCGCCGTGGAATGGATCGCCCCCCTGGTCGTCTATCCCGGCGAAGACGAACTGCAGGCCCTGGCCGAAGGCGTTCTCCGCGTCCTCCGCGGCGAAGAGAAGGCGCGCGTGCTAGGTCCTGTTCACCCTACTGAGGCGGCGGCACTTACGCCAGCCGTTTGAAAACACAGTGGTTGAGCAGCAACCGTTTGGCGTGTGTCGTATCGGGCGCGGCTTCAGTCAATGGGCATTGGGAGTGGTCGGCGAATTCGAAGTCACGCCGGAGTTCCGATCCTCGACAGGCTTTTCCGGTACCAACTGCTTCTGCCGGATTGCCCAGGCGAGCTGTGGCCTGGACGAACCATAACCCCGCCGTTCCAACTCCGCGGAGATACCGCGGTAATTGAAGTACTGTCGCAACGACGGAGTAATTTTGAAGCTCATGAGAGCAAGTCTAGCTCCCGCGTCAAGCGCCGCACTTTGAATCTGCCCCAAGTGCCAGAGCGGCAGACCGGTCTCGATGCCGCGTATAATGAAATTTCTGGATCGTCACTCTCGCGGCTTGAGCCAAAAGCGCGCTCCCCGCCCACGGACCATGGATGCCCGATCACATAAAAAACCAGCTTCAGAAAGAAATCGCCGTGCTTGAGCATGAACTTGCTCACGAACTGCCGGCTGAGATCAAAAAAGCAGTCGCCATGGGCGACCTGTCAGAAAACGCCGAGTATCATATGGCCAAGCAGCGCCAGGAGTTTGTCAATGCGCGCCTCGGCCAACTCAAGCGGCGCATGGCGGAGCTTTCACTCGTCAACCTGGCGAACATTCCCCGCGACAAGGCCGGGTTTGGCTCTACCGTGGTCGTCTACGACTCGCACAAGGAAGAAGAGATCGAATACCGGCTCGTGACCAGCGAGGAATCGGACGTGACGAGGGGCCTGATATCGACCACCTCACCCATCGGGCGCGGTATCGTAGGCAAACGAGTGGGCGATGTGGCCACCATCGTGACTCCCAACGGGAAACGCGAACTGGAAATCCTCAAGCTGACCACCATCCACGACGAGGCCGGCGCGGAACAGGAAGATGAAGCTGCCGCGGGTGAAACAAAGTAGCAGAAAAGATTCGGCCGCTGGCGCTCTGCCGCTAGTCACTGGCTCTTTTCGAATCAATACGCAGAAACCGGCTCATAGCATGAATGGCTAGGAGCTAGAAGCTGGGAGCTAGAAGCTGGAATGACCTGGACTGGTGCGTTTGGCCGCGCATGCGGCTGGCTGTTGGATCGGATTGTGCACGGTCTGGCGCTGACTCGTATTTCTCCCAACGTTCTCACCTTCATTGGCCTGGTGATCAACATCGTGGCGGCTTTCTTCTTTGGCCACGCCGACGCCACCAATTCCGGGCGCATGTTCGCCTACGGCGCTCTAGTGATCATCGGGGCCGGCATCTTCGACATGGTCGACGGCCGCGTCGCCCGCCGAACCAACCAGGTCACCGTCTTCGGCGCGTTCTTCGACTCCGTCATTGACCGCTACTCCGACGTAGTGCTGTTCTTCGGCGTGCTGGTGTATTACGCGCGCATCAATCATTTCCGCTACGTGGTGCTCACCGCGTTCGTCATGGTCACCTCGCTGATGGTCAGCTACACGCGCGCCCGCGCCGAGGCCCTCATCGGCTCTTGCAAGGTGGGCTTCATGGAGCGCCCGGAACGCATCGTCCTGGTGATCCTCGGCGCACTGTTCCAGCATTGGGGCGTGATGGCGCCGGTCCTCTGGGTGCTCGCGGTGCTGTCGACCATCACAGTGGTCCACCGCATCCAGTACACCTACTGGAACACCAAGCACCTGGCGCCCCTGAGCGATCTGCCCAAGGCCCTCACCCCTTCGGCGGTGCAGTCGAAATCTATGCCCGCCCGCGACGTAGCCCTGGCCCAGGACAAGGCACAGCTACCAGGATAAGGGCGCAGCTATTGGGCTAGCCCGATCAGCAGTTCGTCGCCATCATCGAGCACCCGGCCTTCCCCGACTTCCACTGCACAAGGAAGCGCGTCACCGCGTGCGGATCCATACGCCGCATCGACTCGAACTCACCGCTCTTCTGGCTGTAGAGCAGCTTGCCCGTCGCGCTGAGAACCGCAATCGCCGGCACCCCCTTCTCCAGCGGGATCCCGTACTTCTTCGCCAGATCGAGATTGGCATCGTACTGGCCCACGTTCACATGAACCAGCACAAAGTTGCTCTCCAGCAGTGGGGCGTTCTGCGGGTTGTGCATGTAGATATCCAGCACCTGGCAGTCGCCGCACCAGTTCCCGCCAAAATCGAGCAGCACGCGCTTGTGTGTGCTCGCCGCGGTCGCCAGCGCATGGGCGATGTCGGCCTTCGCCTCCGCCGGGTCGGGATAAATCTCGCGGCCGGCAGGGTACGCCGCAACGCCACCGGTGACCAGCAGGAGCGCCATTGCAAAGATACGGGGAAATTTCACCGGCAGAGTCCTCCACTGCTCATTTTAGTGTCTAGGATGTATCGACATATACGGGTGGGCAGCGTTGCGCGCGAAAATCGGGCCAGACGAGGCGGAGGACGACGGCTGTGGCGGGTCCACCGCCTACGACGATAACGAAGTATGGCCCGATTTCGCCGCAACCAGGGCCCCGATCGCGCGGTCTTTGCGCGATTGGGTGGAAGTCGGAGGGACGGGGCCCGTCGCTGCCTGCCTGTATATGTCGATACACCCTAAGGACGCAATGGTGCTGCCGCACCCTCGGCGGCATCCTATACTTGACTGCCATGAGCGACCTGCGCAAACGGCTCGAATCGGCCGCATTCCCCGACCTCGCCTCCATGATGGAGGGCTACGCGCAAGGAGCAGTCGAGGCTGCGAAGAAGGATTACCGCAAGGCCCTCGACTTCTCGGCCGAATCGGTGGACATCCTGGATGAAATCCTGGTCATGGTGAGCGAGAGCCCCGATCACGATGTGGATTACGAAGTGCGCCTGTGGGGCGCCTACCTGGGCGAAATCATCCGCCAGCGGTACGCCGGAGGCTGGGAGATGACGCAGTATCCAGGCGGCACGACCGCTGTGCCGGCCATCGATGTGCGCGGCTCGCGGCTGTTTCCCCTCATGAAGGTTTACCGGCGGCTCACCATGGGCGAGGAAGAGGACCTGCGCAGTTTTTACGCCATGGTCACCGAACGGCTGGGAAAGCCGGCGCAGGTGAATTGACGGTCTGCCCCTGTTCGACACGAGTGAGGTAGCTCACATCACGTGAGACTCGCCCTTGTGCGACAATAAGCTATGCAATGCGAGCGGGCCTCACCATCGTAGCCCGCGGAGGATGAATCTGTATGGGCGATCTATTACAACCATGGCACCTGATTGTGCTTGCCGTGGTGGCGTTTCTGCTGTTCGGGGCCAAGCGGCTTCCTGAGCTCGGCAAAGGCCTGGGCGAAGGCCTGAAGGGCTTCAAGGAGGGTCTGAAGGGGTTGTCGGAGCCTTCCACCCCCACGCCGACCACCCAGCAGAATGCCTCGGTCACGCCGCCCGCGAATCCGACTGATCAGAAGTAGCGCACGGGCCGCACGCGCCGCTCCGGCATGCGCCTGAGCCGTGTGAAGACCGCCCTCATTAACACGTACAGCAAAACGCCCGCGCATCGCGCGGGCGTTCCCATTTTCAGATCGATCGGTAAACCAGGTTTACTGCTGATCTTTGCCCGACGGATAATACCCTGCCTTGGCCGACACTTCCAACCCCGGGCGATCCACTCGGATATCGATCTTGCGGAACCGGCTGTCGATAATCGGCTCGTGGCTCAGGTAGCCCAGCGTGTACTGGTTGCGCGCTTCCTCGGCCAGCGCGGCATAGCTCTTTTCAATGTTGTTGACGCCGTTCTCCGAGTCCAGCGTGCCGCCCGTCGCAATGGTGTACTTCACCAGCATGTTGTCATACATGGTGAAGGGCAGATGGAAGCGGCTGAGCCGTCCCATGCCCCAGCGCGCCGCGTCGCCCACTAGCGTGCCATACACAGAGATGTTGTTCGTCTGCAGGTACCGAAGCACTTCCCGGTAACTGGCTTTGCTCTGCGATTCCTTGCCGTCCGAGATAACGTAGATAATGCGCCGGCGCTCCTTGGGGCGAGTAGACAACTCCTTCGCCGCCGCCAGAATCGCGTCGTTCAGCGTGTGGACTTCCTTGGGAATGGTGATGAAGCTCGGGTTCCCCACCGACTGCCCGGGCTGGATGTTCGGATCGACGCAGTTGCCGTTCTGGCGGATGGCGCACCCGGGAAGCGGACCGCTGTTGACAGGGTTCAACTGCTCGGTTCCCGCCGATTTGGTCATCGACAGAATGTAGGGTACCCGAGCGCTCTGCGCCCCGGTGAATCCGCCCGACTGGTCATGGGCTCCGTTGCCGTAGGAAAACACGGCGATCTCGTCGTAGGGAGTCAGGCCCCCCTGAACGGCTCCAAGAGATTCGTTCACCTGGGCCATCTGGTCGCGCGGCAGGCTCTGGTCCACCACGAAAGCAATCGAAAGCGGAAATGGATCGACCGTGAACAGGCGCAGCGGCTCATAGTTGTTGTTTTCGTACACTTTGAAGTCACGCCAGGTCAGGCCCGGCACGGGTTTGCCGTGGGTGTCCTTCACCGTCACCGGAACCTGCACGAAGTTCACCTGAATATGGAAATTGGCGACCGTCTGCTCCAGTTCATCGGGCTTCGGCTGTGTCGGGGGTGGCCCCTGCACCTCATTTGTGGGCTGGGCGGGCGGCGCCTGCGGAGCGGCCTGCTGGGGCGGCAGATTGGTGTCGGAGGTGTTGCTGGTCGATTCCGTGCCGGCTCCGCCCCCCGGCCGGATGGGCCCGTTCGCAACATCGGAGAGGGGCACCGGCCCCTGAGGCGCGGGAGCATCGGGAACCGGGGCCGGCTGTTGCGGCTGGGGCGACTGCTGCCCCATCGCGCCGGGAACTGCCGCCAGGCCGAAAATCACGCTGAATGCGGCTAATTTAAGTGCGGACTTCACTGAATTTTGCCTCCCCGGAACGCGGCAACTAAAAGCCCACGCAGGCACGCAAGCCAATACGAATCGGGCTGTTGCGTGTTTCAACCGTCAGACTATCAGACGCGCCGGAGGACGGCAGGTTTGCTTGGAGGGCAGGAACCGGTGGACAGGGCACGTCGCGATGTGCGGTCGATATGTGCGAGTTCTCTTCTGGTGCGCCGGCTCGCCGCGACGCTGGGTTTGATAGCTTCAAATCATGGCTGAAGTTGCCGCAAACGCCGCCCCCGCCGAACTCGATCTCGAATCCCTTGCCGCCGACGTCGTCTCCCTCGCCATGAAGGCTGGCGCCTCTGACGCCGAAGCCGTAGCCCGTGAAGGCGACGAGTTCTCCGTCACTGTCCGGCTCGGCCAGGTGGAAAAACTCATCGAATCCGGATCGCGCGCGCTCGGGTTGCGCGTCTTTCTCGGCAACCGGTCCGCCACCGCTTCCACCAGCGATCTCACTCCAGACGGCATCCGCCAGCTTGTCGACGGCGCTCTCGCCCTCGCGCATGTCACAGAGGAAGACGATTTCGCAGGGCTGCCGGAAGCCGGCGAGTTCGGTCAGTATCGCGGCGACTTGCACCTCTACTTCGACGACGTCAACTCGCTGCCTGGGCCCGAGCGCATTGAGATGGCACGCCGGGCAGAAGCGGCTGCGCTCGAATTTGATCCCCGGGTCGGCAGCGCGCGCGGCGCGGGTTTTGACACTTCGTCAGGACGCAAGGTGCTGGCCAACTCCCGCGGCTTCGTCGGCTCCAATCGCGCCAGCTACGTCGGCATCTCGGTGGTGCCTCTGGCGAAGGACGAGAACGGCCAGATGCAGCGTGATTACTGGGAGTCGAGCGCCCGGCGGCTCGGCGACCTCGAATCCCCTGAATCCGTGGGCAAGGAGGCAGCCCGCCGCACCCTGCGCCGGCTGGGCGCGCGCCGCGTGCCCACGCAGCAGGTGCCCATCGTGTTCGCGCCGGAAGTCGCGCCCTCCATCATTGGCCTGGTCTTCGACGCCGCTTCCGGCGACGCCATCTGGCGCCAGTCCTCGTTTCTTGCCGGCAAGCTTGGCCACTCCATCACTGCGCCCCAGCTCACCATCGTCGACGACAGCACCATGCTGCTTCCCAACGGAACGGGCGGCTACGGCTCGTCGCCCTTCGATGGTGAAGGCCTGCCATCCCGGCGCAACCTGCTCGTCGAACGCGGCGTCCTCTGCAGCTACCCGCTCAACACCTATGCCGCGCGCAAGCTCGGCATGAAATCCACGCATAACGCCGCGCGCGGATTGGCCGGCACTCCCGGCATTGCGCCGGGAAATCTCTACCTTGAGCCAGGCTCGCAGACCTCCGAGCAGATCATTCGCGCGATTCCTCGCGGGCTCTACGTAACCAGCCTGATCGGCTACGGGGTCAACATCGTCACCGGAGATTATTCGCGCGGCGCCGCCGGCCTCTGGATCGAAAACGGCGAGCTGACCCATGCCGTTGAAGAAGTCACCATCTCAGCCAATCTTGCCGACATGCTGCGCAACATCAGCGCCGTGGGCGACGACCTGCGCTTCCGCGGCGCGGTCGCATCGCCCACCATCCGCATTGACGGCATGACCCTCGCCGGAGCGTAACCCTTACGGCAAATGATCCAGATAACACGCCCCACCCGTATTCTGCACAGGCGGCGAAGGCGGCGTCATCCACGCCGGCTTGTTGAAATCGAAAAACTCCGTCATGTCCATCTGTGCCGCGTCCCGATTCGTCAAGGCAGGCAGTTTGAACCGCGTCTCGATCAGCTTCAGAATCGCCGTGAGGTCCGCGACCGTGTGCGACACGTAATTCTTTTTGGCATACGGCGATATCACCACAAGCGGCACACGGTAGCCCGTAGTGGTGAAATCGCAAATCGGTCCGCCTGTCGTGGTGCACACATCGCCAGACCTCAGGTCCACTGGCTTGATACCGTCCGGGCTCACGGCGGGCTGCGGCGATACGTGATCGTAGAATCCGCCGTTCTCGTCGAAGGTCAGGATGAACGCCGAATCCTTCCACGAACTGCTCTTCATCAGCGCGTCGATCAAGGTCGAGATATACGCGGCGCCGTTCTGGACACTGTTCCTTTGCGTATCGGTGTCCGCCGGATGTTCGTCCAGGTGCGCCGACGTTGCCGGCTCAATCTGCGCCACCTGCGGCAGCGTGCCGTTCTTCACGTCGTTGAAATAGTCCGTCATGTTGCCGATGTTCTTCGGGTATTTGGACGGAATGCTTTGCCCAAAAGCAAAGTTGGCAAGGTAGGTCAGGTTGATCAGGCACTTGGGATCGTTCACGTCGTTCTGGCAGCGCGTCCCGTCGGTGTTGACATAGATTTTCCAGGAGATGCCCGCATCCTGAAGCTCTTCGAAAATAGTCTTTGCGCTGAGGTAGCCCGACGCCAGCGGATACACATGGCCCTGCGATGTCGCCGCCAGGAGGAACTCCCGGTTTGGCTGCGTCCGCGTCATCACCGGCTGAAACCAGCGATCCGATGTCGCGAAATTCGAAGCCATGAAGTAGTAGTAGTTCAGGTCGTCGCCGTCGTAGTAACCCATCGCGCGTACGCCGTCGGTGTCGTGAAACGGCGGTGAGATCGTGCGCGCATCGTGCGCCGCGGTATGCACAAAGCCGTTGAGCGTGGCCGCGCTGTTCCCCACCGGATCGCTGTAGTCCCAGTCCACGTGCGCCTCGTCCCAAGACGGGCTCGGGTTCTCCACGCATTCCGTCTCGAAATGGAACGAAGTCACCGGGTTGTTGGGATCGAACACGCAGTCGGAGGGCAGTGGCGCCGATGGATCGCACCCCGGCAACGACGGGGCCGGCCCGTTCAGCGGCGACGCTCCGCTCGCGGGGTTGAATTGCGGCAGACCGTCGAACGACTGGTCCGGATATCCGTTCTTCGCCCAATAATCCCGCAAAGCCCCGAAATAGCTGTCGAACGAGCGGTTCTCCTGCGCGATGTAGATGATGTGATTGAGCTTGGTGACGTCCCCGGACGGTCCGGAACCGCCCGATCCGGAACCACCGCCGCCGCCGGATCCAGGAGCTTTCGGGATGGAGCTGCAACTTGAAAGCAGCATCGCGAGGGAGGCGATATATACGAGTCGGTAAACAGCTTTAACGGCCATAGTTATCCAAATAATCCGAGATATTGGTTCGTACTTACCGCTTGGATGCCCATTCCCGCATCCGGGCAAGCCGGCAGTTCTCCGGCCACGATGTCTCGGGTGAAGACCCCACCAGCGCGAAAAGGTTGCGCGGACTGCCCGGTCATCGCCCCGGTGCCAGGCGCCGGTTGCACCACGGCAAATCGCGGAACTATACTGCTTGCGCCTGCTGAGGAGCATCTCCCCGTGCTCGTTCCCCAGCCAGCAATTCGAATAACCTATGGAGGAACCAGATGCTTAAGGCATTTGTGGCTGCCTGCGCGGTCGCCTGTTCTACCGCCGCTCTCTCCGTCCCTGCGTCTGCACAGGAAATCATCCATGCCCTCACAGGCACAGTCAGCTCCATCGACAATGCGGGCAAGACGATCACCATATTTCAGGACTCCGGTTCGCAGGGCGTCGTTTACCAGCAGTTGAACAATCCCAGAACCCGCCTCGCCTTCGATAAGCACATCCAGCCCGAGACCGTATCGGCCACGCAGTTCAATAAGCAGGGGGCATACGTCATCGTGTTTTATTTCGGAGGCGACAGCGATCGCACCGTTGTCGCTCTCGAAAGCCTCGGCACCGGCCCATTCCAGTCCACCAATGGAACCGTGAGCCATTACGACGGCCATGGACACACCATCACCATCGACGACGAGTCCGGCAAACCCCAGACCTTCAAGATCGTTGATAAGACGGTGGCGGAGACCGGCATGGGCGCGGTCGATGGCGCCAGCTTCCACGCTGACAAGGGAGATCATGTCCGCATCGTAAGCAGCACGGTGAACGGCGCACCCACCGCCTTGTTCGTCCGCGAAATGTGATTCCAGGGTTTCCTGCGCGGTTCCCGCGGACGCAGCCGAGCACAACGTACCGCCGGTCTCCTGACCGGCTGTCGTGCGAGTGTCCTCACCCGCACAAGTTGCTGGGGGAGACATGCACTTACGGGCTGCGAAAGCTCCAATTGGCCCCTTGACGAAGGCTGCGGTTCAACGTCCGCAGTCGTGGTTTTCGGCAGGCCTGTTGATTGCATGAAAAAAGTTGTTAACAGTATATTATTATAAGTGTTTTATTTTGTGCAGTTTGCGCATGAATTCTGCAAGAGCCAAAAATATTTGAGGGGGGAGGGGGGTACCCCTGCTGAAATGGCAAACTCGCGGATTTCTCCGCGAGCAGACCCAAGTTAACACAGGTGGAGAGGGGCAATTCTGTGACAGCGGTCACGGGTGATGAGGACGTGCGAAGTGGCGCCCTTGTTGCAAAGCTTTGGTGGCTGGGAAGTGAGCAGGGATTAAGTGTCTTCTTGAGCGATTACCGATTGAGCGATTACCGATTGCCCGGACCCGGCCCACCCGATTCGACCTGCGCTCGTCTAAACTGTGACTGCCATCGGGGGTCGTCGTAGCATGGGTCATTCTGTGCGCATCAAGCTGCTGTTTCGAGTTGTCGCAATCGCCTTTCTCTTCCTCCCCGCGCTCATTCCCGCCCAGACCAAGAAGCCTCTCCCGCTCAACCAGGGAGTGCCCGGCGTGCAGCTCAATCACCGCCTTATCCTGAAGGACGGCTCCTACCAGATCGTGCGCAAGTACGAGATCGTCGGCGACCGCGTGCGCTACGTCTCGGTCGAGCGCGGCGGCG
>Ga0134126_10010087_pt1 | contig 11905 bp, 10 predicted proteins | sample KB31752_FD_96881 | JGI IMG/M metagenome (GOLD analysis project Ga0134126, IMG submission 96881) | Terrestrial soil microbial communities with excess Nitrogen fertilizer from Kellogg Biological Station, Michigan, USA - KB3-175-2 | ecosystem: Environmental > Terrestrial > Soil > Unclassified ...
TGATATTCAATGCTTTTGGCGAAAACTTTTCGCAATACAAATCTTCAAAAATGAAGAAAAAACCGCCTATACATGCTGGAATCGCACTTTTTTATAATCCGCGTGTCAAACTCAGGAATAAATTTGCGTTTTTCACTTAAAATCCATTACATTTATAGCCTAGATTAAACAAACCCCTGGCACGATAAAGTATTTTAACGAATTGTTTTTGGGATCCGGGGCGGGTGATAAACTTTAATTGTATTTTTTTGGGAAAGCCGCCCGTCAACTGACGGACGGCTTTTGCTTTCTTAATGGGCATCGACCGGCATCTTAGCCGCTTTTTTAAATGGCTGCAAATACAGCAGCGGTATGGAAAAGAGCATCACCAGTCCCGATATCCAGTACGCATCATCGTAGGTAAGTAAAAGCGTTTGTTTTACCACGGCGCCTTCAATGGCGGCATAAGCCATGTGGGTAGCATCGAGCACCGATTTTCCCTTTGCTTCGAAACTTTGCAGCAGCATATTAAAGCGCTGGGTAAAAGCCGGGTTATACACATTGATATTACTTAACAGGTTACTGCGGTGCACGCCCTCGCGTATATGTATAATGGTAGTAAGCACCGCAATACCAAATGAACCGCCCAGCTGCCGCATCATATTATTTAAGCCTGTGCCCTGGCCAAGCTCGGGGCCTGTAAGGTCGGCTATGGCAAGCGTGGTTAGCGGCACAAATAACAAGGCCATGCCCACACCCCTGATCAAAAGCGGGATCAATACATCTTTTTCACCCGTGCCGAGCGTTGAATTGCTCAGCATGGTGGTAAATACAAAGAACAAAAACATGCCCGCAGTCGCCATAAATTGCGCAGGGATGCCCCGGTTGAGCATTTTCCCGATAAATGGCATCATGATGATGGTGCAAAGCCCGCCGGGAAATAGCAGCTCGCCGGTTTGCTGCGCCGAGAAGCCGAGTAAATTCTGGCAAAATACGGGGAACACGAAAACCGAGCCGTACAGCCCAAAGCCCAGCACGAACGACGTAAACATCCCCACGGCAAAACTCCGGTGCCGCATGATGCCAAAGTTTACTATGGGATGGTCGGTACTTAATTCGCGCCAGATAAAAAGGATAACCCCCAATACCGCCGTTATAGTAAGCACAAGGATATACGTTTTGGCAAACCAATCTTCCGATTCGCCTTTTTCGAGGATGGTTTGCAAGCTGCCTACGGCAACGGCCAGCAGGGCGATGCCCCACCAGTCGATGGGTTTCCCTTTTGCTTCCTTGGGCGTTTCCCGCACAAATGTATAAGCGCAAAATGCGGCGAGCGCACCCACCGGGATATTTACATAAAATATCCACCGCCATGAATAGTGGTCGGTAATAAAGCCGCCGATGGTAGGCCCGACGGTTGGCCCCACAACGGCCCCCAAACCAAACAACGCAGTCGCGGTGCCTATTTGCTCGCGCGGCCAGGTCTCTACCAATATCGCCTGCGAGGTTGATATCAGCCCGCCGCCTGCCAGTCCCTGCAATATCCTGAAAATTACCAGCTCATTCAGGCTGGTGGCGTTCCCGCACAGGAATGATGCTATGGTAAATACAATTATCGAGGTTATAAAATATTGCTTTCGCCCGAAACGGCTTCCCAGCCAGCCCGACATGGGCAATATAATTACGTTCGCCACCGCATAACCGGTAACCACCCAGGCAACATCTTCGAGCGTGGCGCCCAGGTTACCCTGGATAACCGGTATCGACACATTTACAATCGTAGTATCTATCAGCTCCAGTAACGAAGCGATGATCACCGTGATCGTAATGATCCATTTTCTAAAGCCAATTTCAGCCATTATATCTTGTATTGTTGTTTTCTTTGTTCATAGTTGATGGTTCATGGTTCATAGCCGGCGTCTCATCGGTCGTCACCAAAACTCTACCATAAAGTATCATCTATGAACTATGAACTATGAACCATGAACTATGAACTATAAAATCACAGAAACACTCACGCTCATGCCGGGGCGCAGTTTGTCCATAATTTGTTTTGAGGCATTGATCTTTATTTTAACGGGGACGCGCTGTACCACCTTTACATAGTTGCCGGTGGCATTATCAGGGGGCAATAATGAAAACTTGGCGCCGGTTGCCGGCGAAAAATTATAAACCGTACCCTCAATTTTCAGATCGGGATAAGCGTCGACATCCACATTTACCTTTTGCCCGTTGCGTATCTTATCAAGCTGGGTTTCTTTAAAGTTGGCTGTAATGTACACGCTGTTATCGTTTACGATGGAAAACAAAGTTTGCCCGGCCTGTACCAGCTGGCCCACCTGGATATTCTTTTTAGAAGTGATGCCGCTTGCAGGCGCTTTTACCACGGTATATGAAAGCTGAAGTTTGGCATAGTCAACATCGGCCTGCCTTTGGGTTACGCCGGTATGGGTAACGTTCAACTGGTTTTTTGTTGCGCCTTCCTGCTCTTGCGCGGCCCTGTATTGGTCCTGTGCGGCCCTGTAATTGGCCTGCGCTGTAGCAAGGTCGGCCTTAGCCTGGTCAAATTGCTGCCGGGTGATCGAGCCGTCCTGCACCAGGTTGGCATAACGCTGGTAGTCTTTATTCACCTTGTCCAACTGTGCTGCCGCCGATTCAACTTTAGCCTTTGCACCAGCCGAGTTTGCTGCGTTTTCGTAAATTTGCGATTGGCCGACATTTATGTTCGCGCTTGCGCCCGTTTCGGCAGCCATAGCCTGCTCGAGCTTCACTTTATAATCGCGGTCGTCAATTTTTACCAGCACCTGGCCTTTTTCAACATGCATGTTTTCCTGGAAATAAATGCTGTCGATATATCCGCCAACGCGTGCTACAACCGGGCTTATGTCGCCGTCGATCTGCGCATCATCGGTATCCACGTGTTTGCCGTAGTATATATATTCTTTTATCCCAAAAATAACTCCCGCTATCAGTATAACCCCCAATATGATCGGGAGTACCCTGTTCGGTTTCTTCCTGGTTCCGTTTTCCTGTGTTTCGTTTGCTTTTGCCATCGGGTATTAATTATTGAATTAGTGAATTATTGATTTAGTGATTTAGTAGATCAATTATTGAATTAGTGATTTAGTGAATTAGTGAATGAACTCTTTTAACCATCTGCACATCTGCACATCCGCATATTTGCACATTTGCACATCATTTATTAAGCTTCCCTGTCGATTTAATTAACGTATAATAAGCCAGGCCCGCATCCGCTTTTGCCAGTTCAAGATTGATCTGCGCCTGGTAAAGCAATGTTTGGGCATCGGCCCGGTCAGTCGCCGAGGCGATATTGTTCTGGTATTTCGACTCGAGTATTTTGTTGTTTTCGACGGCTTGTTCAATGGCTGTTTGCAATAGTTTTATCTTGTCCAAAGCCATCATATAATTCTGGTAGTTCTGGTTCACTTCCTTTCTCACGCTGTTAATAGTTATAGCCTTGTTCAGGTCAACTTCCTGGCGCTGTATCTTTGCCTCGGTCACTTTGTTCTTATTGGTCCACAGTGACGAAAAATTCCAGCCAAAAGTTAACCCAACTGTTATCGGGGTTATAAAAGAGCCGCTTTGGGGCAGGGGGTTAATATTGGCATCTACATAATACAATCCTGCCGAAGCCGCCAGCGTAGGCTTTGTGTTTGCTTTTATATTGTTAATAGTTACATCGGCCACTTTTGAGCGCAGGTCGAGCTGGCGCAATTCCACGCGGTCTGTCAGCGCGGTATCGATATAAGCCGATAAGGACCCAACCTGCCGGTCGTTTTCATTTACTTCGGTTACGGCCAGTTGCGTACTGTCGGGCAAGCCGAGCAAAACGTCGAGGTTAAAATTCACGATTTTGCGGTTGGTTTCCAGGTCTATTCCGTTCAGTTCAACGTTGGCACGCTGAAGCTGGAAGCGCAGCACATCGTTTTTGGTAACAAGCCCCTGGTCGAAAAAACGCTGCGCCTGTTTTATCTGCTGGTCCAGCGTGGCAAGGTTTTGCTCCACTACTTTTTTGCTTTGTAAAACCTTATACAGGTTGTAATACGCGCCGATGATGTCATAGGCTACCTGGTCCCGGCTATTGTCCACGTCCAAACGGGCAACCCTGGTTAACAGCTCGGTCGATTCCTTGGCATACTTTAGCTTGTTGGCATCGAAGATCGTTTCGCTCAACGAGGCAATGCCCAAATAAGCATCGGCGCTTTTAGGCAGCGAAAAGCTCGATTTGCCAAATTGCAGCCTGTTGGCGGGGATCTCAGCGCGATTATAGCCGAAACTTGCCGTTCCGGTTGGCATCGCGTGGTCTTTCGCCTGCTCGTACCGCGAAACCGCCTCGTCGACCCTGGCTTTGGAAAGCCTTACAACGTTGCTGTTTTCAACACCGAGTTTTATCGCTTCATCAAGTGTTATCGTCCGCTCTTGCGCGGCGGCGCTTTTTACAAACAGCAGTACAATAATTACTACAGGTATTAAGTAACGTTTAAAGGCTGTGGCCATATTTTTAAAGTGCAGGTTGATGTTTTTGTTATTTTGTGTTGTCATTGTCGGTCGTTAAGTAAGCTTTCAAAAGTCTTTTCAAGTATTTTTTAATCCTTGGTTTAAGTTTTTCTTCCAAAAACTTTTCGTCGCGAATATCATGCCCCAACATTAAGGATGATATATTAGGCATGTTAATTATATAATTCTTTGTTCCGAATATGGTGGCAGTCAGCAGCGATGTATCCGCATCTTTGTAAAAGCTGCCGTTTTTGATCCCTTCGTCGAATATCTTTTTAAACTCCATCACATTGGTCATCAAAATCTGGGTGATCTTATCGGTAAGGTCCCAGCGTTTGCTGATCGACATTTCGCGGTTTATCAATTTCTGAAAGCAATTATTAACAATAATGCGGTCGACATACTTATCGATGCACATCTCCAGTTTGTCCCATGACGACATGCTTTCGTCACTTCCTATATTTTGCAGCAGTGTTTGAAACGACGATATCTTCCGTTCAAAAACCGCCAGGAACAAGCCTTCTTTCGATCCGAAATAATAATTCAGCATCGCCATATTTACGCCGGCTTCACCCGATATCATCCGGGTAGAGGCGCCATCATATCCGAGATCTGAAAATATCCGTTCAGCAACATCCAGGATATGGTCTTTCTTATCTATTTTATCTTTATCCATTTCTTTTCCTGCACAAAATTAATCAAACGATTGATTGAGTCAAATCATTTTTTTGTCATTGTTCATAAATAGCTGATGATCAATAAGAAAAAATCAATCGATTGATTAACAAATGAGAAATAAAGATTGTTTTTGATAATTATTTTTGCTTTACCGGAAGAACTTAGCAGCATACGCGCTCAACTACCATGACGATCAAGCCGGGAAAGTACCTTAAAATGATGAAAAATACTTTTTGGCTGCACGACGGCATGGCGCCTATTTTACTCACCCTGTCATCGCTTCGCTTGACATCCCTCTCTTCGCTTCGCGGAAAGAGGGAAAGAATATTCTTAAATCCGAAATCGCACATCCGAAATCCGAAATAACCACAGTATTGTTAAATTCTTGATACATATGCCCGTGGCATATATCTTTCAATATATTTGTTGATATGAACCGTATAAAACTCATTGCCGCATTTCTGTTTGCGGCCCAATTTGCTTTTTCACAAACCGCCCCCCCTGCCGACCTGGTTAGCATAGAGCAAAATTTTAAGAAACTGGATGTATTGGGAAGCGTACTCTATGTAGCTGCGCATCCCGACGACGAAAATACCCGCCTGCTGGCCTACCTGGCGCAGGAAAAGCATTACCGTACCGGCTATCTTTCGATGACGCGCGGAGATGGCGGCCAGAATTTGCTGGGCAATGAGCAGGGGGAGCTTTTGGGCCTGATACGCACGCAGGAACTTTTGGCCGCCCGCAAAGTGGATGGCGCTGAACAATTTTTTACCCGTGCCAACGATTTCGGTTTTTCAAAAGGTCCGGGCGAAACGTTAAAGATATGGGATAAGGAGAAGGTTTTGGGCGACGTGGTTTGGGTCATCCGCAAGTTTCGGCCTGATGTTATTATCTGCAGGTTCCCTACTACCGGTGAAGGCGGTCATGGGCATCATACGGCCTCGGCCATATTAGCGCAGGAGGCATTTACTGCCGCAGCCGACCCAAGCCGCTATCCTGAGCAATTGAAATACGTAAAACCCTGGCAGGCGAAGCGTTTGTTATGGAATACCTTCAATTTCGGCAGCACAAACACTACGGCCCCCAACCAGTTTAAAATAAATGTGGGCGTTTATAACCCGGTGATGGGCAAAGGCTACGGTGAATTAGCAGCCGAAAGCCGCTCGAACCATAAAACACAGGGCTTCGGCTCGGCAAGGCAGCGCGGCGAATCGTACGAATATTTTAAAACCATTTTAGGCGATGCCCCGCAAAATGATTTGATGGACGGCGTAAATACTACATGGGCAAGGGTTAATGGCAGCGACATAGGCCGTGATATTGAAAAGATACGGAAGGACTTTGACGTGGATCAACCGGAGAAATCGGTTCCGGCGCTGGTGAAATTGTTTGATAAAATCGACAAGGTGCCCGATGAGTACTGGCGTGTACAAAAAATCAAAGAGCTGGATAACCTGGTTTCGGCCTGCGCGGGACTATGGTTTGAGGCATATACCGCAGACCCGGCCTATGCAGTGGGCGACCAAATGAGCATCCGTTCGCAGGTAATCAGCCGTTACGGGCTTAACATTTCGTTAAACGGGCTCACAGTGATACAACGTGCTGATAACGCAAATGCAACGACGGCCTTTATGGAGCCCCTGGCAAACTACGCTTTGCCTGTGACCAATACGGAGAAAGCGCTCCCTGCAAACGAGCTCCAAACCTTTAACAACGAGTGCATAGCCGGGCACATAACGCAGCCATACTGGCTGGAATCCCCGCATTCCATCGGAACTTATACGATCAGCAACGACGGCAATGCCGGTAACCCCGAAAATCCCGGCGCGCCAGAAGTGGAATTTAAATTTTTGGTTGAAGGTCACCCGATAGCAGTTGACCGGAAACTGATGTATAAATATGTAGACCCGGCAAAAGGCGAAATTTACGAACCGGTGGAAATCACCCCTCCTGTTACCGCCAATATTGCCGATAAAGATTACCTGTTTCATTCACTCCAGCCGCAAAATGTCGAGGTCAAATTAAAGAGCTTTACCAAAAGCGAGGGCAGCATCAGCATAAAACCGGTGGACGGCTGGAGAATTAGTCCTGAAAAAATAGACTTCAGAGGTAAAAATAAAGGCGACGAATGGACAGTTAATTTTAGCGTTGCGCCTGCAGATAACCGGGCCAAAACAGGCATTTTCGAAGCAGTGGCAGATGTTAACGGAAAGCAGTTTTCGAGGGGAATACAGCAGATCAAATATGAGCATATACCGAACATAACGATATTCCCGCCGGCGCAGGCAAACCTCATTGATCTTGACCTGAAATTAGCCGGCAAAAAAATAGGCTATATACCCGGCGCGGGAGACCTGGTGCAAGAGGCTTTAAAGCAAGTGGGCTATGATGTGCATGAACTTACCGAACAAGAGATCATGAACGGCGACCTTTCGGGCTATGATGCTATTATAACCGGTGTGCGGGCTTACAATGTAAACAAGCGGCTGGCAATTGAGCAGCCAAAACTGCTTGACTACGTGAAAAACGGTGGCAACCTGGTAGTGCAGTATAACAACAGCAATGGCCTGGTAACAAAACAAATCGGGCCGTACCCATTCAGCGTTGTAAACCGCAGGGTGACGGATGAAGATGCAAAGATCACGGTTTTGGACCAGCAAAACCCCGTATTAAACTATCCCAACAAAATAACGCAGGACGATTTTAACGGATGGGTGCAGGAACGCGGCTTATACTATGTAGGCGATTTTGACCCGAAATACTCAGCCCCCCTGCAAATGAACGACCCTAACGAAGCGCCTAATAATGGTGCCCTGATCGTGGGCAACTATGGCGAGGGCAGGTTTGTTTATACCTCGCTGGCATTTTTCAGGCAGCTGCCTGCGGGGGTGCCGGGCGCGTACAGGTTGTTTATAAATATATTGAGTAAACCGAAGGCTAAGGTCATTCCGTAATGCAGGCTGTTGAAATCGCCTATAAAAAACCACGGTGTCATGCCGAATTTATTTCGGCATCCCATACGCAGGCAGGTACGAGGTAGGTTTGCATTGGATATGTTGCAAACCTGCATGGCGTGAATATCTGTGAGATGCCGAAATAAATTCGGCATGACGTTCCTTTTTTAACTTTCGAACACCTAATTTTGTATTCATATAACACCAAATCATGACACATCATCACCACGAAGAAAAAGAAGAAAGCTACGTTAACATATACTATACTGTAGGATTGCTCTGCGGCCTTTTTACAGGCCTGGTATTGGATGCCGGCCTAATCTGGATACCTATCATGGGTGTGTTCGGACTGTTGTTTACCGCCTTTTTCTACAAGCTTTTGGTTGAAGGCCGTGCAGACGTCTGATCCCGACCTGCCCCCCTTTATTAAAAGCTGGAACCAGTTTTACGCCATTGTTATCGGCTGGCTGGTACTGTTAATTATTGTTTTCTGGCTCATCACCATCTCATTTGAATGAGCCTCATCGACTGGATCGTTCTTGGCGCTACCCTGCTGACCATCGTGTTATACGGCGTTTGGAAAAGCGGCGCCAACAAAAACATCGACCAGTACCTGAGGGGCGGCCGCTCATTGCCCTGGTACCATGTCGGCCTCTCGGTAATGGCCACGCAGGCCAGCGCCATTACCTTTTTATCCGCGCCCGGCCAGGCCTATTCTGATGGGATGCGTTTTGTACAGTTTTATTTTGGCCTGCCGCTGGCCATGATCGTGCTTTGCATAACCTTTGTGCCTATTTTTCACCGGCTTAAAGTTTATACGGCCTACGAATTCCTGGAGCAACGTTTTGATCTTAAAACCAGGGCGCTCACCGCCTTTTTATTCCTTGTGCAGCGCGGGCTTTCAACCGGTATCACTATTTATGCACCCTCGATCATTTTATCCACCATCCTGAACATCAACACGGTGTATACCACGCTTTTTATAGGCGGAGTGGTGATATTTTATACCGTTTATGGCGGTACGAAAGCCGTATCATATACCCAATTGCTGCAAATGAGCATTATTTTTTCGGGGATGTTTTTTGCCGGGGTGATGGTAGTGCACCTGCTGCCCGATGGGGTTGGTTTTATGCACGCCGTTAAACTGGCCGGCAAATTAGGGCGGATGAATGTTATCGACTGGAAGTTCGACCCGGATAACAGGTATAATATGTGGAGCGGCGTCATCGGCGGATTTTTTTTACAGCTGTCTTATTTTGGTACCGACCAAAGCCAGGTGGGCAGGTATTTAACCGGGAGCTCCATCGGCCAAAGCCGTTTAGGACTCATCATGAACGGGCTGGTGAAAATACCTATGCAGTTTTTGATCCTATTGATTGGGATACTGGTCTTCGCTTTTTACCAGTTTACCCGGCCGCCGATGTTTTTTAACCAGTACGAGGTAAAACAGGTAAAGCAAAGCAGTTACGGCGGTCAATACAATAAGCTGGAAGAACAATACTCAGCGGTATTTGCGAACAGAAAAAACAAAGCCGATGCCTTAATTAAAGCTTTTGACAGCCAAGACCAGGCGCAGATCAGCAAGGCGCAGGAGGCGCTAAAGACAGCCGATAAACGGTCAGCCGATATCCGCAAGCAGGCTATTGCCGTGATGAAAAAGAATAACGACAAGGCCAACGAGGATGATACCAATTATGTGTTCCTTAATTTTGTGACCCATTATTTGCCGCGGGGCCTTATCGGTTTGCTCATCGCCATTATTTTCCTGGCATCGATGGGTTCAACCGCCAGCGCTTTGAGTTCATTGGCTTCAACCAGCGTTGTTGATATTTATAAACGCAGCATTAATCCCGGCGCTTCGGACAAAAACTATGTACTTGCCTCAAGGCTTGCCACCATCTTCTGGGGACTGGTTTGCGTAGCGATGGCGCTGTATGCCAGCAAAGTTGGCAATCTGCTGGAATACGTTAACCAGTTAGGCTCCTATATTTACGGGACCATTTTAGGCGTATTCGTGGTGGCCTTTTATCTTAAAAAGATCCGCGGCCATGCCGTATTCATCGCAGCAATTATCACTGAGCTGCTGATCATCGCCTGCGGGGTTTACAAAATTGTGGCTTATTTATGGCTAAACGCGATAGGATGTATTTTGGTGATCGTAATCGCCCTGGCAATTAACTGGCTAATGCCGCATAGGAAGCTCGTTAGCGAACTATAACGCATTGGCGTCCCAAATCAGAGATCAAAACACTCGGCACTCCGACTTCCGCATTCAATAAATTCAAAACATTCCGCACTCGGCATTCCGACTTCCGCATTCAAACAATCTGAAATCCGAAATTCAGAACATTCCGCACTCGGCATTCCGACTTCCGCCTTCAAGAAATCCGAAATCGATCCCGCACATGCGGGCAATGTTATTAAGTTAAAGAAGATAACTTTTTCACCCTCTTTCCGGCTTGCCGGAGAGAAGGTCGACGATCCGCTGGCTAGCGGAGATGTCGGAGTGAGTCAACTGGGTGCCAGGCATTTGCATTAATGTCGCTTCCGTATTTTACTCACCCGGTCATCGCTTCGCTCGACCACCCTCTCTTTTGCAAGCAAAAAAGAGGGGCAAAAAAGTGTTAAAAAAATATTTATCTCTTAACTTAATTACATTGACGTGCGGAATGAAATCCGAAATTCAAAACTTCCGCATTCGGCATTCCGACTTCCGCCTTCAACAAATCCGAAATCGATCCGCTGGTTAGCGGACGAAATCCGAAATTCAAAACTACCTTCCCGCCTGGTCTATCACAGCCTGGTTCAGGCGCACATATTCATCATCGTTGGTTGCTTTTGCCATCTTGATGCCCTCCTGTGCGGCGGCAATTGCGGCGGCTTTATCACCCATACGCAGCCTGATGCGGGCCTCCCATAGTTTATACCAGGCTCCGGGATCAACCTTCTCGGCTTCTAAAGCCCAGGCCAGCGCCTTGTTCATATCCTTATTATTTTCGTAATAATACTGTATGGCGTTAAAGTAGTAGGCTTTCCTGTTGCCTTTCATCAATTCGTCAATATTGGCAGTTATCTGTGCATCGTCATCTGTTTCAAGAGGAATAACTACGGCTGTATGGTCCCAAACCAAATGCAAATCGCATGATTTTGTGGTAACATTTGTAAACTGGATCGTAAATGTCTCGCGTTTTTCGTCGAGGTGAACAGGCTTTACCTGGAAGCGTAAAAAATCGTCCGCTTCTTTATAACTGTAGGCCCCCCATTGCTTTACGGTTTTATTAAGGATGATGGTCCATACGTCCTTGTCGGGAATGGTGAAGAGCGAGTACGAACCTGCCGGCACGCTATGCCCTCCCATGATCACTTTTTCGCTGAAATTAATGGTGGTGGCAGCGTTGGCGCCTGTGCGCCAAACCTGGCCCCATGGGTTTATACCGCCAAAAATAACACGGCCCTTAACATTGGGCCTCGAATAGGTTATTGTAATTTTTCCGAGCCCAAAGTCTTGTATGATGGTTTGTGTCGAGCTTGCCTCGGGTATCCTTGGCGCCTGGGCCCCGGCATTAAAAGCTATCCCTGTTATAAGCAGGGCAATTATGCATAAACTAAGTCTTCTCATAAGAAATTTTTAACTAAGTTATCAATTAAAAATGAATTTCGGATGTCGGGATTTCGGATTTTCGATTTACGATTTCGGATTTTGAAACAGGTACAATTTTGTGATTTCGCTTCCAATCTAAGAAGCTGTCTAAAAATGATAATGCAAATTTACTGCA
>Ga0134126_10010088_pt1 | contig 11904 bp, 9 predicted proteins | sample KB31752_FD_96881 | JGI IMG/M metagenome (GOLD analysis project Ga0134126, IMG submission 96881) | Terrestrial soil microbial communities with excess Nitrogen fertilizer from Kellogg Biological Station, Michigan, USA - KB3-175-2 | ecosystem: Environmental > Terrestrial > Soil > Unclassified ...
ATCGACGGAGTTATGAGTGTCGAATTGAAAGGTGTAGCCCGTACCCTTCAGCAGCAGCGCCAGGGCCGCCGAGCTCGGCATCACTCCTGACACCAGATTGCTCCTCGCCTTGTCCATCTGCGGCGTCGGGGCGAACCCCGGCTCGACACCGGATTGGTGATAGAAGTCCATGAGCGCTTGCGCAAGCGGCTCGGATGGCAGATAGAAGCGCACGACCGGATCGTCGGCCAATGCATCGCTTATCATCAACACGGAGAATGGCGCTGCATACAGCAGATAAAGCAGCGTGTGCACAGCGAGCGAGCTGATCCTGACCATCTTCCGACGCGCTGCCGCCCTGTTACTCCCCAGCCCCTAAATCATTCTAATTGATAGCACTCCAGCCGAAGGCACTGTACCAGAGCGCTCCGCGGCGCGATACCGCATCCGACACGTCCGCTGGCAAAGGTCAAATTCAACTGTTTCGGCACCCAACCTCTGGGTCTTCCACAGCCGGCCCTTGGAGGCGGCCTCCGGTCTATGGACGGTCTCGGGCCACGGACGTGAACCTGAATGATGTCGGTTGGATCAACTATCTTTTACGCATCGGACCCTGGGTCGGCCGGAGGCGAGGGCCGAGGCCCGGGGCGGCGTCACAATCGTGCGCAACACATCGCAGAAATTGGCCTGATTTCGGCGGGGAGTCTGGTCGCCGGTGCTCCTGGGGCGGCCTGGAAGCGGTCTGGAAGCGTTTTGGTGCGGGCTGCCCTATTGCCGGGCCACAGTTCCAGCCTGCCGGCTATTTACCATTAATTGGCCTGCGGCCGGTCCGCTCGAGCCTCCAGGGCGGAGATCTTCCGGCACATGGCAGCTGTTGCGTCGATGACACCGGGACCCAACCCGATCAGCCTCTGGTCCTCGAAGGACATCAGCCGGCCAGTTCTGACGGCCCGAATGGACGGGAATCGACTCCACTCCGCCAGCCACGAGGCTGCGCTGCCAGGGGGTGCGGCGGCAATGATGATGTCGGGATTGCGGGCGATTACCGCTTCGACGCCGATGGCGGGCGCACGCCCGGGGAGATCCTCAAACACATTGCGGGCACCGCATACCCGGAGCGCATCGCTCATCAGCTCTCTACCGCCCACCGTATAGAGGGGCCGATCCCAGACTTCCAGGAGGACCGAGGGCGGATGGCTGACGCCCGCGTACTCCTTCCTCAAGGCCGCAAGTTTCGCTTGCAGCGCGCTCGCCTCACGATCGGCCACGTCGCTGGTCCCGGCCAGCTTCCCCAGGCGGCGGAGGGATTCCGCAATGCCGTCCAGGGTGACGGCCTCCTGTCGATAGATGGGTATACCCAGGCGCTCAATGGTTGCGATTTGTGCCAGGTTGTTGCCATCGGGCCAGACGACGACGACCTCCGGCCGCAGCTCGATCAAACGCTCCATGTCGATGGCGTCGGCAGTCCCGATTTTTGGCAGTTTGCTTTCAGACGCGGGCTGCCCGGAGTATTCGATGGTGGCGACCACTCGGTCAGCGGCGCCCGCGGCACGAAGCATCGCGGTCGGACCGGGAGCCAGACTGACTATCCGCCGGAGTGGATAGCGGACGGTAACTTTACGTCCGAAGTCATCGATTACCGTTATGTGCGTGTCAGCCACTTCAGCCACACGATTCGTTGCTGCACGCTTCGAGGCAGCACCCGCGGCAACATCCAACGCGGCGTCAACGACAGACGCGCAACTCAGCGCAACCAGAGCGCACGAAATCGCCACAAGAGTCGGCCATCTCGACGAAGTCATACGAGACCCACGGTTTCCGCCGCCCATCGCACTATGGGTTGCAGCCTTGACGAAGCCAGGGAGAGCGCCGTGTCGACATCAACCCAGCGCCATTCGTTGTGCTCCGGTCGCCCCAACTCGGGATTTACCGGCAGACTGACCTTTTCCGTTTGGGTCTCCGCTAGGTAATACCTTGCTATCTTCCGATTGGCGTATGGCCCCGTCTCCCGATAAACCTCTCCCCAGTTGAACGCCAAATCCTGGATCAGCGTCTCCTCACGCACCTCACGACGGGCCGCCGCCAATGGATCTTCACCCGACTCCACCATGCCTTTGGGGAAATCCCAGTTTCGATATGCCCGCAGCATGAGAAATGACCAATCGACCGAGCCTCGCCGCAGCACGACTACACCCGCGGAAAGCCGCTGCCGCCTCCGCTCGTTCTCAGAGCCTTGCCTGTCTGCCGTCATGGCCGGCAGAGTACATACAGCCCGGGCGCTGCGCGAGCAGAGACGCTACCGGGGTTTGGATCAGATCCGCTCCGGCTCGGTCTCCAACACGCTTGACGCCCCTTCCTCGACGACCTTCGCCAGTCCCAGCGCCTGCGGCAGCACGTGCCTGGCATAGAAATGGGCCGTGTGGATCTTCGACTGATAGAAGTCCTTCCCGGCCGCACCGCGCCCCGCTGCCGCGATCACGGCGGACTTGGCGAGCAGCCAGCCGCCGATCACCAGCCCGGAGAGCCTTAGATACGGTACGGCCACCGCCAGCGCCCGCTCCGGCGCCGCGGCCATATTGCTGACGAGAGAGCGGGTAGCCGACTCCAGGAGGGCGATTCCCTGCTGCGCCGCGTCGCAGGTTTCCCGCGGCGCGCCTTCGCCAGGCTGCAGCCCCCCTAGCTCGCGGCGCATGTCGGCGATGAGCGCGACCATGGCGGCGCCCCGGTCGCGGCCGATCTTGCGTCCAATGAGATCGTTCGACTGGATGCCGGTGGTTCCTTCGTAGATGGTCGTGATGCGCACGTCACGCACGTATTGCGCCGCGCCCGTCTCTTCGATGTAACCCATGCCGCCGTGGACCTGCACGCCGATGGCGGCCACCTCGTTCGCGGTCTCGGTGCACCAGGCCTTGACGATCGGAATCAGCAGGTCGCCGCGGGCCTGGGCGGCGGCGCGCACCGCGGCTTCAGGATGGTAGGCGGCGAGATCGAGCTGCAGCCCGGCATAGAAGGAAAGCGCGCGCGATGCCTCGGTGGAGGACTTCATTGTGAGGAGCATCCGGCGCACATCCGGGTGATGGGTGATGGGCAGCCGATCGGCATTCCCGGCGCCCGCAGGCTTGCCCTGGACACGGCCACGCGCGTACTCCGCCGCCTGTTGGAAGGCGCGCTCGCCGACAGCATAGCTCTGGACACCCACCGCCAGACGCGCCGTGTTCATCATGATGAACATGTATTCGAGGCCGCGATTAGGCTCGCCGATGCGATAGCCGACCGCGCCCCGGTCGTGCCCGTATTCCATGACGCAGGTCGGGCTCGCGTGGATGCCGAGCTTGTGCTCGATCGAAACGCATCGGACCTCGTTGCGCTCGCCGAGCGAGCCGTCGGGGTTGACCAACACCTTGGGCACGATGAAAAGCGAGATGCCCTTCGTTCCCGCCGGCGCGCCGTCGATCCGCGCCAGGACCATGTGGATGATGTTGTCGGTGTAGTCGTGATCGCCCCAGGTGATGAAGATCTTCTGCCCGAAGAGCCGATAGTGATCGCCTTCCGGCACCGCGCGCGTGCGGATCTGCCCGAGATCGGAGCCGGCCTGCGGCTCCGTCAACACCATGGTGCCGGTCCACTCCCCGCTCGTCATCTTGGGCAGGAAGAGCCGCTGCTGCGTCTCGGAGCCGCAGAGCTCGAGCGTGTGGACAGCGCCGTGCGTGAGCATCGGACAGAGTTGGAAGGCCAGGTTGGCAGAGCCCCAGAGCTCCTGCACGCCGCTGCTGACCGGCTGCGGCACACGTTGTCCGCCGAACCGCGGATCGGTGCCGAGCTGTTGCCAGCCTCCGGTCACGAACTGCTGATAAGCCTCCTTGAAACCTTTAGCCGTCGACACTCCATCGGGCGTCCAGCGAGCGCCCTCGCGATCACCGGGACGGTTGAGCGGGTCGAGCACGGTTTCGGCGAGGCGCGCGGCCTCCTCCAGAATCGACGCGCCGACCTCGTCGCTGTAGTCGGCGAGGGCGGGACAGGCGGCGAGTTGTCCTGTGCCGAGGAGCTCCTCGAGCACGAAACGCAATTCCTCGAGCGGCGCGCGGTACATGAGTCGTCTCCGGCGAGGCGGTGAGAGCCCATGGCGGGCCCGTGGAGAGCTAGTGTAGCCGCCGCCGCGGCGCAATCCTACTGGCGGGTAACCTGTCTGCCGGTGAGTAGGATTTCAGGGCTCGGCCAAGGCCGGTATGACGCTCGCCGCGAGAAAATCGATGAAGCGGCGCACGCGCGCGTCCGCCTCCAGGGCCGCCGGATAGAGGGCGTGCAGAGCGGCCGCGGGCGGCGCGGTCCACTCCGGCAGGACGGCCTTCAGGCGGCCGGTGGCAAGCCCCTGCCGGCACAGAAATCCCGGCAGGAGGCCTATGCCCAACCCCGCGGCCGCGGCCGCGTGCAGCACCGCGGGGTCACTGACCGCGAGCTTCGGCGATACCGCCACTTCGGCCCGCTGCGTCCCGCGACTGAGGAGCAGCCGGAATTCCGGCGACTCGACGGGCTCCGGCGTCAGGAGGTCATGAGTGCGCAGATCCTCCGGCCGGGCAGGCGTGCCGCGTCGCTCGAGGTAGCCCGGCGTCGCGCAGAGCACCGCGGGCGGGGCCCCCAAGGAGCGGTGGGCGATCGCCGGATCGTCCGCGGGTTGCGAGCGGAGCGCAACATCCCAGCCGCCTTCCGCGCCAACACCATCGAGCGCCACTTCCAGCGGAATGTCCGGGAAATTCTCCAGGAAGCGCGGCACGAGAGGAGTCAGGAGCAGGCGCCCGTATATCGGGTCGGACACGATGCGAAGCGGTCCGCTCGCCGGCGCATGCAGCTTCGCGATTGCCGCCCGCGCGGCGTCACATTCTTCAGCCACGCGTCGGGCATGCGGATAAAGCAGCCGTCCGGCCGAGGTGAGGGAAAGTCGCCGCGTCGTGCGCTCGAGGAGCCGAACCCCGAGCGCCTGCTCCAGGTCGGCGATTGCGCGGCTCACCGCCGCTTTGGGGACCCCCAGGGCGCGCGCGGCGGACGAGAAGCCGTTGAGATCGACGACCTTCGCCAGGACAGCCAATTGTGCGGGTGCCCAGAGCTGGCTCACGCGAGATGCAATCCCCCTAAAGTGGGACCCTATTGTTTCACCCGAGGGGCACGCACGCCAGGGTTTCAGATGATTAAGATTAGCCTTCCGGTGCTCACGCACTCTCGGGGGAACCCAATGAAGATTTCCGTCCATGCAATGTCCGTCGATCTGCTCGCCAACACACTCACGAATCTCTCGCACGTCCTGGAGAAAGGGCACGCGCATGCCGTCGCCCGCAAGTACGACCCCGCCTTGCTCCTGGCTGCGCGCCTCGCGCCCGACATGTTCCCGTTGACCCGCCAGGTGCAGATCGCATCCGATATGTGCAAGTTCGGCGTGTCCCGTCTCGCGGGCGTCGAGGCCCCGAAGTTCGAGGACAAGGAGCAGACCTTCGAGGAGCTGCGCGCGCGCACCGCGCGCACGATCGATTTCATCAAGGGTGTGCCGGCCGGCTCGCTCGAGGGCTCAGAGGACCGCGTCATCAAGGTGCCACTGCGCGACCGAACGCTGGAGTTCAAGGGGCTCGACTACCTGGCCCGCTGGGTCATTCCCAACGTGTTCTTCCACGTCACGACCGCTTACACGATCCTGCGCCATGCCGGCGTCGAGCTCGGCAAGAACGACTTCCTCACCGGCAGCGGTCCCGGATTTAGTCAAAGCGCCTGAATCGGAGCGCTCTTCTGGCGCCGAACGCGCCGCAATATGTACGGGGTTCGCCGCTTCGGCGAACCCCGTAGGAGTCCGCGCGTCAGCGCGTGAAGAGACCCACTTCACGGCGGCGCCGGGAGTATGCTGTCACTCTAAAAGCAAATCGATCCTGGAAAACGCAGTCCGCGATGGGGAAGGTCTTGCAGCCACATAACGCGCTCCCACCACGCTCGCTCGCCGGCGGCCAGGCTGCCACCGCAGAGCCGGCCACGGCGGAAGCCCTGGGATGGCAGCTGCGGGCAGCCCTTCCCCCGATCCGGCTGCACTCCGTTTCGATTTATGACAGCCAGGGCAATGTCCTCTGGCTGAGCGAGGGCGCTCTGGGCCCCGACGAGCACTCGCTCGTCCTCGATGCGCTGGAGACACTCACCGCGCAGAACGCGACGAGCTGCTGCGAGAACAAGCTCGAGGACGGCCGCGTCGCGGCATTTCTCGCCGTGCGCGCGCCGCAGGGCCACCTGGTCGGTCTGGCCATGATTCTCGCCGACCTCAAATCAGGCGGCGAGGCCCTGATGGACCGCATCATGTCGGCGCCGACGCGCACCGTGATGCAGAAGCTCGCAGTTCTGTTGCGGCCCGCTGGCGCCAGAAAGCCTGACGCCGATCCGACAGGGCTGGTGCTGTCGCTCGCCGCCGATGTGCCGCTCGCGGCGCCTGCCGCCGCGCCCGAGCCCCAGGTCCATGCAGCTCCCGTAGCCGCGACCAAGCCGCGAGTCGGATCCAAGGGGGATGAGGAGCTCTCTCCGGGCGCGGTGAACGACATCCTGGAATTCGAGCTGACGGACACACCGATTCTCGCGCCGGCGCGTCATCCCGCCGACGAGGCGCGCGGCTCGCTGGCTCCCGCGACCAACGGGCATTCCCGAACCAACGGCCATGTGTCGCCGGCCGATTCGGGCATTTCACCAGCAATGACGCGCTCCGCCCCGGCTGATACCGCCAGCGTGCGCGCCCCGGTGAGTCCGACTCCGGCTGATACGACGAGCTCGCGGGTGCTCAGACCGTCCCAGGCGGATACCACCAGCGCGAAGCTGCTCAGGCAGACCCCCGCCGACACCGGCAACTCGCGGAGCCTCACCGGTCCGGCGGTGACCGGCGCGGCGCGCGCGCTGTCGCTCGACCCCAGCCTCGTGACCCTGGAGATGCTGCCCTTCGTGAAGCTGCGCTCCGGCGGGCGCACGCGCCGCTTCGAGGTCCTGCCCACGGGCACGGCGCGAGAGCTGCGCGACCCCGCGACGTTCGATTCCCTGGCGATGCAGCGCCTGCTGGCATGGCTCGGCGCGCACCGTGCCGCCTGGACCGTGGAGCCCGCCAGCTTCACCCTGAACGTCTCCGTCGCCACCCTCGAGGATGACGGCTTCCTCAGGCAGGTGGCGGCCGGATTGCAGAGCAACGGCATCGCCCCGGATACCGTCGGCTTCGAGGTCGCCGAGCCGCTCTGTACCCAGCGGCGCGCCCAGGTCGAGCGCTTCCTGGCGGGCTGCGAGAAGCTGGGCTGTTTCGTCATCATCGATGACTTTTCCTTCGATTCCGCCGTGGTTCCGCTGCTGCGCTCCAAGGCGCTGCGGCTCGTGAAAATCGATGCCCGGCTCACGGGCGGCGCCCTGCGGGACAAGCTTTCCCAGGCCATGGTGGTGGCCGTCGTGCAGGCCGTCAAAGTCCTGGGCATGCATTGTTCGGCCCAGCAGGTGGACTCGCAGGCGGCGTTACAGTGGCTGACCGCGGTCGGGTGCGACTTCGCCCAGGGACCGATGCTGGCCCGGCAGCAGCCTCTGGAACAGCTCCTCGGGACCGTTTCCTGAGCTGCTGATTTTCCTTGCGAATTCTTCCTGCGTATGATTGGCCATGGGGGTAAACGGTAACCATGGTCACGCTCACGCAATTGCGGTCAAGCCGCAACTTCCTCTTCTGGTCGCTGCACGCCACCGGCTGGCTGGCCTACGCGCTGACCGTCTACTTCGGCTTCCTCTTCTACAAGCAGCCGGCCGGCATCGGACCCGTGATCGCCATCGCGGCGGCGGCGGGCTTCGTGCTGTCGATGCCGATGCGATACATCTACCGCAGCATCTGGGGCCGCGGCGAGCGCTGGGTCATCCCCGTGGTGCTTGCGACCTCATACGCCACGGCGCTGCCGCTGCGCATCGTCATCAACACCGCCTACCGGCACTTCTGCGACCCCAAGAACCATTTCAACTCGCTGTTTGATTTCTTCTGTGGGGCGCTCATCTCGACGTATCTGCTGCTCTGCTGGAGCGCGCTCTATTTCGGCATCAAATACTACGAGTCGAAGCAGCAGCAGCAGGAAGCGGTGCTGAAGGCGGTCACACTGGCGCAGGAGGCGCAGCTGAAGATGCTGCGCTATCAGCTGAACCCGCACTTCCTCTTCAATACGCTCAACGCCATCTCCACACTGATTCTCGACAACCAGAACCGCACCGCCAATCACGCGGTCATGCGGCTCTCGGAATTCCTGCGCTACACGCTCGACCAGGATCCCATGAAGCGGGTGACGCTGCGCCAGGAGATCGAGGCGCTCGATCTCTACCTCGGCACGGAGCGGCTGCGCTTCGGCGAGCGGCTGCGCCTGGAGTATGCGATCGAGGGCGCCGCGCTCGAGGGATTGGTGCCGAGTCTCCTGCTGCAGCCGATCCTCGAGAACGCGTTGAAGTATGCGGTATCCCCCCGGGAGCAGGGAGGCATGGTGCGCATCGAAGGCCGGGCACGCGGCGCGATGTTGGAAGTCAGCGTGATCGACGATGGTCCGGGGCTCGATGACGGCTCGCGGCCCGCGGAGCGGCGCGGCGGGGTCGGGCTGCGCAATACGCGCGAGCGGCTGGCCGTCCTCTATGGCGACAACTACCGCTTCGCCGTGCTCAACAGCCGCCCGGGCCTCAGGGTGGAGATGGCGCTGCCCTTCGAGACGGCCACTCGCGAAGAGGCGGCGCCGCGCGCTGCCGAGCTGCGCTTCCCCCGCCCGGTGCGTGTTCCGCAGGGCGCGAGCGCGTGAGGATCAGAACGGCGATCGTCGACGACGAGCTGCTCTCACGACGCGGAATTGCGCTGCGCCTGCACGAGGCGCCGGAATTCGAGGTCGTGGCGGAGTGCAGCAACGGCCGCGAGGCCGTGAGCACACTGCAGCGGGAGCGGCCGGATCTGGTCTTCCTCGACATCCAGATGCCGGGTCTATCGGGCTTCGATGTGCTGGCGCATCTTCCGCGTGATGTATTGCCGCTCGTCGTCTTCGTCACGGCCTACGATCAGTATGCGGTGCGCGCATTCGAGGCGCGAGCCGTCGATTACCTCCTCAAGCCCATCGACGACCGCAGGTTCGATGCCACGCTGGAGCGGGTACGGCAGAGCACGGTCGCGCGTAGCGCCGCCGACCAGCGCGACCGGCTGATGGAGATCGTGGCCGAGATCACCGGCTCCGGGGAGATCGGGCTCGAAGAGCTGCTCGAGCGTGGTACGGCCGCGTTGGGCGTGCGGCAACCGCAGGTCCTGCCGATCCGGCAGGGACGCAAGACGGTGCGTGTGCCGATCCCGGCGATCCAGTGGATCGATGCCGCGGGAGACTACATGTGCGTGCACGCCGAGGGTGATACGCACATCCTGCGGGGGACGATGAAGGAGCTGGAGGAAATCCTCGACCCGCGGCTTTTCCAGCGCGTGCACCGCTCGACGATCGTCAATCTGCGCTTCGTCAAGAGTCTGCGCGCGCACATGAACGGTGAGTATTTCCTCACCCTGGAAGCCGGCCAGGAGCTCAAGCTCTCACGCACCTACCGCGACAAGGTCGAACACTTCCTCGAGCGTCACGCACTGCGGCGGAACGCCCCGGTCGAGTAGTTGCCGTAGCGGCATCGCGCGGTCTTTGACCTGATTCTCGACATCGCCCGGGAGTTACCTGCGCAAGGCAAGGACGCGCTCTTGCGGCCAACCTCCAAAAAAAAGAACAATGGACCGGCATCGTGGATCTGAGCAATCAAATCATTCTCGTGGGGGGCGTACTGAGCCTGCTGGCGGTTTTCGCCGGGATCGCCTCCGTTCGCGTCGGCGCGCCGGTGCTGCTGGGCCTCATCGTTGTCGGCATGCTCGCGGGTGAGGACGGCCCGGGCGGCATCCCGTTCGATAATTTTCAGGCCGGATACCTGATCGGCAGTATTGCGCTCGCCGTGATCCTCTTCGAGGGCGGCATCAGCACCAAGCGCGGAATGCTGAAGCGCGCCCTCTGGCCGTCCATTTCATTGGCGACCGCGGGCGTCGCCCTCAGCGCCTTGATCGTCGCGGCGGCGGCGAAACTCCTTTTGCATGCGCCCTGGCCCGAAGGCCTGTTGCTTGGAGCCGCCATCGCTCCGACCGATGCCGCCGCCGTGTCGGTTCAGCTTCGCGTATCGCAAGTCGCCGTTCCCGCACGCGTCGTGGCGGCCCTCGAGCTCGAGTCGGGTTTGAACGATCCGATGAGCGTATTCCTGACCCTTGCGCTGATTGCCTTCATGCAACACCCGGGTTCCTTCAGCTTCGGACACGAGCTGCTGACGTTTGCCTGGGAGATGGGCGGCGGCGCCGTCATCGGACTGGGGGCCGGGTACGTTCTCATGCGCTCATTCAGCCGCCTCGAGACAGCGGAATCCGTCTTTCCGGTACTCGCTCTGGGCGTCGTGCTCGTCGCATTCGGCGGCGCACAGATGGCAGGAGCGAGTGGCTTCCTCGCAAGCTACCTGGCCGGTGTCGTGGTCGGCAATTCCGAGCATCCTGCCGCACAGCCGGTAACCCGATTCTTCGAGACCCTGGGCTGGGTCGCCCAGAACGCGCTCTTCCTCATGCTGGGCCTGCTGGTGACTCCCCATCGCCTGGTGCCGCTGCTCGAGGCGGCGGCGCTCATCTCCGCCGTCCTGGTGCTCATAGCCCGCCCCATTTCGGTCGGTGTGTCGCTGGCGCCGTTTCGCTGGAGCGCGCGAGAGATCACCTTCATCTCGTGGGCGGGACTGCGCGGTGCAGTCCCGATTTATCTCACCATCATTCCACTGCTGGAAGGTGTGGGCACCGGACAGCGTCTCTTCGATATCGTTTTTGTCGCTGTGATCATTTCGGTGGCGCTGCAGGGGCCGACGCTCAACGTCGCGGCCCGCATGCTCGGACTACGAGGAGAGGCATCTCCTTCCGGGTGAGGGCACGACAGGCTGCGCCTCCTCGGCGTGCCTCACGCGCTGCGGCGGAACGTCCCGGTCGAGTAGTTGATCTCGTAGCAGTCCACCACCCGGATGCCGTTGCGGCCACCGCGCTTGGCGGCGTAGAGCGCCTCATCCGCCAGCTGCACCGCCCCCTCGGGGCTGCGGCCGAGCCGGGGGCTGACGATCGAGACTCCGATGCTCACCGTCACCACGCCGGCCGACGAATCGTCGTGCTGGATCCGCAGCGCCTGCACGCTCTCCCGCAACTCCTCGGCGATTTCCCGCACGTGCTCGGCACCGAGATCGTAGAGCGCCAGCAGGAATTCCTCCCCGCCGTAGCGGGCGGCGATGTCCAGCGGCCGGCGGGCGAAGCGCTGCACCACCTGCGCCACGAGCCGCAGTGCCCGGTCGCCCGCCTGATGCCCGTAGCGGTCATTGTAGGCCTTGAAGTGATCGACATCGATGAGCAGGAGCGCGAGCGATCGGCGGTCGCGCGTCGCCTGCTGCCAGAGGCGGGCGTAATCGTCGTCGAATGCTCCGCGGTTCCGCAGACCGGTGAGGCCGTCGCGCGCCACCATCTCACTCAGCAGTCCGCGCTCGAGAAACGAGGTGCGCAGTTGCCGCTCGACGCCTTGATAGACGAACGCGCCCACGGCGCTCGTTATGACCAACACCGTCAGATAGTAGACGGCATCGGCGATGGGCCACCCCGCATGCGCCAGCGCCAATCCGAGCGCGCCGACCATGAAGATGTCGACGAGCAGCGCCTCGCGGAAGAGCTGGCCGCCGAGAAAGAATACGGCGATGCTGAAGGATGTCAGGAAATAGAAGAGGTCAGGATGTCCGGCGATCCGCCGGTCCGCGATACCCGCGGCGGAAACGGCGGCGATGAGGGGCAGAAGCACCCTCGCGGCAGGCAGGTACAGCCGCGAGTACAGGCGGCTCCACGAGGTC
>Ga0134126_10010089_pt1 | contig 11903 bp, 8 predicted proteins | sample KB31752_FD_96881 | JGI IMG/M metagenome (GOLD analysis project Ga0134126, IMG submission 96881) | Terrestrial soil microbial communities with excess Nitrogen fertilizer from Kellogg Biological Station, Michigan, USA - KB3-175-2 | ecosystem: Environmental > Terrestrial > Soil > Unclassified ...
AATCTGACCGTGGCCGCGGCGGCGGCCAGCCGCTGGACGGTGAGCAAGGACGGGCGGGCCTATACTTTCTGGCTACGGCCCGGCTTGCGTTTCGGCGACGGTACCCCAGTCACGTCCGCCGATGTCGTCTACTCCCTCGATCGCGCGTTGAGCCCAGTCTTCAGCCAGACCGCGAACCTGTACGTGCTGGGTAATATCGAAGGTGCGGCGGCGCGGAGCGCGGGCCGGAGCAAGACACTCAGCGGCGTGCGGGCGCTGGGCCCCGGCATGGTGCGTATTACGTTGAGCGCGCCGACAGGCTCATTTCTGGCCCGTCTCGGGGTGCCCGAGGCCGCGATTGTGCCGCGGCGGCGCATTCTTCAACAAGGCAGGCTCTGGACCGAGCACGCCGTGGGCACGGGCCCCTTCGTTGTGCAAAGCTGGCAGCACGGCCATGCCTTGCAACTCGTGCCCAACCCCTATTACTATGGCCCGCGCCCGCGCGTGGCGCTCTCCATCGTCTTCGTGCCGGAGCCCACGGCGGCATTCAAGCTCTTCCAGACCGGCGCGCTTGACGTCATGGGATCCATCGCGTTTCCGGCGGATCAGGTGTACCGGGTTAACGGCGACCCCCAATTCCATCGCACGCCGGCGCTTGCCACCACCTTCCTGATGCTCAACGAGCGATACAAGCCGCTCGACCAGGGGCGTGTACGGGAGGCCCTGGCCCACGCCCTGAACAAGCCGCCGTTGGTCAGTGCCGTTCTGGGTACGCTCGCGCAGGCTACGGACGGCATGCTGCCGCCAGGCATGCCGGGCTATGACCCCCATTTGCTTGGTGCGCGCTATGATCCCGTACTCGCCCGCGCCCTGCTCGCGCAAGCCGGCTACCCTGGCGGCCGTGGCTTCCCCTCGCTCGTCTTCAGTGCCGACGAAGGGACGCAAAATCTGCTCCTGGCCAGTGGTGTTGTGCGACAGTGGCATGATGTCCTGGGCATTACCGTGGGAATCGCGCAGGTAGAACACAATGCCTACAACCAGCAACTGACCAAGCTGGCATTCCAGATCGCGCCTGTCACCTGGACCGCGGACTGGCCTGATCCGCAGAACTTTCTGACCCAGCTTCTACGCACGGGCGCCCATAATAACAACGGTGGCTGGAGCAATGCCCAGTTCGATCGGTTGGTGGATCGTGCCGATCAACTCGTCGGCGATACGTCGCAACGATTGTCACTCTACCGGCGCGCTGAGGTACTGGCCATGCAAAATGCCGCCACGATCCCCATCGCTAACCCACAGGCGGGCATTCTGATTCGGAGCACGATCGTTGGATTGCAGGTGGCGGACGGCGGTGTGGTCGTGCCCGACTGGTCCCGCGTGCATGTTGGCGCGTTGTAGCCGGCTATGGAGGAACCTACACGTAGAGTCACTGGCCAGGCCGTCGACGACGTACCTGCACAGGGGCCCGGGAACGCGGGACAGCGGACCACTCGCCGGCTCCATCTGGACATGGGCGGCAAACTGCCGCCGCGTGTCCGTGGCCGGGCCTCCTTGCGCCGCCGGCTGCCCCTGGCCGTGGCGCTCTTGGTTTCCATGGCCGTGGCACTCTCGCTGCTGGGCTCGTTTTTTCTCCTACGGCAGGCGTTCTCCGACCGGGCAAAACACCAGCTTGCGCAGCAAATGGTCGGCGCCGCAAGCTACTACGCCAGCAAGCAGAAGGACCTGGAAGGCGCCGCGCTCCTCATGCAGAGTGACGAGGTGGTGTCCAGCGCCCTCCAGCGCGGTGACCGCATCGCGTTGATCGTGCGCCTGCAACGGTATTATGCGGACTTCAATGTGAACCGTCTGGACATCGTCGATGCGCATGGCCGTGTGGTGGTGCGCAGCGAAAACCCACTGACCAGCGGTGACAGCCTGGCAGCACTCCCATCCGTCCGTGCCGCGCTGCAAAGGGATGAGAGCTGTGGGGTAGAGCAGGATCCGGGATATCAGGGCAAGGTGAACGTCCTGCGCATCACCCTTCCACTCTACAGCCCGACGGGCACGTTGCTGGGCGCCGTCAGTGTGGGCCGGACGCTCGACAGCCTATTCGCAACCGAGATCGGGAACGCGGTGCAGGCAACGATCCATTTGAAGGTGACGGGCGCCCACGGCGCCTCAGCGCCGGGAAGTGCGCGCGCCTGCGTTTTCACGCCGCCGAGCGCGCAAGCAGCGTCCGCATCGATTACAAACCGGCAGGAAGAGGGGCGCGCGGTGCTTTCGGGTGTGGTCCCTGTGCTGGATGCCGATGGCCGCGTTGGCGGCGGCATCGAGGTCATCCAGCCTCTGAGCGATGTGTACGACGTGATCACCTCCGTGACCACGATCTTGCTGCTAGTGGGGCTGGTGGTGGCGGCGATCAGTGCCGGGGTGGGCATTGGGCTGAGCCATGGCCTGACCAGGCGGCTGTCCGCGCTCGAGGAGACAGCGGCGGCGGTCGCTGGGGGCGATCTGGGCCAGCAGATGCCGGTGCAGGGGAAGGACGAGATTGCTTCGCTGGCCAGATCACTGGGGCGCATGGTGGAATCCCTGCGCGACCGCGTGACGATGACCACGCGCCTGCGTGACACGGCGGAGGCGCGCGTCCTGGAACTCGAGGGACTGGCGGAGATCGCCCAGTTGCTTACCTCGGCGCCGTCACTGGCCACGACACTGGATGAGGTGGCCACGCGTATCTGCGCGATCGTGGGCTGTCCCGCCGCGGTTGTCGCCCTGCTTGAGGAGGACACCTTCTCGCGCGCACGCCACCATTTGGTGCTCCGCGGTGCTCATGGCATGCAGCCGCGGACGCGTGAGCACCTCAGCCAGATTGTCGGGGTGACGCATGTCCTGGACCCCGATTCGACGGATAGGGCGGACAGCGTGTCCGCGGAACATGGAGCGGTGGGTAAGCATCCTTTTGCCTTCAGGCGCGCCTTGCGCGAGAACACCACCCAGTGGCTACGGATCGCCACGCTCTCCGGTACCGCGACGGTATCGGACGAGGTAGCACTGCTCTATCAAGCCGCGTTGCACGAGCGTTGGGGGGCCGCGACAGCCGTGCCCATGGTGCTGCAGGGGCAGAGTCGGGGAGTGGTGATCTGCTTTACGACCGAGCCGGAGCCACTACCAGAGGCGGAGTTGCGGGTGCTGCGCACCGTGGTGGGGCAGGCCACGATTGCGGTGGAGAACGCACGACTCTTCGCCCAGAGCCATGATCTTGCGGTACTCGAGGAGCGGACGCGTCTGGCCCGCGATCTCCATGATTCCGTCACTCAGAGCCTCTTCAGTCTCAATCTGGCGGCGCGGGCAGCTACGAACGCGCGGACGCGCGATGACGGCGCGCGTCTCGACCGTGCCCTGGCCATGGTCGGCGACCTGGCGCAGAGTTCCCTCTCGGAAATGCGCGCGCTGCTCTTTGAGCTTCGTCCGGCGCAGTTGCAGGGCGAGGGGTTGCTTGTGGCGTTGCGCAACCATGCCGTGGCGATCGAGCAACGCACCGGTCTGATCGTCCACGTCGATCTTCCCGATACTTGCGCCCTGCCGCCCGCGCATGAGGATGCGTTGTATCGCGTGGCGCAAGAGGCATTGGCGAACGTGGCGCGCCACGCACAGGCGCGTTACGCCATGGTACGCCTGCGCTGTCCGCAAGAGTGGGTGGAGCTCACGATAGAGGATGATGGCGTCGGCATCATCCCGCTTGATGGCGTGTCCGCGAATCCCGAGAGTGCCGCCGGCCGCTATGGGATACGTGGCATGCGTGAGCGCGTGGAAGGGCTAGGTGGCCAGCTTGCCGTGCAACCCGGTTCGGCGGCGGGGGCCGCGAGAGGCACCTCCCTCACCGCTCGCCTCCCCATACATGGTCCGGAGCCGGCACCGATCGAGAGCCAGGATCCGGCCGATGCCGAGTCCGCATGCGACCCGGATGCCACCTCGGCATAGCGCCGCCGGCGCCCGCATCCCGTTGCGCCGCGACACACTCTAGTACGTGCCGCCGTCCGGGTACAAAGACGCACGCCAAGTCTCGCCTTTCTGACGTTGTCGCGGGCGGCGCCACGGCCCAGACTAGTGACAGGATCGTCACGGCGTTCCTGACAGGACGCGGCGAGCCAGCTGATGGAAGAAGCTCGCCAGAAACACCACTTGGGCAAGCGGCAACGGGCCGCATGGTAGTAGCTAAAGAAACGAGAGGACAGAACAGTGGATTCGATCATTGAAGCGCAAGCGCCGCGCATCGAACAGGCACTCTATCCGATCCACTTCTCCGTGGACTACCCGGAGCAGCGGCTCAACCGCCGGACCACGTTCTTCCGGCTCGTGCTGGCTATCCCCATCCTGATCGTGCTGGGCAGCGTATCGGGAGGGACGTGGCAGTGGACGTCGCAAGGCCACACCACGGTGGTGGCAGCGGGGGCCGGCGGCCTGCTGGCCTTCGCCCCCCTGCTGATGATCGTGTTTCGGCGGAAGTACCCCCGCTGGTGGTTCGACTGGAACCTGGAACTGCTCCGGTTCAGCAATCGGGCGGCAGTCTACCTTGCTCTGATGGACGACCGGTACCCCGCCACCGACGAGCAGCAGTCGGTGCATCTGGATTTCCCCTACCCCGACGTCCCGCGCGACTTGAACCGGTGGCTCCCCTTGGTGAAGTGGTTCCTGGCGATCCCCCACTACATCATCCTGGCCGTCCTCACCGTAGGGACAGTCGTGGTCGTGGTCGCTGCCTGGTTCGCCATCCTCTTCACCGGACGGTACCCGAGGGGTATGTTCGACTTCGTCGAGGGTGTGATGCGCTGGCACAACCGTGTGATTGGGTACGCCGCGATGCTGGTCACCGACCGCTATCCCCCCTTCCGTCTGTCCGCGTAAGGCATGGTTCAATCGAGGTTGACAATTCGACTCGCCGGCGTGTGCCAGCAAGTGCCGATTGCGCCAGCCATGTACCGTAGCGAATTGCCAATCACCCCCCTTGACACCGTCCGGTTACAATCACACTATGTAACCGTGAGGTGTCAGGGGAGATCACATGAGGGTGCGTTCGATACGGGATATGGCGGCGGCCGTGCGCGGTCGCCGCACGGACCTCGCGCTGAGTCAGGCGGAGTTGGCCCGGCGGGCGGGCGTGTCCCGCAAGTGGATCAGCGAATTTGAAGCCGGCAAACCGACCGCCGAGTTGGGCCTGGCGATCCGCGTCCTGGAGGAGCTTGGCCTGGTCCTCGATCTGACCGGCGGCGAGGACGCAGCTTCGTCAAGGCCCGCGACGGTGGTGGATCTCGATGCTCTTCTCAACGAGTACCGCGTTCGATGAATGGTGTGCTCCGTGCTGGAGGGGTCACGATGACGGCAAAGCGTAAACCCGGACATAGTCAAATTGCGCGGGCTTGATCGTGTTGGCGACCGGCGTGATGGCCAGCAGCCCGATCTTGATCGGTAGGTCAGGGTTGAATCCGCTGAGATTGTACGTGGCTCCTTGCAGCCAGCGGCTTCCGTCGATGCTGGTGAACGCCGTGGCCTGATCGCCCACCTTTTCGATGCGCAGCCATGCCCAGGTGCCGCTTCCACCAACCGCCCTGGCCGCCGGGCTGAAGCCGGGTACCTCGACAAAGCCGCTCCCATAGACCGGGCACGTGTTGGCCGGATAGGCCGAGCCGCACTTGAAACCGGTGTAGAGGCTGGTGACGTTCGTCTCCTTGGCCCACTCCGTCTCGTCGCCCTGGCTGTTGAATTCGCCGACCAGGCGCAAATACGCATCGTCGTTTTGATAGAGCACCATGCCGGCCTGCTCGTAGTTCTGGGTGGGATTGAACGCCACCTTGGTCTCCGCCACGAAGTCGCCAGAAGGCGCGGTCTCGACCAGGATATTCTGGGCGGTGTTGCTCGTCTGGTAGAGATCGCCTCCGGTTGCCGTAATGGTCAGCGTGCCGCTGATCGGACTGAGGGACCAATTGGCGCTGTTCTCTCGCACCCACGACCACTGTGAGCCAAGGGTGCTGGTGTTGAATTCGTCTGAGTAGCTGGGCAGCAGCGGCCCAAGGCTCGGGGCCGGCGGCGCGGCGCAGCTCTTGCTGGCGCCCTGCATCGGTGGTCCCGCCGTCGCGCTGTCCGGAGTGAAGGGCGCCGGCTGCGGCCCATCGATCGCGCCGGCCCCGCAGTTGACGGTCGGCCACCCGTCCGCGCCCCACTCCACGGGCTCCATGAGCAATGGTCGGCGCGTGGCGCCATTAGGCAAGTAGGGGGTGTTCTGATCCACGGCATGGAACGCGAGCCAATCCCCGCCGGCGCGATCCTGGAAGAGCGAACCGCCTCCTGTCCCAACCCAGTGATTGCCGTTGGACCCGAGAACGAACAGCCCGCCCCCCTGCGTCATGGGGATGCCAAGCGAATCAACGAACGGTCCCAACGGGGACGAGGAGCGCCCGACGAACATCGCGTACTCGGTGTTCGGGCCGGCGCAACAGTTACCGGACGACGCGAACATATAGTAGCTGCCACCGTGAAGGATCACGTCGGTGCCCTCGAAGCGGCCGCTTATGCCCACCTGGACCGGGGCCATGCTACTGTCGACATGCAGCCCATCGGCGCTGAGCTTCACCACGAACGTGCCGCCATAGAAGCTGCCAAAGTAGAGGTATCGCTGGCCATCACTGCCCAGGATCTCGTTCGGATCGAAGGTCCAGAAGAAGCCGCCCTGACCGTCGGACCGAGGGCCAACCAGCGGGCCGCCTGAGTCGACCCAGGGACCGGAAGGCGTGCTTGCCGTCGCGACACCGATCGCGCTGCCTGGGTTGGTCGTGTTGCTCGCGGTGTAATACATCACGTATTTGCCCGCGATGAAATGCACGTCCGGTGCCCACAGGGGACTGCTCGCGGTCCACGCCGGCTGTGGGTTCTCGGTCGCCGTGGGGCTGGAGCCGGTGGGACTGAACGTGTCGTGCACGAACGTCCAATGCACGAGGTCCGGGGACGAGAGGATGGGCATGATGTGATTCGTGGACGGCGTGCCGCCCCACTGGTCCGTCGTCCCGTACGCATAATAGAGGTGGCTCCTCGGGTCCTGGAAGACCGAGGGATCGGCGAATGTCGGGGTAAAAAGGGGATTCGTGTAGGTCGACGTAGCCCGGGCCGGCCCCGCGCTCGCGCGTGTAGGCCCTGGCAGGACCATCAAGGGCAGGCAGAGTGAGCATACGCCTATCGCTCGCGCCAACGCGGTATGCATCTGGCATTCCTTCCTTCACCACGGTCGTCGTGACCTCAAAAAGCCTTCCACGGATGCGAGTGTAACCGTGGATCGGGCGCGCCGCTTCAACCAATCAACGGAGCGGCGGGAGGGAAATGGGCTAGTACCGCGGAACCTCCGGCTGAGGTCCTCCAGGTCCGCGCCCTCGGCCGTCGCCGCGAACGATGACCAATTCCGCACGGGATCTGGTGATCGGCCGACATTCATAGATCGTTTACAGACGTTTTAAGTTCGTCTATATCGCGGAAACAGGGCGGCAATACTGGGCGATTAGATTTGGGTTGTACACCACATGAGTGGTGTGAAGGGAAGCAGAAAGGGCGAAACCATGAAGGCGTTACGGGGATCTCGGTCACGGTTCATCAGCGGTTTGGCGGTCACTGGTGGTCTGGCGCTGCTGGCATTGCAGCCCTTGGCGGCGGCTCATGCCTTCGGCACGCCGCTCATCAGGGCGACGGTCGAGCCCGGTCGGGCGGTCATCCAGGTCGCCGGTTCCGGCTTCGGGCCAGGGGACAGGGTGGAGGTCGTCGATAGGGCAGCCGGCGCGGTCATAGGGAGGGTGTTCACCACGGCGAGTCAAATCATCATCAAGCCGCCGAAGTGTACCTCAAGCAATCCCTGCTATTATTTCACCCTTGCTGGGGGCATCATCAACGTGACCCTGCCGCCGCATTACGTGAAATGCGCCTATCAGATGGTGGCGGTCCGCGCCTTTGATCTGACCAACCATACGGTCAGCAACGTAGTGTACGCGCGGCTTGGCCCTGGCCCTTGCTAAACCAATGCCAAGGTGAGATCTCCAGGAATGCACGTACGTAGTAGGGGCGCGGGTCCGGAGACCCGCGCCCCTACTACGCTGCCGTGGCCGCGCTTCTACGCAGGTGGCCCCAGCCCAGTGTGGGCCGGTTGTTGAACACCTTCTTGGCGGATTCCTTCCTACTCCCGCACCGCGCCGGCCACCAGCCCGTGGACGAGCTGGCGTTGCACCAGCAGGACAAACACGAAGATCGGGCCTGAGATCAACACGCAGGCGGCCGCCAGATTGCCCCACACCACCACATGCGAGCTGAGGAACAGGGAGGCCGCGACCGGGGCGGTGCGCGCGATCTGGGAGGTAAGCGTCACCGCGAAGAGGAATTCGTTCCAGTTGAACAAGAGGCTCAAGATCGCCGTGGCCGCCAGGCCGGGCGCCACCAGGGGCAGGGTGATCCGGACCAGGGCGCCCAGTCTGCCGGTCCCGTCGATCATCGCGCACTCCTCCAACGCCGCCGGCACGTCGCTGATAAAGCCGCGCATCATCCAGATCACCAGCGAGAGGCTGAAGGAAAGATAGAGCACGATCAATCCCTGGAAGGTGTCGATCAGGCCGACCTTGCCATAGAGGACGAACACGGGAACCAGGACGCCGAGCGGCGGCAGGATCCGGGTGGCCAGGATCGAAAGCCCGATCAGGGCCCGCCCGCGGAAGCGGAATCGGGCCAGACTGTAGGCGGCGGGGGTGCCCAGTACCAGGGCCAGCGCGGTCGAAATCACGCCCACGAATAGGCTATGCAGGAGATCCGCCATGAAATCCGGCACCGACACGGCGGCCTGGAAGGTCGAGGATCCCTGGATCACGGATAGATAATTGTCCAGGGTCCAGTGAAAGATCAGCAGATGGGGCGGCAAGGTCACGACATCACTCTGCTGCTTAAAGGAAGTGGTGATGATCCAGTAGATCGGGAAAAGGAACACCACGGCCACCAGCAGGATCAGCAGCCACAGGATCAGCCGAGACGCGAACGCCCTGTATCTCATCAGGCCGGCTCCCGGTGCATGAGCGCCACCATGATCACGCAGAACACGGCGACCAGCAACAGCATGACGATGCTCAAGGCGGCGCCGTAGCCGTAGTTCAACCAGCGGAAGGTCTGAAAATAGCTGTAGATGGTGAGAGTTTGGGTGGAGGTGCCGGGGCCGCCGTTGGTCAGCACCCAGATGATGTCGAAGGTGTCAAAGGCATCAATGGCCCGGAAAATCAAGGCGACGATAATCACGTTCCGCAACAGAGGCAGGGTCAAGAGGCGGAAGGTAGCCAACCTGCCGGCCCCATCGACCCTGGCCGCCTCATACGGCTCCGAGGGAAGCGAATGGAGACCGGCGGTCAGGAGGAGGAACATAAAGGGCGTCCACTGCCAGACATCCACGGTGACCACGGACCAGAGGGCCAGCCGGCTATCTCCCAACCAATCCGGTTGCCCCACGCCTAGGCGCCCGAGAAAGTAGTCGACCAGACCATAGGTGGGGCTGTAGAGCATGCGCCAGGTGATCCCGACGATCACCGGGGTCATCACCATGGGCAACAAGAGGAGCGTCCGCACCAGGCCGAGGCCGCGGAGACGCCGATTCAACAAGATGGCAATCGCGAAACCGAGGAGAAACTCCACTCCCACCGCCGCCAGGGTGAAAGCACCGGTGACGCGCAGACTCTCCCAGAAGGCGGGGTCGCTCTGGATGAGCCGGTAGTTATCCAGGCCGACAAAGGCGCCGTCGGGCGAGTTGACCCCCAGATCGGTCAGGCTCAGATAGATCACGTAGCCGATCGGGAATAGGGTCAGCGTCGCCAACACGATCACGGCGGGCGCCAGCATGGCGCCCGGCAAGACGCGCTCGGAGCGGAGTATCCCCAACAGGCCGCCGCGTTTCGCGGCGACCTCGGTGCGCGATGACTTCATGGAGCCGGTATCACTGGATGTAGTGGCCGATGCGCAGTTGCTGCGTGACGTCTTGCTGGGCGCTATCGAGCGCCGCCTGGACCGACTGACCGCCCGCGACCGCCTCTTGAATCGCCACGCTCAACCGGTCGCCGAACTGTTCCCATCCGGGGAACCGGGGGCGGAACTGGGGGTTCGCGATCGCCAACGACTTACGGACGGCGGGCAGCCACTCGCCGTTATTGATCTTCGATGCCACGGCAAGCACTTTGGGATCGTTCCACAGAGAGGTACGGTTGGTGATCGGGGTGAGGTTCAGCTTGGACAGCATGACCGGCGCGCTGTCCGCCCACTGCACGAACAGCCACGCCGCCCCCTTGTGCGAGGAGCGGGCATTGATCCCGAGCATCCAGGAGAATTCCGACGGCCAGGTACCGCCGGGTCCACTCGGCACCACGGCGGCACCCCACTTGCCTACCGTTTTCGAGGCACTGGGATCTTCGAGGTAGGGCCCGACATCAAACGTATCGAGGGTCGAGGCCACCTGGCCCTGAGCCGCCGCGGTATCTACCTCATTCCAGCCCATATTGGGCTCCCCTGGAGGTCCGGATTGCTTCAGGACATTGACCATCCACTGGGTGGCCGCCACGTTGGCGGGCGAGTTGAGGATGGGAGTCAGGTCGGTGGGGAAGTTCTTGAAGAAGCCGCCGCCGAAGGCGCGGGCGATCGAAGCCCACCGGTAGACATTCTGGTCGGCGCCTTTGACCGCGATCAGCCCGATCCCATAGAGGTTGTGGGCGCGGTTCGTCACCTTGGCCGCGTCGGCCGCCCACTGTTGATAGGTGGTAGGCGGCGCTTTAATCCCGGCCCTGGCGAAGAGATCTTTCCTATAGAACAACAGCGAGGTTTCGGGGTATTCAGGCAGGGCGTAGGTGAGATTGTTCTCCACTCCCAGGGCGGCGAAGCGCGGCAGAATATCGCCCGCGTTGAACCATCGGGGGTCGGTGAGCGAGCGGTTCGCGAGATAGGGGGTGAGCGGCTCCAGATAATGGAGACGAACCCACTGGGGAATGACCATGGAATCAATCTGCAAGACATCGATGCTTCCGGAGCCGCCCGCCAGATTGACCAATTCCTGCTGGGTCACGTCACCATACTTCTGAAAGTTGAGGGTGATACCGGTGAGCTTGGTGAACAGGGCAAGATGCTGGCGGAGCGCGTCGGTATCGATTTGGTCAGTCATCGCTACGTTGAGGTGTTGGCCGGCGAATTGGCGCCAATTGATGCGCGCGGATTGATAGGGTGCCAGGTCGGACGCCCCGACCGCCGCCCGCGCGTGCCGCGGTGTGCCGGCCGCCGGCATGACCAGTGCCCCGAGCAGACCCCCGGCCAGGAGTGCCTGGGCCGTGCCGTGACGGACTCGCTTCAGCATGATGTATTCTCCTGATCGCACTAATCCGCATACCTCACGGCGTGGCTGACATCTTGCCGCGCTTCCAGGCGGCCCATTCAGGCCGCGTGGTCGACCGCCTGCTTACCCTCCCTATTCCATATAATGATATATAGACGCGATGAACAGGCGGTGTCAAGTGCGCGCCCTGGCGCATTCTCGGAGGTCGTGCCTCCATGGTATCCATACATCCCGAATGGGGCGCGCGGCCGGTTATCCAGACCCGACCGCCGGAGACCCCCTTCCTTCCTGTATGCTGTTCCCTAACGATTCCCCTGCTATGGCTGTCGAGAGGAAGGTGCTTGCGCATGGCAACCAGTTCTGGCGACCCAGCTTCCACCCAGCCCGGCAAAGCTGGACGCCGGAAAGATCGGACGCCGGCGCGCTTTCAGATCACCGCCCATGCCCTGGATGGCCTGCTCAAACACGAAGCCGCCTTCCTGGCCGATGCGCTTTCTACCCACTTCCACCTCCCAATTCCCCGGATCCTCCGCCCCTTCCCCACCGAACTGCCCCAGCTTGAACTCCA
>Ga0134126_10010090_pt1 | contig 11902 bp, 9 predicted proteins | sample KB31752_FD_96881 | JGI IMG/M metagenome (GOLD analysis project Ga0134126, IMG submission 96881) | Terrestrial soil microbial communities with excess Nitrogen fertilizer from Kellogg Biological Station, Michigan, USA - KB3-175-2 | ecosystem: Environmental > Terrestrial > Soil > Unclassified ...
ATGAGTGCAGAATGTAGGGAGTTGGAAACAACGCCGCTCGTCAAGAAGAGGCAACCTCACATGAGCAACGCTGAGATTCGGGGGCGATTCGTCTGGCACGAGCTGATGACGACCGACCCGCAGGCCGCGGGCGCCTTCTATTCCAAAGTCCTGCCGTGGAAGACCCAGCCTTCCGGCATGCCCGACTACACGCTGTGGGTGGCCGGCAAGACGCAGACCGGCGGGCTCATGGCCCAGCCGGAATCCGCCCGCCAGGCCGGCGCCCCACCGAGCTGGCTGGTCTACATCGGCACGCCCGATGTCGATGCGACGGCAGCGGCCGCCGAGCGCTTGGGCGGCCGGGTGCTCAAGGCCCCCGCCGATATCCCCAGCGTCGGCCGCTTCGCCGTACTGTCGGATCCGCAGGGCGCCACGTTTGCGGTCTTTACGCCGGGCGCTCAGCCCGCCGGCGGGCCTCCGCCGACGGGTTTCTCCTGGCATGAGCTCGGCACGAGCGATCAGCAGGGTGCGGTCGCGTTCTACTCGGAGCTCTTCGGCTGGAGCGCGGGTCCCGCCCACGACATGGGTCCGGCCGGCACCTATCAGCTCATCGAGCACGGCGGCGCGCAGGTTGGCGGGGTGTACAAGCTGATGGATGCCTCGAAGGCGCCGCATTGGCTGACTTACATCCAGGTCGCGAGCGTCGACCGGGCGGCTGCCGCGGCAAAGGCGGCGGGCGGGCGAGTCACGCAGGGGCCGATGGAGGTGCCTGGAGGCAGCCGCATTGCTCAGGTCGTGGACCCGCAAGGCGGCGCGTTCGCGGTGCACGAGCCGGCCAAGCAGGCCGCAGCGGCGAACCCGCCCGCGGAGAAATCAAACGCCAGCGCCAAGCCGGCGGCAGCCAAGAAGAGTCCGGCCGGCGCCGGCAAGAAGCCGGCGAAGCGGGCGACCGCCAAAAAGGCACCCGCGCGACCGGCCAAACGTGCGGCTGCGAAGGCGAAGAAGCGGCCCGCGGCCGCCAAGCGGGCCGGCGGAAAATCGCCGGCCAGAAAGGCGGCCGGGAAGCGCGGCGCAGCACGCAAATCCGCTGGGAAGAAGGCGGCAAAGCGCTCGGCGCGCAAGCCGGCAAGAAAGAAATAGCGTCGTCTCACTCGGGCCCGCCGCGACTGCGGCGGGCCCCGAGTCAACCAACGCCTACAGCCGTATCAACGGCCGGCCAAAGTTCTCGCCGCGCATGGCCTTGATCAGATGCGCCGGCGCATTCTCGAGCCCGTCCGCCACGTCCTCGCGGCACACCAGCCGGTCCGCGCCGTACCAGTGGATGGCATCCTTGAGAAACTCCCCGCGGCGATGCTCGTAATTCGCGGCGTCCACCCGTTGCACCGTGATCTCCCCCGGCGCGTAGCCCGCCCGCCGCAGTAGTTCGGACGGGTCATCGTGACGGACGCTGTTGAGAATGATACGGCCGCCGGGACCGACATGACGGCCCGAGAGCAGGGTCTCGAGCAGGTCACCTCCCGAGTTGTCGAAATATACGTCGAAACCGCGCGGCGCCAGCTGCCGCAAACGATTGCTCAGATTCTCCGCGTGATCACTGACGCAGGCGGAGAACCGCGCGTGCCGCGTCGCCCAATCGCATTTCTCGCGCGAGCCGCCGATGCCGATCGCACGCGCACCTTTGATCCTCGCCACCTGACCGGCCATCGCGCCGGCGACGTTGGCAGCCGCGGACACCAGTATGACCTCGCCGGCGCGCAGCTGGGCGAGATCGAGCAGCCCGAAGTAGGCCGCCATCCCCGACGGGCCGAGGAGACCGAGCGCCGTCGACGCGGGGGACTGACCGGGATGCAGCGCGCAAACATGGTGACCGTCGGAGACGCACATCTCGCGCATGCCGCAGTCGACGACGACATGTTGTCCAACCGCAAACACATCGTGCCGGGACTCCAGCACTTCGCACACACCCAGAGCGGGAACGACATCACCAGGCCGCGGCCCCGTACGCGGCGACGTCGCGCCATCTGGCGGCAGGCAGGTGAACGGATCGACGGCCAGCCAGCGCGCGCGGCAGAGGATGCCGCCATTGGTCAGGCGAGGTACCTCGCCTGGCACTACCTCGAAGTCGCCCGCGGTCGCGGGTGTCCGCCTGATCCTGACTTCGAGGTTGCGCATGGTCCGCCTCTTTACTGAGCTTCGGCCTCCGCCGCCTTGCGCCGCGCGGCATCTTCCTGGTACGCGGCATTGATCTGCTGCTGGACCTTCGCCTCGGTTTCCTTCGCCTGTTTCGCCTGCTGGGCGGCAGAGGCGGCGCCTGCCGCGGCCGTGGCGCCGGTCTCGGCCAGGCCGCAGCCGGCAAGCATGAGGAGTGGGATGAGCAGAGCCAGGGACTTCACGAGAGGTCGCACCATGCGAATAGCTTAAACCCGAACTGCCGCTGCGGCACAATCGTGCCTGCCCCCATGCCTAAATCCACTTCAACCCGCCCCACGGCAATATCCCGGCCCCGCGTCCGGCGCGGTTATTTCGAGTGCCGTTACGGGCAGCTGCACGTCCACAACGCAATCCCCTCCGGGGGCGGGTTCGAGGAGGGCACGCCTCTCCTGTGCCTGCATCCGAGCCCCCTTTCCGGCCGTATCTTCGAGCGCTTCCTCGCCGTGGCGGGGGCCCGGCGGTCGGTTTTCGCCCCGGATCTGCCGGGCTTCGGGGATTCCGACCCACCACCGCCCAGGGCAGGCGTCGTGGAGCATGCCGCAGCCATCGGCGACTTCCTCGACACCATGCGCCTGCGGCAGGTCGATTTGCTGGGCCACCGCTTCGGCGCGCTGGTCGCCACGGAGCTGGCGGCGGCGCGTCCCGGGCAGGTGCGACGGTTGGTGCTGGTATCCCCGCCGCCCGCGGCGGACGCCACCGAAACGCTGCCGTTGGCCGCGAAGGCGGATGGCAGCCATCTGCCGGAGGAATGGCGCCGAGCGGCGGCCTATTGCGGCCCGGGCACACCACCTGGAGTCGTGAATACCGCCCTGGCGGAGCGGCTGCGTGGCGGCGCTCAGGCCGCCGCCGCCGCGGAGGCGGAGCACAGCTATGCGCTGCGGCCCCGCCTGGCGCAACTCGCCGCGCCGCTGCTCCTGCTGCGCCTGCGCGACGAAGTCCTGGCCAACAAGGGGCAGGCGCGCGATGTGCCCGCGCGTGCCCGGCTCGTGGAGCTGCCCGAACACGGTGCGTCGCTCTTCGAGACGGCACCCGAGGCCGTGGTCCAGGCTCTGGAATCCTTTCTCCGTTGACTGGCGCAAAGTCGGCATCCTGCCGCTTTGCGCGAGCGCGGCCCTCGTGCTGTATTCGACCTCGCGGCCCAGGGAGCGGCCCAGGGAGCGGCCCAGGGCCGCTTACTCAATCGCTTTCGATCGCGCGCGTCCAGTGCGCGACTTCGTCCACCGTCATCGACCCTGCCACGGTCAGCCGCGCGTCCTCGAATCCCCACTGACCGATGTCAGTCAGATATTGCTCTCGCGAGAGCAGCGTGCCCTGACACACCCGTCGCGGCGACGGTGGCGCACTCAACTCACGGCTCAAACGTCCGATGAGATCACTCATGACCCACGCCGGAATGCGAGCCCGCTCGGACGGATAGACGAAGCCGAAGAGGCCCAGGTAGGAAAGAAGCACGCGCCAGTGCGCATCGAAGCGGCCGAGGAGCCGCCGCCAGTCCAGGCGCTCCGCGCAAGCGAGCAGCAGGTGCATGATGTCGGCGCCGTCATAGCGCTCGCGCTCGGTGATGAACGCCTTCGACCAGATCATTTCCTCCGGCGGACAAACGCGCACTTCGACGCCGAGCACCGGCCCAACGACGGCATGTCGGAACCAATCGTCATCGACCTGCGACAGCCCGTTGCCGGAGCTGAAAATCACATCGATCGAGCCGTGCTCACAGCTCGCCTTGCCCAGCCAGTGCGGGAAGGTCAGCTCGGTTGCAATGCCGGCGGCGGCGAGCGCCGTCTCGACGTCACCATAGTGCTCGCGGCGCACGAACACATCGAGATCCTTCGTGTGCCTCTCGATGCCGGTGTAGTAGTTCAGCGCGTACGCGCCGCCCACGATGAATGGGATACCGGCATCCCGCAGAAGATCGAGGGTACGCAAATAGAAGGCGCGGGCTCGCTCGTCGAGCTGCCCCTGGCGCTCGTGGCTCGGCGGCATGCGGATTGCTCCATTTGCACGACTACAGAGGAGACCAAGCAAGCGATGCGCCTGGCCGCGGCCGGAGACCTGCACGTGAAGAAGACCTCGCAAGGCGCGCTGCAGCCGCTCCTTGCGCCGGTCAATGATCACGCCGATGTGCTTCTCCTCTGCGGGGACCTCACCGATTACGGCTTGCGTGAGGAGGCGGTGATCCTCGCGAAAGAGCTCAACGCCGTCGTCCGCATACCGGTGGTCGCGGTGCTCGGCAACCACGACTTCGAGTCCGGTCAGCAGGAGGAGGTCTGCCGGATCCTGACGGACGCCGGCGTGAAGGTCCTCGACGGTGAGGCGTACGAGATCGGTGGCGTGGGTATCGCGGGCGCCAAGGGCTTCGCGGGCGGCTTCGGTCGCGCGACGCTGGGCGCCTGGGGTGAGCAGGCAACCAAGCGCTACGTGCAGGAGGCGATCGACGAGGCTCTGAAGCTGGAAGGGGCGCTGGCGCGGCTGCGTACGGGGCAGCGGATCGCGCTGCTGCACTACGCGCCGATCCGCGGCACGGTCGAGGGGGAGCCGCTCGATATCTTCCCGTACCTCGGCACCAGCCGGCTCGAGGAACCGCTCAACCGGCACCCGGTCGATGTCGTCTTCCACGGGCACGCGCATCACGGAGCGCCGGAGGGAAGAACGAGCACCGGCACGCCGGTGTACAACGTGGCCATGCCGCTGCTGTTGCAGAAGTACCCGGATCGACCGCCCTTCCGGGTGGTGGAGCTGCCTGAGGCACCACCTTCGGAGACAGAGGCCGCGCTGGTGAACGCGCGGCAGACCGCTGGCAGCAAGCGGCCTCCGATCGTAGAAAAGCCTGGGGGAGCTTCGGAGAAGCACTAGCCGCCTCGCCGCCCCCCGGCGAAATGCCTTTTAGCCGGCGCCCGCTGTGTGCCGGATTTCGCTAAGCTCGTGTGATGGCCAGTCCTTACATCGAGCGGATACTCAAGGCTCGCGTCTATGACGTCGCGGTGGAGTCGCCTCTGGAGGAGGCGCCCCGGCTTTCGCGGCGGCTCGGGAACAAGGTGCTCCTCAAGCGCGAGGATTTGCAGCCTGTCTTCTCCTTCAAGCTGCGCGGCGCTTATAACCGCATAGCGCATCTGTCGGACGGGGCGGCCAAGCGAGGGGTCGTTTGCGCTTCGGCCGGCAATCACGCGCAGGGAGTCGCGCTGTCGGCGCGGCGGCGGGGCGTGGAGGCCACGATCGTCATGCCGCGTACCACCCCACAGATCAAAGTGCAGGCGGTCATCGATCTCGGCGGTGAGGTCGTGCTGCACGGGGACGACTACGACACGGCGCTGGAGCGGGCGCTCGAGCTCGCACGCGAGCGTAATCTCGTGTTCGTTCATCCGTTCGACGATCCGGATGTCATCGCGGGTCAGGGCACGATCGGGGTGGAGCTGCTGCGGCAGACGGGCGGCCACCTCGATGCGATCTTCGTGCCCGTGGGAGGCGGCGGCCTCATCGCCGGAATCGCGGTCTACGTGAAGTACCTCTATCCCAACATCCGCATCATCGGGGTGGAGCCGGAGGATGCCGCCAGCATGTACGAATCGCTCAAGGCGGGGCGGCGGGTCACCCTGGACAGGGTCGGGATCTTCGCCGATGGAGTCGCCGTGAAGCGCGTGGGAGAAGAAACATTCCCGCTGTGCCGCGACCATGTCGATGAGATCGTGCTGCTCGATGCCGATGAGATCTGCGCCGCCATCCAGGACGTCTTCGAGGACACCCGCTCGATCGTGGAGCCGGCCGGCGCGCTGGCGGTGGCGGGACTGAAGAAGTACATCGCCCGCGAGGGCTGGCGGGACAAGCGCGTCGTGGCCATCAACAGCGGCGCCAACATCAACTTCGATCGCCTGCGGCACGTGGCGGAGCGGGCCGACCTGGGCGGCGAGCGCGAGGCGCTGCTCGCGGTCACGATCCCGGAGCGGCCCGGCAGCTTCCTGCGCTTCTGCGAGCTGCTGGGGAACCGCAGCGTCACGGAATTCAACTATCGCTACGAAAGCGAGCAGGCCGCGCAGATCTTCGTCAGCTTCGGCCTCGCCCAGGGACGGGCGGAAAAAGACACCGTCGTGCGCGCCCTGCGGGAGGCCGGCTACACCGTCACCGACATGACGGACAACGAGATGGCGAAGCTCCATGTGCGTCACATGGTTGGCGGCCGCGCACGGGGCATCCGCGACGAGCTGCTGTATCGTTTCGAGTTTCCGGAGCGCCCGGGAGCGCTGCTCAAGTTCCTCCAGGCGGTGGGCGGACGCTGGAACATCAGCCTCTTCCACTATCGCAACCATGGCTCCGACTACGGCCGTGTGCTCGCGGGCATCCAGGTGCCTCCCGCAGAGCGCCCTGACTTCCTCCAGCACATCAACGAGCTGCATTACGCCTACGCGGAGGAGACGGCCAACCCGGCGTATCGGATGTTTCTTGGGTCCTGACTCAGTGTTGCGATATCCTGGCTCGCAGGCTCGCATATGAACGACAGGCGTATCCGAAGCGTCGTGATCGTCGGGGGCGGCACAGCCGGCTGGATGGCCGCGGCCGCGCTGTCGAAGTCGTTGGCGGGGATGGACGTACGGCTGCGACTGATCGAGTCGCCCCGGGTCGACCCTGTCGGTGTGGGCGAGGCGACCATTCCACCGATCATGGACTTCATCCGGCAGCTCGGCGTCGACGAGGACCGCCTGGTCTGCGAGATCAAGGCGACCTACAAGCTCGGCATCGGGTTTCGCGAGTGGACCCGGGCCGGCCACTTCTACTTCCATCCCTTCGGCCCCGCCGGACCCGGCATGGGCAACATCCCGTTCCAGGCCTACTGGCTGAAGATGCTCCTCGAGGGCAAAGCCGAGCCGCTGGAGGAGTACTCGATCCAGGCGATGGCTGCGCTGCGCGGGCGGTTTGCGCGCCCGGTGCACGCGCCCAACACTCCGCTCAACAAGCTGACTTACGCCCTGCACTTCGATGCCGGGCGCTTCGCGCGCTATCTGCGTGACTACGCCGGGGCGCGCGGTGTGCTGCGGACCGAAGCTCACGTCCGGCAGGTATCGGTGCGCGGCTCGGACGGATATGTCGACTCGGTGACTCTCGAGACCGGCGAGAAGGTCAGCGCGGATCTCTTCATCGACTGCAGCGGCTTTCAGGGTCTGCTCATCGAGGGAGCCCTCCACACGGGTTATGAGGACTGGAGTCAATGGCTGCCCTGCGATCGGGCCATGCTCGTGCACAGCGAGCGCTCCGCGCCGCCCAATCCCTACACTCTCGTGACCGGACGGGATGCGGGCTGGCAGTGGCAGATTCCCCTGCAGCATCGCGACGGCAACGGGTACATCTACTGCGGCAGGTTCAGCGAAGATGATGCCGCGCGAGAGTTGCTGCTGCGCAGCCTTGCCGGCCGCGCACTGAGCGAGCCGGTGGCCCTGCGCTTTCGGCCCGGGCGGCGCAAAGCTGCCTGGAACAGGAACGTGGTCGCGCTCGGTCTCGCCGCGGGATTCCTCGAGCCGCTCGAAGCCACCTCGATCCACCTCATCCAGCGCGGCATTGCCATGCTGCTCAGATTTTTCCCGGACCGGGATTTCGCGCCAGCCGACGTCGACCGGTACAACAGGATTCTCGAGGCGGACTTCAGCAGCGCGCGCGACTTCCTGCTGCTGCACTACAGCCAGACCGCGCGCGGCGGCGCGTTCTGGCAGCACTGCCGCGATATCCCGCTGACGGCAAGCCTGCGCGAGAAGATCGAGCTCTTTCGCAGCCACGGGCGGATCCTCCGTGAGGAAGCCGAGCTCTTTCCCGTGCTCAGCTGGGTGTCCGTCATGGTCGGTCAGAACGTGATCCCGCGCCGCTATGACCCTCTCGTCGATGGGCTCGACCCGCGGAAGATCCAGTCCCGGCTCGAGGAGCTACGCTCCTCGGTGAAAGCCTGTGTCGAGGCCATGCCGCCGCACTGGGATTTCCTCAGGTCAACACCACCAGCAGGTCCTTCGCATCCACCTGCTGTCCCGGGCTGACCAGCACCTCCGCCACCTCGCCGTCGGTTTCCGCGCGCACCGCGGTCTCCATCTTCATCGCCTCGAGCGTCGCGAGGAGGTCGCCACGCGCCACCTTGCGGCCGACGGCCACGCCCACCGTGGCGATGGTGCCGGGCATGGGCGCACCGATCTGTTTGGCGTTACCGGACTCTGCCTTGCGCTGTGGCGGGCGCTTGGCGACCTGGCTGCGGTCGGGCACGCGCGCCGAGCGCGGCTGGCCGTTGAGCTCGAAGAATACAGTCCGGGTCCCGTCCTCGTGCGTCTCGCTCGAGGTGACGTAACGCACGATGAGCGTCTTCCCACGCTCCAGCTCCACGCTCGTTTCCTGGCCCGGCTCCATCCCATAGAAGAAGACGGTGCTGGGCAGAATGCCCACGTCCCCGTACTGCGCGCGCTCGGCCGCATAGTCGAGCCACACGCGCGGGTACATCAGGTACGAGGCCAGATCGTCATCGGTGACCGGACGGGCGACCTTCTGTTGGATCCTGGCGCGCTCGGCCTCTAGGTCGGTAGCCGGCATCCCGGCTCCCGGGCGCCCTTTGAGCGGTGCGGCCCCCTTCAATACTTTGCGCTGCAGTCCCTCCGGGAATCCGCCGTAAGGTTGCCCCAGGTCGCCGCGGAAGAGCTGCACCACCGACTGCGGGAAAGCCACGTCCACCTCTGGATCGAGCACCTGCTTCGGTGTCAGGCCGCTCGTCACCATGAGCAGCGCCAGGTCGCCAACGACCTTCGACGTCGGAGTGACCTTGACGATGTCGCCGAACATGTCGTTGACGTCGGCGTAGGCCTGGGCGACATCCGGCCAGTGCGCATTGTCTATCCCGAGCGAGCGGGCCTGCTCGCGCAGGTTGGTGTACTGCCCGCCCGGCATGCCGTGCACGTAGACTTCCGACGCCCCGGAGCGAATGTCGCTCTCGAAGGCGGCGTAGAGCCTGCGCACCTGCTCCCAGTAGGAGGACAGCAGGCGCAGTTTCGCCGGGTCGACACCCGAGTCTCGCGGACCGTGGCGCAGCGCCTCGACGATCGAGCCCAAGTTGGGCTGCGAGGTCAGGCCGCTCATCGCGTCTATTGCGCCGTCGACGGCATCGGCGCCCGCCTCGACCGCGGCGAGCACGCTGGCGGCCGCGATGCCGCTGGTGTCATGCGTATGGAAATGCAAAGGCAGGCCTATCTCGTCCTTCAGCGCCTTCACCAGCGTGTAGGCGGCGCGGGGGCGGCACAACCCGGCCATGTCCTTGATGCCGAGCACGTGCGTGCCGGCGGCCTTGAGCTCGCGCGCGAGCTTCAGGTAATAGTCGAGGGTATATTTCTTCTCACGCGGGTCGCTCAGGTTCCCGGTGTAGCAGATCGCCGCCTCGCAGAGCTTGCCGGACTCCAGCACCGCCTCGATCGGCATGCGCATGTTCTCGACCCAGTTGAGGGAGTCGAAGATCCGGAACACATCGATGCCGCGCTCCGCGGCGCGCGCAATGAAGAACCGCACCACGTTGTCCGGATAGTTGGCATAGCCGACGGCATTGGCCGAGCGCAGCAGCATCTGCAGCAGGAGGTTGGGCACGCGCTCGCGCAATATCGTCAGCCGTTGCCATGGGTCTTCCTTGAGGAACCTCATCGCCACATCGAAAGTCGCCCCGCCCCAGCACTCCAGGGAGAAGAGCTGCGGCAGCAGGCTCGCGTAGTAGGGGGCGACGGCGGCCATGTCGATGGTGCGCATGCGCGTGGCGAGCAGCGACTGATGCGCATCGCGCAAAGTCGTGTCGGTCAGCAGCACCCGCTCCTGCTGCAGCATCCAGCGCGCGAAGCGCTCCGGTCCCAGCTCCTCGAGCTTCTGCCGCGTGCCGGGCTGCGGCTCCACCAGCGGCGCCTGGGGCAGCTTCGGGGTCTCGAGTCGCGCCGGGCGCGGCCGGCCGCGGGTCTCCGGGTTGCCGTTGACGATGGTCTCGGCGATGTAGGTCAGGATACGGGTGGCCCGGTCGCGCTTCGGCGGCCAGCGGAAGAGCTCCGGCGTCTCGTCGATGAAGCGGGTGGTGTATTCGCCACGCGCGAACCGCGGGTGGGTGATGACCTGATCCAGGAAGCGCAGGTTGGTGACCACGCCGCGGATGCGGAATTCCCACAGCGCGCGGTGCATGCGGGCGTTGGTTTCCTCCGGAGTGGGCGCCCAGGCCGTCACCTTCACCAGCAGGGAGTCGTACGAGCGGGTGATGATCGCCCCGGTGTAGGCCGTCCCCGCATCCAGGCGGATGCCGAATCCGGCGGGACTGCGGTAAGCGGTGATCTTGCCGTAATCCGGAATGAAGTTGTTCTCCGGATCCTCCGTGGTCACGCGGCACTGCAGCGCGTGCGCGCCGATCCGGATCTGCTCCTGCGGCGGCACGCCGCTTTCGGCGGTCCCGAGCCGCGCGCCCTCGGCGATATGGATCTGCGCCTTGACGATATCGATGCCGGTCGCGCATTCCGTGACCGTATGCTCGACCTGGATGCGCGGGTTGACTTCGATGAAGTAGAACCTGCCGGACTCGGCGTCCTGCAGGAACTCCACGGTGCCGGCGTTGAGGTAGCTGGCAGCCCGGCCGATGGCCAGGGCGGCCGCACACAGCTCGCAGCGCTGCGAGTCCGTCAGAAACACCGCGGGAGCACGCTCCACGACCTTCTGGTTGCGGCGCTGCACGGTGCAGTCGCGCTCGTAAAGGTGCACCAGCCCGCCGTGCGCATCACCCAGGATCTGCACCTCGACATGCCGCGCACGGCGCACGAGTTTCTCGAGATACACCTCGTCATTGCCGAATGCCGCCTTCGCCTCCCGGCGCGCGACCGGCAGCAGCTCCGCGAGTTGCGCATCGCTCTCGACGACGCGCATCCCTCGGCCCCCTCCTCCCCAACTCGCCTTGAGCATCACCGGATAGCCGATGTCCCGGGCGAGCCGCCGGCAGTCTTCCAGGCTCGCGGGCAACGGCGGTGTTGCCGGCATTACCGGTACTCCAGCCGCGGTCGCGAGATTGCGCGCCGCGACCTTGTTGCCCAGGGTGCTCATGGTCTCCGGCCGCGGGCCCACGAAGATGACCCCGGCTGCGATGCAGGCCCGGGCGAATTCCGGGTTCTCGGAAAGGAAGCCGTATCCCGGATGAATGGCATCGACCCGGGCCTCGCGGGCGATGCGCAGAATGTCCTCGATGTCGAGGTACGCCTCGATCGGACCCTTGCCGCGTCCGACGAGATAGCTCTCGTCCGCCTTGGTGCGATGCAGCGAGAAGCGGTCTTCCTGCGAGTAGATGGCCACGGTTCGCAGACCGAGCTCGCTCGCGGCGCGCATGACACGGATGGCGATCTCGCCACGGTTGGCGACCAGAATGCTGCGGATACGCTGCGGCATGGGGACCTTTACCGGTAATATCGCGTGGGATCATAGCGGACTCTCCTATGCATGCGATTGCGATCCACGGCGGCGCCGGTGCGGTGCCGCGACACACTCTCACGGCGGAGCGCGAGCGCCAGTATCGCGACGGCCTCGCGGCTGCTCTCGACCTGGGTTACGCCACGATGGAGAAGGGCGGCTCCAGCCTCGATGCGGTCAGCACCGCGGTGCGGGCGCTGGAGGACAACCCGCTCTTCAATGCCGGACGGGGCGCGGCCCTGACCCGCGATGGGGCGGCGGAGCTCGATGCCGCGATCATGGAGGG
>Ga0134126_10010091_pt1 | contig 11901 bp, 7 predicted proteins | sample KB31752_FD_96881 | JGI IMG/M metagenome (GOLD analysis project Ga0134126, IMG submission 96881) | Terrestrial soil microbial communities with excess Nitrogen fertilizer from Kellogg Biological Station, Michigan, USA - KB3-175-2 | ecosystem: Environmental > Terrestrial > Soil > Unclassified ...
AGGCGCTCGAGGTCCAGGCACAGATCGGCTTCCCGGCGGTGATCCGCCCGTCGTTCACGCTCGGCGGAACCGGCGGCGGCATCGCCTACAACAAGGACGAGTTCGTCGACATGTGCAAGCGCGGCCTCGCGTTGTCGCCGACCCACGAGCTCCTGATCGAGGAATCGCTCCTCGGCTGGAAGGAGTTCGAGATGGAGGTGGTGCGCGACCGCAAGGACAATTGCATCATCGTCTGCTCGATCGAGAACGTCGATCCGATGGGCGTGCACACCGGCGATTCGATCACCGTCGCGCCGGCGCAGACGCTGACCGACAAGGAATACCAGATCATGCGCGACGCCTCGATCGCCGTGCTGCGCGAGATCGGCGTCGACACCGGCGGATCGAATGTGCAGTTCGCGATCGATCCTTCGGACGGGCGGATGATCGTGATCGAGATGAACCCGCGTGTGTCGCGAAGCTCCGCGCTTGCATCGAAAGCGACCGGCTTCCCGATCGCCAAGATTGCCGCGAAGCTCGCGATCGGTTACACGCTGGACGAGCTCGCGAACGACATCACCGGGACGCACGGCGACCACTTCATGCCGGCTTCGTTCGAGCCGACGATCGACTACGTCGTGACCAAGGTGCCGCGCTTCGCCTTCGAGAAGTTCAAGCAGGCCGACGATCGCCTGACGACGCAGATGAAGTCGGTCGGCGAGGTGATGGCAATCGGACGCACGTTCAAGGAGTCGCTGCAGAAGGCGCTGCGCGGCCTCGAGGTCGGCGTCGACGGCTTCAACCTGAAGACCGTCGACCCCGACACGATCGCCGACGAGCTCGCCTACCCGCGCGCCGAGCGCCTGTGGTACGTCGCCGACGCGTTCGGCATCGGGATGAGCGTCGATGAGCTCCATCGGCACACGAAGATCGATCCGTGGTTTCTCGCGCAGATCAAGGAGATCGTCGACACGGAGCTCGAGCTCGAGAAGCGCAGCCTCGCGTCGCTTTCGCGGGCGGAGCTCGTCGAGCTCAAGCGAATGGGCTTCGCCGACCGGCGCATCGCCCACCTGTGCAAGGCGAACGAGCGCGAGGTCCGCGCGCGCCGGCACGCGCTCGACATTCACCCGGTCTACAAGCGCGTCGACACCTGTGCCGCCGAGTTCGCGACGCGCACCACCTACATGTATTCGACCTACGAGGACGAATGCGAGGCGCAACCGACCGCCCGGCGCAAGATCGTCGTGCTGGGAGGCGGGCCGAATCGCATCGGGCAGGGGATCGAGTTCGACTACTGCTGCGTGCACGCCGCGATGGCGCTGCGGGAGGACGGGTACGAGACCATCATGGTCAACTGCAACCCGGAGACGGTCTCGACCGACTACGACACGTCGGACCGCCTCTACTTCGAGCCGCTCACGCTCGAGGACGTGCTCGAGATCGTCCGCGTCGAGAAGCCCGAGGGCGTGATCGTCCAGTACGGCGGCCAGACGCCGCTGAAGCTCGCACGCGACCTCGCGGCGAACGGCGTGCCGATCATCGGCACCACACCCGACATGATCGACGTGGCCGAGGATCGCGAGCGCTTCAAGGAGATGCTGCAGCGCGCGGGACTGCGCCAGCCCCCCAATCGCACCGCACGCACCGAGGCCGCAGCGCTCGCTGCGGCCGGGGAGATCGGCTACCCGCTCGTCGTGCGTCCGTCGTACGTGCTTGGCGGGCGCGCGATGGAGATCGTGCACGAGGCGCGCGACCTCGAGCGCTATATGAACGAGGCGGTCAAGGTGTCGAACGACAGCCCGGTGCTGCTCGACCGGTTCCTGAACGACGCGATCGAAGTCGACGTCGACGCCGTGTCGGACGGTACCGATGTCGTGATCGGCGGAATCATGGAGCACATCGAGCAGGCGGGCGTGCACTCCGGCGACTCGGCGTGTTCGCTGCCGCCGTACTCGCTGTCGCCCGCGCTGCAGGACGAGCTTCGGCGCCAGACGCGCGTGATGGCGAAGGAACTCGCTGTGGTCGGGCTGATGAACGTCCAGTTCGCCATCCAGAACGACCGCGACGACGGGCCGCTCGTGTACGTGCTCGAGGTCAATCCGCGCGCGTCGCGGACGGTGCCGTTCGTCTCGAAGGCGACCGGGAGGCCGCTCGCCAAGATCGCGGCCCGCTGCATGGTCGGTACGACGCTGCGCGAGCAGGGGATCTCCGGCGAGGTGATCCCTGACTACTACTCGGTGAAGGAGGCGGTTTTTCCATTCATCAAGTTCCGGGGTGTCGACACGATCCTCGGACCGGAGATGAAGTCGACCGGGGAGGTGATGGGGGTCGGCAAGACCTTCGCCGAGGCGTTCCTGAAGAGCCAGCTCGGCGCAGGCGCGCGGCTGCCGCAGAGCGGCAACGTGTTCATCAGCCTCCGCAACAGCGACAAGCCGCGTGCGATCGAGATCGCGCGCCAGCTCGTCGCACTCGGATTCAGTCTTGTCGCGACGCGTGGCACCGCCGCCGCACTGACCGGCGCCGGAGTTCCGGTCGTCGCCGTCAACAAGGTCGCCGAGGGGCGCCCGCACATCGTCGACATGCTGAAGAACGACGAGATCGCGCTCGTCATCAACACCGTGGAAGAGAAGCGCAGCGCGATCCACGACAGCTACGAGATCCGCCGCGTGGCCCTCACCGACCAGGTCCCGACCTACACGACGCTTGCCGGCGCACGCGCCGCGGCGACCGGCATGGCACACCTCGGGGATCTCGTTCCCCGGTCCATTCAGGCGCTGCACGCGGTGCTCTGACGCTGCACGAAGCGCTCTGATTCTCGTCGGTTACGCATGCGCGCATTGCATGCGTAGGATGCGTATTCGACGTTTGCTCCCGCAACCGTTCCCGTCAGATGATTGACGGCAATCACCGCTGCTTAGGGAGCTTTCCATGCAACACGCGAATGCATCGTCGAGGGGGGCGGCCATGCTGACGTTCACCGCGCTCGCCTGGGGCGCGATGTTCACGATCGCCAAGAGCGCGCTCGGCAGCGTCGACGCCTATCATCTGTCGGCGCTGCGCTATGGACCGGCGGCGCTGGTCATGCTGGCGATCCTCGCCGCCGCCGAGGGGCGGCGCGCATTGCGCCTCGAGGGCCACGGATTGCGCATCGCGATCTACGGCACGCTGGGCTTCGCCGGGTTCACGATCCTCGGGTTCCTTGGCATTGCCGGGTCGACGCCCGAGCACGCTGCAATCATCGTCGCGCTGATGCCGCTCGTCACGACGCTGATGAACTGGCTGCTGCGCGGGCGCGAGCCTTCGCGCGCGACGCTCGCGGCGACACTGGTTGCGCTGGCCGGCGTCGTACTGGTGGTGACGCGCGGACACCTGCCGCTCGGAGGCAGCGCATCGTGGCACGCCGACGCGATGGTGCTCGCGGGTGTCGTGTGCTGGGTCGTCTACACGATGGGTGCCGCCGACCTGCCCCAATACTCGCCGCTGCGCTACACCGCGCTCAGCATGGCGTTCGGCGCGGTGAGCATCGTGGCCATCGCGTTGGTCGCAACGGCTGCCGGTGTCGCGCGAGCCCCTGCGCTCGCAGACATCGCCGCGATGTGGCAGGAAATCGCGTACCTCGCGCTGGTGGCCGGCGTCGCTGCCGTGCTTGCCTGGAACGCCGGGATCGGCGCGCTGGGACCGGCGAACGGTGTGCTGTTCATCAACGTGGTGCCGATCACCGCGTTCGCCATCGGCATCGCGCAGGGGCACCGCTTCGGGGCGGCGGAGGTCGCCGGTGCGGCCATGACGCTGGCCGCGCTCGTCGCAACCAACCTCATGGGCCGCCATCAGGGGGCCGCTGCACGCCGCGGCGGCGCGGCGCCTTCGGTCCGCGCGGCCCGCGCGGTCATCGGGGCGCCAAGGCGGTGCGTCGCAACCGCCCCGAGTCCGGCGGCGCCCGGCGCCAGCGCCTGTCGCGTTTAGAGTACAATGCACACTCCGGCCGGATGCGGTTCCCGCTTCCGGTCGTTCGCTTTTTGGCGAGGCGAAAGTGGCCAGGGTACCGATGACGATCGCGGGCGCCGAGCGCCTGAAGGCCGAGTTGCACCGCTTGAAGACCGTCGAGCGGCCGGCGGTGGTACAGGCGCTCGCCGACGCGCGCTCGCACGGCGATCTGTCGGAGAACGCCGATTACGATGCGGCGAAGGATCGCCAGGGCTTCATCGAAGGGCGCATCTCCGAGGTCGAATCGCGATTGGCGAATGCGCAGATCATCGACCCGGCGGCGATCGACGGCGACGGACGCGTCGTGTTCGGTTCGACGGTCGAGGTCGAGGATCTGGAGACCGGAGAACGCAGCGCGTACCAGATCGTCGGCGACGACGAGGCCGACATCAAGGCGGCCAAGATCTCGGTCAACTCGCCGATCGCGCGCGCGCTGATCGGAAAATGTGAGGGCGACACCGCCGAGGTCGTGGCGCCAGGCGGGCTGCGCAGCTTCGAGATCCGCGGCGTCACCTACGCCTGAGCTGCCCGCTCAGTGATTGTCGCGGGGGACCCGCGCGCCGCTCCCGCCGACCAGGAAACCGAGATCGGCACCGTCGCTGGCCTGGAGCACGTGATCGATGTAGAGCTTCACGTATCCACGAGCCGCATGCGGCTCGGGTGCGCGCCATGCGGCGCGCCGGCGCGCTAGCTCGGCATCGCCGACTTCGAGCTCGAGTCGCCGCGCCGGGACATCGAGCACGATCGGATCGCCGTTCTCGACCAGCGCGAGCGGACCGCCGGCGGCGGCCTCCGGCGCAACGTGCAGCACCACGGTGCCGTACGCGGTACCCGACATCCGCGCGTCGGAGATGCGCACGAGATCGGTGACGCCGCGCTTCAGAAGCTTTGGCGGCAGCGGCATGTTGCCGACCTCGGCCATGCCCGGATAGCCTTTCGGGCCGCAGTACTTCAGCACCATCACCGAATGTTCGTCGATGTCGAGTGCGTCGTCGTCGATGCGCGCGCGCAGGTCCTCGATCGACTCGAAGACCACCGCGTGCCCGCGGTGACGCAGCAAATGCGGCGACGCGGCAGACGGTTTGACCACCGCGCCGTCCGGGGCGAGGTTGCCGCGCAGCACGGCGATACCGGCGTCGCGCTTGAACGGCTCGTCGAACGGGCGGATCACGTCGCGCTTCCAGCACGCCGCCTCGGCGTTGTTCTCGTACAGCGTACGTCCGTTGACGGTCATCGTGTCTCCGTGCAGCCGACCGTGCTCGACGAACTCGCGGATCACCACGGGCAGGCCCCCGGCCTCGAAGAAGTCCTCCATCAGCCAGCGGCCGGACGGCATCAGGTCGACGAGGCACGGCAGCTCACGGCCAAGCCGGTCCCAGTCGTCGAGCGAGAGGTCGACGCCGATGCGGCGTGCGATCGCGATCAGGTGGATCACTGCGTTGGTCGAGCCACCGATTCCTGCGTTGATGCGGATCGCGTTCTCGAACGCCTGCCTGGTGAGGATCTGCGAGAGCGTGACGCCGTCCCGCACCATCTCTACGACGCGTCTCCCCGCCTCGCGCGCGAGCAGGTTGCGCCGCGCGTCGACGGCGGGAATCGCGGCGTTGCCGGGCATGCCGACGCCGAGCGCCTCGACCATGCACGCCATCGTCGATGCCGTGCCCATCGTCATGCAGTGCCCGTGCGATCGGTGCATGTCGGCTTCGGCCTCGTGGAACTCGGCGAGCGTGATCTGTCCCGCACGGAGCTGCTCGCTCATCGAGATCGTGTTCGTACCCGAGCCGATCGGCTTGCCGCAGTGGATGCCGCGCAGCATCGGTCCGCCGGACACACCGATTGTCGGGAGGTCGACACTCGCGGCGCCCATCAGCAGCGACGGCGTCGTCTTGTCGCACCCCATCAGCAACACGACGCCGTCGAGCGGGTTGCCTCGGATCGATTCCTCGACGTCCATCGACGCGAGGTTGCGAAAGAGCATTGCCGTCGGCCGCAGCATCGTCTCGCCGAGGCTCATCACCGGAAACTCGAGCGGAAAGCCTCCGGCATCGAGTACACCCCAGCGAACGTGCTCGGCGAGCGTTCTGAAGTGCGAGTTGCACGGCGTGAGTTCCGACCAGGTGTTGCAGATACCGATCACCGGCCTGCCTTCGAACTGGTCCTGCGGAAAGCCGCGGTTCCGGAGCCACGATCGATAGTAGAAGCCCATCCGGTCCTGGCGGGCGAACCAGGCTTCGCTGCGCAGGGGCTTGCGGCTTCGATTCCCGGCGTCGTTCATCGGCATGCGTCCTCGCGGGCAACGGCACGGGTGTCCGGCGAAAGGCGCGTCGTGTCGGTATTCGCCGGGCTGACATCGCAATTGCGCATCGCGAAGCTCGGCAAGGCGATCGTCCTTCGCGGTCCGCGGTATGCGCGCTTCATCGCACCGACGATGAGTCGGGGCCGCGGACTCATCGAGCGCGCCGCCGCCTTGGCATCGTCGCGCGCGGCACGCCGGTGGGGGCACCCGTCGCCCGGCCGCGCCGGCGCGTCGGATGCGCGGCATCCGCCCGGACTGCGCGCGCGGCATCGCGTACCGCTGCCGGAGCCTTGGCCGGTGACTTTGCCGGCACCGGTGGGTCGTCGGGCGGACGCCAGAGGATCAGCAGCTTCCCAAGGTGCTGCACCGGGGCGCACGCGAGCTCCGCGCAGATGCGCATGAAGAACGCCTCGCGCAGCGTGCGGTCGTCGGCGAACACGCGCAGCTTGACGAGCCCGTGCGCCGTCAGCGCGACGTCGAGCTCGTGCAGCACCCGCGGCGTGAGCCCCTGCTGGCCGATCGCGACGATCGGGTGCAGGTGGTGCGCGCGTGCACGCAATTCGCGGCGCAGGGCTGGCGTGAGCGGAGCAGGGGCCTCCTTCGCGGCGCGCGCGGGGGGCTTCTTTGCAGCCGGTCTCGTTTCCATCCGTCGATTCTAGACGCGTTCGTGCCGGATGCTAGGATCGCTCGACCGGCAAGCGGCGCAGCAGCAGTGAGCGGCCCCCTCAATCCTTCGGAACGAAAGCATCGCTTCAACAAGGCGTGGATGCACGAGCACGTCACCGATCCGTACGTGCGCGAGGCGCAGCGCCGAGGTTACCGGTCGAGGGCGGCGTTCAAGCTGATCGAGCTCGATCAGCGCGACCGGTTTCTGCACCCCGGCATCACTGTCGTCGACCTCGGTGCCGCACCCGGAAGCTGGTCGCAGATCCTCCGCGAGCGCGTGGGTTCGAAAGGGCGCATCGTTGCCGTCGACCTGCTGCCCATCGCGCCGATTACCGGCGTCGAGGCCGTCGAGGCCGATTTCGCGGCCGACGAGGGTCTCGCGGCGGTCGAAACGAGGCTCGGGGGCGTACCCGTCGACCTTGTGCTTTCCGACCTCTCCCCCAATCTATCGGGTATTGACGCGGTCGACCAGGCGAGGAGCGTCCACCTCGCCGAGCTCGCGCTCGAATTCGCGCAGGTGCATCTGCGCGAGGGGGGTGATCTGGTGGTCAAGGTGTTCCAGGGGTCCGGCCTTGCCGAGTTCCAGCGTGCGGTGCAGGCGCGCTTCGCGAAGACCTGGCTGCGCAAGCCCAAGGCGTCGCGCGATCGCAGCCGTGAACATTACATTGTGGCGAGGGGTCACGGCCACGCTCGAGGCGGGCCGGCGCCGACGGTCGACGCCCGAAGCCGGTGATCCGATGTCGCCTCCCGGAGACAGGATTGCGAACGACGGACAGCATCGGGAATCCGACACGATTACTGCGTTCCAATCGGTGTGGCGGGGCGGAATCGAAGGTAAAATGCGATTCGTAGCAATGGGCAACGAAGCGCGCCGGAGCACGCTGCCGGGGATGCAGGCGGCGTCGGGCGCGGGGAGCAACGCTTGAACAATCTCTTGAAGAACATCGGTGTCTGGCTGGTCATCGGGCTCGTCGTCCTGACCGTCGTCAAGCAGTTCGACTCGCGCCAGGTCGCGAAGGACACCGTCGCCTACTCCGAATTCATGCAATCGGCGCGCGACGGCCGCGTCGAATCGGCGACCGTCGACGGGCGCACGATCAAGTGGGTGTCTTCGGACAAGAAGCACTACATCACCTACAGCCCCGGCGACATCTGGATGGTCGGTGATCTCGTCAAGGACGGCGTCAAGGTCGAGGCCAAGCCGGAGGAAGAGCAGAGCTTCCTTGCGCAGATCTTCATCTCGTGGTTCCCGATGCTCCTCCTGATCGCCGTGTGGATCTTCTTCATGCGGCAGATGCAGGGCGGCGGGCGCGGTGGCGCGTTCAGCTTCGGCAAGAGCAAGGCGCGCATGCTCGACGAATCGAACAACACCGTCACCTTCGCCGACGTCGCCGGCTGCGACGAGGCGAAGGAGGAAGTCGGCGAGCTGGTCGAATTCCTGCGCGATCCGTCGAAGTTCCAGAAGCTCGGCGGGCGAATCCCCCGCGGTGTCCTGATGGTCGGCGCACCCGGCACCGGCAAGACCCTCCTCGCGAAAGCGATCGCCGGTGAGGCGAAGGTTCCGTTCTTCTCGATCTCGGGCTCCGATTTCGTCGAGATGTTCGTCGGCGTCGGCGCGGCGCGCGTGCGCGACATGTTCGAGCAGGCGAAGAAGAACGCGCCGTGCATCGTGTTCATCGACGAGATCGACGCCGTCGGCCGCCAGCGCGGTGCAGGGCTCGGCGGCGGCAACGACGAGCGCGAGCAGACGCTGAACCAGTTGCTGGTCGAGATGGACGGCTTCGAAGGGAGCGCCGGAGTCATCGTGATCGCCGCCACCAACCGGCCCGACGTGCTCGATCCGGCACTGCTGCGCCCGGGCCGCTTCGACCGCCAGGTCGTCGTGCCGCTTCCCGACATCCGCGGGCGCGAGCAGATCCTGCTCGTCCACATGCGCAAGGTTCCCGTGGCGCCGGACGTCAAGGCCGACATCATCGCGCGCGGCACGCCAGGCTTCTCCGGCGCCGACCTCGCGAACCTCGTCAACGAGGCGGCGCTCTTCGCCGCGCGCGCGAACAAGCGCCTCGTCGACATGCTCGACTTCGAGCGTGCCAAGGACAAGATCATCATGGGCGCCGAGCGGCGCTCGATGGTGATGCCCGAGGAGGAGCGCAGGAACACCGCCTATCACGAATCGGGACACGCAGTGGTCGCGCTGCTGCTGCCGAAGACCGACCCGGTGCACAAGGTGACCATCATTCCGCGCGGACGCGCCCTCGGCGTCACGATGCAGCTTCCCGAGACCGATCGCTACAGCCTCGACAAGGAGCGGATGCTGAACACGATCGCGATGCTCTTCGGCGGGCGCATTGCCGAAGAGGTGTTCATGAACCAGATGACCACCGGCGCGTCGAACGACTTCGAGCGTGCGACGCAACTCGCGCGCGACATGGTGATGCGCTACGGCATGAGCGACCTGATGGGTCCGATGGTGTACGGCGACAACGAAGGCGAGATCTTCCTCGGCCGCGCGATCACGCGCACCGTCAACATGTCCGAGGAGACGATGAAGAAGGTCGATGCCGAGGTGCGCGGCATCATCGATCGCCAGTATTCGCTCGCGCGCAAGCTGCTCGAGGCGAACCGCGACAAGGTCGAGGCGATGGCGAAGGCGCTGCTCGAGCTCGAGACGATCGACGCCGACCAGATCGGCGACATCATGTCGGGGCAGCCGCCGCGGCCGCCAAAACCGACGTCGTCGCCGACTTCGTCGGGTCCCGCAGCCGGCACATCGTCGCAGTCCGGGGAAACGGCGCCGTCGACGAATCCCGCGTAGCGGCCTCACGGCGCGCATCGCGGCGGTACGAGCGCGGGGCGCACTCGTGAGGCACGCATCGCGACGGCGCGCGCGCGAGGTGCGCTCGTGAGACACGCACCGCGGCGGTACGCGCGCGAATGCTCGGAGTCGGCCAACGCGTGCCGGGCGGGTGCCCGGCGCGCCTTCGCTCGAGAGAATTGTCGAGTTGGCCCGGTCACGGGCTCGCTCGGCGCGCCACCCGCCGCGGCAGTCGCCTCCACTCGCATTCGCGCGCGTACCGCCGCGATGCGTGCAGTCATTGTGCCGCGGCGAACGCGAGCCGGCCGATGACGAAGCTGCGCTGCGGCTCGCACGTGCTCGATCTCGCGACGCCTTGCGTGATGGGCATCGTCAACGTCACCGGTGATTCGTTCTCGGGCGACGGACGCCTCGACGCCGCTGCGGCGATCGAGTGCGGCCGGCGCATGCTCGCCGACGGCGCGCGCATCGTCGACGTCGGTGCGGAGTCGACACGCCCGGGCGCTGCGCCGGTCGAAGCCGCGCCCGAACTCGAGCGCGTGCTCCCGGTCGTCGAAGCGCTCGCCCGCGAAGGCGCGATCGTCTCGATCGACACGATGAAACCCGAGGTGATGCGCGCGGCGATCGCCGCCGGAGCGGCGATGGTGAACGATGTCGCCGCGCTGCGCGCGCCCGGTGCGCTGGAAGCCGTCGCGGCGGGCGGCGCGGCGGTCTGTCTGATGCACATGCAGGGTGAGCCGCGGACGATGCAGGTCGCGCCGCATTACGACGACGTACTGCGCGAAGTGCGCGACTTTCTCGCGGTCCGCGCGGAGGCCTGCCGCGGTGCCGGCATCGCCGCCGACCGCATCGTCGTCGATCCCGGTTTCGGGTTCGGCAAGACGCTCGAGCACAATCTTCGGTTGCTGCGCGAGCTCGACGCGGTCGCCGCACTCGGGTATCCGGTGCTCGTCGGACTGTCGAGAAAGTCGATGCTCGGTACGATCACCGGCCGCGGCGTCGGCGAACGTACCGCTGCGAGCATCGCGGCCGCGCTCGCCGCGGTCGCCCGTGGAGCGTCGATCGTCCGCGTCCACGACGTGCGCGAGACGGTCGACGCGCTGACGCTTTGGACCGAGATCGGTCCCTGAGCAGGACCGCGGCGCGTCGCGCGATCCGCTAGAATGGACGCACCCGGTCGACGACCATGCACCGACACTATTTCGGCACCGACGGCATACGCGGGCGCGTAGGCGACGCGCCGATCACCCCGGAGCTCGTCCTCAAGCTCGGCTGGGCGGCGGGGCGCACACTCGCCGCCGACGGAACCAGTCGCGGTCGCGGCGAACGTCCTGCGGTGCTGATCGGCAAGGACACGCGCCTGTCGGGCTATCTCCTCGAAGCGGCGCTCGAGGCGGGCCTCGCCGCGGCGGGCGTCGACGTCTACCTCTGCGGGCCGCTGCCGACTCCAGGGATCGCCTATCTCACGCGCGCACTGCGGCTCTCGGCCGGCATCGTCATCAGCGCTTCGCACAATCCGTACGCCGATAACGGCATCAAGTTCTTTTCGCACGGGGGTGCCAAGCTTCCCGACGCGGTCGAGGCTGCGATCGAGGCGCGGATGGAGGAGACCCTCGCCTGCGCGCCTCCGGCCGATCTCGGGCGCGCGTATCGCGTGAGCGACGCCGTAGGACGCTACATCGAGTTCTGCAAGAGCACGTTTCCGAACGAGCTCGACCTGCGCGGCCTGCGGATCGTCGTCGATTGCGCGCACGGCGCGGGCTACCACGTCGCGCCGCCGGTGTTTCACGAGCTCGGCGCCGATGTCGTCGCGGTCGGCGCCGATCCCAACGGCACCAACATCAACGCCGGCGTCGGTGCGACGCATCCGCGCCATCTCGCCGAGCAGGTGAAGGCGCATCGTGCCGATTTCGGCGTTGCGCTCGACGGTGATGGCGATCGGCTGGTGATGGCGGACTCGGGGGGAGCGGTCTACGACGGTGATCAGCTGCTGTACGTGATCGCGCGCGACTACCGGCGCCGCGCCGCGCTTTCCGGCGGTGTCGTCGGCACGCTGATGAGCAACCTCGGATTCGAGCAGGCGCTCGCCCGCGAGGGCATCACGCTCGCCCGTGCGGCGGTAGGCGACCGCTACGTGCTCGAGCAGTTGATCGAGCGCGGG
>Ga0134126_10010092_pt1 | contig 11901 bp, 9 predicted proteins | sample KB31752_FD_96881 | JGI IMG/M metagenome (GOLD analysis project Ga0134126, IMG submission 96881) | Terrestrial soil microbial communities with excess Nitrogen fertilizer from Kellogg Biological Station, Michigan, USA - KB3-175-2 | ecosystem: Environmental > Terrestrial > Soil > Unclassified ...
AAAATCGCAATTACTTTATGATGCGATTGACGACAGCAAAATTTTTAAAGGAACGGTTGCGAAGGAAGATCGCAGCAAAATGAATGTTTGCTTTGTAATGGAAGACGCTGAAAAGGAAAAAGCCTTTTTAGATTTTGCAAAACAAAATAATATTTATGGCATTAAAGGACATAGATCTGTGGGAGGTTTTCGCGCTTCATTATATAACGCCTTACCGATTAGCAGCGTAGCATATCTCGTTGGAAAAATGCAGGAATTTGAAAAAAGATTTTAAAGCTTATACTAAAAGAATTAGCTACTATTTCGTCTCACCTCTTTCTAAAACATGCTAATTTATAACTTGGTAATTCTGAGTCGTTAGTTTCAATTAAAAAATAATTGTATGCTAAAAAGCAATTTTGGTTCGCGACGGTTTCCTTTTTGTAAACTCAGCTAATTGTTAAAATAATTCCACAATTTATTCAGGGAGTCATTATTCAGCTACATTTTTTGTTGTAACAATACGGCAGTTTTAAGGGCATATATTTTGAACAAAGAGGTGTAAACATTACGTCCGAACTTTAAAATATTTAGCGGGGAATTCCGGTTTTTTGAGTTGAATTGCAAAGATCTTTCCGGAAGCCCCGCTTTTCTTTGTCTTAAACGTTCGATAATCATGAAAGGGCCGGTTGTAATACCGGCCGCTTTCTCTTCAGAATGAAAAACCCACTACGCGACTCAATTACGTATGAATATACTGATGCTTAACTTTTGTAATCAGCAGAGAAAGAAAATCACAAATTCCCGCTTAGCGTTTAAATGTTTCAACTGTTAAGTGAATAATTTGAGATATTGTCTTCTCAGAAATATTTTTATCGCATCGTTTCTTTTAGCTGACGATAATTTATACCATTGAAAATATCCATTGTCTTTTGTTCCAGGTAATTAAAATTGGTTTTTTCAAAGACACTTAAATTAGGTATTTCATAATATACAAATATCAATTGCGCAGCTGATGCGCCTGGAGAGCGATCATAATAATCAGGATTTATTTTGTATAAGCCAACGCCCTCCATCCTGCCGGTATTGACCAGCCTTTCTAATTGATCGGAATCAGGAATTCTTTTATTCTCGTCAATTCTCGCAGGTGATTCGGATTCCGCAACCGACATCGCTTTTATCATGCTTTCATATTTTTTAATTTTCTGCTCGTTTTGTTTAATCGCATCCTGATTGTCAGAAATCTGCTTTTCAGTAGTTTTAATGCCATCTGCAATTGTTTTTTTGATCGTTTCGGTCAAATAAGGAGAAGGGTCCTTAAGCGTTTTTCCCGATTCTTTTATTTCCTTTTGTAAGGATGCAATTGTTTTTTCGTCTTCTTTGATCTCATATTTTTTTTGCGCAATAAGAAACTGCACAAATTCTTTACGGCTCAGTGCAACAAAAAGAGGTTTTTCGTTCCGTTTAATGATGCGAAAAGGTTTATTGGGCGAGATGGCTGCATAACCATAATTTCTAAAATTAAGTTCAATATAATCCGCAGTCGAATCGGTAACAGGTAGTTGTTCAAAAAACAAAGGAAAATTTGCATTGGAACACGGTTCCCAAAAATTTCCTACCTGTCGAAAAAAATGATCTTCTGCATTTGTTTCGATTCCCACTAAAGTTCCATCCATCGATGTTTTTACATTGCCCGATTTACTATCCAAATCCAGATAATGAAAATTAAACGTAAAGGCACATGAGGGAAAAGCTACGTTTTTTTTAAACGGATCAGTTGAAATGCTAAAACCGGTTTTTGCGTCAAAACCTTTTGGAGGATTAAACAAAGGATCAGAATAGAAAACCTTTAATTGAGCTGTAAGGTTTCTTTTTAAAGATGCAGCTTTCGTTTTATCAATGTTGTTCACGGCATCGATTTTTTTATAAATGGATGCTGATTCATTGCCGCTTATTTTGCCGACAGCATTTTCTGCATGAACGGTTTTATTTTGAGCCAAGCCGGGAATTGAACACGTCAAAAAGATCTGGCAATAAATTATTTTTTTAACATAAAAGTCCATTTGCATATTTTTTAATGCATTTATATTTTCACAAATTCTACCCTTCTGTTATTTGCTTTGCCTTCAGGGTTATCATTTTTATCAATTGGTTTTGTGGCGCCAAATCCTTTGGCAGTAAGGCGCACATCATCGATGCCCATTTCTACCAATTTTGCTTTAACCGCATCAGCCCGTTCCTGTGATAGTTTTAAATTGGCCTCGGGTTTTCCATCGCTGTCGGTGTGCCCGCTTATTTCAAACTTGAGATCTGCATGATCTTTCATTAGTTTTACAATTTCGTTCAGTGCGCCCATAGATTCCGGCTTGATGGTTGATTTATTTACATCAAACAGAATTCCATGGGTGATGAATTTCCCGTCAGTAACAATCTTATTATACTTATCATCACCGCCGGCAGCAAGCCTGAAATTCCGGATCTTGATGCCGTACCGATCGGCTTTCAGATCAACTTTACCAGCTCCGACCGGCAGATTATTTGTAGCAGCAACGCGGTATTCGTCAATGTAAACTTTCCCGATATTTTTACGAATGTAGATTGCGACATGATGCCATTCATTAGCACTGATTTTTTCAGGCAATGCAATAAAGCCTGAATTTACATCCCCAAATGTAATTTGTGAAACGCCGTTAATTCTGAATTTGTAAACCGGGTAGCCGCGATAGTTTTTATCTTCAGGTTTTCGAAAACTAACGTTAAATTCACTGGCATATCTGAAATAGTCACCCTCTTTATTTTCATACATCATATCAAACTCAAGTGTATATTGATCAGGCAGGTAATTGTCAGAGTTCATCAAAGGTGATATCGTCGCATTACAATCGGGATTCAAATGCAAGATCTTTTCGCCTTCATAAGTATGTATCTCAGCATTTCCAATGTTTACTGTAAATCGCGCAGGCAATTCTGCATCGGCTTCAGTCGAAAGGTCCGGTTGAAAAATAATTTTATCTCCGGGAACAAAATCATAATTTTTATAGCTTCCCACCGCAGATTTGGCTTCTTCTTTACCCGTTGACGCTACAACATCTTTCGGTATGGGATTTTCAGTAGCAGCAACCGGTTTATTTTCTGATCGGTTTCCTTTTACTACTTCACCTGGGTTATCCAAAACCTTGTCTGTGGCATTTCCTGCTTTGTTTACTATTTTATTTTCAGCGCGGTTTTTAACTTCTCCTTTTATCTTGTTCCAAAGCTGAGCTTGGGCAACTTGGACCGAAAAGAGAAGCAACATAGTTGTGATAAGCGGATAAAGAAAGGATAGTGATTTTTTCATACAAAGAGCTTTAAGATGATTAGAAATAAATTTTTTGCCACTTAGCAAAGGTTCAATACATCTGTGTTTCAAACAATCCCACAAAAACGGGTTTTTAAGATCCCGGAAAAAGGGGATCAACCGATGTATCCTCGTGCTTTTTATTTTTTAAAAAGAGAATGGCAGCCTAAACTTTTTCGATTCAACATCGGCATAACATGTACTTCAACTCTAAAATGTTATTTATACCATGTGCCCAAAGCAGGCTACCATTATTTGTATTTTTCAGAATTTAAAAGCAAGGCCAAGATTGAGCACAGAAACGCCGTAACCCAATTCGGCTGATGCACCAATATGGTCACTGAAATAGTAACGGCCTCCAACAAAAAAAGCATATGCAACTCCACTTCCGCTTGCTTTGAACGTGTTTTCACTTCCTTCGCCTTTCCATTTACTTGATACAATATTATAGCCCAGCATTAAACCTCCGTAAGTGTCAATTTTATCAGTTGTGTAGAAGTGGTATGCGCCACGGGCGCCGATAACGGTATATGAAAATTTCCAGTAATCGCTTCCTGAGCCCCATTTCGCACTGGTTGTGGCCAGATAACCCCCTACTCCCCATTTCCCTTCAGCCACTTCCTGCTCATATGAAATACTGATTGGAGGAAAACTTCCTTTATAGCCTGCGCCGTATAATGTTGAACCGAAGCCGATTTGCAGGTTTATTACTTTGCTTCCTTCCCCGAAAGAATTTGTTGCTGAAGATTGTGCTTTTGCTGATTGTACAGTAAATAATGTCGCGACGAACAGAAATAGAACAGTTGTAATTTTTTTCATCATTTTTTAAAGGTTTTAGTTTTTTAATTTTTTAAGAGTGCAAATTTCTGCTGTACTAACACATAAGTCAATCCCGCAAAAGCAGGGTTTTAAAAAATTACCCGGAAACTGGTATTTTTTTTAAAAGATTGGCAGGGAAAATATTTTTGGAGAAATTCGTTTGTAATAAAATAAAAGAATGAAGATCCTTTAACGCAAATCGATAATGATGATGATTAAAAAGATGAAAATAATTTATCTGCTGTGCCGCTTCTTTTTGCTGATGATCTTAGCGACTATTCTTGGTTTTACGGCTTCTTCGCAATCTAATAAAATGGATTCTGAATCGCAGAACAGCTATTCAAAAGATACTTCATTGATAAACCAATGTTTAAAAATTGTTTTGCCCTATGCGCAAAATTCTGCCATGCATGATTCTGCAAATTATTATTTGAATAAAATAGATTCGCTTTCAATATTAACTCATAATAGTAAAGGCAAAACGGAATTTTACCGGATGAAAGCGGTTATGTATTATATCCGTGAAAAGGAAGATTCGCTCAGTCTTGCAATTAGCCGCGCACTGTTTACAGCCGATAGTTCCGGGGATAAAAAAGAATCGGCTTTGGTTGATGAATTGCTTGGTTGGATTTATCAAAACCGCGAACAAAATGATTCGGCAGCGCATTATTATATAAAGGCGGCAAACATCGCTCAATCGATAAAAGATTATAAATTTTCAGGACAAATCTTTAATAATTTATCAGTTGTTTTTTGGAATCTCGGCAATTATCACAAGGCCGCCGAATATGCCAAAAACGGTTTGCAAAATGCCCAAATGTTGAAAGACAGTTTTCTGCTGACGAATACGCTTTTTAACCTTGGCAATGCAAAAAACAGAATGAAAGAGTATGACACCGCATTGATGTTATATAAAAGAGTAAAAGAATTAGTAAACGATCCATTGAAATACAACCAGGTACTGTTTCGGGCAATTTGTAATGAAGCCGCAATTTATGCTGAAACCGGAAATTCTAAAAAAACGATTGCAATTTATGAAGACGTTTTACATTGGCCACAGTCTCTTCCGCCTTACCTGTTATCGTATGTTTATAGTGGGCTGGCAAATGCTCAAAATGAAGAGAATCAGCTCTCTGATGCCGAAAAAAATATTTTAAAAGCGATACAAATGGGAAGAGATGCGGGCGTAAAACTTGGCCTTAGGGATTCGTACCTCATCATGTCTCAAATAAAAGAAAAGCAAAACGAATTTAAACCCGCCCTCGAATATCTTAAAAAATATCAGGCATTGAATGATACCCTTATGGCGGAGTCACGAACAAAATATGTTCAACAATTGGAAGCAAAATATAATAATGCACAAAAAAATAACCGGATCACTGAGCAACAGTTTGCCATTTTAGAAAAACAAAAAATCATTCAGAAAAAAAATCTTTTAAACATCTCTCTCACGGGTGGTTTGTTGCTGTTATTGGTTATCGGCTTGCTTTCATATCGAAATTTCAAGCACCGCAGCAGATTGCTTCAGCAAAGTGAAAAATTAAAAGAAAAGAAGATCGTAGAATTAGAGCGGGAACGAAAATTGGTAGCGTTAGAATCGGTAATGAAAGGGCAGGAAGAAGAAAGAAGCCGCCTGGCCCGCGATCTTCACGACGGCGTTGGCGGCTTATTATCAGGCGTAAAATTATCTATGTCAAATATGAAAGGAAACGTTTTTTTATCAGAAGAAAATGCGCAATCATTTAATAATGTCATCGTGCAATTGGATCAGTCGATTGCAGAACTGCGGCGTGTTTCGCATAATATGATGCCTGAAGCACTTATAAAATACGGGTTGAAAGAAGCGTTGGAAAATTATTGTGAAAACATGAATCTATCCGGCAAAATAAAGGTGCAATTGCAAACATATGGTATGGAAAAAAGGATGGAACAAAGTGCCGAGATCATTATTTACCGGATTACCCAGGAATTGCTGAATAACATTATCAAGCATGCAGATGCAAAAAATGTTTTGATACAATTGGTGCGCGAAGAAGATCGTTTTAATCTGACGGTGGAAGATGACGGAAAGGGATTTGATCTAAAAGAAATTGAAAATAATTCCGGCGCAGGTTTCGCAAATATCAAAGCCCGCGCTGAATATTTGAATGGGACCGTTGATATTGTTTCTAAAAATGGAGAAGGAACGTCTGTAAATATTGAGGGAAGTTGTGCCTGATGCAACTTTCAACCTTAAACTTCAAACTTTCAATCATAAAATCATGTCCGTAAATGTTTTCATAATAGATGATCATCCAATGGTAGTGGCAGGCCTGCAATCTTTGCTCGGCAAACTGTTAAATATTGAAGTTGCAGGCGCTGCATCAAATGCTTTTGACGCCATCCCATTTTTAAGAAATAATAAGATTGATGTTATTTTGTTAGACATTAACCTGCCCGATATCAGCGGCATTGATCTCTGCAAAAAAGTTCATCACGAATTTCCGGACATAAAAATACTGGGAATGAGCACCTTCAGTGAAAGAAGTTACATTTCACGGATGATAGAAAACGGCGCATCGGGATATCTTATTAAAAGTGCTTCTGCTGAAGAGATTGCAGAGGCAATAGATTCCGTGCTTAATGATAAAATGTACCTGAGCGTTTCATTGCAGCATATCACAAAGCCTTTATCGATCAGCCATTCAGACCATTTGCCGCCGCTGACAAAAAGAGAAAAAGAAATTTTACAACTAATATCAGAAGGGCTTACAAACAACCAGATTGCTGAGCAATTATATATCAGCCCACTGACGGTCGATTCACATCGCAAAAATTTGCTGACTAAACTGAATGTAAATAATACCGCCGCTTTAATAAAACTGGCAGTGCAGAACGGATTGATCTGAAAACGAAATAATCACAGTTTTTTAAAAAATCTTTCCGTATTTCCTTCTTCTGTTCCTGCTTTATAATAAGTTCGAAAAAATTCGTCCGCTGAAATTGTTCCGCTTCCTTTTATAGCAAAAAGTATCAATAGAATTAATACAATAATTGAAAGAACCAATTCAAAAGTGCTTTGATCAACCCGGCCGATATTTACGAAAAAGATCGCAACCAAAACAATTGGAATTTGTATGATGCAGCATGCACGTGTGAACAGCCCGGATAAAATAAACAACCCACATAATAACGTGAGGTAGGCAACTATAAAAGTAATGACTTCTGAGTTTTGAGAAAAAACGCCAACGCCGGTGCGTTGTACTAATAATTTTAACAGTTCTGTATCGCGGATAAACACTATGCCTTTCCAAAATAAAATAATGCCAAGCAGCATTCTTAAAAGCGAAAACCAGGCTGGTTGCTTAATGTTTGTTTGGGGTGTGACAGGAGATTCTATCATAAGTGAAAAGATTTAAGATGAGATAATAGATAAACTTGCCTCATGAAAGGTATTTCAATTTAGTTATATTACAAACATTGTGCAAATTTGCACTTCAATTTTTTTTATGTCAAAGCTGCTACATCCAATCATAGCTATTTATCTCCTAATTTTTTCTTCCTGTTCATCGATAAAGCACCAGCAAAGATCGATGCAAATACCAGGATTAAAATTTCTGAGTGAATATGTGATACCATATAATCAACAATTTGGAAACACTACAATAGGCGGCCTTTCCGGAATAGATTACAATTCTGAAAAAAAAGAATATTATTTAATCTCTGACGACAGGTCAGAAAAAAATCCGGCAAGGTTTTACACTGCGCGCATTTTGATTAATGACAATAAAATTGACAGCGTTATTTTCCTAAAAAATACTTTTTTAAAAGATCAAACTGGTAATTTTTATCCCAATACTTTGAACGATCCTTTTCATACTCCTGACCCGGAAGCATTGCGCTATGATATGAAAAACAATAGATTTATTTGGAGCAGCGAGGGCGAAAGAATTGTAAATTCTAAAAAAACAATTCTTGAAAACCCTGCCATTACTGAAATAAAACCTGATGGAAGTTTTATCGACACCTTTCAACTGCCTCCACAATTAATCATGCATGCAACCGAAACCGGGCCAAGACAGAATGGTGTTTTTGAAGGACTAACATTTTCGCAGGATTATAAATCTCTTTTTGTAAGTGTTGAAGAACCTCTTTACCAGGATGGACCAAGAGCCGGAACAGGCGATTCTACCGGCATTGTGAGAATCATCAAATTTGACATGAATACCAAAAAACCTGTAGCGCAATTTGCTTACATTGTTGACCCGGTTGCTCATCCTGCCATTACTCCTTCTTCTTTTAAAATCAATGGTATTTCTGATATTTTATCTTTTGATAAAAATAAACTTTTAGTAATTGAGCGTTCCTATTCTACAGGAAGGCTTTCATGTACCATAAAAGTTTTTATTGCTGATATTTCTTCTGCAGAAAATATCAATGATGTGTCTTCGCTGAAAAATAAACATGTAAAAACTGTTTCTAAAAAGCTATTATTGAACATGGATGACCTCGGAATTTATATTGATAATATTGAAGGAGTTACCTTTGGCCCTACGCTATCAAATGGAAAAAAATCGCTGATTTTTATCGCTGATAATAATTTTAATCCGCTGGAACAAACGCAATTTCTCTTGTTCGAAATTGAATAAAAAGGTGCCTGCACCTCATTTGTGAAGAATATTAAAAACAACATTTGTGATATTTGTTTGTTTGTTGAAGCACAATTAAGTTTTGTAAATTCAACAGATCAATATTCTATTTTTTCTTTTTAAACATTTTAGAAATATAACCACCTGCTTTATTTACTGCCTGTACTTTATCTGCAAGCGCATCGAGTAAAAAGTTTTCTGAATTGTCTTTTTCATTTGAAATAATCTGGCTTTCGGATTGTTTTGGATAAATGATAATATAGCTATTATGAATAAAATATTTAGATAAATAATACGGAAGTCTTTCAAGATTTTGATCATAAGAAATATGTCCTTTACGCGAAGAAACAATTACAAAAAAATCATTTGGTCTTAATTCCCTCGCCAGAATCAAAAAATCTTCCCAGTTGCTAAACTGATGATAAGTAGCAGTGACGGGGCTTGCTGATTGCGAATTCAAATTTTCCAACTCAAGCAGCGCATCTTCTGTTGCAAAAAAATGGAAGGACAAATCACCGGTTTTTGCAATCGTACAAATCCTGCTAAACCAATGATTGAAACCCGGTTCTTTTTCTGCATCCGGAGTAACTACAACCACCATTCTTTTTAAAGTATTAAAGGGCTGAACATTTTTATAAATAAAAATAGTCTCACCGGTTTTACTCAAAATGTTTTCTGTTATTGGCCCTAAAAAATCTTTTTGATTGGCATTTTTATGCAAGCCAATCAATACGTCTGTAATGTTTTGTTCTTTGATCGTATAGATGATCGCGTTACTGATATTGAAGTCGTAACGTGTTAAAGGAATGAGTGTATTCTCCGTGGCTGCGGCATGATTCAGGGCTTTCTGCATCATCTTCTTTCCCGCTGCCTGCGAAGTTTCGTCATTAACGTCATCGCTTATAATAGTGAGCGCATACACCGGAACATTATTTTTTTTCGGCTTCATCATCAAACCAAAATCCACCATTTCTGTCACCGTATCAGGATAGGCAAGCGTGATCAAAATCTTCTCATGTGTCTCTGCAACTTCTTCCTCCTCTTCTTCTTTCAATGCCAATTTATCAGATGCTTTTTCTACTACAAAAGAACTGATCGCACAACTCACCAATATCAATAGGATCGTCCCATTCAATATGTCTTCATCCAGCAACCGGATTGGTTCGCCACCGGGCGTTTCACCAATAATTATATTATAGCCAACCAGTATAATCGCCAACGTAGCAGCGGCGTGCGAAGTGCTTAAACCAAATATCATGCGCCCTTCCTCCGGCAATAATTTGAAGGATTTTTGCGTAATCCAGGCAGCAGCAAATTTGGTCGTAATCGCTACTGCAACGATTACGCCTGCCACCCGTAGAGCTCCCCAGCCATGAAAAAGCACATTAAAATTTACCAGCATTCCCACTCCTATCAAAAAGAAAGGAATGAATAAAGCATTTCCAACAAAATCAATGCGGTTCATTAACGGAGAAGAATGTGGAATAAAATTATTCAGAACAAGGCCGGCAAAAAAAGCGCCGATGATGGCTTCAATTCCTGCTGCTTCTGCAAGAAAAGATGCGAGAAAGACAATCGCCAAAACAAAAATATATTGCGAAATACTGTCTTCATAGTGTTTGAAAAACCAGCGGATAATTATTGGAAAAATGAAGAAAACGATTCCTATAAAAACAATGGTAGAAATGCCAAGCGTAAACCAAAAGGTAGATGTTACTTCTCCTTTGGTCATGCCAGCAATCACTGCAAGAATCAACAATGCAAGAATATCGGTGATCATCGTACCGCCAACCGTTAATGCAACTGCTCGGTTTCTTGAAACGCCATATTTGCTTGCAATCGGGTATGAAACCAGTGTATGCGTAGAAAACATACTCGCGAGCAAAACAGATGAAAGCCAGCCATAACCTAAAATATAATAACTGGCCAACGTGCCACAAATAAGTGGAAGCGTAAAGGTGATCAATCCAAAAAAAACAATCTTTTTACGGTTCTTTTTAAATTCTGAAATATCAATTTCAAGGCCCGCAAGAAACATAATGTACAAAAGCCCAACCGTTCCGAAAAGCACGATACTACTGTCTCTCCGCAATAAATTCAATGCATAAGGTCCCACAATCACACCTGCAATGATCAGCCCGATGATGTGCGGCACTTTTATTTTTTTTAATAAAATTGGCGCAAAAAGTATGATGAACAAGACCAGTGAAAAAATGATCACCGGATTTGTAAGTGGCAAAGAAAAATCCAAGTCTGTCAATAAGATCATACGATGAATTAAGATGATTAAATAAAATTTCCTTTACTGCTTTTTCAATCGTAATGAATATAAAATACGGCAACCATTTGCCTGGGTTATCTCCCGATCACCGGTCATTTCTTTATCTTTTATTTGCTGCAACCGCACAACAATTTTTGCTGAAGCATCTGTAGAATCCTGTTGTACAGCCAGTTTCAAAGTATTTCCAACATAATCGCCGGTGTAAACTCTTACCAGTTGATTGTTGCTCATTGCACTGGCAATTACCATATTATTCTGAAACTTAAAATCCCATTGCTCATTTTTTACATCACCTACTGCAGATCCAGGACAATTGGTTTCCGTGCATTGCATTTCTACCATCCACGTTCCAGGAAGTTTTTGGTGTTGAACAAACAGACTGTCATTCACTACATTCTTGGTGCTATCCAATGATTTTTCTTTCTCATTCAACTGTTCTTCTTTAATCGAAAGAGACTGTTCTTTTAATGCCAGTTCCTGTTCCTTTACATTCAATTCCTGCATTTTCCTATTCAGTTCCATTTCCCGCTGGCGCAATCCACAACCAGATATAAAAACAATTCCCATTAATAAAATCCATTTCATGCTGCAAACGATTTGAGAATTTCAAGATATAAAATTTTGAGCAAAGAATACCAATTAAGGGTATTTGTTTATTTGCTGAAATCGTAAAAAATGAAAAACCGCTTCTAGAGCGGTTTTCGTTTGTAATTTTCAGGATCTTTAAAACAATTCTTCCTTTCTTTAAATTCGGATTCCTTTAATAACCCGCAGCTCCATCATCTCCTCTTTTATCTGCCACGGCAACGATCGTATTTCCCTTCACCATGATCACTTCTGTTCTTCCGATAGAACCA
>Ga0134126_10010093_pt1 | contig 11899 bp, 8 predicted proteins | sample KB31752_FD_96881 | JGI IMG/M metagenome (GOLD analysis project Ga0134126, IMG submission 96881) | Terrestrial soil microbial communities with excess Nitrogen fertilizer from Kellogg Biological Station, Michigan, USA - KB3-175-2 | ecosystem: Environmental > Terrestrial > Soil > Unclassified ...
ACTGCCGTGCCCGCGCCGCTGCTAGCGATAGATGCGTTAAGCCCCGAGGCGATTTTCTGGCGCGCGTAGTAGCCGAGGCCGATCAGCAGCAGCAGTCCGGTGATCTTGACCAGGATCAGTCGGCCATACGCCTCGTCGAACAGGACATGCAGCGAGCCGACGTCGCGCCAGGCCTGGTACGTGCCAGTACCGATCATGATGCAGACACAGGTCAGCGCGACTGTCGAGAAGCGGTTGACCGCGGCGGCCGCCTGCTTCGGCTTCTCCGGCGCCCGCAGCACGACCAGTACCAGCATCGCCAGGCCGCCGAGCCAGACGGCCATCGCGCTCAGGTGCAGGATGTCCGAGACCACCGAGATCGGCACCTGGATGCCGGTCGAAGCGTGCCCGGTCGCGGCCCAGGTGGCCGCGAGTCCCATCGTGCCGAGCAGCGCGAGCGCGGCGGACCGCATCCGCGACCCGAAGCGCGCGTCGGTGAGCCGCTGCACGCCGATCGTCACCGCCGGGGCTATCACCGCGAGGATCAGCAGCCTGATCTCGATCGTGGTGCCGAACCTGGTGGCCGTGGTCGACTGGATCACCGAGGGATCGAAGGCGCGGGAGAGCGGCAGGCCACTCGCGTAGACGCCCTGCAGCAGCAACTGCACGACGCTCGAGGCGACCAGCGTCGTCCATCCGATCACGATCATCCGGAACGAGCCGCGCGCCGTGGCGCCCTTCGGCCAGCACAGCGCGAGGAACACGATCGTTCCGGCCAGCAAGGCGAAGGCCAGATACGCCGCCCAACGCGCGACGCCGAACGCGACACCCTGGAACGTGCTGGCCCGCGTCACGATCGCGGTCGGGTTCACGCTGGTCTTGCTCGGCGCGCCGATCGAGAAGGAGAACGCGCCGGAAACCGGGTGCGAGTCGGCGGAGATCACGTGCCAGGCCGCGGTGTACGTACCGTTGCCGAGCCCGGAGCGCAGGGAGATGGTGATGATGTTGTCCTGCGCGCCGTGCGTGGTGGTGCCGTTGTCGACCCGTTGCCCGGTGGGGCTGAACACGCGCAGGCTGTCGGCGCTCACCCCGACCGACTCGTCGAACTGCGCCGCGATGACAGCCGGCTGCACCGCCAGCACCGAGCCGTCCGAGGGGTCGGTGCGCTCCAGCGTGGCGTGCGCGGAGGCCGGAGCCGCCACGGCGAGCACGAGTGCCACCGCCGCGACGAGACCGGCGAACAGCCGGCGCGTGCGCGAGGCGCGCGGCGGCGGGGCGGCGAGCCGGCCGGACGGCCGGGGAGCCTGCGCGGCCCCCGCGGTCGCCGGGTGTGATCCGAGGATCGGAAGGTAAGCCATGTCCCTGCTCAGGATTCGGAGCGTCGGCGGGCGAGGAGGTTGAGCGCGAGTGCGGCGAGGCCGGCGGCCAGGCCGAGCGCGCCGAGCACGATCCCGGTGGTGTCCGAGCCGCCGCCACCGCTGGAGGACTTCGCGGCGGCCGCGGTGGTCGAGTCCGCGGTCGGCGTGCTACCCGCGGCGGTGCCGGCTGAACCGGCTGCGCCAGAGTCCGCGGATTGCGCCGCGGTCAGCGCGAGCACGGGGGCCGGGTGGTCAGGGTCGGGCTGGCCTGCCTGGGTCAGGTCGATCCAGCGGACGATGTCGCCGTTGGAGTAGGTCTGCACCGCCTTGAACACCAGCTGATCGGTGTCGGTGGGCAGCGGGTCCACCGAGATCTGGAAGTCCTGGTACTGGCCGACCGGGATGGTGCCGCCGGTCCAGTCGATCTCGTTGACCGCAGTGGTGAAGGTGCCGTCGTCGGTCTTCAGCGGCTTGGCCAGCGTGGTGGTCTTGACCGTCACCGTCCAGCCGGGGATCTGCTTAGGCAGCACCTGCGCGATCGGGTGGTCGGTGGGGATCTGGAGCTGCACCGTGGTGGTCGTCGCGTTCGACTCCTCGTTCGGCACCTTGAAGGTCAACTCGGCGGTCGACCCCTTCGGCAGCGAGTCGGGCGAGACGGTCACGTGCGCCGAGGCCGGCAGCGCGGTCACCGCGACGAGCGCGGCGGCGGTGACGGCGACCGCGGCGCCACGGCGGCGAACCGGCGAGTTGAGCAAGCTGAATGAACGCATGAAGAAGATCCGTTCCACGGGTAGTAAGTCTGGATGCACGGGCGTTGCTGCCTGGATGGCTCATCGCGAGTACTACGCGACGACAGGCGGCCCGCGGAACGAAAGAGCGGTGAAGAGCAGAGCAGGACGCTGCTTGGGGCCGTCATCCGGCCTGAAGCGGTAGCTGCGCGGTACGACGTTCGCGCCAGAACGCGCCACCGCCGCCAACGCGGCAACGGCCTCGGCGAGGCGGTGCACCGGCGCGGCCGCCAGAGCACCCACGGCGCGGCAGAGCGCGAAGAAGTCGCGCTCGCCCTGGCCGAGCCACCAGCCGCACACCACGACCGCCAGCGCGTGCGCGGTGATCATCGTGAGCGCGGCGGAGTACGGGTTCGGATGCTGCATCACCATGCCGGGCATGTCCGGCATGGCGGTCGCCACGGGCTTCGACACAGCGAAAGCCGTGGCGTGCGCCGTGGCCGCCCCCGATTCGAGGCCGGTGAACAGCAGGTGCAGGCCGACCTGGGCGATCCCGAGCCCGACGGTCAGGGCCGACCAGGAGCGTTCCCGCGCTAGGCCGGACCATGCCGCAAGCCATACCGCGGCCAGCCCGAGGCCGACCCCGGTCCAGGTCGCGGGGCATCCGCCGGCCACGCCGTGCAACGTCGCGCCGACGCCGACGCAGATAACTGCGAACAGCGCCGAGCGGACCGCGCGCGGAGCGCGGTGCGACGGGTGCGGAGCGGACGGCACGGCAGACATCGTCTCGCACCAGCTTCCGGAGGTGAATACGGGGTGGGCCCGGTCACACTGCGCGCCTGAAGTGCTACTGATTGCTCGATTTCAGTGGACTGGGGAGGATTCGGGCCGGTCTGGCGGCGGGCAGGAGTCCGGCGATAGGAGGGAGGGACCGCCGTGGCGCCACTCGCGCAGCTCGTCGTGCCGTTCAGTCTTTCCGCCACACCGTCGTCGGCAGTGGGACTTTCCGCGCTTCCCGCGACGGCCGCCTGGCCGAGTGCGGCGGTGCTCTTGGCTCTCGCCGCGCGGTCCGCGGCGCGCCTCGCGGCGGACCGGACGCCGGCTGATCGGAACGTTCCCGGTTGCGGCCTGACCAGCCGGACCGGCGACGCGATCCATCTGGCCATGGCGGCGGGAATGGTGCCAATGGTGCTGCCGCTCGGCGTGCCGGCCAGCGTGTTGCTCGGATTCTTCTCGGCGACCACGGCCGTCGTCGCGGGCGCCTGGCTGCGGCGGATCGCGCGGCGGCGGATCGCGGCATTGCGGGGCGCGCTGGTGCCCTGTCGTCCGGCGCACGCCCTCGAACCGCATCACGTGATCACCGGTCTGGCGATGGTCTTGATGGCAGCAGGTACCGGGATGAACCCAGCCACCGGGATGTCAGCCATGCCCGGCATGGCCGCGTCCTCACCCTGGCTCGCCGTCAGCACACTCGCGTCGATCTACACGTGGACAGCAGTGGTGTTTTTGGGCAGCGGACTCGCCAAGGCCGCTACCGCGCAACCGCTGCCCACAAGCACCGTCGCACTGCTCGCCGCGCCGGTGACGGTGTACACGTGCGAACTTGCGATGACCGTGGTGATGGGCCTGATGCTGCTGGGCTGACGCTCGGCTGACCGACAGATCAGCTGCTCGACGACTCAGCCAGTCGATGCAGTCCGGCCATCCCGAGCGGCGAGCCCGGCCAGGTAGGCGTTGTAGTCGGAAAGCTCCAGGTCGCCGTCCCGATCCGCTTTACGGTCCTTACGTCGCGCCTCCCGCTCGTCGGAGCGGGACCACTGCATGAACAGCACCAGCAGCACGATCAGCGTGGGCACCTCACCGAAGGCCCAGGCAAGCCCGCCGCCGGTGGACTGGTCCGAGGCCGGGTTCACGTTCCACGCCGCCGGTGGGTGCGCGAAGGTCGTGGTGATCAGCGACGAGGACATCATCACCGCGACGCCGAAGAAGGCATGGAACGGCATCGCCGCGAACAGCTCAAGGATCCGGATCACGTACGGGCTGCGGTGCGGCGCCGGGTCCACGCCGATGATCGGCCAGAAGAACAGCAGCCCGACGCCCAGGAAGTGCACCAGCATCAAGTCATGCCCGGCCGCGCTGCGCATCAGCGCGTCGAACAGCGGCGTGAAGTAGAGCCCGTACAGGCTGGCGATGAACAGCGGCAGGGTGAACAGCGGCGAGGCGACGACCCGGGCGAACCGGCTGTGCAGCAGGCTCAGCAGCAGTTCGCGCGGGCCGGTTCGGCCGGCCGCGGCCGGGTGCAGCGCGCGCAGCGCCAGCGTGAGCGGCGCGGCGAGCAGCAGGAACAGCGGCGCCGCCATGGACAGCACCATGTGCTGCAACATGTGCGCGCTGAACAGGTACATGCCGTACTGGGCCAGCCCGGTGCAGGTCGTCGCGAACAGCAGGGCGAGGCCGATCAGGAAGCTGAATCCGCGCAGCACCGGCCAGCGGTCTCCGCGCCGCACCAGCCGGATGACCCCGGCCGCGTGCAGCGCGAGCAGCACCGCGATCAGCGTGATGAAGAACGGGCTCGGCGCCAGCGTCCACATCCGCGCGAAGCTCGGCGCCGGCAGCGTGCCGCCCATCCCCGGCATGCCCGGCATCCCGGACTGCCCGGGCAACGCCAACTGCGCCCAAGAATCGACTGACGCCGCTGGGTGGGTCACCGTCGCCACCTCCTCGTGCCGCGCTCGAGACCGACTCGTCCGAGTTCGTCCGTCCGCCAGCTTACGCGCCTGGAATCCGGCTGAAGCCGCCGGGTTGTCGCAGATTGGTCTAGTCCAATCCCTTGACGGGCCCGGCGCGGCGGCGCTACACACACAGTGAGCCGCGGGACGGCGCATCCGGCGGTCAACCAGCAAGGTTGTCCTCCACGCCGCCGTCCGCCGCCGCACGAGCCCCGGAGCACAGCTAGCACTCCCCGGAGCTATCAGCACGCGTGGCCGGACGGTCGGGTGTACCGACTCAAGGAGCCCACGCAGTGCGTCTCTTCAACCCACCGAGAGGGCCCGAACCGCGCGCACCGGGACGCGGCCGCCGCAGCGCCATCGCGGTCGGCGTCTCCGCAGCGCTGATCGGCGCGACCGCCCTCGTCGTCGGCACGGCCGCCGCCGCGCCCACCGCCGCCGCGGCCACCAGCGGCGGCATCAAGATCGCCTACTACGACCAGTGGTCGATCTACCAGAACGCCTTCTACCTCAAGGCCCTGGACACCGAGGGTCTGGCCGGCAAACTCAACTACCTCATCTACGACTTCGAGAACATCGACCCGACGAACCTGACCTGCTTCGAGGCGACCAAGGCCACCGACCCCGATCCCGGCGGCGAGAACGACCCGAACGCGGGCGACGGGGCCGAGGACCAGTTCGCCGACTACCAGAAGTCCTTCGACTCCTCGATCTCGGTGGACGGCACCTCGGACGTGTTCAACCAGCCGATCGCCGGCAACTTCCACCAGCTGCAGGAGCTGAAGAAGAAGTACCCGAACCTGAAGATCCTGCTCTCCCTCGGCGGCTGGACCTACTCGAAGTACTTCTCCGACGTGGCCGCCAGTTCGGCCTCCCGGCAGAAGTTCGTCTCCTCCTGCATCAACATGTTCATCAACGGCAACATCCCGGCTTCGGGCGGATTCGGCGGCCCCGGCACCGCGGCGAACATCTTCGACGGCTTCGACATCGACTGGGAGTACCCGGCCTCGACCGGCGGCCACCTGGGCAACCACACCTCGGCCGCGGACACCGCCAACTACACCCTGCTGCTGCAGGAGTTCCGCAACGAGCTGAACACCGCGGGCAGCGCGAACGGCAAGACCTACGCCCTGTCCGCCGCGGTGCCGTCCGGCCAGGACAAGGTCTCCAAGATCCAGACCAACCAGATCGGCCAGTACCTCACCTTCGCCGACGTCATGACCTACGACATGTACGGCGCCTGGAACGCGACCGGACCGGCCGACGAGCAGGACCCGCTGTATGCGAACCCGAACTCGCCGGAGGGCAAGATCGCGCCGGGAAATGAGACATACAGCGTGGACAACACGATGCGCGCCTGGACGTCCGGTGACTCCCAATACGGCATCCCGGGCGGCTTCCCGGCCAGCAAGCTGACCGTCGGCATCCCCTTCTACTACCGGGGCTGGACCGGCGTGTCGGCCGGATCGAACCACGGCCTCTATCAGAGTGCGAGCGGCCCTTCGGCGGGCATGACACTATCCGGCAGCGTGCCCGGCGTCGCGATGTACAAGGAGATCACCAACATCGTCGCGAACTCCGCCGACACCTACTGGGATCCGGTAACCCGCTCCGCCTACTTCTATGACGGCACGAACTTCTACGGCGGCGAATCGGCCCAGTCGATCCAGGCCCGAGCGGACTACGTGCACTGCAACGGTTACGGCGGGTTCATGATGTTCTCGCTCTACGACCTGGACCCGGCCGTCACGCTCTTCAACGACGCGGTCAACGACATCAACGGCTCCGCCTCAAGCTGCACCACGCCGAGCGGCTCGCCAAGTCCGACCCCGACCACGTCGCGCAGCGGCTCGCCGTCGCCGACACCCTCCTCCTCCCCGAGCAACTCACCCTCCCAGTCGCCGTCCTCCTCGCCGAGTTCCTCACCGACGGGCGGAACCGGCGGCAACAAGGTGAGCAACCCCGGCTTCGAGTCCGGTTCGCTCTCCCCGTGGAGCTGCACTGGCAACCTCGGCTCCGTGGTCGCCAGCCCGGTGCACGGCGGAAGCCACGCGCTGCTCGGCGCGGCGTCCAGCTCGGATGACGCGCAGTGCTCGCAGACGATCAGCGTGAGCCCGAACACCAAGTACACGCTCAGTGCGTGGGTGCAGGGCTCTTACGTATTCATTGGTGACACCGGCACCGGTGGGGGCGATACGAGTACCTGGACGGCCGGCACCGCAGGTGCTTACCAGCAACTGTCCGTCAGCTTCACGACCGGCGCCTCGACGACCAGCGTCACGATCTGGGTGCACGGCTGGTACGGACAGGGCTCGTACTACGCGGACGACTTCTCGGTCGCGTAGGACCGCCGGTCTCGGTTGGGCGGCAAGCTAAATCAGCAAGCTAAGTCAGTGCTCGTCATGAAGTGAGCAAGTGCGCACCGACTGTCAGAAAATCACCAACTGGCACAGGTCGCTGCTCCCGGAGCGCGTCGTCACCAGATGCGCTTCGGGAGCGACGACCGGAGTGGGCGAGGGCTTGACCGGAGTGCTGAACCCGCCGAAGTCGACCTCGTATCCCGCCGTGCTGCGCCCGGTCGGCGTCGCGTCCACGGACACCTGAAGCCCCAGCCGATAGGTCAGCCGCACCAGCGCGCCGGTGCCGAGGTCGGTGTAGAGGTCGATGGAGACCTTTGTCGTCCCGGCCTTCTGCACGATCACCGACTTCGGCAGCTGATCCGCCACCGCCGGGATCTTCGCCAGGTCCACGGTGCCGGTGTACTCGACCGCGGACTTGGTGTCGACCTCGCTGGCGCCATCGACGTGCACCTTGTCCAGCGCCCCGAGTGCCAACCACCAGATCGAGTGCGTCGAGCCCGCGGCTCGCATCGTGGACAGGTCGTCCACGAACCAGGTGCGCCCCGGGTAGAGGTGCTGCTCTTTGGTCGGGATCGAGGAGTACAGCTTGCCGTTCAGAATGATCACGTTCATCGGATCCTGAACCGCGGTGCTGCTGCCGAGCACGTTCAGCGTCCCGGTCAGCGAGCCGACACCCAACGTCGGATCGAGCCGGCCGGTCAGCTGGCGGCTGGCGGCGATCTTCTTCGCGCTGTCCGTCTCGACGCTGCTCACCGTGAGCGTGCCGGGCTTCGGCGCGGCCAGCCACGCGCGCAGCGCCTCGACCGCCCTCGCCTCGGCCGCCCCGGCGGTATCCGTCTCAGAGATCTGCGCGGCTGGCTCGGTGGTGTGCGTCGCCGCCGGCCCGGAATGGCAGGACGACATAAGCGCGCAGCTCAGCAGCACCGCGACCGCCGACGCGACCGCCCGCTTGCCCATCGTCGTCCCTCTCGCCGTCTCAAGAACGAGCGCCTCTTGCGGCACCCGGTCTCTTCCCCCTGCGGACCGGCGGCCCCGTAGTCTCCGCCGCACTCGCCCCGCCCGCCGGCCAAGCCGTGTTCCGGTAGGGCGCAACCAGTGGCCATGCACTTGAAGACACCACGCGGTTGCTTGGCTCGACCGTCACGACCTGCGCTGCATCAGCGTAGCGGACCCTTGCGACGGAGGGTCTGCGCCATCTCTAGGAGGCACACGCCGCGTCGACGGCGGCGATGTCGTCCCGCAGGGACAACAGCACGGACACCTCCTGGCCCAGGTCGTTCGCCTGGGCCGAGTCATGCAGCGCGGTCAGATGGACCTGCAACGCCGCGACCGCACTTCTCAGCTCCGGGGTTCGAGCGGCCAAGGCAGCTGCACCCGCTTCGTCGACCGCCTTCTTCGCGTCGGTAACCGCGACTGAGGGATGGTCGGTGTCCTTTCCGAAGACATCGGTCACCTTCGCGAACGCGTCGTCGGCGAGTGCGCAGCCGACCACGTTGCTGCCGTCCAGCGCGGCGGTAGCGACGTCCTGCAACCTGAATGTCATCGGTGGCACGGTCAGAGTCTGCCCCTGTCCCCGCCCCGTGTCGGTCCCGTGGTGTCCGGTGAAAAGAATGAGCAGGATCACGCCCACCACACCCGCGGTGCCGCCTCCGGCTATCAGCGCGCGGCGAGGGGCAGAGCCGCGCGGTGCTTTTCCTGACTGTGCGCCATCAGGAACGGCATCAGTGGGTTCAGGCATGGCGTCGCCGTTCTCGGTCAAGATTCCCCCAGTGCCGCGGCGCGGCGATCGGACCAGCTGAATCGGTGCCCCCAGCAGGACTCGAACCTGCGACCAAGTGCTTAGAAGGCACCTGCTCTATCCGCTGAGCTATGGGGGCGGCGGCGCGCGGATCCAGGGTAGTAGAAGCCGCCGTCACTGCGCGGCGCCATTCCAGCCCTCCGCTGGCCCTAAACGCCCGGCATAAAGCCGATCGTCATGGCAATCAGGCGCAAAAGGTCCCATTGGCGGGGTCCGCTTGGTACGGTCGGGGGCAGGTTCGCCCCGACCAGTCTCGGGGCGAAGCTGCAACAGAGAAGTTATAAACAATCCTGACCCCGGTGTTCCCTTGTCCCCAGGGGCTGCGGCATGCTCACGGCTGTGACGATCACAGGCCCGGACGCTGACCTGCTGGGCGCCGTGGGCGCGCTCCGCGACAGCGTGGCCGCGCCGCGGCTCCCGCTGGCCGCGGACGGCGTCGTCGCCACGCGCAGAATCCAGGCCGATCTGATCAGACGCCTGGATGACTATCTGATACCCCGGCTGCGCCAGCCCGAGGGGCCGGTGCACATCGTGGTCGGCGGCTCGACCGGCGTCGGCAAGTCCACACTGGTCAACTCGCTGGTCCGGCAGGAGGTCAGCAAGGCCGGGGTGCTGCGGCCGACCACCCGCTCCGCGGTGCTGTGCGTGAATCCTTCCGAGGTCGCCGCGGTCACCGGCCCGGAGCGGCTGCTGCCGGCCTTTCTGCGTGCGCCCGGACCGACCGAGCGAGCCGACGCCCTCACCCTCGCGCCGCATCCGGCGATTCCGGCCGGGATCGCGCTGATCGACGCCCCCGACGTCAACTCGATCGTCGCCGACAACCGGGACGCGGGGGAGCGGCTGCTCGGCGCGGCGGACGCGTGGCTTCTGGTCACCACCGCGGAGCGTTATGCAGACGCGGTGCCGTGGCGCCTGCTCCAGGCGGCCCGCGAGCGCCGGGTGACCGTTGCGATTGTGCTGAACCGGGTCCCGCCGGAGAGCCTGCGCGAGGTGCGCGAGGCCGGGCAGGCGTTGCTCTCGGTCAACGGGCTCGGCGACCTGCCGCTGTTCACCGTGCCCGAGTCGGTACTCACCGGCGGCCTGCTCCCGGAGTACTTGCTCGACCCGCTGATGACCTGGTTGCGTTCTACCGCGCATGATCCGACGATGCGTCAGGCGACGATCGCCGCGACCGTCAACGGCATGTTTGATGACTTACCGCGTCGTCTCGGCGCGATAGCCGACGGCCTGGCCGCTCAAGCAGAGACCGCCGACCAGCTGCGTAACCAGGCGGACCTTGCCTACGCCTCCGAGCGCATCTCACTGCACGACGCCATCGCGCAAGGCGAACTATTGCGCGGTACGCCCCTGCTGGAGTGGCAGGCGATGATCGGACCTGACCGAGCCACCGCCCTGTTCTCGGCCGGCGATCCAGCTGCCGAAACCGCCCGCCGCCTGCTGCTCGGCGCCGCCGCCGACCAGGTAGCCGCCGCCGCGTCGCGGGCCGCGGAGCAGGTCGCCGCGGTCTGGCGGGAGGCGCTGGCCGACCAGGACAGCGCCGAAGCCCTGGTCTCGGCCGGTACCCGCGCCGGCGCAGTGCCTCCCGAACTAGACGAGTGGGCGGACGCGCTGGTTGACCTGCTCGCCAGGGAGCCGCACCGCAAGCGTTCCGACGCCCAGTTCTTCGCCGCCGGCCGCAACGGACCCGCCGCGCTGCTGGCCGCTGTCGTCTTCACCGGCCGCCGCGGCGCCGCGCCACCCAAGCGTCGCCGCGCGCTGCGCTCCTCGTCTCCCTCCAGCGAACGCGTCGTGCACCCGGTCGCCGCCGCCACCCGCCGCCTGGCCGACGCGGTCTTCGGCGCGGACGAGACCGACCGGCTCGCCGAACTCGCCTCGACCTCGCTCGACACCTCCCTCGGCGCGCTGTTCGACCGGCTCGCCTTCCGGCACCACCGCGCGCTGTCCGACCTCGGCGTCGAACCCGGCGCGGGCAAGGCGCTGCTGGAAGCCGGGCAGGCGGTGCAGCGAGCCCGATGAGAGTCATCCGCGGCAGCCAACGCACCCTCGGAGTCGGCGCTCGGCTCGACGCGCTGGCCAGACTGGTCGCCACTGCCGAAGACCGGCTGCCGCAGCCCGCGCTCGACCCCGCGCGCGAGGTGCTGCGCCGCGCCGCCGCCCGCTTCGGCATGTCCGCGGAACACACCGTGGTCATCCTCGGCGGCGCCACCGGCGTAGGGAAGTCCTCCCTCTTCAACGCCCTGGTCGGGATCGGCCTTTCCCCGGTCGCGGTACGCCGCCCGACCACCACGCAGGCCATCGCCTGCGTCTGGGAGGCGGACCGGCTCGCCGAGGCCAGGCCGCTGCTCGACCGGCTCGGCGTCGAGTCGCGCCGCCAGCTGACCCGCGACTCGGCCCTCGACCGCACCGCGGTCCGTGACGCGCTCGCCGGGCTGGTGCTGGTCGATCTGCCCGACCACGACTCGGCCGTGCGCGAGCACCAGATCGAGGTGGACCAGGCGGTGAGCCTGGCCGACGTCGTCGTCTGGGTCACCGACCCGCAGAAGTACGCCGACGCCTCCTGGCACGACCGCTACCTCAAAGCCCTGGCGCACCACGCGGACATCATGCTGATCGTGCTCAACCAGACCGATCGGCTGCCGCCGGAGGCCGTGGCCGAGTGCACCGCGGACCTGGTGCGGCTGGTCGAGGATGACGGCCTGACCGGCATCCCGGTGATCCCGGTCTCCGCACGCACCCGCGAAGGCCTCGACGAGCTGCGCCGCCGGCTGACCGAACGCGTCTCCGGCCGCAGAGCCGCCGCCGACCGGCTGGCCGCTGACGTGGACCGGGTAGCCGAACGGTTGGCGCCGATGCTGGTCACCACGGAATCGTCTGCGCAGCAGGACGACGGCGAAGCGGCGGTCTCTGACGAGGCGCGCGCCGAGGCGATGGACGGACTGCGCGCGGC
>Ga0134126_10010095_pt1 | contig 11899 bp, 11 predicted proteins | sample KB31752_FD_96881 | JGI IMG/M metagenome (GOLD analysis project Ga0134126, IMG submission 96881) | Terrestrial soil microbial communities with excess Nitrogen fertilizer from Kellogg Biological Station, Michigan, USA - KB3-175-2 | ecosystem: Environmental > Terrestrial > Soil > Unclassified ...
CGATGTTGATACTGCTGAAGCCTTCGCTGGTCGCCGCCTTGTGCAGGACGATGGCGCGCGAAGGGTCGCCCGTGTTCTCAAACGCTCGGTTGAGGCCCGTTGCCATACCGAGCACCGACACGAGGACGCCAACGACTCCCGCGACTCCGATCACGACCACGAGCGAGGGGGCGAGGCGCCCGGCCAGGCTCCGCAGGTTCATGGCTGTGACGGTGGATATCTGCTTCCACATGGGGAGTCCTGCGTCCCTTCAGCGCGCCGCGAGCGCTGTCGCCACGTCGAGTCTCGACGCGTGCCACAGCGGAGGCCCTGCGCTAACGATCGCAAGGGACGCGGCAATCGCGAAGCCGGCACCGATCACGGTGGCGGGAATCGGGATCGGCGCGAGGCCGAAGCGCTGCACGACTGGAGGAAATGCCAGGGCTGCGAGCGCTAGCCCGCACAACGCAGCCACGAGACACAGCAGCGTCGCTTCGAGCAGAACTAGCACGGAGATCCTGGCGTTCGAGTAACCGAACGTTTTCAGGACGGCGAGCTCGCCAACGCGCACGCGTAAGGACTGCATCATCGTGTTTGCCGTGAGCGCGAGAAGGGTGAACAACACGGCTCCGGTGATCGCGTTGACGATGAAACGGATGTTGCCTGCGCTGCGGATGTTGGCCTGCATCCAGGCCTTCTCCGTCTGCGTCAGGGTGGGGGACGCCGAGCTGCGAAAGAGAGTATCGATCTGCCGGCTGATGCGCGTGGCGGCCGCCGGATCTGCGATGCCGACGATGAACACAGAAGCCTGGTCCTTCATGCCCCCGCCCTCGGAGAAGTAGTCGTAGTTCATCCACAGGTTGTTCGTTGGCACCTCTCCCTGGTTGAAACGGAAGATGCCGACGATATCGAACATCCAGCTATGGCTACCGTCCGGATGCGCCCAGATCGGGGTGTCGACGGTGATGTGATCGCCCACTTTCCAGCCGTACTTTCTTGCGAGGTCCTCACCGATGAGCGCGCCAGTGCGCGTGCGGAGCATCGCGGCACGCTCATCTGCCGGAAGCACCAGCTCCGGATAGATCTTGAACAATTCCGCCACGTCGACGGCGTAAGCGCCGAGCTGGTTCTTCGGGTCCTGGTAATAGCCGCCGAAGTAGCCGTTCGCGACTACGGCCGTCACACCGGGAATGCGCGCGATCTCATTTCGAAGCGAAATCGGCATCCAGTGGGTGAAGCCGATGCGGTTCAGCACCCGCAGGCGCGTATCGCTCATCGAGCCGATCAGCGCGTCCAGGCCGCCGACCACTCCGTGGAGCACGCCGAAGAGCAGAAAGGCGACCACGATCGACAGGAACGTCAGCAGCGTTCGCAGCTGGCTGCGAGCGAGTGCGGCCCAGACGAGCGGGAGGTATTTCATGAGGGTGGTCGCCGGAGCCGAATTGTAGCGTGGCGAGCCCTTGATTGCCTGCGCTTGCCGCCGCGGCTACGATGCCTTTCCGACCTCATCATGACGATCACATCTTATAAGGACATCGGTAGCGAGATCGGCGTCAAGGCGCGGCTCCCGATGGTGGTTCCGCCGCTCGCGGCGCTGATCTACCCTTTTGCTCTCAAAGGCTTCAACGCCAGCGTTACTCGCATCTCCGAGAACGCTGCGGACGCCTTTTTGTGGGTGAGCGCGGCCGTGTCCCTCGGCCTGGCGTTCGCGATGCCGCTGGTCGCTGTGCTCGCAGCAATGTCTCTCTCCGGAATTGCCGCTCCGACGGTGGCGCAATTGCGGGGAAGACGCCTCGCCCTGCTGGCCGTCGCGGCGCCGACCCTGTTCACCTTCGTAGGCGTCATTCTCTACATGCTGCACGATCCGGTGCCGGACACAGGGCTCTGGGTCGGGTGCTGGGTGATTGCGCTCGCGGTGCTGCTGCGTTCTGACAATACCGCGCCGGTGAGTGTGCCGGCACGCGCTGTTCCGGCACCGCTGCGCGTTGCTCACGGAGTGTCGGCGCTCGCGCTGGTGGCTATTTTTCTGGCGCTCCACATCGCAAATCACCTCGTGTTCGCGGCCGGTCAGCAGACATACGAGGCAGTGATGAAACTGTTCCGTCATGTCTATCGAGGCGAGATCCTGCAGCCCCTGCTCGTAGCGCTCTTCCTCTTTCAGATCGGCACGGGGCTCTTCTTCGTCTGGCGTGAGACGGCAAAACCCAGCGACCACTTCCGCACCTTCCAGATCGCCTCGGGCGTCTACCTGGCCTTTTACGTACTGGGGCACATGGATTCGGTCTTCATTTACGCGCGCACCTATTTGGGCATCGACACCGGGTGGGGGTTCGCGACGGGTGCACCGGCCGGCCTCGTCAAAGACCCCTGGAACATTCGCCTCGTGCCTCACTATTGGCTGGGCGTATTCTTCGTGCTCGCGCATCTCGCCGCCGGAGCGCGTGTGATCCTCATGGGGCACGGGGTTCGCCGAGTGTTCGCAGACCGCTTCATGATCGCTGGCGCGGTCGTTGCCGGGATCGTTGCGACCGTGATCATGCTCGGGATGTGCGGAATGCGCATTCAGTTCGTTTGAATTCACGCGTACAAGAACACGAACGAGGGTTCGGATGACCGCTGGAGTGCTGCCGCCACGCAGCGAGATTCTGATTCGCGGCGCGTATGTCATGACGATGAGTCCTGGGGCGCGTGACCTCCCCATCGGAGATGTGCACGTGCGGTCGGGGCAGATCCTTGCGGTCGCCGAGACTGTGGATGCGCCGGGCGCGCAGATCATCGATGGCCGCGGCAAGATCGTGATGCCCGGTCTGGTCGATGCGCACACGCACCTGTGGCAGTCGGCCATGCGCGGGTGGTTCGGCAGCACGACCGAGCAGACGTATTTCAAAGTGCGCAACGCTCTGTCGGACGGATTCCTGCCCGCCGATATGTATCGGGGGACGCTGCTGGGAGCCGCCGAAGCAGTCGCGGCCGGTATCACGACTACGGTGGATTTCTGCCACAACAACCGTGGCCCTGAGTACATCGCTGCATGCCTCCAGGCTTTGCAAGCGAGTGGTATTCGATGCCGTTTCCTGCTCGGCGCCTCGACCCGCTCGCTCCCCACTCAATCCGTGGACCTGGGCTATCTGCAGGAGCTGAGTGGCCAGTGGCCTGAGATTGTCGCGGATGCTCCATTGACGCTGGGCTTTGCGTGGCGTGGTCCCCTCGGAATCACGGCTCTTGGAGCGGAGCAACCGAACGTGTCGGACATAGCTGTCGCGCGCGAGGAATTCGCCACCGCCCGCAGGCTGAAACTTCCCATTGCGCTGCACGTGAGCGGCACCGCAGCGAGCCGGGTGTTCGATTCACTCTGCAAGCAGGACTGTCTGGGGCCGGATGTGCAGCTCGTCCACTTCACCAATGCCACGATGCCGGATATCCGGCTGGCCGCCCAGTCGGGTGCCTCGGTCGTGCTGACTCCGGTCACGGAACTGCGCGTCGGCTACGGGATCACGCAGCTCGGCGATTATCTCGAGGGTGGCATGCGTGTCGGCCTCGGCATCGACTCGAGCGCTCTCGCTGGGAATGCCAGCTTGTTCCAGGTGATGAAGCTGTTCCAGCTCATCGAGTGCGGCCGGCTGCGGCAGGAGACGGCGATCTCGGCTCGCAGACTGCTCGAGTTGGCGACTCTGGAGGGCGCCCGCTCCATCGGCATGGACGGCACGATCGGCTCCCTCGAGCCCGGCAAGCGGGCGGACCTGATCATGTTGAGCACCGACACGCTCAACATGGGGAGCTTCGTCTCAGATCCCGCGCACCTGCTGGTGGAAGCGGCGCAGCCGGTCAACGTCGACACGGTCATCATCGACGGGCGGGTGCTCAAGTACGCGGGGCGGATGGTGGCTGTGGATCAGGAGCGCGTGATCCGCAGTGCCGCGGACTCGATCAAGGATGTGCTCGCCAGAACGGCGCAGCGCCACTGAAGGCGCTGCGCCCGGATCCGGCTACTCCCAGCCGCCCTTGGCGAGCTCCAGCGGGAAGATGCGGATGAACGCCTCGACCGCGTGGATGTGCCCGTCATAGACCTTGAACGCCTCAAAGGCGGTGAGCTGATCGCCCGTGGGCTCGCGCACCCCCCAGTTCAGGCGCAACAGGGCTATTCCCATCCGCTCGTCAACGCCAACGACGCGTGTCGTGACGTGGCCCAGGCGCTTGAAGATGGCGAGCGACTGGGTGGAGATATTCTGGCAGCCCGGCGCGAAGGTGCAGTCCGGCCCCGCCATGATCTGGCCGTTCTCGTGTCGGTACGCGGTGGGTGTGAAGGGCGCGCCCACGTCTGCGAAGGTTTTCGCCGCGTTCAGTCCTTCCGGGTACTTGAGCGCGGCCTTGAGGACGTCATCGCGCGAATCGAGCTGCTCCGGGCGCGGCGCGTAGTTCATCCCCTCGGTCGGGGCGCTGAGTCCGTCGATGTTGAAAATGAGGCCCTCGCTGCGGCTGCGGGTCGCGACCATTTCGATCTCGGTGATCTTCTGGTCAGCCACCTTCAGGCGCACCACCAGCAGAATCGGCGCTCCGCTTTCTTCCACAATCGACGCGGCGGTGGCCATGCCATCACGCACATCGAGAAAGTCCTGCCGATACCCCCGCAGACGGGTCACGGTCTTCACGAGGCCGACCTTGGCGAGGGGCTTCTCGATGGCGTCCTCGGTGACGCGTACCTTGTCACTCAGTGGAATCTGGCTCGTATCGTGCCTCAGCAGCGCGTACATGTACTCGGTGAGCATGCCACGCAGGCATTCGCGGTCGCAGCTCGGAGCGGGCGCGGGTGCAGGCTTGGACGGCTTGTGCGCTGCCTGCGCAACGGACGCGCAAGCGAGCAGGATCAGGCACAGCGAAGTGAGTTTTTTCATGGTTCCCCCTGAGTCCAACGGTAGCCGAGGCGTGCTGGGGCGTCCATCTCCGGGCCTGATATTCTGCTGCGTCGCTTACAGGGTGGACCGCGCCGCGGTGAGATACCGATCGTCGCCGCTGGTGCCGGTCCGTTCAGTAGGGCGGTGTTTGCCTGGCGCGCTGGTTTCTCGCAGCCTCCGTCCACCAGGCCAGATCATCGGCGAATCGCGGGAACGCCCGCTCGAGCGCCGCACCTGGCGGGCCGATCGGCTCGCCCCCTTCGTTCAACGTGTCCGCGATGGGTCCGACGGCCAGCGTGCTCGAGATGACGACCATCCCCATCTCGGACAGGGTGTTGTGCCAGGCGTAGCTCGATCGTGTGCCCGAGAGCCTGCCCGCGGAATAGCTCGCGATCGCGGCGGGGCGCCAGAACCACTCTTCCAGGAAATGATCGGTCAGGTTCTTCAGCCCCGGCTGCACACCCCAGTTGTACTCGCCCGTCACGAACAGAAAGGCATCGGCCTGACGGATCTTCGCACCGAGGCTCGCCAGCGCCGCCGGCGCGGTGCCGGGAGCATATTCCTTCAGCATGCGATCCAGCATCGGCAGATCGATCGCCTTGGCGTCGATCAACTCGGCGTTGTCGCCACGGCCACGCAGCCTGCGCACGAGGAAGTCCGCCAATCGGATGCCTTTGCGGTCGGTCCGATAGGAGCCATAGAAGACGAGGATTCGGTTGCCCATGAGCGCTGCCTCTGACCCCGCATGCCCGCAACGGCCGCAGTTCGACTGCGATCTGAGTCATTTTGTAGCCCAGCATACGCCTGAACGAGCGCAGAGGCGCCGTTCAGAACCCTGGACGTTTGGATACCGCGGCGCTGGAGTTCGCCGCTCGCGCGCGCTTCCAGCCTGCCGAAGGCGGCGGGCATGTCCTCGCGAGCCGCAGGATGGGCGACGCAGCGACCGTCAATCGGATGCGTGGGCGGCAAGGGATGCGTCGCCGGATCGGGCGGTCGGAACGACATTGGCGTTCAGCCGAAACAAGTTCAGAGGGTCGTAGCGGTTTTTCAGCTTCACGAGCCGCGGATAGTTGTCACCGTAGTTGTCTCGAAAGGCCTTCAGGTCATCTTCGTAGCGTGAGTTTACGTAGAAGCCCTTCGTGAGCGGCTCGAGTTGAGCCCACACGGTGTGCATGCCCGCGATGTGCGCGTCCGTCTCGCCAGGGTCCTCCCAACTCGTGATGAGGTCCATGTCCCATAAAGCTTCGCGGTGAAAGAATGCGGTGTCACCGGGCTTGACGCGGTGGGCTGCGCCGCCCATGCCTTGCAACTGCACGGTGAGGGGGTACGAGCGCGGTGTCTGGAATACATCCAGGAGCATTCCGATGGCTCGGGGCGTGAGTGCGCTCACGAGTCCGGACTTCTGGTAGTACTTGCGGCCATCGGGAAAGCCGGCATCGAATATCGACTGCAGGTGCACATAAGGCGTCGCTACGACGGCGCCCTGAGCGGTACGCGCGAGCTTGCGAATGGGCTCGAGGGCGCGCTCGCCGGCCTCGTGATCGGCGGACCAGCACACCATGATGGACAGGTTTGGCTGCGCCCCTGGCACGGAGCGCAGGAACAGATCCGTACAAAGCTCGTCCGGCTTGCGCGGCGCGTATTCAGCGTAGAACTCGAGCACTTCCCGCGCGCGCTCGAATGGCCAGTTCAGCATTCCTCCGAGCACGATGGGATTCATCGGATGCAGGCCGTATTCCAGCGATGTGACGACGCCGAAGTTGCCGCCGCCGCCGCGCAGGCCCCACAACATCTCCTGATTCTCCTGCTCACTGGTGTGCACGAGCGTGCCGCTGGCGGTGATGACATCGGCGCCCTTGAGGTTGTCGCAGGCGAGGCCAAAACGGCTGCCGAGCCGACCGAAACCTCCGCCGAGGGTGAGGCCCGCGGCCCCGGTGTTGGAGACGGTGCCGGCGGTAGTGGCCAAACCGAATGCAGTGCACTCCCGGTCGAACTGGCCAAGCAGCGTTCCTGGCTCCAGATACGCCGTGCGACTGGCTGGGTCCACGCGCACGCCACGCATCGGCGAGAGGTCGATCATGATCCCGCCATCGCAGGTGGATTTGCCCGAGGTACTGTGGCCACCTGCACGCACAGCCGTCAGCAACTGGTGCTCGCGTGCGAAGTTGACGGCGCGCACGACGTCCGCAGCGCCGACACATGCTGCGATGAGCGCGGGGCGCTTGTTGATGGATCCGTTCCAGACGCGCCGGACCTGCTCGTAGCGAGCGTGTGTCGGAAGAAGGAGCTCGCCCTGCAGGCTCGCGGCAAGATCCTCGATGTCCCTCGCGGCCAGTGAGATCGCCGCGCCCGTCAGACTCACTGCCGGCTGATCCGCCGCCCAGGTGCGGCGCCATGGCAGCCAGGCGGAGCCGGCAAAGCCCACCGCGCGCAGAAAGTCCCGCCGCTTCAGGGTTGTCTTCATTTTCGAGGCTCCAGACGAGCGTTGGGCGCGACGCCTACATTAACCCAGTCACGATGCCCGAATCACGCTATGATTTATTCCCTGCGCGCACGCTCCCGCTGCCTTGGCCGTGATCAATCTCAACACCAACTACCCGTCGGCTGCCGGCCAGGAGGAACTGACGCGGCGCTGCATGGCCGACGTGCTGAGCGATTCCACGCTGGATCTCTCGGCTTCGCGCCCGTACTTCGGGGACCCAAAGGATGTCGAAGCCGTAAGAGCCACCCTGGTCGGCCAGCAGTTGGGAGCAGAGAGCTCGTGTTGTGCTCTTACGTGCAGCGGACAGGCCGCGCTCGCAGCTGCGCTTGCGGCGATCTGTGTCCGGCCTGGATTGCGCATCGCTGCGGACTCGTGGACCTACCCGAAATTCATTCGTGCGCTGTCGCTTTTCGGCGCGATCGCCGTCCCCGTCCGGATGGACGATCACGGGATCGAGCCGGATTCGCTCGAGAGAGTCTGCGTGCAAAGTGGTTTGGATGCGCTGTACACCATGCCAACCTTCCACAACCCTCTTGGCACGGTCATGCCGATCGACCGCCGTGAGGCGATCGCGGCAATCGCGCGCCGTCACAACCTGGTCGTCATCGAGGACGACGCCTACGCCTTTCTTGAAGCGCACAGGCAGCCCGGCATTCGAGCCTTTGCGCCGGAGCGAACACTCCAGGTGTTCAGCCTCTCGAAAATGCTGTCGCTGGAGCTTCGAGTCGGGGCCCTGATCATGCCTGAGGCCTGCGCCGCGCGCGCGGCCGACTATATGGCTTTCGCAGGCATTGCTGCGCAGCCTGTTGCGACCGCGACCGTCGCCAGGATCGCACGGGATGGGCAACTGGCGGCACTCGCTGCGGCCAAGCGCGTCGAGGGGGCCGCCCGGTTCGAGATTGCAAAGTCCGTCCTGGGCGAGCGCGCACGATCATTGCACCCGTACGGCTGGCACATTCTGGTGAACACTCCAGACAGTCTCCCGGGTACGCGCTTTGCCGAGCGCGCCCGGATTGAGGCGGGGATCGATCTATCGCCTGGCGCCGCTTATCGCCTCGATGGCAGCGATGAACCCGTTGTCCGGGTGTCCTTTGGCGGCGAACGTGACCGTGGAGTCCTCGCGGCGGGCTTGAGGCGCCTTGCCGGTCTCTTGGTCAGATAGTGGGGGCGCCGGTCGGCTCGTTGAGAACGAGTACGACCCGCAGGCGGGAGCCCGTTGGTATTGGTAGTAATAGCTGTCTGCCAGGCGGCCCGGCTACCCTTTCGGACTCCCATATGTCAGCATCCCCGGCAGCTTCGATGGAGGGTGCTATGCGCCGCACAGTCGTACCCGTCGCCTGGGCCACCGCAACGTGTGCCGCTCTGCTGTCGGCCTGCGGGGCACAGAGCCCGCCGAAGACGCCGAGTCCGGTGTCCCCGCCCGCGGTTGCCTCCGAAGCTTCCAATCCGTACGCGGCGCTCGCCAAGCTGCCCGACTGGGGTGGGGTATGGGACGTGACCTTCCGGCCGCCGCAGCCGGGTCAGGCTCCGCCGGCACAACCGAAGTTCACACCGCCCTATCAGAAGCAATGGGACAAGTTTCAGGCGCTGAACAAAACGCAGAAGGGCCTCAACTTCGTCTCTGAGGTCGCGAGCTGCATTCCCCCCGGGGTGCCCCAGAGCATGATTCAGCCCTATCCGATCGAGTTCCTGTTCACACCGGGACGCGTGACGATCCTGATCGAGACCGAGGGGCTCACGCGCCGCATCTACACCGATGGCAGCCCGCCGCCGGAGAATCCGGATCCCTCCTTCCAGGGCACATCGGTCGGTCACTGGGAGAATGACACGCTGGTGGTCGAGACTTCCGCGATCCTGCCGGAGACCAGTCCCGTCAACGGCATCAACGGTCACAGCGACCAACTGCACGTGACCGAGCGAATACACCTGGTGGATCCGAACACCCTGGAGATCACGACAACGCGGATCGACCCCGCCGTATTCGTCGAGCCCTATACGACGAAGGCGTACTACAAGCGGCACCGTGACTGGAAGATCATGGAGTATGTGTGTGAGCAGAACAATCACGATGCGCTGGATGCGAACGGCAACGCCGCCTTCAGCCTCAAGCACAAACCCGGAGAGTAGGCCGTGAAGCTCAGAAACTGGTCACTGATCACCGCGCTTTGCGCGGTGAGCCTCGTGCTCGGCCACGCCGCGATGGCGCATCATTCGACGGCCATGTTCGAATGGGGCACGGAAAAGACCTTGAGTGGCACGATCGAGAGATATGAATGGACGCAGCCCCACACGTTCATCTGGATCGTCGTGCCCGGCAAGCGCGGCAAGACACAGGAGTGGGGCCTGGAGGGCATGAGCCCGAGTTGGCTCGGGCGCCGCGGCTGGAGCCTGCACTCGCTCAACGCCGGTGACAAGGTGGCCATCGTCTACTACCCGCTCAAGGACGGCAGGCCCGGTGGCTTCTACGTACGCGTCACGGCGCCCGATGGCAAGACCCTGGAGGCGCTGCCCACCCGCAATCAGTAATCACCACCCGTGTGCTGCGCCACCATAGACCGCACAAAAGAGGCGGCCCGGCGGCAGCAACGCGGTTCCGGCGAGGGGGATGAGAGATGAAATACGCGATCTGGGTGGTGCGACTGCATCTATTGCCCGGCCGTACTCATGGTGTGCATGCCCGTCGCATTCTGCGTGTTCTGGTGGGATTCGCCCCTCTCGGCATGGAACCCGGGTAGCGTGTTCGCGGGCAGCCGGGTGCTGGCCTGCAATGTCCTGCTGTCGATCGCCTTCATCGCCAGCTATCGTTCGATGTTCGCCCTGCGCGCGAAGCCCCGGGCGCAGGGTGCCCCGGCCGTGCAGCAGCTGCTACTCGCGGCTCGGCTGCTCTTCGGCGCGTGGATGCTCGTGAATGGCGCCAATCACTTCTTCTTCTCGCTCTGGCCGATGCCAACCGGGCAGAACCCGCTCGCCGTCGAGCTGATGGGCGCGTTCGTTCACTCGCATCTGTTGGATGGGGCCATGCTGATCGAGCTCGTCACAGGCGCGCTGATCCTCGCCGGCTTCTTCGTCCCGGCGGCGCTGTGTGTGGTCATGCCGGTGTCGACCTGCGCGCTCTACTGGTCAGTCCTTGACCACCAGCCCCTCAGCCTGCTCTTCGGCCTCGCCGCTTTCGCTCTCAACGGTCTGCTGATGCTGGCCCACCTCGAATACTACCAGGGGGTGTTGCAGCGCACCGCGCTGACACTTGGTGAATCAGGGCGCAGCATGATCTGGGATACTCTGTTCGTGCACCCTCGAGGCCGCACTTCGCGCGGCCAGTTCACCGCCGCCTTGATCCCGCTCGCCTTCGTCGTATGGTCGTACGCGAAATCCGGGCCGAATATGTACGCCCCATGGGACCTGTTGGTACTGGTGTATCCCGCGGTTGTCCTGCATGCCCGGCGCCTGCACGACATGGGCCGCACGGGTTGGTTGCTGCTGGCCCCCGCAGTCCTGACGGTAGTGGCCATGGCCATCTGGGCGCACCGCCTCAGCCTGGGAGCTCAGCTCGACTCCGCCGTCCCGCTGGCCGCGCTCCTCGTGTTCGTCGGCTTCGCTCTGTGGGGTTGCATTGGCAAGGGGCAGGCGGAGGTCAACAGTTTCGGACCGCCGGTGGCGGCCTAGGGAATGGGGCCGCGCTCACGGCGTGACAGCTATCTCCTTGAGCATCGGAATCTCCGCGGCACTCCTGCCCTTCGGAATGGTGAGGAGGTATGCGTAGATGTCAGCAACATCGGCATCGGGCATGACCACGGCGGTGTAGACGGGCATCCGGATCCGCGGGTGCCGTAGCTGCAGTTTGAAGGCCTCGATCGGAATCGGCTGCGGCGCCAACCGCGGCCCGGCACCGCCGGCACCTCGCGTGCCGTGACACTGATAGCACCCCGTATCGTAATAGAGCTGCTTTCCGCGGGTTGCGTTCGCCGTGGGACCGGCTGCAAGGCCGACGGAGATACCGGCGCCAAGTATCACCGAAAGCGTCGCGAGGACCCGGATCACTCGCGCAGCAGGCCGCGTCACCGTTTTGTTGGATTGCATTGCTCAGCGCCCCTGTGACACGACGTCGACCAAAGCGGGTTCGCCCTTGCGAACCGTGGCCAGAGCGCGCTTCAGCGCCGGCCCGAGATCCCGTGGATTCTCGATCGGCCCCTCGCCATGCATACCCATGCTTCGAGCCATCGCTGCATAGTCGATGTGGGGGTCCTCTATGCGACAGCCGATGTGGACGCGGTCGATGCCGCGCTGCCGGCGGTTGGCAATCGCCTGGAGCTGCATGATCTCCGTGTGATACGCGCGATTGTTGTGGACCACATAGAGAATCGGAATCCGCTCGTGGGCGGCTGTCCATAAAATGCCCGGGCCAAACATCAGATCGCCATCCCCGGTGATGCTGATGCTGAGCCGTCCATACTTCTGATTGGCGAGGGCCGCGCCGAGTGTCGCGGGCGAGATGTAACCGATCCCGGCGGCGCCGTGCGAGCCGATGTACTGATAGTGCTTGTCGGCG
>Ga0134126_10010096_pt1 | contig 11899 bp, 11 predicted proteins | sample KB31752_FD_96881 | JGI IMG/M metagenome (GOLD analysis project Ga0134126, IMG submission 96881) | Terrestrial soil microbial communities with excess Nitrogen fertilizer from Kellogg Biological Station, Michigan, USA - KB3-175-2 | ecosystem: Environmental > Terrestrial > Soil > Unclassified ...
AGATGGCCCGGCGTCTTGGTATCCGAGACGGTGACGCCGGCCTGGGCATAGGTGTCCACCGTCCACAGATTGGTGAAGGTGCCGCCGCCATGGGTGATCCACAGCGAGGGATATTGCCCGTCCCAGCGCTTATGGATGTCGGGATCGGCGCTGTGGGTGTCGTTGTAGGGATCCCAGCGCGAGCCGTCGGGATTGTTGGTGCCGTGGCCGCCCAGGAAGCGCACATCGTCCATCAGCGAGTTCGCGCCCGCCTGCCACAAGGCCTCGACCGCGCGCGGATTGATGCCCCCGGTGAAGAGCCCGATGCCGGAGACGATATTGTCGCCGCCTTTCGGTGTTTCCAGCAGCGCCTTGGGCGCGCCGACGCCGCCGAAGCCGGGCGTGTTGTCCGGCAGGTCGAACTGGGTGATGGAGGGATGCAGCCCGATCAGCACCGTGTCCGGCTTCAGCCGGATGGTGTCATGCACGATGTAGCGGCCGCTGGGGATGTAGAGCACGCGCGTCGTGTCGATGGCGTGCTGGATGGCGGCGGTATCGTCGGTCTTGTTGTCCCCTTTGACGCCCAGCTCTCGGATGTTCACCCACTGGCTGGACGGTGGCAGCGGCCGGATCGCCGGCGGCGACGGTGCTGGCATGGCCTTGAGTGGTGCGGCGTCCCAGCGCGTGCCGATCTCGCCCATCTCACCGGGGGCCTTCAGCATCAGGCCGTGATTGAAAGCCTTCACCTCATAGACGCCATTCGCGCCCAGGGTCTTGCCGCTTTCGCGGAAGCGGGCGAACACCGGCGTCTTCGCCGCCACGGCATTCTCGAAGCCGATCTGGGTATAGACATCCTTCTCGGCGCTGATGACCACCGCGGCGCGGCTCACATTCTCGAAGCGCGCATTCTTGGCCCAGAGCCAGTCGGAATAGTCGGGGTCGATGTCGATCGCCACCGGCACATTGCGGAACGTGTCGTGCACCAGGGTCAGGGACGCTTCATGCTCGCGGATCGCCGCTTCACGCTGGCCGTCGAAGACGCTGTCGATCAGGGTGAATTGCCAGGCAGGTGACGGTTTCTCGGTCAGGATGCCGTAGCGGCCGCCAAAGAAACGCAGGTCCTCCGCCTCATTGGCGACCTGATGCAGGCCCGCCAGGCCCGAGCCGATATGGAAATCCATGTGGCTGAGATAGTCGTGCTGCGCGCCATGGAAGCGGATGGCGACAGCGCCCGCATTGCCCTTGCCGATCTCGAAATCGATGTTGCTCATCGCCGAATAGAAAGTGCCCGGATTGGCATCGGCGATCTTGGGATTGGGCGGCACGCTGTCCGGCGGCGGGAAGGGCACGCGGAAGCCCGGCCGCTCGGGGCGCGAGCTGGTGCCGGCGCCCGGGCGGAAGCCGGCAAAGATCACCATGGCGGCGACGCCGCTGGAATAACCCGGCGTGTTGTCGCCCAGCACAAAGACCGGACGCTTGGCGCCCCAGCCGATCACGCGCACCGCCGGCCAGACATAGATGGTGCGGCTGATGCGATAGCGGCCCTGGGGAATGAAGACGATGCCTTCCTCGCGGTCGGAGGCGGCCTTGTCGATCGCGGCCTGGATGGCGGCACTGTCATCGGCGCGGCCGTCACCGACTGCGCCCGTCAGCGGGATCGCCCGGGGATCATCCAGCTTGGTGGTCAGAAAAGAGGTGCCTGGCTGGGCTGCGGCCGCGCCGCTGCCGGCTAGCAGCAACAGCGCGGCGAAGATCAGTTTTCTCATCGCGGAGGTTCCCCTGGGTACCGGTAACTTCCTTAGCAGATCAGGAACTTGACGTTCCACGGGCGCTTTTGCCGCGTCCCGCTAACATGAAACTAATATTGCGCCGCAAAAATCATGGCATGCTCGCCGCAAGCCTTTCCACCGATGTCCGGGGGCGGACAGGAAAGGCCCGTAAGGCGGGCTGTGATGAAGCAGTTTTTCTTGGGATTGATGGCATGCGGCCTGCTGGCTGTGCCCCCCGCACAGGCTGCCAGCATCGCTGGCGTGAGCCCGGCGGACACGAGCGCGACCAGCGTAAGCCAGACCGATCCCGACTCCGACCAGGCGACAGGCACCGGTCCTTCGCTCTGTCTGGATAGCATGGAGACCGTGCCGGATGATGACGATCTGGTGCCTACACCAGCTTCGACAGACGGCGGGTGTTCGGTCCCCGAAACGCCTATCTCGACCTGACCATCGTTCTAAGCATGGCCGGTGATCAGCCAGAGCAGAATGATGATCGGCAGCGGAACACCGAGTAGCCACAAACAGCCGGATCGCATCGCTGAGCCCGTTGAGGGTTGAGTTTAGGTCTGGTTGGGAGAACGCAGCCGGGCTTTGGCCGTTCCGTGAGGCCGGAACGATCAGGTCCCAGCCCCGTTATCGCGCTAACCCGTGAAAAAGGGGGGCGCATCATGACAGCCATTCTTTCCGACAGCTCTGGGACCGCCACCGTTCTTCGCGATCCCGGACGCTTCAACTGGAGCGCGGTGATCGGCGGCGCTGCCGTGGCGGTGGCGACCGCCTTCTTCCTGACCGTGCTCGGTGCGGGCTTCGGCCTGACCTTGATGCCCCGCCAGCCGGGCGGCGGCTTCTTCACCCTCGGCGCCATCTATGTTCTGGCTGCCCAGGCCTTCGGCTTTGTCGCCGGCGGCCATGTCACCGGCCGGCTGATCGGCCCGGCGCTGGAAAGCAGGCGAGAAGAGGAATGGCGCGCCGGACTGCATGGCCTGGTGATGTGGGCCATCACGGTGGCCGCGGGGCTCGCGCTCCTGGCGCTGGTGGCAGCCGGTGGCGGGCCGCGGCTTCATGGCGACAGTCCGCGCAGTGAAAGCAGCATCGCCAGCTATTGGGCCGATGTGCTGCTGCAGCCCATGGGTCCGCATGCGTCGGCGCGCGGCGAGGAGCTTGCACAGGACAAGCTGGAAGCCGCCCGCGTCCTGTTGGCCGACCTTCATCCCGGCAATGCCGTGCACAATGCCAACCGCGAGGATCTGATCCGTCTCACCGCCATGGATGCCGGGGGCTCCTACGAGGCCACCTCGCAACGGGTGGACTTCGTGCAGGCGCGCATGCGCGATGAGCTGAATGCTGCCCGCAAGGCCGCCGGCTATGCCGCGCTATGGGTCGCCTGCGCGCTTCTGTTCGGCGTCGTGCTGGCGGTGGCCTCGGCCATTTCCGCGGGGTGGGAAGAAGACAAACTCGGCTTCAGCATGGCCCGCCGCTACTGATTTTTTGAAGGAGTGATTTGATGAGCAACGATAGCCAGCCATTCCTGTCCGACATCAAGACTTTGCGCGAACGGGCCAGGGCCAACCTCAATGAAGGTGCCATCGGCAGCACCTATGGCGGCGATGTGAAGAAGACTGTCGAGATCCTGCAGTCCGTTCTGGCCACCGAGATCGTCTGCGTGCTGCGCTACACCCAGAATGCGGTGGCTGCCACCGGCATTTCCAGCGAGGGCGTCCGGGCGGAATTTCAGGAACATGCCAATGAAGAGATGGAGCATGTCCATCTGGTGGCCGAACGCATCAACCAGCTTGGCGGCGATCCCAACTTCAATCCCGAGGGAATTCTGACCCGGTCGGCCTCGCAATATTCGCAGGGCGGCAATCTGGTCGACATGATCAAGGAGAACCTGGTGGCCGAGCGCATTGCGGTGGATCATTACCGCGAACTGGTCCGCTATTTCGGCAACAACGATCCCGGCACCCGCAACATGATCGAGGATATCCTCAGGGTCGAGGAAGAGCATGCCAACGATATGCATGATCTCTTGGTGGCCCATGAGGGACGGCCCATGCTGAAGAAGTGAGCCGCGAACCGCGAAGCGAAAGCGGTGAATGCGCCTGGTTCCTGCTCGGTTTCAGGAACCGGGCCTCTCCCTGGCTGTTTCCTTGCGAAGGACAGGAGATGGCCATGAAACCCATTGCCGTATTCATTGTGGTCGCGGCCCTTGCGATGGCGACCCTGGCGGCCGGCGCCAAGACCGTCACATCTTCGCAAGGAAACGCCAATGATAAGAGCGTCGCTGCCGTGGCCGGCCCGACGGTGGCGGCGAACGCCTCGCACAAAAAGGCCGACAAGATGACCGCTGCCGAGAAGAAGGCCAAAGCCAAGATCAAAACGGCACAAACCCAGAAGCCGGTGCCAACGACCGACTAGCTGCACCGCAGCGTAGGCCTGCGAAACGCCCAAACGATCGCAAAGGCGCGGCTTGCCCTTGGCGTTTGCGCGTATACACTCCCCGCCCGGCGCCAACGAGCGCGGGTGAGCTGGGGAGGTTCTCGTGAAAACGTATCTGGCGGCCATGGCCGCTTTGTCCCTGTTGCTGAGCACCACTGCGGCATTTGCGCAATCGGCCGCCACAGCCGCCGCCACGACGCCTGATCTGCCCTATGAGGCGGTGCCGAATTTCTTCCAGGCGCCGCCGGGCGACACCATGGGCGAGCTGCAGGGCGTGGCCACCAACTCCAAGGGCGATGTCTTCGCTTTCTTCCGTGGACCCCACACCCGGCTGTGGGAGTTCGGGCCCGACGGCAAGTTCATCAAGGAGATCGGCAAGGGCTTTTACGGCTTCCAGTTCGCCCATTCGGTGCGGGTAGATCGCCACGACAATATCTGGACGGTGGACGAGGGCACCAATGTGGTGACCAAGTTCGATCCTACCGGCACCAAGGTGCTGATGATCATCGGCCATCGCCCCAGCCAGGCTGACGGTCCCTATGCCACGCCGCACGGTCCCAATCCGCCCGACAATAACTACACGCTGTGCCGGCCCACCGACGTGGCCTGGGACCAGCAGGACAACATCTTTATCTCCGACGGCTACTGCAACAACCGGGTGCTGAAATATTCGCCGGAAGGAAAATTCCTCGCCAAGAATGGTGGTCCCAACAGCGGCAAGGGCGAGAATGAATACAACCTGCCCCACGGCCTGCAAGTGGATCACCAGGGCAATGTCTATGTCGCCGATCGCGGCAACAACCGCTATGTGGTGCTGGACAACAATCTGAAATGGAAGACGGCTTATACCCAGTACGGCACCGCCTGGTCCGACTGCATCTCCGAAGGGCCGCACCAGTATCTCTTCATGTCCAACTCCAACCCCAACGGCAACGGGCCGGGCACCTGGGCGCGCACGGGCCAGATCTACAAGGCTGAGCTGGACGGCACGCCCGTCGGCAAGTTCGGCCACGCCGGCAAGCTGGCGCCCGGTTTCCAGGTCGTCCACATGATGGATTGCCGCAATCCCAACCAGATCATCGTGGGCGAGATCGAATCCTGGCGCATGCAGAAATTCGTCTTGAAGGGGAGCAAGTGACATGAAACCCATCGCCACGCTCTTGCTCGCCGCCGCCTGCGCCATCGCCCTTCCGGCCGCCGCGCAGGAAATCTCCTACACCAACTCCCAGCCCCTGACCTTGCCGGCCGACACCTTCTTCGGCATGGCCGCGGGCGTCGCCACCGATTCCAAGGGGCACGTCTTTGTCTATACCCGCAACGGTAATCCCACCATGACGCTGGGCGGCAGCCGCGCCTTCGCCCATGGCGGCTCCAATCTCTATGAGTTTGGCCCGGACGGGAAATTCATCCGTCAGATCGGCAAGCAGGTCTATGGCTTCCTGGCCGCGCAGCAGGTGCGGGTGGACAAAAGCGACAATATCTGGGTGGTCGACCGCTACAGCAACATGGTGATCAAGCTCGATCCGCAAGGGCGCGTCGCCATGCTGCTGGGACGCAAGCCCGAGTCCGTGGACGTACCGTCCAAACCGGACGAGGGACGCGGCAATCCGCCCGGCTCGGGCGCGCAAAGCGATCTGTTCCAGTCCCCCACCGACGTGGCCTGGGACGCTCAGGGCAACATCTTTGTGGCTGACGGTATCGGCAATGCCCGCATCGCCAAGTTCACCCATGACGGCGTGTTCGTGAAAAGCTGGGGCTCGCGCGGCACGGGCGAAAGCCAGTTCAAGACCGCGCATGGCGTGGCGGTCGACGCGAACGGCAATGTCTATGTCGCCGACCGCGGCAACAGCCGCATCCAGGTGTTCGACAACAACGGCACCTACAAGACCAGCATCACCACCGGCGGCGATCCGGAAGCCATCTGCATCTCACCTGGCGCCCATCAATATCTCTTCAGCTCCAATTCCAATCCCCAGGACGACCTGGATCATGGCGGGGAGATCTACAAACTGGAGCTGAACGGCACGGTGGTGGGCAAGTTCGGCCAGGCCGGCAAGGGTCCCAGGGATTTCGGCAGCGTCAATGCCATCGACTGCCGCAACCCCAATGCGCTCTACGTCGCCGAGGCCGGCAACTGGCGGGTGACCAAGGTCGCGCTTCACTGATGTTGCGGCGGAAATTCCTGGCGGGCGCGGCGGCGATGGCTGCTGCGCCCGTTTCCGCGCCCCCTCTCTTTGCACAGGGATCGCCCATCCCGGTGATCGACACCCACGTTCATATTTTCGATCCGCGCCGGCCGCAGGGCGTGCCTTATTCAGGGCCCAGGGGCCAGCCGCCCCAGATCGCGACACCGGAGAACTACCATCAGCAGATTGTCGGCACGGGCATCGTTGGCGCGGTGATCGTCGAGGCCAGCCCCTGGATCGAAGACAATCTCTTCATCCTGGAGCGGGCCAATTCCGATCCGATCTTCGTGGGTGTGGTGGGCAGCCTCGATCCGTCAAAGCCCGATTTTGGCGACTATCTGAACCGATTCTCCAAGGACCCGCTCTGGCGCGGCATCCGCTATGCGCGGGTCTGGCAGGTGGAGAATGGCAGACAGGTGCTCAAGCCCGACATGGCAGAGGGCTTGAAATTGTTCGCCCAGACCGGCCAGACCCTGGACATGGCCAACCCGTCCTTTGACCTGCTGCGCGGGGCGCTGCTGGCGATGGACGCGGCGCCGGATCTGCGTGTGGTGATGGATCACATGCCCTCGCTCGACCCCACCCCAGAGACTGAAAGTCTTTACAATTCCCTGATCGCCGAACTGGCGCAGCGACCGAATTTCTTCGTCAAGCTGTCACAGGTCCGGCACAAGGACGCCAATCTCAACACCGTCACCGCGCCCAAGGAGCGGCTGGACCGGTTGATGGCCGCTCTGGGTGAAGACCGTGTCATGTTCGGCGGCGACTGGCCCAACAGCGTCGGCACCGCGACCATTCCCGAAGCCCTGGCCTTGATGCGCGGCTATTTCGCCGCGCGGCCTCGTATACAGGCCGAGAAATATTTCTGGCGTAACAGCCAACAGATTTATCGCTGGAAGCGAAGGAATTCTTCCCAGCCCATATAGCATTTGCTGCTAGTGCGAACAGCGAAGGTTTTGCGTCCCGGCCAAAGCCTGCTTAGGATCGAAAAAATTCCAGCCGTTGGGGAGGGGCCGTGACTTCAAGACATTCCACGCGCGGCGCGTGGCTGATCATCCTGGCATCACTGATCGTGATCGCCATCTGCGTCTATGATTATTACACGCCGGAAACGGGTCTGATCGGCACGGGTGGCACCATCCTGGTCGCCGTCGCCGGCCTTCTGATGCTGCTGGCCGCGTTGGTGATGGCCTGGGTCCCCAACCGCTCCGGCCTGCTGCAGGGCTTCCTGGTGGTGTCCATCCTGCTGGACATCATCGGTTCCTCGGTCGCCGGCTATTTCCTGGAAAGTCCCGTCATCATGGCCGCCGAGGCTCTCGCGCTGATCGGCTGGTTGATGAACGTGATCGGTGATGCCGCCGACCGCAGCGTGGAGATCGACGAGGTTGAAGATGAAGATTAAGACACTCGCCCTGACCTTCGTGGGCGCCGCGGCCGCGGCCGGCGCGCTGTTCTTTCTGCCTGCCAACCATGCCACCGCGCAGGGCCCCGACAATGACCCGCCCCAGGTCTGGGATGCGTTCGGCGGCAATCAGCAGGCGCAGAAATATTCCACCGCCACCCAGATCACGCCGGACAATGTCAAGAATCTGAAAAAGGCGTGGGATCTGCATACGGGCGACGTTGCCAGCGGGCCGCACGAGACGACCTGGGGCGCGACACCGCTGTTCGTCAACAACACGGTCTATGTCGGCACGCCAAGGGGACGTATTTTTGCGGTTGAGCCCGACACCGGCAAGCAGAAGTGGATCTATGCCGCAGGCGGCGCCAACGGCAAGCCTGAGAATCAGGGCTCGAAGAATCGCGGCGTGGCCTATTGGGCCGCGTCCGCTCCCGTGGCCGGCCAGCCCTGCCAGAAGATGGTCTATATCGGCACCCAGACCGGAGAGCTGCACGGCGTCGACGCCGATACCGGCAAGCCGTGCCCCGGCTTCGGCAAGAACGGCGTGGTCGATGTCGATGCCTGGACCACCACCAACCACAAATGGAAGGTGGGCCTGATCCAGCCGCCGGCGGTCTACAAGGATACGCTGATCCTGGGCTGGGCGGGTTTGGATTGGGTCTACAAGGTTGAAAATCCCGGCACCGTCTACGGCATCGATGCCCGCACCGGGGCGCTGAAATGGACCTTCAACGCCATTCCGCAGGACGAGCAGAACCAGACGGGCACCGCCAATGTATGGGCCGGCATTTCGGTGGATCCCGAAACGGGCCTCGCCTTCCTGCCGACGTCATCGCCCAGCCCCAATTATTACGGCGGCGACCGGCTGAAGGAGATGCCCTATGTCACCGCCACCGTGGCGGTGAATGCCGAGACCGGCGAAGTCAAATGGGCGCGCCAGCTCGTGCACCATGACATCTGGGACGTGGACATCAATTCCGCGCCTACCCTGGTGGATCTGCACAAGAACGGCCAGACGATTCCGGCCCTGGTGCAGGCTAACAAGATGGGCCTGATGGTGGTGCTGAACCGCAATACCGGCGAGCCCGTCTATCCGATCGTGGAAAAGGCCTATCCGGCTTCCGACGTCAAAGGCGAGGTCGCGTCCAAGACCCAGCCCTTCGTGCCTTATCCCGAGCCGCTGGTGCCCGAAATGACACCGCCGGTGTCCACCCTGGCCGACGTGGTGAGCTTCGGAGAATGCAGCCGCTGGAAGGCGCGGATTCGCGACGAGGGCCGCTACACGCCGCCCTCGATCCGCGGTTCCATCTCCTGGCCGGCGACCGTCGGCGGCGTGGAATGGGGCGGCGGTGCGGTTGATCCGACCACCGGCACCTATGTGGTCAATTCCGACCTGGTGCCGCAGGTCTACAGCCTGATCCCGCGCGCCGAAGCCACGAAGCTGTATGGCGACAAGCCGCGCGGCGCCAACGGCTATTCCGCGCAGGAAGGTTCTCCTTACGGCTTCCGCCTGGAGAACTTCCTCAACATGTGGGGCATGCCGTGCTGGGCGCCGCCTTACGGCATCATCTCGTCCTATGACCTCAACACCGGCAAGCTGTTGTGGAGGAAGCCCATGGGCCAGGTGCAGAAGTGGGGCTTCTACATGCCGGAAAGCTGGGGTTCGGTGACCATCGGTGCGCCGGTGATCACCAAGTCGGGCCTCATCTTCATCGGCGCGTCGATGGACAGCCGGGTGCGGGCCATCGACCTGAAGACCGGCAATGTCCTGTGGAAACAAATCGTGGATGCGCCCGCCGTGGCCCAGCCTGCGGTCTATACCTACAAGGGCAAGGAATATGTGGTGTTCGCTGCCGGCGGCAACGGCATCCTGACGCCGCGCCTGTCCGATCAGCTGGTGGCCTTCGCGCTGCCCAACTGATGCGGGATTGAAGGGCAAGGGGCGCTCACCTCAGCCGTGAGCGCCTTTTGCGTCTGCGGAGCGCTGAGCCGCTTTGAAGACTGAACGCCCGGCAATGGCTGTGCTTTTTCGGGTCGGGTTCATCCCCGGCTTTTTCCCGGGCTTGCCATCTGTGCCCGCGATACCCATTGTCCTGCCCCTGAAAGGTCAGACATGGCAGTTCCAGACAAGGACAGTGCAAGCCGGCTGGATGAATGGTCGCCGCGGCTGCTGAAGTCGCGGCTCTACAGCCGCATTCTGGTCGACATCATCATCGGGGCCCTGGCGCCCGGCGAACAGCTGGACGAGAACGTCCTGGCGCAGCGCTATGGCGGGGGCCTTGCCGGCATCCGCGAGGCACTGGCGCGCCTGGCGCTGGAGGGGCTGGTGGTACGCCGGGCCCGGGTTGGCACATCGGTGGCGCCGCTGGACCTGTCTGGCGCGCGCGAGGCATTCGAAGCGCGTTGTCTCATTGAGGTACAATGTGCCTGTCTTGCTGCCCAGCGCGCGACCGAGGAGGAGATCGCCGCCATCCGTGCCACCCTGGCCGACGGCGAGACGGCGGTGCGCGACGATGACCAGGCGGCGCTCGCCGCCATGGACGAGGCCTTTCATGTCGCGGTGGCCACGGCCAGCCACAATCGCAGCCTGGCCAAGATGGTGGTGAGCCTGCATCACCAGACCGCCCGCTACTGGCTCTATGCCATGCGCGAGCCCGGTGACAATGACGGGATGGGGGCCTTGAACGAGCACCGCGCCCTGGCCGAAGTGATCGCGGGCCGCGATGTGGAAAAAGCGCGGACCCAGATGTTGAAAGTGCTGGGGGATTTTCCGTCCGAGATAAAGCGCAGCCTGGAAGGCCGCTGAGTGACCAAAGAGGTGGGCAGGGGAGCGGGTTTTCGCGCCTGGACGACGCTCGCTTTGGCGAGCGCGCTGTTCTTCATCATCACCGCTGCGACCTTTTCCGCGTTGGGCCTGGCGCTGCCGGCAATGGTGGCGGAAATGGGATGGAGCTGGACCAGCGCCGGCTTCGGCTTCACCCTGCTGGGATTCTTCTGCGGCATCACCAGCGCGGTGCCAGCCAGCCTGATCCGTCGCTTCGGCGTGCGCGCCAATCTGCTGGCCGGTTCGCTGGTGATGGGCCTGGCCTTTGTCTGCCTCGCCGAGGCCGATGGGTTGCTGCTCTATTTTGTCGGCGCGTCGCTGGCGGGCCTGGGCTACACGCTGCTGGATTCCGTGCCTGGCACCTATCTTCTGTCGCGGCTGTTCGACCGGCCGTCCTTTCCCTTCGGGCTTTTCTTCACCATCGGCGGGCTGGGCGGGGTCGCAGGACCACTGATCTATGCCGCCGTGATCGGCATGACTTTCCACTGGCGCAGTTACTGGCTGGTGATCGGGACCGCCGTGGTGGTGATCGGACTGCTGGCCGCTCTCGGTGTGGATGCCAGAACCGATGTCGGCGCGGCGGCGGAAGCTGATCCCGCCATTTCCACCGAAGGCTGGACCATGCGGGAGGCCCTGCAGACCCGGCAGTTCTGGATCATCGCCGCCGCTTATTCCGCTTTCCTGTTTTGCGGCATCACCGCCAATTCCGTTTCGGTGGCGCATCTGACCCAGCACGGCGTGGCGGCGGTGATCGCCGGCAGCATGGTAAGCGTGGAAGCCTTGCTCAACTCGGCGGCGCGCCTCGCCGGCGGCATTCTTTCGCGCTTTGTCCGAGCCAAGACACTGCTGGCGGCTGCCCTGGTCAGCCTGGTGATCGGCCTCCTGGCGCTGGCTGCGGCGCGCGACCTGCCCATGATGCTGCTCTATGCCGCCGGCATCGGCATCGGTTTCGGCCTGGCCAATTTCGCCGCTACCATCCTGCTCCTGGATTATTTCGGGCGCGGGCCCTATCTGGAACTGTTCTCGGCCGTGAATCTGATCGGTACCATCGGCGCCGAGGCGCCGACCCTGGCGGGCGTGGCCCGCGACCACATCGGAACATTCACGCCGTTCCTTATCGGGCTGGCCGTCCTGGTTGCGCTGGTGATGCTGACGGTCACGCTGATGCGTCCGCCGCACAAGAGGGCGGCATGAAGGAATTTGGCGTTTTTCTGCCCGTCGCCAACGGTGGCTGGATCGTCTCCAAAGCGACGCCGCCACTGGATGGCGGCTGGGAACAGAACCGCGACGCCGCCCT
>Ga0134126_10010097_pt1 | contig 11898 bp, 15 predicted proteins | sample KB31752_FD_96881 | JGI IMG/M metagenome (GOLD analysis project Ga0134126, IMG submission 96881) | Terrestrial soil microbial communities with excess Nitrogen fertilizer from Kellogg Biological Station, Michigan, USA - KB3-175-2 | ecosystem: Environmental > Terrestrial > Soil > Unclassified ...
AACCATAAAATCGCCACCAACATGTAGCTTGGTTAGCGCCGAAAAATTAGTTGTACCAGGGTTACCAACGGCTAAATTACCAGATGCGTTTAGAGATGTTTGTTGATTGCCACTAGTATAAAAGTTTAAAGGAACTGCTGTAGTAGTTCCTATATTCATTTGAGTAAGTGAAGCACCTTGCCCACTTATACCAACCGAACCTGGTACAGTCATTCCGGAAGTTGTGAAACCAGTGCTTACGGCTGCCATAGTAATTGAAAGGCTATTTGCATGTGCCTCAAAAAGTGAACCAGCCGCAGTTCCGGAGGTGGTGTTATAAATTTTCATTGAGGTTAAAGCATTTTGTGCTTTTTGGAGTGAAAAAAACTCTGAGCTGACAGGTGCTGTAGCTCCTATAATAACAGAGGTGCCATTATCATAAAGTAAGGAGCTACCAATAGTTGATGCGCCAGTAAACTTAGGAAGATAACTAGTTGTTCCAGATCCGGTTACAGTTTGCGCCAAGCCTGTTGCTGCGGTAAACAATGTAAAAGCGCTTAGCGCTAGTAGTGATGTTTTTTTCATTTTGTTTTTTTTACGAATGTATAGCCTTAACCTAATTTAAAACCTTAGTTTTTGTATACTGCAGGTTTTGGGAAATGAACTGCGTGTTTAACCAAATAAACTGTAAAACCATTAAATTATGTGTTAATTGAGTAGTATGGAGCTCAAGATTTTAATTGAAAATGTTGCTTGATAGAAAAAACATTATATGCCTTAACTGAATTATTTCAAATAAATTATTACTCTATATCATTGGTAGGTAATGGTTTAGATTAATTAAGCGTTCAATTCCAGAATGTAAGCGGTTCGACTTTTCGCCAGCTATCTGTACAAAAGCCTTTCTTTATGAAGGGCTTTTTTGTTTTTTATCTATTATAAGTTACCAAATAATCAGCTAAATCTAAACCCTGTTGTTTTGTTGTAGGGTGGCGTGACGTTTCAGTAAATCTGATACGGTAATTTTGCAAAAACCTTATTACAAAGTACATATACATTTTTATAATAATTTTATTTCTTTTTCTTTAATAATCTCAAAAAGGAAACCGATCTTGTATGTCCAAGTATAAAACTAAAATAGTTGATTTCATAATCAATTTAGTTTCTAAATTCAGTCATAAAAAGGAAGAGGAATAAAGCCCCATGTTTATTTTCTTGAAAACTGATAAATATCATTTTTTAATCTTAGAGCACCCTTTAACTTAGCCATTTACTCGTTTTTAAATTTTATTAAAGTAAAATGTCTATTTTAGAAGTTCAAAATAAACTTAAGATGGAAAGCTTAGATGCCTTATTTGAACATGCTACCGAAGGCATCGTCATTGCCAACAAAGAAGGTAAAATAATTAAAGCCAATCCCAGCTCCGAAAGGCTTTTTGGATACGAAAAAGGCGAATTGATAGGTAAAGTAATTGAAGAGCTTGTGCCCACGCGCTATAAGCAACATCACGTGCAAAATAGAGAAAACTATAATGCACATCCGCATGCAAGGTCTATGGGTAAAAACATGGATTTGTTTGCTAAAAGAAAAGATGATACTGAATTTCCGGTTGAAATAAGTCTTTCCTACTATAAGAAAGAAGGAGATACTTATGTTATTGCTTTTATTATAGACATTACCGAACGCAAAAAACATGAAGAAAGCGTAAAAAAATTAAACCAAGATCTTGAAAAGAAAGTTAGAGAACGTACTAATGTATTGCAAGAGGCTTTATTAGAACTTGAAAAATCTAAACAGCAATTAAGTGATGCATTGGCAAATGAAAAAGAGCTAAATGATATGAAATCGAGGTTTGTAACCATGGCCTCACATGAGTTTAGAACACCTTTAAGTACTATACTTTCTTCAGTATCACTTATAGGTAAATATTCTACCACTGATGACGATGAAAAAAGGCAAAAACATGTGCAGCGCGTAAAATCAGCTGTTACAAATATGACATTGATATTAAATGATTTTCTGTCTGCCGAAAAATTAGAAGAAGGGAAAACATTTGTGCGCAAAGAAGAAGCTGACTTAAAAGCCATAACAAATGAAGTGCTTACCGAAATTAATGGCATTTTAAAACCCGGCCAAAAAGTAGAATATAAGCACGAAGGAAACACACATGCACAATTAGATAAACAGATGTTACGCAACATTTTATTGAATTTAATTTCAAATGCGATTAAATTTTCTCCGGAGGATAAAAATATAGAAGTATACTCTAATGTTTCCGATAAAGAGATTGTTGTTAAAGTAAAAGATAGCGGAATTGGTATTCCAAAAGAAGAGCAAGATCATTTATTTGAACGCTTTTTTAGAGCAAAAAATGTAACCAATATACAAGGCACCGGCTTAGGTTTAAATATTGTTGGCAAGTATCTTGAAGCAATGAATGGAAAAATTGACTTTGTAAGTGAATTAGATAAAGGAACAACGTTTACAGTAACAATTCCAAACGAATAATAAATTATGAAAACAATATTATTGATAGAGGATAATAAAGACGTACGCGAAAACACCGCCGAAATTTTAGAACTTGCCAACTATAAAGTTGTACAAGCCGAAAATGGAAAACAAGGTGTAGAAGAAGCACAGAAACATAAACCGGATTTAATTATCTGCGATATTATGATGCCGGTATTAGATGGGTACGGCGTTATTCATTTATTAAACAAAACCCCTGAAACTGCCAGCATACCCTTTATATTTCTTACAGCTAAAAGCGAGCGTATGGATTTCCGTAAAGGAATGGAAATGGGTGCCGACGATTACATTTCGAAGCCTTTTGATGATATAGAGTTACTAAACGCTGTAGAAAGTCGTTTAAAAAAGAATGAAATACTAAAAGCAGAGTTTTCTAAAAATGTAGATGGGCTAAATAAATTTTTTAACGATGTTAGAAAAACTGACGAATTAAAAAAATTATCGGAAGAAAGGCGCATTAAACAGTATAAAAAGAAGGAGACAGTTTTTAGCGAAGGCAGCAGCCCCAATTTTCTTTATTTTTTAGCAAAAGGAAAAGTAAAGACTTTTAAGGCACATGAGTATGGTAAAGAATTAATAACCAATTTATATAAAGAAGGAGATTTTTTTGGATATACTACTTTGTTAGAAGATAACCCTTATACTGAAACGGCAGAGGCTTTAGAGGACTCAGAAATATGTTTGATACCAAAAGATGATTTCTTTTCATTAATGTATGGTAGCATACATGTAATGAAAAGTTTTATAAAAATGCTTTCAGATAACATAGCAGATAAAGAAAAACAGCTAATAAACTTGGCTTATAGCTCGGTACGCAAACGTGTGGCAGAAGCTTTATTATTATTGCAAAACCGTTACGATAATAATAAAGATAAAAGCTTTAGTATATCAATTTCTCGTGAAGACTTGGCCAACATTGTGGGTACGGCTACCGAATCGTTAATAAGAACTTTAAGCGATTTTAAAGAGGAAAAATTGGTAGAAATAAAAGGAAGCAGCATTACAATTACAAATATTGAGAAATTGAAAAAACTTAGAGCTTAGAATTCACTTCTTATTCTTTTTGTAATCAGCAATGCTTTCTTTTAAGCTGATAAAATCGGATAATACTAAAATTACTGTTAAGAAAGACATTGAAGCCTCCAACATTAATACAATTTTGGCAGGAATAGTTGAGGGTAATATATCGCCGTAACCAAAAAAAGAGAAATTGAGGACACTGAAATAAAAGCACTCAAACATTTTGGCTGCAATTGATATACTGGGTTTTATACCCTCTAAACTTCGGGCATCTACTTGTAACAAACAAAAAAAATCGGTAGCAAATGAAACTATAATTACAAAAATATTTAACGCCATAAATATGATAAACTCATAATAGGCAGTGTTTTTTAAACTTACTTCTAAATTTTTTTGGTAACTAACACCAATAAAATATGCGCATTTTACTACAGCTATAAAAAGTGTAATGGCAATGGTTAAACGAAAATCAAAATAATCGTGGTCATCAATATAAAAAATAATAAACCCTAGGGCAATTACAATTATACTTTTAGTAAATGCAGAAAGATAGGTTGCCCTAAGGCTAAATAGTTTATTCATTTATAAGATTACACACTTTTTACAAAATCGCTTAAATCTTTGCCCTCATCATTTTGTTGCCTTAGAGTCCAATTGTCTGTAACACTTGTTTCAATCCAAGTACCTGCTGATTTCCTGAACACCTGTACTGATAAACTAAACAACATTTGAAAGGAATTTTCTAAATCAGAGACTTTCATAGTTTCCTTAATTTCAATTATACCGTTAATATGTTTTTTTGCAAATTGCTTTAAAGCAAGACTAGAATTAAGCATGTCTTTTTTAGGACTACCCTGATTTACTCCATGAGCATGTTTAAAAAATTCTAATTTTAAATATGGGAACATAACATTAAACTCTTGTTGTATGGTTGCTATGCTTTTATTATCATCTATTTTAAATATCATATCTCTATTTATTTATTGTTATTTAATTACCACAAACCACCTATACCTGATGTTTCTATATTCTCATTATGTATTTCAGGCGGAATTGAAAGTACTGGAATTAAAGAATCATTGATTAATTGATGGGCATAGGACCCCAAAATGAAACGAGAAAATTCAGCATTTTGATCGGACATGGTTATAATTAAGTCGGCTTTTTTATTTTTTGCATAAGTCAATGTAGTTTTAGCTTTGTTTGGTGTTGCTTTAATATCTGTGGTACATACAACTTTTTTAGCTTTAGCTAATTTTTCTATTTGCGGCAAAATAACCTCTAATTTAAATTTATGTTGTGTATCGTTTTTAGATAGCAAGCCAAGTAAATGTAAATGAGCGCCGAATTTGGCGGCAAGCTCCATAGCTATATTTACCTTTTGCCTTGAATGTTCGGATAAGTCAATTGGTAAAACAATGTTTTTGTACCCGAGTTTAGGAGATATAGTACGAATAGTCATAACCGGAATGGAAGATTTGGTTAGTAGGCGATAAGAATTGCTGCCTAAAAATAAATCATTCCCTGAATCTCCACCCTGTGTTCCCATAATAATCATACCAGCATTTAATCTCTTAGCTGTTTTTACAATTTCAGAAGTAACGTTTCCCATCGATGTGATAGGTTTAACAACTATACCAAATTCTTTACTGATGCCTTCCGCCATATCTTTAAGTTTTTCTTCAATATAATCAGTGATTACAGAAATATCTTTAAGTTTTAGCGCTGGAATTATTATATCTAGTAATTCAGCTTTTTTCTGAACATGAAGTAGTAAAAGCTCTCCTTTGGTAAGTTTTGCTAAAAATGCCCCATGATTTATTGCTCGTATACTTATTAACGAAAAATCTACTGGAATTAAAATTTTGGTTGTGTTTAAGTTAATCATATATTTTGTGTTTAAATTATTCGTGAATAGCCATTACCGGAACTTTTGCACTAAAAGCAATTTGATGTGTATTTGATTCGGCAAAAAGGTTATAAAACAAGGAATGTCTTTTACTAATAATAGAAATTAAATCGATTCTATTTTCTTGACTAAATTTTTCGATGCCTTTTTCTATACTTTTTGCTGCAAATTCTTCAATTTTATAGTTTATGTTATTAAGCTTAATTGTTTTTTTTATCGGTTCAAATACCTCATCTTTTGTTCTGCAATGCAGTACACTAACTTTTGGTTTAATTGTTTTAATTAAAATTTCAAACTCTTTTAATGAAGACAGATGAAGTTTTTCGCTATTATCAACTGCTAAAACAGCATGTTTAAGGGTGTGTTTTTTAAACTGTTCGGGCACAATAATAACCGGAGCCTCTAGTTTGCCCGCTATATCAACTCCATGACTTCCATATACCGATTTATAAAAGCGGTTTTTTTCGGCTAAACCCATTACTATTAATTTTACATTATGATGCCCTGTAAAATTTTTAATCTCTTTTTTAAACAAACCAGCATTTACAAAAGTTGTTATTTCGACTTTGGGAAATGTTGCTTTTAAGTCTTCCAGCTGTTTTTTAGCTTTGTGTTCATGTTTTCTTCTTTCTCTATATGTTTCAAGCAAAAAAAGCCCACTATTAGCATGTATCCATGATACGTCTAATAGGTTAAATAATACCAACTTGCAATTATACTTATTGGCCAACATAGCTGCATAGGCGCAAGCATTTAATGATGACTTGCTAAAGTCTGTTCCTGCTACAATTGTTTGCATATTTTATTTATTTAATGTTTAAAAGATAATCAAGTGCTATTTTAGTATATTCATTAGGTAAAATCAATAGAAAAGTAATTAGTACTAAACGTGGAAATACATATTGCATATCCCACATTGGGCGGATGATAGAAAAAGCAAAACACACCAGCACTAAGTCAAACCCAAGGGCTACTAAAGCATAATTGGTAAATAATCCTATCACTAAAAGTGCTCCGCATATAAGTTCAATAAAACTGGTACAATAAGTAAATGCTGTTACTAGTGGCTTATGAATGTGAATGTGTTCTGCATCTTCTAAAAAAGTATCTACTACACCACTAATTTTAATTTTAAAAACCTTATCATATCCTTGAAAAAAGAAAAGGGTTCCTGCAAATAGGCGAATAATAAATTCGACTATTTCTAATTTATATGCTAACATATTTTTTCGAATTAGTTTTTAATTTATTAGAGGACTCTACTTCTACAAGTTGAATAATCGCAGGAATTAGAACTCGTTGTTCTATAAAAATATGTCTTTCAAAAAGTTGGCATATTTCAATTAAAGAAAGTAAAACTTTACCGCAATAATTATCTACAGTAGTAGAAAAGCAAATCCCTTTCAATTCTTCCAACTTATCCATAATCTTACTTTGCTCAATAATGTGCATTTTTAATGGTATAGTTAAATTGCTATATACTATAAAAGTATCCGATGCTTTTTCATCTACTTTATCTAAAACTTTATCGATATAGGGAAGTATGAAATTGGTTTCTTTTTTTATAAATGATAAAAGCCTGGCATAAACCTCGTTGAATTTTTCTTTTAAAGAACTTATAATGGTAATGTTATTAATATGTTCTCCGCTTAAATGTTTTAGCTCTTGAAACGAATTATTTATTAAATGGTAGAGTTTTTCATTTTCCATATCTCTTACTAAATGCAATGTCTTTCTTGTTTGCAAAAGAATTTCTTTTTTAGCTTCCATGCTGTTTGTTTTTTACAAAGGTGCTGCAAACAGTTTTTTTAAAGTATGACAAAAATCAGGGTGGTTTATGATATTTGTTAGTGGACTACTTATAAGCTGACCGCATCTTTGTAAAAAAACAAATATTATGAAAACAACCATTTACAGTCAGCATTACGAGCATACAGAATGGCTCAATAAATTATCTTTTTACGTGGACGAAATTTCAGTGATGCAAAAACGCATTGAAGAAATTGCACAAAAAAATACGGCGAAAGAAGTTAAAATTAAAATAGAGCATTTTCAGAATCAACTATTGATTCAGAGAAATAATATTGACGCTCTTAAACGACATATTAAAGATGATGAAAAACTTTTGCAAGTTAATGTCATGAAAAATGAAACAGCCGTTGATCATAGAAAGGTTGAAGACCATCTTGCTGAAAGAGAAGATGTAGAAGGTTTTGAAAATAATTTTAATAATCTTCGAAAAGAGTTTAATCTTTTTTTGGCTGAGTGGATGTAACTATTTTAATTAACCAATTTAAAGCCGGAGTTTTTCCGGCTTTTTTATTAAATTATTTATGCATACTGATATTTCTCATATGCCTAAAATGACTAAGGTCATTTTAATTAAGATGTCCTGGCTATAATTTTGTTTTAATAAAAACTAAAAACTATGTCAACATTAGCAAAAACTTACACAAATCAAAAAACGAGCTCAATAAGTATAGATAAACGTTACAATAAATTAATGGATAAACTTCAGTTTAGCTATTTTGGGTTAATCTCTATGACCATATTAATTGGTAGTATAATTGGAGGAGTAGCGGCTATGTATATATTCAAAAACAATGCGTCTATGTGGCAGTTTATTTTCTGCATTGGTTTTTCAACTATGAATAATGTATTTGCTATATCTCAAGCACCTGTTAAATGGGTGTTTAATACTTTTGTATTAACAGTATTTGTAAACGTTTTATTGATTTTAATAAATAATTTGTGAAATAACCGTTTAAGTTTAGTAAAAAATGCCTTTCAATTCGAGAGGCATTTTTTATGTAGATTCTGAGTAAGAGTGTTGTGTTTTATTGGAAAAACTAAAGTTTTATTCAATGCTACAGAAAACATAATTTATTCCTTAATATATTTAATCATAGTATTTCAAAAGAATTAGCTTTCCATTATAATTACCCATTACTTTGTATTCATTAAACTATTTTTTATAAAACCCCATGCAAGAAGAGAATAATCAATTCGAAAAACTTACAGATAATCTAAAAGAGTACGCAAATACGCGTTACGAAATAGTTACCTTACAGGTTACACAAAAAGCGGCTAACATAGGTGCGCAAACAATCGCAATCCTTTTAATAGGTATGGTTGTTAGTCTATTCTTGCTATTTGTAAATATAGCAGTTGCTTTATATTTATCTTATTTACTAAACAGTAAGTATATTGGCTTTTTTATAGTGGGAGGTTTTTACTTTGTGTTAACTTTAATCTTTATTATCGGAAGAAAAGGACTTATCATCAACCCGTTACGTAACCTTATTGTAAAACAAATTTTAAATGATGAGAACAACTAAAATACATACATACAACGAGCTTAGTCTTAGGATAAATCAACTTAATGATTTGAAAGATAAGCAAGAAATTGCTTTAAAAAATGACGTTAAAGAATTATATCAAAGGTTACAGCCAAAAAACATTATAAAAGAAACCGCAAAAGACCTAGCTAATGATACTGAATTTAGAGGGAATAGTCTTAAGGCTTTAAAAAACATAGCTACCGACTTTGTAGTTGGAAGATTATTTAATAAAAATAGTTCTGTAAAAGGATTTATAGCAACTGTTTTAGTTGAAAAGCTTGTTGCCCCTTTAATTGCAAACAATAAAACTAAAATAGTTGATTTTATAACCAATTTAGTTTCTAAATTCAATCATAAAAAGGAAGAGGAATAAAAAAGTATATTACTTATTTCTTCAAAAATAGAGTAGTAGAATAAATTGTTAGAATTGGATTGAAAACAAATTTATATGCTTACATAAAAAAACTTATGCCTGTGCTTATAATAACACCAATTACTACTCCTATAAGGATGCCATAAGCTAAGTACTCTGTCTTCTTTTTCATGCTTAAACCTTGCCCTTCTTGTAAATAATTAATCATTTTATTTAAAGAAATAAATTTACAAATAAATAATTTTTGCAAATTGTAAATAATGTTAAGCACACTGTTAAAGTTACAAGAAGGATTTTTTATTGCGGCTGTTTAATTGTTAAAGCAATATTATCTCCAACCACCACCTAATGCTCGGTAAATGTTAACCATAGCATTCATTTGTAATTTTTTGGTTTCAATAAGTTCAAACTTCGATTCCAAAGCATCACGTTGAGTTAATAACACTTCCATATAATCCGCTCTAGCTGATTTAAAAAGACTTATAGAAATAACAATTGATTGGGTTAGTGCTGCAACTTGTTTTGTTTTTAAATCGTAACTTTTTTTAAGGTTACCAATATTTGATAATTGATTTACAACTTCAATATGAGCATTTAAAATTGTGCGTTCGTAATTGTAAACAGCTTGTATTTGTTTTGAATTGGCTGAATAATAATTTGCTTTGATGGCATTTCTGTTTATTAATGGTGCAACTAAATCGCCTGCTAAAGTATAAATCAATGATAAAGGGGTAGTTACTAAATACTGCGGATTAAATGCCTGATAACCTACTCCGGCTGTAATCATTAATGATGGATAAAACTCAGCTTTAGCCGACTTTACATCTAACTTGGTTGCCAATAGTTCTTTTTCAGCCTGTTTAATATCAGGGCGATTTTCTAAAAGTTGTGATGGTATACCCGCGCGAATACTGTCAGGAGTCAAGTTGATAAAATTCTGAAAATTTCTTGTTACAGGTTGAGGAAATCTACCAAGTAAAAAATTAATTCTATTCTCAACTTCTATAATTTGTTGTGTAATATAAAACTGGCGGCTTTGGTTTTTTAACACCTCAGCTTCAAATCTTCGTACAGCCAACTCGGTAACTCTAGCAGCTATTTTTTCCAGCTTTACCATTTCCAAAGCGTTTTGCTGAACTTCAATATTCTTTTTTAATATTTCCAGCTGGTTATCTAATGCCATTAATTCATAATACGAATTAGCTATTTCGGCAATTAAATGAGTAACCATAAAATTTTTACCTTCAACACTAGCTAAATATCTGGCTACGGCAGCATTTTTACTATTACGTAACTTTTTCCATATATCTACTTCCCACGAAGCATTTAAGCCAAATGCATAGTTGGGTAAATTAACCGGTACTTTTTGACCAGGCGTAATGTAATTAGCATCGTCGCTAGCTCCCTGACTGGTATATCTGCCCACCTTTTCAAGGCCGGCTCCAACTCCTACACCAACAAAAGGTAAATAAGCCCCTTTTCTGCCTCTTATTTCGTTTTTAGCAATATTAATTTCTTGCAAAATAATATTCAATTCCTGGTTTTTATTGAGCGCAGTATCAATTAAAGCAATTAGGTTAGGATCGGTAAAAAAATCTTTCCATTTTGTTTTTGCAGCATTAATGCTATCCTGTGAGTTGTTATAACTCGAAGGAACTTTTTTATTCTCTGCTCTTTGAACTAAAGATGTTGGTAAACTACAACCTGTATAAATTAATGAAACACAGGCTATCCCTAAATATTTTAATATTCTTTTAATGCGCATTGTTGTCATTTTCTATGGTTTGAGGGAAATCATCTATTGTGTGAACGAACCCTTCTGTTAAAGAACTATCTTCTTCATCTCTAATCAACTTACGACCTTCAGCCATTGAACCAAAAATATAATATAAGCCCGGTACAATAATTACTCCGAAAATTGTTCCGAAAAGCATACCACCCAATGCAGATGAACCAATGGTGCGGTTTCCAATAGCACCTGCACCATGTGCAAAAACTAATGGAATTAATCCGGCAATAAAGGCAAACGATGTCATTAATATGGGGCGGAAACGTACTTTGGCACCCTCTATAGCAGCTTCAAGTACGCTAGCTCCTGCCTTTTGTTTATGAACAGCAAACTCCACAATTAACACGGCGTTTTTGCCTAATAAACCAACAAGCATCACTAGCCCTACCTGGGCATAAATATCATTTGCCAATCCCATTACTTTAAGCATCATAAATGAACCAAAAACTCCTGCGGGTAACGAAAAAACCACAGCTAACGGTATAATAAAACTTTCGTACTGGGCTGCAAGAACAAAATATACAAATATTAAAACGATAATGAAAATATAAACAGCTTCATTTCCACGACGAGTTTCATCATACGAAAGTGCTGCCCAATCTATATCAAATCCATGAGGCAGTGTTTTTGCAGCTACCTCTTGCACCGCTTTAATAGCTTCACCGCTACTATAACCTTTAGCAGGCGAACCTCTTATACCCGCTGTGTTATACATATTGTATCGGTTAATTTCATTAGCTCCTTGCTTCTTTGTCATTTTCATAAAAGCCGAGAAAGGAACCATTTCACCTTTGTCGCTTTTTACATAAAGATTCATAATATCTGAAGGAAGCCTTCTATATTCTGGTGCAGCTTGCACAAACACTTTAAAGAAACGTTGGAATTTTATAAAACCAAGCTCATACGTACTACCTACAAAAATAGAAAGTGTGTTCATAGCGTTACCTATAGTAACTC
>Ga0134126_10010098_pt1 | contig 11897 bp, 14 predicted proteins | sample KB31752_FD_96881 | JGI IMG/M metagenome (GOLD analysis project Ga0134126, IMG submission 96881) | Terrestrial soil microbial communities with excess Nitrogen fertilizer from Kellogg Biological Station, Michigan, USA - KB3-175-2 | ecosystem: Environmental > Terrestrial > Soil > Unclassified ...
AAATTCTGGATTGCCGAAGATAAATCCGGTGCGGAAGCGGTGGTATGCATACCACGCCGCCAGAACGAGCACGGGAAGGCAAAGCGCGAAAATCATTTTGAGTGATTTTGGTGGCGAGGAATTCCCTGGTGCTTCCTTCGACAGGGACGGCCGGGTTCTTTTTAGCCAGCTGACGATTTCCCATGCCACCAGTCCCGCAGGCGCGAGGATGGCCGTTTCCTTAGCCAATACCGCCAGTGAAAGCCATATGACGACCGCGAGCATGCGGTCTTCCACATACGCAAGCAAACCCCACATCACTAGCGCGGCAGCCGCCAAGTCCACCTGCGCGAGCGAACTCTGCACGAAAAATACCGGATACATCGCCGTGCAGATGAGGGACGCCACGGCGACCTCGACGTTCGCCACATGGCAGGCCAGGCGGTAAACGCCGAGTAAAGCGAAAGCCGCGACTGCAAGCATGGCAATGCGGGTCGCCACCGGAGAAAACCCAACGACCTTCCACCAGAGGGCAAGATAGGTCATCACCAGGGGCGGGTGGGCGTTGGAGGGTGTAGAGACGGGAATCACGCTGCCGGTCAGAAGCAGATCGCGGGCCGCGGGGACGTAATAGCCAGCCTCGTCCCAGAAATAGGGAAGCCTCAGCAGGGTCGCATGCAAGCCAACCAGGCCGGTGAATAGAAAGAAGAAGAATGCGATCCGTTGGCGGGTGCCTTCCTGCTTGAGGAAGTTTTCGGTCACGGCGTCAGTGGACCGGGCCGCCGGTCATCATCCGAGGATCGAGCTTAATTTCGCCAAAGGTGCTCTCATATCCGGCCACGTTATGTTGCAGGATTGAAAGCAGGGCCTTGGCTTGTTGCGGGCTCAAATAAATTCCCTGAAAATTACGGATTTCCACCTGCGTTTCATTTTGCTGTTGCAAAGTGCCGAAGACCAGAAAAAAGTCCCACACGTTCACGCGCACCTGAACGCTGTTGGCGTAGTTTTCGCGGTAATCGGTGGAATTCACCACCTGGATATTGGGCTGAGTGGGGTTCGTCATAGGCGTTTTAGTGTATCGCAAGCCGATATTTAAAAGAAAAAAGGACGGTATTCGCTGGACTGGCGTACAAGGATTACTGTATTTACTTTTACTGTACTCATCACTATTGTTAAGGCCGGGTCGGGCGTTTCTTCTTTATATTCTTGTTGCATCCCCCGATTTGAAAGAGCCGATGTTTCTCGCAGGGTCGCCCTTCGCGGAGCGATTCCATGTGAAAAAACGCTGGCGATCCTGCGAAAATGGGCCTCGTCGCTTAATGTCGTGTTTAAAAATACTGATTGCGGACGACCATGAAGCCGTACGCAAGGGTATCCGCAGTCTCCTGTCCAGCCAGGACGGATGGGAAGTGCTCGGAGAAGCGGTTGATGGGCGAGACGCTGTCGGCAAGGCTACCCAATTGCGTCCGGACGTTATCCTTCTTGATGTCGGCATGCCCCATATGAACGGGTTCGAGGCCGCGCAAAAAATATTGAGATCTTTTCCCGATTCTAAGGTCGTGATGGTCACTGTCAACGCCGATAAACACAGCGCGTGGGAAGCGCAACATATTGGCGCACGCGGTTTCATCTCTAAAATCGATGTGGTTCGGGACCTTGTGCTGGCGATTGAGACCGTTAATGAAGGCGGTAGATTCTTCCCGCTACTGAATACCGACCAGGCCTGAAATTGCGGCATTTGCCCGTGCACCAACTCCACGAACCCATCATCCAGACCACAAATTATCCGCCCATCGAAAGTGTCCGAGGCCCGTGAAACGGTCCAGCGATATCCGGTCTGTCGCTCATGCCACGCTTCCACGATAGAATAGCCTTCATGCCGGGATGGCGGAATTGGCAGACGCGCTGGACTTAGGAAGCAACGATTCGATCTGCATGATCCCGCAACCCACTGAAAAACCTTACAATATCCTTTCTCGGCGGCGGCGTTGCACCGCGTTGTAGCCCCTTGCACTGGCACCAAAACTGACACCAATTTACGAGTTGTAATTTCGCGTGGCGCGTGGCGCGAAGACCATCTGTTCTCCGAGATGTACAAGGGAACGGAACCAGCACAGAAGAAAGAAGATCCATTGAAGCTCCGAGTGTTTTCGAGCCAGTTCACGAGCGATTCGTTGCAAGCGTTGCAAAGCAACTCCGAGATGCGGCGCAACTTTTGCATTCAGAAAAATATTTTTATGCCATTGGGGCCCTGTCTATCCCTTTGCACTTTCGTGATTTACGACTGAACGTCACCTACCAATAAGCCTTGCACAATCAATAAGATGCCGTGTGGGCCAGGGCGCATTCTGTCATAATAGAGAGTAGTTAGAAACCTCAAATTTGGAGCCAAAAAACATGGCCTCTGTATCAATCGAACCTCTCGTCTATAGCTTGTCCGAAGCCGCGACCGCCTTGCGGGTTTCAGAAAACACACTCCGGAAAATGATCAAATCGGGCGAACTTCAGGCATCACGCATTCGCGACCGCGTGTTGATCCCGCGCCAAAATATTCTGAATTTAGTGGAACCGAAGAATGTGAAATAAAAAACTAAAGGCCGGAGCGCTAACTCCGACCTGGAAAGAAACAACGAAAATGTACTTACAAAATACCACGACACCCATGCTGAGTCAATCAAAAAGCGACGAGTTTTTTGATTTTCCTCACCCGCCGTCCTCGCTGTTGCAATACGCCGCCGATTTCGTGCCGCGTGAGCTGCAAGCGATTTGTAAGCTCTATCAACAGCGGATCGTTCAAGCCTTCCGCGAAGCAGCGAGCGTGCCCGAGCCTAACCAATACATCGTGCTGCGACAAGCCTTCAAAGGTTTTTCCGCTGAGATTAGCGAGTTAGCGAATCTTATGGAAGAGGCGCTCCACTATAAGCGCGGCCTGATCGCACGCATGGAAGCGAAGGGGCATGATGCTTAACCCGATCGCCGATCTGCAAACGGACGCCGAGGCGAAGATCGAAAAGGCGCTATCCGAATTTTTCACCAGCGCTGCACGCCGGCTGACTGACTCGAAACTTTCGCCCGCCGATCGCCTAACCGAACTCAACGACTCGCTCAGTAGTCTTGCTCGTTTCTCGGAGGGCTTTCGACGCGCCGTGATGGTGGCGGCTTTCAGTGTTAAGGAAAAGGGGAGGCAAGCCACAGAACAATAGGCGGTCTCACATTGCGAAGGCGCCCCGGAGAATCCGGAATGGCGAATTGGCGGTAGCGAATCACTGATCTCGCATCAAGTAAGGCCCAATTTTATTGAGGCCACTGCTTGAGGCGAGATTCGTTTTTGGAGACAAATAATGACTGAACGACATGAAACAAGCAGCGAAATAGTAGCAAAAATCCTGGCTCTCCGGCGCTACACGGCCAAGACCGGATTTCAGACCTCACGGTCGCAACACGAAATACTAGGCCGACTGTCCCCCGACAGGTTAGCCGAAGTTCTCCTGGAACTCGAACGAAACGAAGGAACGATCAATGCCGAAAAATAATTCTCCCGTCCATGCAGACACCCCGCTAACGGTTGTCGCCGAGCCGTCTAGTCAAACCCCTCCCATGCAGAGCCAGACACAGACAATGCCGCCACTACCGTGGAAGCCCGCGAACGAGGCTGAATCTCTCTGTGACAGTATTCACGCAACGCCCGACGACAAGGGCAAATTACCTCCGGACCTAGAAGCTGTGAGTTGGCGCAGCGCAAAATCAATCATTGCTCGGATGGAAAACAAGGGAACAACGTTTTTGTGCGAAGACGATACCGTCTATGCTAAGTCCGGAGAAAACTTGATTCCATTGGACGAGGGATTTCGAGTCAGGCAATTGTTGCTATGCGAGGGGCACAGCTTCAACACCGCAATGGGCCGCGTCACGCTCGGATGGGTTCAAGACCAGGCGCGCGCGCGTGCACAAAAAACTAAGTTCCACCGGTTCTGCGCCAACGTGAACGGCACGATTCTTATTCCTGTGCAAAAGGGCATACTTGCGGTTTCCGCAAACGGCATCTCAGACAAAGTTCCGGAAGGCACAATTGTATTTCCGGCGCACGAACAAACGCCATTTCAATATCTTGAAAATGTGACCGGAGCTTTTGCCGAATTTGAGAAGTTAGTCGTCGGCACGACTGCCACTCGCATTACCGAACTTGGCTGGCTGATCGCGATGAATGAAGGAGTATTTCCTTTTCTTGCCCGCGAATATCCAGTACGTGCGCTTACAATCCACGGCGGCACTACATCGAACGGCAAAAGTTCGGGAGCGGAGACTTTTTCGATTCTGCATGGCTTCGAGAAATTAACTGCTGACGTGAGTATGGCTGCATTGAATACCAAACGTTCTGCCGGCATCATTTTTTTGGATAACAAAGAGACGAAAAATATTTCTCGGGATCTTGAGGATTGGTTCATTTTTTCGTGCACAGGTGGAGGACGTGAGCGTTGTTTGCAAAACGGAAAACTTCGCCATCAAAGTTCGGAGCGCCCACTCGTCGTTATGACCTCGATTGAGGGTCTTTCTTTGCCCGAACTCCGCAACCGCAGCTTTGAAATTGAATTCGCTCTTTCTGATGAACAAAAAAGGATGTTTGGGCTAAAGGATCACCAAGCGGCGGTGAAAAAAGAACGTAACGCTATCATGTCCGCGCTTATGCATGTGTTAGCGGAATTCAAACGGCGAGAGGCGGAATATACGAAGACAGAAGTTCCCTTGAACTGCCGATTTGGAGACCACTATCTCGCTCTGTGCGGGTTGTTGAGAGCTTACGAAACGTGCTCTAACAAACCTGCAAAATGGGCAGATGAGATCATTTCCGTGTGGCATTCAAATCTGAGCGACCACGAGACGCAAAACGAAGACCTTGATCACGTCATCACTCGTTTCGTGCGAGCTGAAAACCGAGGTGAAGGTGCAACGGTGTTAAGCAAGAATGGCTGGAAGCTAATCGTGCTGCCGGCAACAGGAGATTTTTTGGAATGGGCCATGCGGAATGGGCTAGAGAAGATGCTCCCTACTACGGCATTGATTTCTCTTAGTAAGCGCCTTGCGGAGTGTCAAACTGATTTCGTAAAAGTGATCCGTTGGAGCGACCCTTGGCCGCAGGGTGAAGACATTCCTGAAGCCTGGCCGGAGGCCACCAAACTGCTTAAGAAAAAATCTTTTGACAGGCCCATCGGTTTCTTGCATCGGATCGAACCGACTGCTAAATTGGACGACGATCAAACCATGCCGTAGTGGCAGCAAACCGCCCGGTTTGGACGCCGATAATCGTCATTCCCATCGTCATCAGTTCATCGTCATTGCGTAAGCCCTTGTCTCTCTAGCAACTTAGTCGGTTTTATGACGATGAGACGATGAATTCAAGAAGAGAGACAGTCACGTAGGATCGCGTGGGGAAACTCTGCTTCTTACACGAATCCTATTATTCTTAAATCATCGTCATATCGTCATAACATACATGTATAGATATATAAATAAATGACTTAATGCCTATGACGATGACCATGACGATGAATTTTGGCATCGTCATATCGTCATTGGACGAATCTCAAGTTTTGCGGGAAGAAAAATGCGCCGCGCAAAAACGGGCTTTTGTGAGACACGTTATTAACATATTCATGAATTCATGAATCAATATATTGACAAACGCATCTTGGAGCTGCAATAATCCCTCATGCCGCTCGATGTAGTGTTTAAGGACAAGGCACTAGAGGATCTTGCGACTAGCAAGAACGCAAGAAGCGGCTTCCCGCAAGGGGTGGAAAAAAGATATCGGTTGCGCATTCAGCAGATTGTTACGGCTATCGATGAACGGGACTTTTACAAGCATAGGTCGCTTCGCTTCGAAAAACTGAAAGGAGATCGTAGCCATCAACATTCAATGCGCATCAACGATCAATGGCGGCTGATCGTGGAATTTGAAGAGAACACGCCCAACAAGCGGATCATCATTGTCGCCATAGAGGACTATCACCACTGAAGGGAGAGACTTTTGAAATGCTGACCTATGAACAACTCGCAGAGACGTTTCCCCCAGGTGACGTTATCAAGGAAGAGTTGGAAGAGCGTGGCTGGACGCAGCGTGACCTCGCCGAAGTCATGGGAATTCAACCGTCCGTGGTAAGTGCGGTTATCAAGGGAACGAAGACGATTTCCCTCGATTTGGCAAGGAATTTAGCAGCCGCACTCGGCCCAAGTGCACAGTATTGGATCAACATGGACACTGCCTACCGACTGAATATGCCAGCGGAGCGCCACGACACCACAGTGCAAAAAGCGGAACTCTACGGGATTGCTCCAGTAAATGAGATGATCAAGCGTGGCTGGATTGAATCGTCAAACAACGTTGATGTATTACGTACACGGGTGTTGCAGTTTTTCGAAAAAGCAACCATTGAAGATATAGACGCGGAAGAAATGGCCTGCGCCGCACGAAAAGGCACGCATTATGGAGAAAAGCTGACGCCTGGGCAGCGGGCATGGCTACGTCGCGTGAAGCTAGTTGCTCGTTCAGTTGGGGCAAATAAATACGTTGATGGAAATGTGGACAAGGCTATTCGTGCATTGAAGCCATTGATGGCAAGTCCTGAGGAAGTGAGGAACATCCCTAGAGTTCTAGCCGAGTACGGTATTCGACTAGTCATTGTTGAGCATCTCCAGCAGACACGTATTGATGGCGCATGCGTCTGGGTAGATGAACATTCCCCCGTGGTTTCGCTATCAATGCGATATGACCGATTAGATTATTTCTGGTTTACGCTGTTGCACGAGCTGGGACACATTGCGAATCGCGACGGACTCACGGTCCTCCTGGCTCCTGATTCTGATCTTGTTGGAGATCAAGCGACGAATACGTCAGAAAAGCCGCCTATTGAACAAGCGGCTGATAAGTTCGCCGAAGAAAACCTAATTTCACCATCGGAAATGGACAATTTCATTGCCCGTGTCCGGCCATTATTCTCGAAGGCGAAAATCTTGGGGTTCGCGTTGCGCCAAGGAGTGCATCCTGGAATCGTCATTGGGCAACTCCAGCATCGTGGTGCAATCAACTGGAGCCACAGTCGCGAGTTCTTGGTAAAAGTACGAGATGTCATTATTGGGGCCGCATTAACAGACGGATGGGGACAAGTGCTTCCAAATATCGCATAGGTGAAAATATGGCTTATACAGAGCAAATGCAAAGAATCGTGTCCGACTATCGTGCTGCTAGTCAGCCGTGGCCTGCTACGTCCCATGAAATTGCTGTGTGGGCAATTGCGGAGCGGAAATGGCATCCACAGCATGGGGCGATGATAAAAAAGTGCGCCGAGGAACTTTCCGATGCGATGCGCGAAGAATACGTAACTGACCCGCAGGGCCGCCGGGTCAGAGCAAAACACGTAGCCAGATACGGCGAAGGCGCCGCTCAAGTCCCGCTGTGGGCCGATATTAGGACCGCCCCTCGGGAGCACATGGAGATCGCTTTTCAGCAACGGCGTCAACAGATTCTCGGTGACTGTAAGCAACTAAAAACAGATGTGGACAGTTACAACGAGAATTACAGCGCCACAACTCCAATCCAAATGATATTTGATTTCACGGAAGATTTGGCCGAGTTGGAACTTGTGAGGCTCGCCATGAGCGCATAGGGTCACTTTTTCCAGCGGACATCGGAATCGCTGCCTTTCGATAGTATCTATCAACCAAATCAATCTTAGTCACTCCATATGAGTACCATCACCGCCATCCATCCATTCGACGCGCACGTTATGTCCCACATAGATAAAATCGGGTCAAGCCCTCCATGTACCCGTTTGTTCCCGCGAGTATTGCAGACAAGCAGGAGCATTGTCTTGATTGCAGGCGAGTAGAATTCTCAACTCGGGTTCCGGGGTATTCGGCTCGGGACGAGAACAGACCAATACATGCACAGTATGTTGGAGCACATGCGTTTGAGCAACGACAACTAACTTGCCCTTAGACTGTTGTGCCCCGACCGGCCCAGAGAAGCACAGCGAAAATGCTATTACTGCCAGGATCCGCTTGGGCATCATTTTCTCCTGTGCAGACGTAAATAAACTAAACGTCTTCCAAGTCGAACGCTATTCAACGACAGCCGTGAACGTTGTATTCCATCCGGCGCAGGAACCACCATCCAACGTCAAACAATTTAGTGGGCCATTGATCTGATAGCTAAAACTGGTCGTTGTTCCACTCGTCGATGTTGTCACCGCAAAGGTTCCAGTGCCCACCAAGGTCACGCTCGTCGAGCCGTCCGCCGACGCCGCCATCAGAGCGTAATAAACCGTTTCACCGGAATAAAGTTGGGATGTAGGTGTGCCCACAATCAGGGTCTGAATCCAAGTAGGCTGTCCAGTTGGTAAGGGAATGCCACTATCTTGAGCGCACGCACTTAATGATGCTTGAAGCGTCTCCGGCGCCATCAAGTTATTGAAATTGGCCGTACATGGCGTTATCGCAATCGTCCCCAAACGCACACTCTGCGGCAAAAACGTCCAACCACTCGGCGCTGAAGATGAATTGGCAATCGTAACGTTCCATGATCCCGCGACGGGAATGAACTGACTTGGTTGTGGTGTTGATGAAGTGGTTGATCCTCCACCACACCCGCACAGGATGAGAAGAACGAGTAGCGCGGATACATGTCGCACATTCATGTTTTCGCTTCCGATTCGCAAGGTGATTCTGGATTGAATCCTGCACTGCGGCGCCCCGCAAAGGAAGATTACGCACGTAACTAGCAATGACCTTTGGAACCGCAAAACCGCGCCTGAAAAGGATTCCCTTGCGAACGCGCTTTCCTGTCCCAGCTAATCTGCTCGTGGTGTTTCTGCTCGTCCCGCTCTACAAACGGGACGTGATAGATGAAGCAGTGTTTTTTCGTGCTCTCGGACGACGGATCCGCGAACTTCGACGCCGGCGGAAGCTAAGCCAGGAAGATATGATTTCCTTCGGTTTCTCGGCGCGGCACTGGCAACAAATCGAAGCCGGACGACCGATCACAGTAAAGACTTTGCTGCGCGTCTCGGAAAGCCTTGAGGTCCCGCTCGTGAAGCTGATAAGGGGGCTGGATCGCTAATTACGAATCCGCACAGAGAAAGAATCGCGTGTTCCGTGCATGTTGACGCAAAAAACTAACCCGACACATTGGCTGTGCCGGGGTAGTTGGTTAGAGCGTGTCTTAGATTTTAATACTTGCCCACTCTATATCACGACCGCAATCAAACACAAAGATTTTCTTTCCTCTGTGCGGGTTGCACGTCTCGATGAGTTCGAGTGCGCGTTTCTTTGAGACGTTTCGGAAGTTCGTTATTCCCACTCGATCACGAGGTCGGACAGACGTAAACCGTCGCCATTTCCTGAACGTGGTTCGGCGAAAGCCACAAGCACCTTATTAAGCCAAATATTTAGTGCTGCTATTTGACGCGGCGGAAATCCCGAATCCCGGCTACATGCGGAGTCACCGGCTACTCGACACGTTCGCTGTGATCTTCTAGAGGAGTGCCGCTGGAGGAGGTGTCCAAGCTGCTCGGGCATGGAAGCATCAAGACGACTGAGCGGCCCATTATGCGAAGTGGGTCAAGGGCCTCCAGGATAGATTGGACAATCTAGTTACTGGAACGTGGGATAAAGCGGAACGGCGTGTTTAGGCGCACTATATTAGACCTTCCGCGCGCAAGAAGTTTTCCATCATCTTATCTCCAACATCGTGGTCCCATTTATCTACCTGAGCGCGTGATTTGCCAATCCGCTTCTTCGCCCATTCTTGCTTTGCTTGTTCCTTGGAAACCCATTCTTTTTGTCGCAGTTTTTCATTCTTATAACCTACGTCACCTGGCCGTCGCCCGTATTCGTCCATTGACCAAACACTACCGTCGCGGTGTCCAATAGTGATTTGACCCATAAATGGAACTTTCCATAGGTGCGGAAGAAGAAACCAGTCATCATCCAGGGCTATCCATTCTTGCGTAGAAACGTGTCGTTCGGGATATAGCCAATCTTCACAAGCGGCGGCGATGTAACGAGTCGCGCGTTTCTTTAGGATGTAATTGATTCTGATAACTTCATCTTCCGCTAACTCCCGATCAAACTGAATACTGCCTAAATGTTTCACCGAATTGTCGTAGTACCGCGCATTAACACGAAATTCAGTTGGAGTGTTCCAAGGATTCCGGGCCAATTGCAAGTGTGTAATTATCAGACACGAGTCCAAACTTAGCGGAAAGATGGTCCGGGTTCCAATACTTTTTAGCGAAACATCGTTCGGGTAGGTCCATTCGCTAGGAAACATTACTTTGCAATAAAACGTAACCGGGTCGTCTGAAACAATAAATTTCGTAGTACTGTTACGGGCTCTTACAATTTCCCATACTCCTTCGGACCACATGGCCGCTAGGGACTGGAAAACCGTCTGAAACGTAAGAAGTATCGCGTTCTTATGTGTGCTTGGTGCCGCACGTTTTCGAAGATCATCGAATCCACGCGGTGTCCTAAACCGTTGCGCGCCCATATAGCTCACAAGGTTTTGAAAAGCCTGTCCTACATTACCGCCTTTAAGGGCTCCACTATATTCAGTGAAAACATCGGCGGCGGGTTTGCCGATGGTGTCAATATGTCCAAAGAATCTACGCTCCAACGCGTCAGTGTTTTCTTTGCCCAATCTTAAGGTGTAAAAATCCTTTCTGAAAAAACAGACAGATGGCCCTTGCTTACGCACCGCCTTTAGCTGATGCGAGCCACCATTCCAGGTTGCAGTTTTCGGCTCGACATCGAGATAGTAGTAGTCACGCCCGCCCGCGAGAAAACGCCGCTGGTACCATTCCGGCACATAATGATGTATGTGAGAACGCTTCACGAATCCGGCGCTTATTCTCCTTTTGTTCGATAGTAGGACAAAGGTGGTGAATTGCGCAATAGGCTACTTTTTGAAGGCCATTTCCGGTTTTACGAGCTAGACAGAGAAAGCGTGACCCATCAATTCACATGTCCGCATTGCGGCGAGCAAACCGCATACGATTCCCCGCTGCTATGATGAACGACGTATTCCTATAGCCGAGCTCTCTGCGCTGTTAGCGAAGTTCAAGCCTTTATGAACTCTTGGGGCGATTAGCGCTTTGCCTGTGCGAAGCCACATTGCGACGGGCGACTATTGCGTCTCTTGCAGCCACCGCTCTTTTTGTTCCTGGATGATTCCGTAGCAATTGCAAGCGGTGTGCTTAAGCTTTGCTCGATTCAGAACGGTCACGCTGCCGCGTGTATAAGAGATGGTTCCTGCCTGCTGCAAATGTCCCGCAGCTTCGCTCACGCCCGCCCGACGGGTCCCCAGCATTTGGCCCAGAAACTCATGCGTCATAGGCATGGTTTTACTGTCAACGCGGTCCTGCGTCATCAATAGCCATCGCGCCAATCGTTCGATGACATTATGCAGGCGATTGCAGGCGGCAAGTTGCGTGGTCTGCATGCCCAGGATCATTGAATAACGCTGAAGCTGAAGTTGCAGAACCGGACATTGGGGAAGGGCCTTCAGCAAGACCTGCGTGTCCATCCGGTAGGCAGTTGCGTCCGCCTGTGTGACAATCCGCAAGCCGCTTGACTTAAATCCAAAAATGACCGGCAATCCGACAAATCCTTCTCTGCCGACTAAACCGACTTGAACGCTCTTGCCATCTGGCTGAACGATTAAAACCGCACCGATTCCCTGGTTCAGGAAATATACGGAGCGAATGGCGTCTCCCGCTTTATGCAAAATCTGGCGAGGGCGCAACCGGACAAATTCCAACGACGAGACAAGCAGAGCACACTCTTTGCGTGGAAGGTTTCGCAGAATAAGATTTCCAATTTGATTGCCGTCGCCATCGGAGCCCATGGGCAGAATGGAAGATCGT
>Ga0134126_10010100_pt1 | contig 11897 bp, 10 predicted proteins | sample KB31752_FD_96881 | JGI IMG/M metagenome (GOLD analysis project Ga0134126, IMG submission 96881) | Terrestrial soil microbial communities with excess Nitrogen fertilizer from Kellogg Biological Station, Michigan, USA - KB3-175-2 | ecosystem: Environmental > Terrestrial > Soil > Unclassified ...
ATGAGCCGACGGATGCCTCATCCTACTTGAGCAGGTGGGATGAGCCGACGGATGCCTCATCCTACTTGAGCAGGTGGGATGAGCCGACGGATGCCTCATCCTACTTGAGCAGGTGGGATGAGCTAATCAAAACAGACTGGACTGAACATTAACCTTTCCGAATAGAATTAAATGATTGATTATTCCCGACTTAATCCTTGGGACAATTCTAGTCTTTATCTTTTCAAGAATCAACCTGTTTCAGAATTGAATAATTTTTAGATGGCACAAGAGAAAAAGAAACCCGAGTGGTTCGACTATGCATGTAGCAAGTTACCCTCGGGGCGCGGATTGACGGAACATGTCCAGTATCCATCCGATAAAGTCTTGGTTGCACTCGAAGCCACCTTCAAGACCAAGACCGGCCGTGCCTTGGAACTAGACAAGTTAAACTCGTACACGGCAACTCAGCAACCGGCGGAACATCCCATCTTTGTCTTGAACTTTGGACCACCCGGTTCAGGCAAGAGCACGCTCTTTAGCAAGGTGAGAGATCGTCTCTTGGGAATAGACGAGTCTCAATTCGTCAATCTGAACATTGATACGATTATCGAGGACACGGCCATTTTCAAGAATAGAGCCAAGCAATGGAAAGCACAACAAGAATCAGCGTCGGAATCCAAAAAGTCGACACTGGACATGAACCAAGTGTACCTAGACTTGCGCAGTCAGTTTGGCAATATTGTGTTTGACAATTTGTTGGAATACGCCTTCCAGTCGGGACTAAACATCTCATACGAGACGACTGCCAGTAGCGTGTCATGGCTCATGACCGTCTTGACACAGGCCTTACGTGCAGGGTATTTGCTCGTGCTCGTGTGGCCTGTAGTGGATGAACAAGAATTGGTGACCCGCGTCCATAACCGTGCACTAGAAACAGGACGTGTTGTACCCAAGGAATATGTACACAAGTCGGTAGCGAATGCCTCCAAGGCATTTGAACAATTACTACCCATGTTCGATCATGTGTACTTGTTTGACAATTCCAAAATGGGCAAGACCTTGAGTGAATCCGTCTTGTTCCAGCGGCATGCCAAGGCCGATCGACTAGAAGAACCCACGACGGAATGTGACCTGGCCTTGGCGCAAGTATCCTTGTACAATCAAGACGAGAAGACGTGGTCATACCTGTGCCGTGACAAGTGGACCACGATTCAAGATTTGGATTTTCATTCTTTACGATGAAATTCTTCTTCCACCGGAACTTTTTTTTTTAAATTTAAAAAACGGAATTCATCTCGACCATTTTTACTCATTTTTAGTTTTTTTCCGAGGGACCGAAATGGAGAAGAAGGAATTCGTCCAAGAAATAAAAACAGTCGAGTCGAGTGTGCCAAGTCCAAAACCCGCGCCCGATTTTGGTGAACTAGCAGGATTCATGGCCTTGAACGTGCTCCAAAAGATCAAGAATGGTTCACCACTCGAACCGGCCGAATTCAAATTGATTGAAAAGTTCGTGCACTCGGCATTAAGAGAAAAACCGATATTGCCCGTGATTCCCGAATCCATATTGGATCACATGAAGGCCAGCCGTGATACCTGTCGTATCCAATTGGTTCGAAACATGCCCGTCGTGTATGCATTGCCCTCGCCCGGGGTATTTGACATGATATTACTTTCGCGTATTCCGGGCATGAATCCCGATTCAAAAGATAATCAAGTCCATGTGCTGACGGACTGTACGGAATTGGGACAAGTGTGGATCAATCACAAATTTACACCCTTGCCGGATTCCAATAAGCTGGACGCGGTGCGTTACTGGAATTTTGACGACAATATCGATCACGTCCAGGACCTGGTGTCGGAGCTCTTTCCAGCCCGACCGGATCCCAAGACACTTCAGCGCTACATGACACGATTCAAGAAGAAAGTCAAGAGTGTCCTTTTGCAAATGTTGAGGAATAGAGAAGTCTTGCGGGCCTGGAACTACCAACACATTCCCGGCATTTTCCATGCATTCAACGACGGCGGTGATGAAGACGGACTCATTGTGACATGGGCCTTTTTGGAAAAGCAAATGGACAGGTATGTGCAGGTAAGACTTCTAGTCTCGCTGTTAATAATTTTCTTAATTATCTTTAGGATTGGTTTTCAGAAACGGTGCGCAAATATTTTATCGAAACACGCGACACCCATCAAAAGATTGCCATTGTATATCTGATGGTTCATTAAAATTGTGAGGATTTTCCGACATGCGGATTTTTACACGATCAAGGGGAGGGGGGGAATTCATACAATGGACGAAACCAGTCGAGCATGGATTTGATCCAATATTAATCCAATGGCTACCAAATCGACGCTGGTATCTTGATACATTTTTAGAAAATGACATAGCGCATGCGATGGTTGTATAGAGCAGGCTTCACACAAGACATTACGATCCAGGCATGTGCGCTGTTCCGAGGGCAATTGATGGTATTCGGCTTGTATCTCGGCCGGCCAGGATTGGGAATTGAGCAAGACACGTCCGCGCGAGAGATTGGTCCAGTTATAGTAATAGTGACCCAGTGCTTGTGAAGTGGACAAGAATGCGTACGAATGGAAACGATACATGAACATTTCCAAGACGGCGGATCCGGGACGCATGAGGGTGATGTAGGACAATTCGGCGCCATGCATGGACACGACTAAGGGTACATCCACCCATTGTTTCGCTTGGTCGGCCAAGGACGTTTCCGATGAAAAAACCATGGTTTTTGGTGCAAACCCTTTTTGATGTAACAACCGTTCCAGATCAGCGACATTGGTAATGCACCGATACGTAGGGCGTGAAATCAGCAACGTCGGAATGGAGCAAGTACGACAGGTCATGGGTTGTGGATGTACACCCAACCTATACCACAAGAGGTGTTGGACCACTTGCATGTCGGCTCGTGTCAATCGTGTATTGCGTACGACTTGAGTATCCATGTTGCCGTTTCCAATGATTGCCAGCGGGTAACATGTCGTCACGTCCAATTTGTATTCTGATACTACACGATAGAAAAAGCCCGTTTCATTCCAAATTCGAATATTGGATTCGGTAGTCGTGGTATACTCGTCTAGAAACAGCACATGAACATGGTCGGTACGAGTCGGGGGCGGAACATTCTTCAATATCACGGGATAATGATCGCGTTGCTCGTGTACACGACGCCACGTAGCCACCATTGATACCCAATCATTGATCAAGGCATGATAGAAATTAAAGGGGTAGAAGCGATGCATCACCAACGCCGTAGCATGGGTTTCCCAATGAATAGGACCTTCGAGAGTCGTCATGGTACGATACGGTATTTCAAACAGGGCTCTCGAGTCGGTGTCAATGTCGTGTCGTGTCATGACGTGTACCGGCGGACATTTCAACCATTCGAGTTCGGTCTGGGTACGCAAGACAAATAGTCCATGTTTGCGATTGAGACAAACGTTACGGGACACGCAGGCGTAAAAGGTACGTGTAGGTGTATCGTTGAAGGCACCCTCGCTTTCAAGGGCAAGGACGATATGATCCGATTCATTGTGTGGGGCGTAGATGGGTACAATCCATTCCATTGATGATTGGATTGGGTAAATCAGGTTTAGAGCGGTAAACAGGAGCACGATTACAATCACCAGGGTCCATTGTTTCATATACATTTTGTTTTACTCAAACTGGTTTGTTGTTCAAGATTGAATTGAATCTATAATTTCTTAAATTCAGATTTTAATCTTGGAGATTAATAAAAATTCTCGGGAAAAAAGAATCAACGTTTTTGCAAACTTAATCGTCTGTGGGAAACTCAATCGAATGAATGGAAAATGTGCCGTCCAAGGTCTGGAAATCCAATTTGAAAGGGTGTTCGGAATGCTTGCCGTAATAGGCTACCAAGTTTCGGACCAATTCATCTTTTGACTCGGTGTTGAATCGGTACATGGATGGGCTCGTGTCAAATTCCGACTTGTACTCGAGCACGTATTGTGTATCTCCCGTTTGACGTCCGATTACAATGGGTCGGAATTCAAGGCTTGTACCCTTTTTGCTCTCGGTAAAGGTGCCATAGGCATGATCTTCCAGTACTTGATCAATGATTCGAATCGCCGGGCCATAGACCCACGCGATTTGCCAACGGCGAACTTGGTTCCAACGCTTCATGCATTGTGTCAGTAACTTGCGGTCCATGCTGAGTTTTCGTCGAATGGGTACCCATCCTCGTTCCTCGGCTATGATTCTCGAAACCATTCGTTCGGGTTTTGATTGGGGTCCAAAACTGCTGCCGCCCCGGTAATCGCACACGTAAATGTTTTGGTAGAAATCACACGTGGCCTCACAACGAAATGGACGAAAAGAAGGATGCTGTTCCTCGTCGTAAATCACCACTTCGGATGTGCCACCGTCAGCGTTCGCAATCAGATGGAGCGACCGCAGTCGCACATGTTTACTGGCAGCGTGCGTCACCATGTTCTGGAGACCCTTGGCCACTTTGCCGACGAGCCCTGTAGAAGCTGTGGTCAAATCCTCTTTTTCAGAAACGTCCAAGTCGGATTCAAACACGAAATAGAGTGGTCGGTTGTATGCCTTTTGCAACATGTCGATGGTTACAAATGGAATGCCTTCTGATGTCATTCTGTCTTTTTTCTGCTTCTTTGTACTGGAAAAGTGTACGATCGTAGAAAATTTCCAGTTTTAAATGGAATTAGTTAAATGTGTGAAATTAAATTGATTCAATAAACAAAAATCCCTACTCACGATTTTTTTGCCGGAAATTTTCAAGACACGATACCGAAACGGACACAATCGTTCTCAATGCACCAATCGTGTGGTTGGATGCTTGGAATTCGGTCCATTGGACAATCACCGTCTTTTACGCCAGGAACACGTAAACGATAATGATACAGTGGATCGGGAAACCACAAGCCCAATTCCCGAAAGACACTGGATTTCGATTCAAATTCATGCATGTAGCCCGCGTGAATCGCAATCCAGTGCCGTGTTAGTGTGGACCATGGCAAGTCCAATTGACGAAAGACGAGACAATTGGCCGCTACGTGATCGTCCAACAAACGGTAACGCAATTCATGTTCCATGAATTGCGGCAATACATAATTGGCCACGGCTTGTTCCCATGTAGGTGAACGCGACGCCCAGAGCCAGACGGCTTGTACATAATTCAGTGTAGACGGAGTGTTTTGGAACACCATTAAACCTGTACTGAGACAGGGTTCAATTTGATGATATAAAAAACATTCGTGACGAGGTCGACTCCACGTGGTACGATTCAAGGGGCGACAGAAATCGCTCAGCGCCATGAGATCCCAGTGTGGGTCTACTAATAAAAACGGATCTTGAACAAAGACCATGTCCAAGTCGGAAAAGAGAACCGTGACGCCGCGTTGCAACAAGTACCAGATATAATACCATTTGAGTACCACGGCCGAGGTACAGTCACGTACTAGCGGATCCAGTGCGAGTTGGAGTTGAGCACGACTGTCCCAGAGTTCCTGGTGGACAAAACACCGGAGCCCAGCTTGCCATAATGGTTCACATTCCTGGCGTGTTACAGCAACGAGTAACGTTTGATTGTATCGACCGTGCCAATGGATAAAGGTCAGCCAATTGGACACCCATACGTGGTAGTCGCCCTGGAATGTGGCCAATATAATTGTATTGTTTTCAATGGCCAAGAAATCGATTAAATCGTCCAGTGTACCATTGAATGGATTTTGAATTTGTTCGTCGATTCGGAGATTGGGTTTCGACTCGAGTATCGCATTATTCACGCTATTTCTCACAAGCAAAACAAGGCAAATCATGATGATGCACATCACGTGTATGTAACGAACCATTTTTGCTTTTTTTGTTATCTGGTTCAATTAGAATACTTTTGTCTGTGTACCGATTTCCTCTTGTAAATGATTTACTAATTTTTCTTTACAGGAAATATTCAACATTTAAGAAATATCGAGTAGAAAATTAAAGCGTCTTTTGAAACACAACATGCGCCACCGATGGCAAGGACGAATCCGACAGATACTTGGGATAAAGCTCGGTATAGAGCTTGCGCCCCATGAACTTGGTCGTGGCCTCTTGCTCAAGCTTGACATCGGCCGTTTCCATGACGTACAGGGTCTTGGCGCCATACATGTTTGCCGTATTGGACAGATATTTCATAATTTCTTCGACCAGTGGCGTATTCTCTTGACAGGCATCCGTCATAAACGACGTACAAATCATCCACGTCTGGAGCGTCTTGTGATACACGGTCAAGAAAAAGGCCACGGCCTTTAATTCATCGTGCATCGTGTCTACAGGGGTGGTGGTCGACCCCGTCGCCGTGGCCGTATTGACCCAACACACCAACAATTCAGCTGGTGCCCAACCGGATTTATCCATTTGGAAATCACGACGTCCCACATCCAAGTCGCGTGACATCCATTTCAACAGATCTGATTCGTTCGTATGTGAAAAGCCCTCGAGTACACCGGCGGAACCGCATTCGGCATACAAGGATGGTGCCGCATTGGAAATGTCTTCGCATCGAATGACAAATTGATCCTTGGCCAGGACTTGTTTACGTATGCCCAAGACTTGGCCCTGGTCTTCAAACAAGACGGTATGCAGCTTGTTCATGAATGCATGCAATTCCGCTGAATCCTTGGTCACGGTATGAAGCAATTGTTTGATTTGCTTGAAGCAATCATCGTCATTCTTGCTGGACCATTCTGGACTGCTCGTTCGTACTGCCATGGTCTGGAGGAGCGAAGCATGCTGTATGACCAAGGTTAGATGAGTGTCGGAATCTTTCCAATTGGAACCGTGCTTCTTTTTATGGAGTTGTTTGGCATGGTCCTGCCCCTTGCGTTCTTCAGGACTCAAGACATTGGACAGGGATTTGAAGACGATATGAAACACGAAATGCTTGGTCCAATCTCCGGCCATGTTCCGTGCCTCTTGAATCACGGCGAGGGGCATGCCCAATTTGTCAATTGGACTATCCAGATCCAGCGGCACAAAGGAGAAGTTTTTCTCTCCAATGTAGTTCTCGTCTTTGCGCTCTGACGGTTCCAATGTCATTTCTGTACGAAAAACGTGTCGTTTGGTGGTTTTGCCAGGACCCGCCATGTAGGCCTTTAATCTTATCAAACTGTCCAGCATAATGGTCGTCACAATATCCTTGGCAAATACATCCGTAATCATCTTCCTGTCACTTTTTTTTCCGGTAACCGGAAGATTAAGAAAGTATTCCCGACAAGTAAATACCAGAAAAAATTAAATGTAAATCTAGAAATTTCCTTGAACTCGTTGTAAATAACAATTCATTAATTTTTTTTTCCCGCGAGTTTCCAGTTTAGAGGAGAAACAAGAATTGACTTAACAATTCACTTGTCAAAAATACACATTCGAATTGTTCAACGACAAAAAGAAGAAAAAGAAGGGAAAAAAGAGCAAAATGGAAATCTTGAATGCAACGGATGATACACGTCCAATTGTGACGGGTTAGCTTTCGTGAAAACGAAAAACGGCCCCCAATCATAATAGGCGGTGAAGAACATACATGGGAACTGGACGTTGTGCAATCGCAAACACGCATGGGACTATCCATGAAATACAGTGGGCGTAGTCAATTCCGACGAAATGGCCAATTGCATCGCGGCAAATTCATACAGGAACAGTGGTTTCTCTGGGCCAATCAACACCGACTCGAAACTTTTTGCATGTGGAGCAACGACACACAACATAGCGATGTGTCGTATATAGCCTGTCAGGCCATGGGGATTCTAGTGAGTGTCGATACCATTCGATCGGTATACGCATCGGCCCGGCGTTCGGGTGCGGACCAGCTGTATCTAGACTTGTCCAATCCGAAAACGTGCCGGCGATTTCAGAAACATTCCATTGGGCCCGATACAGTACAGCAATGGCATGCAATGTGGCATTCGGCGCGTTTTGCACCACAGTCTAATGATTTTATTTCGCGTTCGTGGTGGGTTGACGCGACTCGAGGCGTAGCAGGCACATCCAATTGGGATTGGACTCGTTTCCAGTCTTGGACCAAGCAGTGGTCTACTTCACAGGACCCTGGGGTTTTGCCGCTCATTTCGCTCAATGATTCGGTCAAGTCCATTGACACGGTTCACACGGAATACGTGTCACATCTCTTCCGGGAGGCCGAGACCCCCGCACCCAGTCCAATCTCTTTTGTGGACTCTACCCCAGAGACTCCTATTTCCTGTAGCTCAATGACTGATGTTCTTCCCTCTACCTCGACCGTCGAAACATCAATTGTCACTCATTGCCTTGACAAGTCAAACGATCTCCTGATCTCACCGTTATCTGTCACCGTCAAACCCGAGTCAAACGATTCTCCACTGATCTTACCGTCACCTGTCTCCGTCAAACCCGAATCAAACGATTCCTCGCCAATCGTTTCGAATACCAGTTCTCCTTCTGAATCGACTAGTACGCTCTCCAGTTTGTTATCCAGTCTTTCGCTTGCTATGAACACCTTTTCTCCATGGTTTTCACCCGTGTCTATTCCCTTGCCTCCTTTGATGGGTCTCGTCGAACCGGTTCGGTTAGAACTAGGTCATGGTGAGATGGTGCCCATGGCCATTTCGCCCGTTCCCATCACTACGGACTCGAAACCCTCCGAGTCTAGTTCAACACCAGATGCTAGAACTCGCAGTCGACGAGTGGTTCGATTCCCGTCTCAAGCACAAATCGAACAGCGATTGAAGAACGAGACCTTGCTTCAAGATCAAAAGACCAAAATTCAACAAATTCTATCGGTGAGTTTTACTTTTTTTGAATTTAATCTATTCTCCTTTAGCGTATCTCGACTTCTCCCACTCTTGGTCACCAAGGAATCAAACGGAAATTGGATAGCTAATCGAATTTGATCTTTTGAAAACAAGTTGTTAAATATTCAGTCAGAAATATTTCGCGTGATTTCTTCCTCTTCTCTTTTAAAAGAGAATTGGGTCAGGTCCAATGGATAATCTTGAATATGATAATCCGAATGCGTGGCACACGACAGATGTACTGAGTCAAGCAAAACTGCTTCAACCCAACCTCCAACAACTAGCCTCCAATCCGGAAGAACTGGATCGTGTAAATAAATGGCTCATCTTCCAAGACCAATTAATTGGCATGAAGCACTACATCATTGGCCAAATTGGATTTAGTGTGTGGTACCTGGTACAAGTCTTTATCTTGGCTGGTCTGGCCACCACCCAATATGAAGTGCCCACCACCACTACCCAGACCAATATCCATCGCGTCGATCCACGGCTCCTCGCCGAAGTCAATATTACGACACCCTTGTATTATCCAAACATGCAATCGAATTCACCGACACACACGGCCTGGATTGCCGATGTTGGATTCATCATAGGGTTCCTCATGAGTATGGGCAATGCGATTCATGCCTATTATCAATATGCCGAATGGGACAAGACAAACAAATTTGATTCGGCCATGGTACGTGGTCATCGACCCGTCATGTGGTTTGGACGCATGTTTATGGTTGGTGTGCTATGGGCCTTGACTTATCAGCAATCGGGCAACAGTGATGTACGTAGTCAGTCGTTGATGGGTTTCTTGGCTGTCATGCAGCTCTTTTGCTGGTGGGCCACTGAACGTGTACGAGGCATTGATTTATTCAGTTTTATTGGCGTATGTGGTCTCGTCATTGTTTTTTGGTGTCTTGTGATATGGCAATCGATCACCACGGACGAAACCGCTGGTAGTGATACCAACTGGTACACGGTAGCGATGCTCATCATTACCCTTGTTTATTCGGTGGGCTTTATTATTTGCAATCTGTTTGACTTGAATAATACACCCTATCAAATCAATAATCAACGCATTGATTTCCTCATATTGTTGGCGTACGATATGCTATTAGCCTCGTGTTTCTCCGGCTTTGTGTGGACGGGATTTGCACAATTGACATTACGCCCGCCACTCGTACTTCGTCCTTATACGGTAGCCTGTTTTCCACTGCGGCCAGTGGTGGATCCCAGTGGTCGCTGTTTTCCATTATTCTAATAAATTTATTTCCAGAAAAAAAGGACAAAAAAAATTGGAGCGTCCAGGTTTCGATCCTGGTGCCTCTTGGTTGCGAACCAAGCACTCTACCAATTAAGCTAACGCCCCTCCTTTGGATTAAAGGAAAATTTATCGCATTGCACAGAGAAGCGGAGAGAAAGACAAATAAAAAGAGAGAATTAATCCAATGGGTTAACATTCAGTAACACGCGCTCTGTCCGAGTTGGATTAAATAGTAGATTTCGAGTTGAAAAGGTCGAGGGTTCGATTCCACAAGGAAAAAAAACCAAGGGTAAACCGCTTCTTTTCTCTTTTTTTTTTTCGATTATAGGTCGGCTTTAATTCCAGGCCCGTCAGGAGATTTCCCAGGAATACGCTTGGATTCTTGGCTTGGTTCCACCACAAACAATCATTCTTCGACTTTTCTTCTTTCAAAAAATGGAAAGCAAATACGACAACATGGTATTGGCGCTCCGGCGATTTGAAGTGACCATCACACCCAATTGGATCATTCGCGGCACATTTAGAGACACATTTGGATGCGGGCTGACTAGCTCAGTGATGAACGAGACGGGCATTGATGCCAGATCGCTACATTTCCCCATCTTGGCCAAACGACGCGAATTGTGCCGCGGACATCTCAAGCTCAATTCTTCCTTTTATCGGTTGACTGCATGTTCTTGTCAGAGACACTGACACCTCCCTCGTTAATTTAATGGTCTTTTTGGTGTGTTTTTTATAGTGATTTATGTGTGATATTCCTGGCAATGAATCACTTTGGGTTGCCACGTATTTCACGTCAAGACTTGCAAGGTGCAACTTGGACAATCAACGTGATTTTTTTTTTCCAATAGGAATGCTGTTTAGCATCTTGCCTATCTTGGTGCGATGCATTCATCGCATTGTTCCGTGGCTGAATGGGACCTTGGATCAAATGATGATGAAGGAAAATCGATTGAATCTAGAGCACATTATGGATCAACGAATCCGATTTTACCAGGTACATGAATTCCTCGGTGTTTATTTAGATTCTTGTGTCAATCTAGATTTCGCCTGCGCAATTAGCCAGGTGTCAGTCTCGCATCTTTGGCGAGATCCGCAAAGAATTCACTGTACTGGTCCGTCAAGACCGGATGGATTGTACCGCGTCGGATCTGATCCAGGTCCTTGAGAAAAATGTCTTGGTCTCCTCTAGGACTCGCGTAGCTTAATTGTTATTGGTTTTTTTCTGTTGGCAGGCCATGGGTACTACCGTCTTTACACAATTGTACACACAAAATGTGTTTGACGTCATCTTTCGGTTTCCGGAGCGGAAAAAACTGTGCAAGAATTTTGTGGAGATGCTCAAAGAGGCGGGCGATGTCACAAGTCACGCCATGTTGACGGCAGTGCAGGACATGTTTGGACATCCTCGTTTTGATACGGATGTCATCCCTAATGCAGATCGCGATGCGATTGATGATTTGATTGGAGAAGGATTTGATTATCTTGCTTCTACGTTGGATTTATCAGATGATGAGGATGAAGATATGTAAAATAATTGTTTTGGAATTAAAGCACCAGTCATAATGCTTTAAATCGATTAAAGGCATGATTAAAGCCAAAAATTTTACCTAGCGATGGATGGCCGAGGGTAGGGAGACCCAGGAAAAAAATTTTCAAAAAAATTAAGAAAAAACCAAAAAAAAATTTCAGTGCTGCCTGGGCCAGAATGATATAAGGCCGGGAATCCATGTAAGGCCAAAAAAAGCCAGCACATGCCCCGTTAAAATGACGGGGGAGGCCTGCGCTACCCTAGCATTGCCCCGTTATATTAAAGTCGCCCCGTCAAAATGTACTGGCCTGTCTTGCC
>Ga0134126_10010101_pt1 | contig 11895 bp, 14 predicted proteins | sample KB31752_FD_96881 | JGI IMG/M metagenome (GOLD analysis project Ga0134126, IMG submission 96881) | Terrestrial soil microbial communities with excess Nitrogen fertilizer from Kellogg Biological Station, Michigan, USA - KB3-175-2 | ecosystem: Environmental > Terrestrial > Soil > Unclassified ...
AAAGTAGCCACGACTGGCACCTCGCGCTAGCATGTGCTTCGGGCGCATATACTGGATAGCGGCGCGCACTGTCGCCCTATTTTCCGTCCATCGAGGCAGGTGCCATGGCGTCCCCGCTCAACATGCCACTCGTCTGTCCGATCATCGTCGGCCGCGTGCCCTATCTCGCCGCGCTCGACGCGCAGATCGCGGCAGCGCATGCAGCCCAGGGGCAGACACTGTTTGTCGCGGGCGAGGCGGGTATCGGCAAGTCGCGACTCGTAGCCGAAGCGCGGGCACGCGCCGCCGCGCGGGGGATGCGGATCCTCGACGGTCGCTGCTTCGAGCCCGACCGTACGCTCCCCTATGCGCCGTTGCTCGATCTACTGCGCAACCACCTTGCCGTGAGGCTGGCGGACGCCGCGGTACGCGAGTTCGCGGCGAGCGCCACCGATCTGGTCCCGCTGCTACCGGAGCTTGCCCAGTTCCTCCCGGAGATCCCTCTCGCAGCCGAGCCGGATCAGCGACGTCTCGCCCATGCCTTCGTGCAGCTCATCACTCGCCTGGCGGCGCCCCACCCCGTGCTGGTGGTGATCGAGGATCTGCACTGGAGCGACGACGCCAGCCTGGACGTGCTGCTCCACCTTACGCGCCGTCTGGCCACCCGACCGATCGCGCTCCTGCTAACCTATCGCACCGAGGAGGTCAGTCCGGGCCTTCTGCATATGCTGGCGCTACTCGAACGCGAGCGCCTGGGATCCGAGATCGCGCTGCCGCGGCTGCCGCCGGACGAAGTGGACGCCATGCTCCGGGCGATCTTCGATCAGCCGCAGCCTATCCGGGCCGACTTTCTGCAGGCCGTGTACGACCTCACCGACGGCAACCCGTTCTTCATCGAAGAGGTTATCCGGGCGCTGATCACCGCGGGCGACATCTTCCGCACGGGCAGGCGGTGGGAGCGCAGAGTGTTGGCGCAGCTCCAGATCCCGCGCAGCATCCAGGATGCGGTGCTGCGGCGCACCCGGCAGCTCAGCCCGGAAGCCAGCAGGGTGCTGCGCCTGGCCGCCGTGGCTGGCAGGTTCTTCGATTTCGCGGTGCTTCAGGCGCTCACCGGTCATGGCGAGGCGCAGCTGCTCGATCTGGTGCGCGAGCTGGTGGCCGCGCAGTTGGTGGTCGAGGGGTCGGCGGACCGCTTCGCCTTCCGCCACGCCTTGACGCGGCAGGCGATCTACGCGGAGATGCTCGCTCGTGAGCGTCGAGCGCTCCACCTGACCATCGCGGAGACGATGGGACGATTGCACGTCGGAGCGCTGGAGCCGTTTCTCGCCGACCTGTCGTACCACTACGCGGCGGCGGAAGCATGGGAAGCGGCCATGGAGTATGGGGAGCGCGCCGGTGCGCACGCGCTCAGGCTCTTCGCGCCCGGGGCCGCGGTCGAGCACTTCACCCGCGCCCTGGACGCCCGCGCCCTCCGGGCGATCGCCCCATCGCCGGCGATCCATCGGGAACGCGGCCGGGCGCTCACGCTGCTTGGGGACTTCGAGCACGCCCTGTGGGACTACACGGCGGTGCTGGAACTGGCGCGGGCGGGCGGTGACAAGGGCGCCGAGTGGCAGGCGCTGATCGACCTCGGCGGCTTGTGGACGGGGTATGACTACGCCCGCTCGGCTGAGTACTTCGGGCAGGCGCTGGCATTGGCGCGCGCACTCGATCGCCCTGAGGCGGAGGCCGAAAGTCTCGCACAGTTAGGCAGCTGGCATCTCAACGACGAGCGTACGGATGAGGCCGAGCGCTGCCTCCAGTCCGCCCTGGTGTCCTTTGAGCGGGCCGGTGACCGCCGCGGTGTGGCCAGGATGCTCGATCTCCTCGGCACGGTGAGCGACATCGCCGGCGATGTGGCGGAGATGCGGCAACGCTACGAGCGGGCCGCCGCGCTGTTCCGCGAGTTGGGCGACCGCCAGGGACTCTCATCCGTCCTGTCGACGATGAGCCTCCAGGGCGGGGTCGATGTCTTCGCGACCGTGGTCACGCCGGTGGGGATAGCAGAGGCCCAGACGACGGCGGAGGCTCAGGAAGCGCTCGCTCTTGCGCGCGGTATCGGCTGGCGCGCAAACGAGGCATACGCTCTCCTGTGCCTGGCCATGGGCCCCGTCTGGCGGGGAGATTATGGCGCGGCGCTCACCCTCGTCCGCGATGGTCTCGCCGTAGCGCGGGAAATCGACCACCGGGAATGGATGGCGTACGGCCACGTGAGCCATGGGCTGATCTTCCGCGACCTGCTGCATTGGCCGCTGGCGCTGGAGCACTTCAACCGCGCCCACAGCCTGGCTGGCGAAAGCGGCTCGCTCTATTGGTTACACAGCACGGCCGGGTATCTGGCCGATGCTCTGGCTATGCACGGAGACCTCGACGACGCCGCGCGCCTGCTCGCGACAGTCGCATCCGACCTGCCGATGCGCACACTTGGCCAGCGTCGCGTCTGGGTGTCGCGGGCGAAGCTCGCGCTCGCCTGCGCGGCACCGGCCCAAGCACTCGATATTGTTGACCGCTTGTGGGCGAGCGCCGTGAAAGTCACCGATCCCCAGGACATCCCCTTGCTGGCGTTACTCCGTGGCCAGAGCCTGGCCGCGCTCGCTCAGCATGCGGAGGCCGAGACATCGTTGCTTGCGGCCCTGCACGGCGCACTCGACCGCGGCGCACGCCCGTTGTCCTGGCGGGGTCACCTGGCGCTCGGCCATCTATACCTGGCCTTGAGGCGCAACGACGCTGCCGCTCAGCAGTTCCGATCCGTCCGAGAAATCGTGGAGAAGCTGGCGGCGGCGCTGCCGGGCGACCTGCGCCAGGAGTTCCTCTCGCGGGTCGCGGTGTCGATGCCCGCGATGCGGGCGCGTGCAGGCCGGGGGGATGGGGACGCGCTGACTGTCCGTGAGCGCGAGGTGGCGGCCCTGGTGGCGCGTGGCCTCACCAACCGCGATATCGCCCAGGCGCTGTTCATCGGCGAGCGGACGGTGGAGACGCACGTCGGCAATGCCCTAGGCAAGCTGGGTTTCGGTTCGCGTGCCCAGATCGCCGCCTGGGTGATGGCGTCGGAGCTGGTCCACACGACCGAGTAGCGCCCGCCCCCGCTGCCCCTTGCACAGCAGGGCAGGCCCGACCTCCGTACTGAGCGCCACGAATTCCGTACTGGGTCCGCGTCACTTTCCGTACTTCCCACGACGCGGCAGGAAGCGACGCCTGCTAGAGTGGGGACATCGACGCACGGGTCCGCGTCGGGGGAAGAAGCCCTGATTCAACGGAAGGAGCCGACGATGATTGAACAGCATACCAGGCAGGCGGATCCAATCTCCCTGGACGAATCTGCAATCGAGGCGTTACGGGGTAGGGTCCGGGGGCCGGTGCTTCGGCCCGTCGATCCCGACTACGACGCGGCCAGGGCGATCCAGAACGGCCTGATCGATCGGCGGCCTGGGTTGATCGTGCGCTGCAGCGGGACGGCCGACGTGATCGAGGCAGTCACCTTCGCGCGCGCCCATGGTCTGCTCCTTGCCGTGCGTGGCGGCGGGCACAACGTCGCGGGCAACGCCATCTGCGACGGCGGGCTGGTGATCGATCTCTCCTTGATGCGCGCGGTCCATATAGATGCCGGGACAAGGACGGTGCGGGTGCAGGGCGGTGCGACCTGGGGCGACGTCGATCGGGAGACGCAGGTCTTCGGCCTGGCGGTGCCCGGCGGTGTGGTGGCTAGCACTGGCGTCGCCGGTCTGACGCTGCACGGCGGCATGGGCCATCTGCGGCGGAAGCATGGCCTGAGCATCGACAACCTGCTCTCGGTCGATATCGTCACCGCCGACGGCCAGATCCGTACCGCCAGCGCCAAGGAGCATGCGGACCTGTTCTGGGCGGTGCGCGGCGCCGGCAGTAACTTCGGCGTGGTCACCTCCTTCGAGTTCCGCGCCCATCCGCTCGGGCAGACGGTGATGCTCTGCGCACCCATGTACGCCCTGGAGGATGCGCCCCGCGTGGTGCCCGCCTGGCGCGACTTCATGGCCACGGCGCCCGAGGAGATCAGCTCGATCGCCGTGTTCTGGAGCGTCCCCGCCGGGTTCCCGCCGGAGCTTGTGGGCACGCCGGTGGTGATCACGGCCGCGGTATACGCCGGTCCGCCCGAGGAGGGTGAACGCGTCTTGAGGCCGTTGCGGGAACTGGCAACCCCGGTCATGGACCTCAGCGCGCCGTTGCCGTTCACCGCGATCCAGAGCGCCTTCGACCCCTTCTTCCCGAAGGGTCTGCTGATGTACTGGAAGTCGCTCTATGTCGATGAGCTGAGCGACGAGCTGATCCGGGAGCTCTGCCGACTCGCCGCGGAGCGCCCGTCGGCGCAGTCGCCGATCGACATCTGGCACCACGGGGGCGCGATGCGCCGCACCGGCGCCGAGGCGACGGCGTTCGGTCGCCGCGACGCCCCCTACATGCTCAGCTTCGATTCCACCTGGACCGACCCGCGGGACACGGAGCGGAACATCGCCTGGACGCGGGAGGCATGGGCCGCGCTGCACCGCTTCTCATCCGGCGGCCTATATCTGAACTTCGCCGGCTTCGGCGAGGAGAAGGAAGAGTTGTTGCGGGCCGCGTACGGTGGCAACTTCGAGCAGTTGCGGAGCCTGAAAGCGAAGTATGACCCTACCAACCTCTTCCGCATGAACCTGAACATCCCGCCGTCCGCCTGACCGATGAAGGGCGAGGGGCGGAACCTTGGCGTCTGGCACACACTGAACGCAGGTAGAGACACAGGGAGGAATCACCATGTTTGGCACGATCGCGCGAGTCACGGTGCAACCCGGCAAGGAGCAGGAGTTCCTGGCCATCGGCGAGGCCTGGACGCAAGAACGAGGTGAATCGACCGGGCAGGTCGCGGAGTATGTCTTCAAGGCGGAGGAGCGACCGCGCGAGTATCTGCTCGTCGGGATCTTCCGCGACCGCGCGACCTATCTCGCCAACGCCAAGAACCCGGAAACGGATCGCTGGTACCAGCGCATGCGAGCGGTGCTGGAGGCCGATCCTGAATGGAACGACGGCGAAGTGGTGCAGTCGATGATCCTCGGCGGCATCTAATACCCAAGGCGGCTATCCCAGAGCGCCTTCAGCCGGGCTTCCTTGGCGCGGATGGCCTCGGCCAGGCCTTCGCATGGCTTCTCGCGGAATGCAAGCTTCTGCCGCATCGCATCTGGCTCTGGGCAACGGCCCCTCGTAGCGGAGATAGAATGTGTAACTGTTGTCGTGCATCTGTCGGTCTTCGCGATCAAAGCCGAAGACGATGCCCGATGCCTCGCGCACAGAGGCATAGACCGGCTCAAGCCGCGCCTTCAGCTCGTCGGGCGACATGTGCGCGATCAGCGTAAAGTCGAGATCCTCCGAAAAGCGATAGTCGCCAAAATAGCAGCGCTTCAGCGCCGTTCCGCCTTTGAATCCGAGCGTTGCCCTGAGGTCCGCTACCGTAAGCTCCTCCAGGAACCAGGCTAGGCAATAGTCGTCAAGCACGCTCTCGGGAATGCGGCGCCCACCGTCCTTGGCGAGCACTGAGAGGTTGCGCTGTGGGATCATTCAGCCGGCCCGGATCGATTCGAGTTCCTGGGGTGTGATGTTCAGTTGAAGCCGCCAGCGGCGTAAGTACGTCCCCTCCTTCGGGAGCAGGGGATCGATTCGAACATAGGTCTCGCTGAGTGCATCCCGCAGCCGTGCCAGGTCGCTTTGTGGTGCGAGCGCGTAGAGCTCCAGCAAATAACCGAGGCGGCGCAGGACGGCTCCGGTTCCAAGACGCAGCGCATAATCCACAAGCTTTGCCGCCTGCATATCCTGATGACGCATCCACAGGCCCTTGGCGACCTCGGTGACTCCGGCGCAATATTCCGGCTGGCGGAGGCCTCCTGCTTCGTGACCCAATACTTCATGGTGCCGAAATAGTGCTCCGGTTTGATGAAGACGCAGCGGAATTCCGTGTCGTGGACGGTCCGGCTTCGCGGACGTTTGGCACTGGAGACGAAGACGGCCAGTTGTGGCTGCGTGACCATCCGGTGTAACTCCATGGCCGATGCATGCGAGATGAAGCACGGCGTGCCTCCTGCCAGCCTCGTTGCCGTCAGGTACGGATCGGCCGCATACTCGACTGTGCTGCCCAGCTCCGGAGGAACGATGACGAACACGCCCGGCTTCAGGCGCGAGACAAGGCCGCGGCGCACGGCCTTGTGCAGCAGGCTGCTTGCCAGGTGTGAGCTGAGGCCGGTAAGGTCCTGGGCATGAAACATAATACATCCGACTTGAGGGGTGTTCCTATGAGGTGAAGATGTGGTCCTCCGGTACGCGGGAGGGCACCACGCTTGCCTTGAAGGGGAGTGCCCTCCCGCAGGCAGTATCGAAGCAACGTGGACATGCCGGCTCGGGTACCACCAGCGACATGTCAGGGCATATCGATATAGAAATGCGGCAAGACGCAAGCAGGGCGGTTGCAGGCGCCCTCTTCGCGAGGATCGACACGTCCGCGTGAGATCGTAGCGCCTCAGTGAGATTTTGGCCCACCAAAACAACAACCTCTGGTGCTTCTACACCAGAGATTCTGTGCTTCATCTGGCTTATCTACCAGATAGTGTGGAGCGGGTGATCGGGCTCGAACCGACGACATTCTGCTTGGGAAGCGGACTATCCCTACCCACAGGTACCCACAACAGCCACCAACGAGCACCAACTAGGACAAGCTCCAGAGGGAGTTTAGAACACAACAAGCGCAACGAACACGCCTAACACGAGGAGCATCAAGCAGATGGCGGGGAAATTGGCGGGGAAGAGGGAGTGCTACGTTGACATAGTTGTAGGCAGCATCGCTCTCGGATCGGCGTGGCGCGATAAAGCGAGCGCGCCACGCCTTCATCCGCAGCACCGTGAAAAGATGGCCCGCGGCGCTCTGACACGGCCAGGCAGCACTTGGGCGCACGGCGGCCATGCTGGTCGATCACGATCTCGTGCTGACGGTCCCACCACGCGTTCATGGTCAGCCCTGCAAGACCTTCGCTGCGATCTGTCAGGATCCTCCGTAATGCGCGCTCTCGTGGTTTGGCTCTACCTGATCGAGTGGCCACGGTGCCTGTTCCTGCACTCTAGAGCGAGCACGGTGCCAACGGATTGCCCGACGCTGCGCGTGGTGCTACCCTGCTAGCATGGCAGATGAGATCAGGTCCCCCAACGCAGCCGGTACCACAACCCGCACCCTGGAGGTGGAGGACGAGACAGGTCGGCTCCTGGATGCCGCAGCAACCCAGGAAGGCCGCCCGGTCGCTTCGGTACTAGAAGATGCTGTGCAGCTCTACATCCGGAGCCGCTCCGAGGGCTATCGAGCGCACCTGGAGCTGGCGCGCCGCTTCCTTGACGCGCCGCAAGGGTCGGACGATCGGGCCCTGGCCGGCGCCGAGCTGTCGGCTGGGCTGGCGCGGGAGCGTGGGCGTGATCGCCAGGAGCGGGGCGGCGATGTGGCGGAGGCCCGCGCCCGGCTCCGCCGGCGGCAAGCACCGGCAGGCGGCTCGTAGGGGCCGGTGGCACGCACACGCATCACCGCGCGATGCGAGGAGGACCTCGCCGCCATCGAACCGGACGATGCGCTGGGGCTGATCGACAAGTTCGAGGAGGTGCGCAGCCAGGCGCCCGAGGCCGGGGATCTGATCAACAACCTCACGGAGCGCCCCTGCTATTCGCTGCACAGCGGGAGGTATCGCGCGGCCACCTGGTACGATGCCCAGCTCGACGTGGTGTGGCTCCTCGCCGCCAGGTTGCACCGCTCTGGCGATCGCGATGATTTCTATGCCGTCGCCGTCGGCCACGAGCAGGCAGGGCGCCTGTATCCGACAGCGAAGGATTATGAGGATTTCGCTGACGATCTGCATCGTGACCGCCTCGCGCAGGAAGCCATGGCGTTGCGCGCCATCCGGGGGGAGGTGCTCAGCACGCCAGGAGTGGGCAGGCGCAGCTATACGAGCGTGGATGGGCTCTATGCCGAGGTCTGGGCAGAAGTGGTCGAGGAACTGGCGCTTGTGGTGGTCCGTCTGCGCCTGACGCGGCTCTCCGGCCAGTGGCTGGGCGAGCACGAGCTGGCGATCCTGCTGGAAGGGCCGCTTGGCCCCAATCCGCGACCGAGACCAGACGATGATTGGCGCTTCCGTAGTTTCGAGGAGTATGTCCCGTTGCCACCGAGGTCGGTCGACACAGCAAGCACGCCCTGATCAGTAATTGCGGAGACACGCTCGGTTGCCTTTCCGCACTCGTCGGCGGCTCCGCTCGACACAATGTGCTGCGGGATCATCCGAAGCACACCAACGAACGGGCGGCCAGACTTCTCACACAGTACGCCATCCTAATCTCCCTTCTGTGCAGGTGTTGGGGTCAGCAACCTGCAGGGGATGGGACGCGGTGCTCCTATCGGACGAAGGTGATAATTCGGGTTCGACATAACTTCGTGCACAGACGCCGAAAACGCCACGCAAACCGGTTGTGTTCGGGTGTATTGCAACCTGTTTCGGCCCGATTCCGAGTCCATCACGGCCTCGATCGCCCATGTAGCCAACACAGTTGGCCCAGGCCCTGATGCGGGCGCTCACGGTTGAAGTACCCAGTGTACTCCTTGAGGATCCCCTCCAGATGGCGATCCCCAAGAATGATCAGGTGGTCCAGGCACTCTTTCCTGACGCTCCCAAGGAACCGTTCGACGATGGCATTCATCCGCGGTGCCCGGTAGGCGATGCGCACCTCCTCGATGCCGCTCGCCCTCGCCACCCGCGCGAACGTCGGCCCGAACTTGCTGTCGTTGTCCCGGAGAAGGGTCCGCCAACCTCACTACCCCCCAAGCGCGCATATTGCAACCTACGGCAGATCGGCCAATCATAGGAGTGGATGGACTACTGCGGCTGCATGAGGTTGTCGAGCGTCTGCGAGTGGTCCGGGTTGTGCCGAGAATTGGAGGTGTATCATGGCCGGCCTGCCCACCAGTTTCCCCCCCCGTCCAGCGGAACGCCGATCGACCGCCTCTGGATCCAACTGCCGGCATACAATCGCCAACGACTGATCTGGCTACTCAGTCAGGCGTTGGAACGGCAGCTGCGGGTGCCCAGCAATTCGCGGCGGAAGGAGGCCAGCCATGACCGCGCCAGCACGAAACCCGCTTGAGGTAACTGCGCCTCTGGTGAGTGGTGAGGGTAAGATCGCTGGGAATCAGCGGGCGCGGCTGGCTGTCGTCTACATCCGTCAGTCCAGCAACCAGCAAGTGCTTGAGCATCAGGAATCGACCAGACGCCAGTACGATTTGGCGCAGCATGCACAGCACCTCGGGTGGGCGGCTGATCGGGTGCTGGTTATCGACGATGACCTGGGCAAGTCGGGTGCCAGTACGGCAGGACGGACGGGCTTTCAGCGCTTGGTGTCTGAGGTCAGCCTTGGCCATGTCGGGCTCATTCTGGGCATCGAGATGTCGCGCTTGGCGCGCTCCTGTGCTGATTGGTATCAGTTGCTAGACCTCTGTGCCCTTTTTGGCACGCTGATTGGGGATGCGGACGGGATCTATGACCCGGCGCAATTCAGTGATCGCCTCTTGTTGGGCTTGCAAGGCACGATGTCTGAGGCCGAGCTGCATATTATGAAGCAGCGCTTGCGGCAAGGCCTGCTGCACAAGGCACGCCGTGGCGACCTCACCTTCACCGTGCCGATGGGCTATGTGCGACAGGCAAGCGGGGAGGTGATTTTTGACCCGGACGAGCAGGTGCAGCAGGTGGTACGGCGGATATTCCGCAAGTTCGAGGAGTTGGGCTCGGTCAATGCGGTGCTGCACTACCTGGTCGAGCACCAGGTCCAGGTGGGCATCCGGCTGCATAGCGGCCCCACCAAAGGCACCCTAGAATGGCGACGGCCGCGTCGGTGCCTGCTGCAGTTCATGCTTAGGCATCCCATCTATGCCGGCGCCTATGCCTACGGTCGCCACCGCAGCGATCCGCGCCGCAAGCACCCGAACCAGCCCTACAGCGGGTGCGTGCCGGCACCAGCAAGCGAGTGGTAGGCGTTGCTCCCTGATCGGGTGCCCGCCTACATCAGCTGGGAGCAGTACGAGCGGCATCTGGCGCAGTTACAAGCGAACCGAGCGCGGGCGGATACCACGGGCGTGGTGCGCGAGGGGGCTGCGCTCTTGACGGGGCTCCTGGTGTGCGGTCGGTGCGGCTGTCGGCTTGCGGTGCGCTATCGCGAGGCCCTACGTGGCTATTTCTATAGTTGCGATCGTCGCCAGGTGGAGTACGGTGAGGCCCGCTGCCAAGAATTCTCGGGTGCCTGTGTGGACGCCTATGTGAGCGAGCAGGTGCTCCGCGCACTGGAACCGGCGGCCCTGGAACTGTCTTTGGCGGCCGCACAGCACGTGGAGCGCGAGCGTGCTGACCTGGAGCGGCTCTGGCAGCAACGCCTGGAGCGCGCCACCTATGAGGCCGAGCGGGCACGCCGCCAGTACGACGCCGTGGAACCCGAAAACCGCCTGGTGGCGCGGTCGCTCGAGCGCGCCTGGGAAGCGAAACTGGCGGCGCGCCAGGAACTCGAAGAAGCGTACCAGCGCTTCACCGCGACCCAGTCGCGCCTGCTCCCCGCGGATGAACAGGCAGCGATCCGGGCACTAGCTGCGGACATGCCCGCGCTGTGGCAGGCGCCGGCGGTGACGGCTGCCGACCGCAAGGACATCATTCGGCAGGTCGTGCAGCAGGTCGCGGTCGCGGTGCAGGGCGAGAGTGAGCGCGTGCACGTGCGTGTCACCTGGGTGGGAGGCCTGCAGACGGAGGGCTGGGTGCTGCGGCCCGTGGGACGGTTCAGCCAACTCAGCTACTATGGCGCCTTGCGCGCTGCGATCGACGCCGGTGTTGCCGCCGGGCTCTCGGCAGCGGCGATCGCCGACCAACTCAACGCCGCGGGCTACCGTCCCCCTAAGCGCTGCGAAGAGTTCCACGCGCATAGCGTGCAGAACCTTCCGCAATGCCGACGCCATGTGGTCGCTGGCCACAGCGAGCGCCTGCGCCAAGACGAGTGGTGGCTCACGGACCTCGCGCATGAGGTGGACATGCCGCCGGTCACGCTCTATCAGTGGCTGCGGCGCGGTTGGCTGACTGCCCGCCGAGAGGAGCAAGCGCCCCGGCGCTGGATCGTCTGGGCGGATGCGGCAGAAGTGGCCCGATTACGCACGCTACACCAGCGCCCCATCGGCGAAGAGATGCGGCGGCGCTGGGCCGCGCGGGTGGTCGGGGTGGCAGGCAGTTCCCCCGATCTTGAGTCCTTACACAACACCCCTGACCAGTATGACTGCTAGGAGCTATACCTCTGCGCGGATCCCGCACTGCCGCTGAAAGGAGTCCGACACCATGGCCCGTTTGCCCAATGCAGCTGACCTGATGACGCTGGAGGAGGCTGCCGATGATGCTGGCTACAGTTCGCCTTCCACCTTGCGCAAGGCTGCGCGGGAGGGACGCTTGAAAGTGATTCGGCGCGGTGTCCGCACCATCCTCACCACCGCCGAATGGGTATCCACCTATGAGGATGCGACCTACGGCAAAGGCGGCAGGCCCCGTGGCTATGCCGTGCCACCGAAGTCGCCTCCACCGCCAACACCCACGGCCCATGATCGTTAAGCTGGTAGCCGTGAGTTTGGCAGGGTCTCTGAGGTACCTTTGTTAGGAACCGTCCGGAGATCCCTGTCGAACACCGGCAGACTGCAGAAAGGGAGGCAAGTACCTGTGCCACGTAACTCTGATCGTGGATATAGGGGTAGTGTGGCTGGGATATCAGATGCTTTGGATGCTGACCGAAGGGGGTCGCCTCGCGCAGCTGCTGCGCGACCCAGGCGTCGGTCGGGTG
>Ga0134126_10010102_pt1 | contig 11894 bp, 13 predicted proteins | sample KB31752_FD_96881 | JGI IMG/M metagenome (GOLD analysis project Ga0134126, IMG submission 96881) | Terrestrial soil microbial communities with excess Nitrogen fertilizer from Kellogg Biological Station, Michigan, USA - KB3-175-2 | ecosystem: Environmental > Terrestrial > Soil > Unclassified ...
GCCAATTTTGCTGGCGCCGAAGTGCTCGACCGGCAGTCGGCGCTCGAGGAGACGCCCCAAGCGGGCCGTCCCGAGAGCCATCAAGAGCAACCGCGGCCACGCTCACCGGAAACCCCGGGCGAGCCGGTAGCGGCACGCGGCAACCTGGCGCAAGTCGATCTCGGCCGCTCGGCCGATCCCCTGCGCCGATACCTGCAGGAGATTGCCGCCGCCGACCTGCTATCGCGCGACGAGGAAGTGGCGCTGGCGCAGCGCATTGAGGCTGGGCAGGCCGCCGTGCTCAGGGCGCTGCAGCAAAGCCCGCTGATGCGCAAGGTGATCACCGGCTGGGCGCAGGCGCTCCGTGCCGGCAGCACGCCCTTGCGCGACATCATCGATCTGCCGGGCACGCAGGCGCGCGTCGCTGCCGGGTCGAAGGCGCCCGCCCGCGCCCCCGCAGCTGGGCTCGACGAGGAGACCGCACCGCTGGCGGCGCTAGAGGCCGAGCTGATGCGCCCGGTGCTGCGCGCTTTCGACGGCGCACGCCGCAGCCGCAGCGCCTTGGCGCTCGGCAAGGCGCTCGCCGCGATCGTCCTCCATCCCGATCGGATCGAGGAGCTGACGCTCCGGCTCAAGGAGCTGAACCGGCGGATCGTCGAGCGCGAGGGCCGGCTGGTCCGCGTCGTCGACCACGCCCGGATCGACCGCGGTGTGTTCCTCGAGAGCTACACCAAGGCGGCGAGCCCACGCAGCTGGTACGCGTCGGTGACGCGCCGGCAGACCGCGCCGTGGCCGAACTTCCGCCGGCGCCATGGCGAGGCGGTGCAGAAGATCGTTGAGGAACTCGAGATCGTGTGCCGCGAGACGGGCCAGACGCTCCCTGCCTTCCGCACGCTCGTCGCCGACCTGCAGCGCGGCTCGCGCGAGGCCGAGCGCGCCAAGCAGGAGATGATCCAGGCCAATCTGCGCCTCGTCGCGTGGATCGCCCGGCGCCACGTCAATCGCGGCCTGCCGCTCATGGATTTGATCCAGGAGGGCAATATCGGCCTGATGCGCGCGGTCGAAAAATTCGATTGGCGGCGCGGCTACAAGTTCTCGACCTATGCGACATGGTGGATCCGCCAGGCCTGCACGCGCGCGCTGGTCGATCAGGGCCACTTGATCCGCATCCCGTCGCATATGACCGACGAGGCGCGTCATGCGCGCGCAGCATCAGCTGCTGGCGGAGCTTGGGCGCGAGCCCAACGAGGCCGAGCTCGCGGCACGGCTCGGCGTGCCGACGCAGCGGGTGCGCGCGGTGCTGGAACTGGTGCGCGATCCGGTCAGCCTCGACGCGCCCTTGGGCGAGGATGGCGACGCGACCATCGGCGACCTCGTCGCCGATGACGCCCAGATCACGCCGCATGAGGCGGCGGCGCAGGCGGAGCTGCGTGCCGCCACCGACGACGCGCTGTCGCGACTCACGCCACGCGAGGCGGACATCCTGCGGCTGCGCTTCGGCGTCGGCCAGGCCGGCGAGCACACGCTCGAGGAAGTCGGCCGCAAGTATCAGGTGACGCGCGAGCGCATTCGCCAGATCGAGGCCAAGGCGCTGAAGAAGCTGGCGCAACGCACCCATGGTCGCACCCTCGCCAGCTTCGTCGAGCGCTGACGACGGTCTCTCTCCATAGAAGTGGCCGGGCTCAGTCCCGGCCACTTTTTTTTGCGTCGGCGGCAGGGCGATCATGCCGCGGCGTGCGAGGTTTCCGTCGGGCTTGCGCCCGCAGTATAATCGCGTGATGAGCCATGCTCTCCCCGGTGTGGCGCCAGGCGCCCGCCGCCATCTCGTGTGAGACTCGACATGCCCCTTGCTGCCCGCCGCGGCCTTATCGTCTTCGTCACTGCCTTGGTGCTGATCGCCGGCGCCTTCGCGGTCGATCATTGGTGGCTGCGCCGCGCCGACGACAACGGCGGCACCCTCGGCGTGACGATCGGCGGCCCGTTCACCCTGGTGGACCAGAACGGCGTCGTCCGTCACGACACCGACTTCCGCGGTCAGCTGATGCTGATCTATTTCGGCTACACCTTCTGTCCCGACGCCTGCCCGACCGCGCTGCAGAACATGAGCGCGGCGCTCGACGATCTGGGCGACGGCGCGAAAAGCGTGACGCCGATCTTCGTCACCGTCGATCCCGAGCGCGACACGGTGGCGCAGATGAAGCTCTATGCGGCGAATTTCCATCCGCGCCTGGTTGCGCTCACCGGTACTGCCGAGCAGACCATGGCGGCGGCAAGGGCTTATCGCATCTACTACGAGAAGAACCTGCATGGCGCCGAGCTCGATTATCTCGTCGACCACTCCTCCTTCATCTATCTGATGGGCCGCGACGGGCACTACCTCGCGCATTTCGGTCCCGACGCCTCCGCCGACACGCTGGCCGCCGCGATCAAGAAATACCTGTGAGCGGTGGCGTCATCCTCGCCGCGGCGGCGTCGCATAGCGGCAAGACGACGCTCACCCTCGCGCTGCTGCGCCATCTGCGCCGCAACAATCGGCGCGTCGCCTCGGCCAAGGCCGGGCCCGACTATATCGATCCGGCCTTCCACAGCGCCGCCTCGGGCGTCGCCTGCCTCAATCTCGATGCCTGGGCGATGCGGCGCGAAACCATCGCGGCATTGGTGGCGTCGCTCGAGCGCGCCGCCGACTTCGTGCTGTGCGAAGGCGCCATGGGCCTGTTCGACGGCGCCGGCAGCGGCGGCCGCGGCTCGACCGCCGATCTCGCGGCGCTCACCGGCTGGCCGGTGGTGCTGGTGGTCGATGTCGCCGGCCAGTCAGGCTCGGCGGCGGCGCTGCTGCGCGGCTTCACCAGCCACCGCCCGGACGTGCCGATCGCTGGCGTCATCTTCAACCGCGTCGGCGGCCCGCGCCACGGCGCGACCTTGGAGAACTCGGTGCGGACCGTGCTGCCGACCCTGCCGATTCTGGGCCACGTGCCGCGGCATGCCGCGCTGTCGCTGGCCGAGCGCCATCTTGGCCTCGTCCAGGCCGCGGAGCATCCCGATCTCGACCGCTTCCTCGATGACGCCGCGGAGCTCGTCGAGGCGTCGATCGACATCCCGGCGCTGCTCGCGCTTGCCCGCCCCAGCAGCCTTGCCGCGGTGACGACGGCGCAGCCCCTGAGACCTCTGGGCCAGCGCGTGGCCGTGGCGCGCGATGTGGCCTTCGCCTTCGCCTATCCCGCGCAGCTCGAGGGCTGGCACAGCGCCGGCGCCACGCTGCATTTCTTCTCGCTGCTGGCCGACGAGGCGCCGGACGCTGCGGCGGACGCGGTCTATCTGCCGGGCGGATATCCCGAACTGCATGCCGGCACCTTGGCCGGCAACAGCCGCTTCCTCGCGAGCCTGCGCGCAGCGGCCCAGCGCGGCGCGGCGATCTACGGCGAATGCGGCGGCTACATGGTGATGGGCAACGGGCTGGTCGATTCCTCGGGCGCGCGCCATGCCATGGCCGGGTTGCTATCGCTCGAGGCGAGCTTCGGCGAGCGCCGCCGTCAGTTGGGATATCGCAGCGTGCGCCTTGCCGCCGCCGGTCCGCTCGGCGCCGCGGGCGCGACGTTCCGCGGTCACGAGTTCCACTACGCGACCATCTTGAGCGAGGGCGGTGGCGAACCGCTCTTCGCCGCGGCTGATGCCGACGGCACGGCGCTCGGTCCGGTGGGACGCGTCAACGGCCGCACCATGGGCTCGTTCCTGCACCTCCTCGACCGCGCCGACTGAGTGGCAAAGCCGGCGAGCTGCGTCTATCATCCCGGCGCAATTTGCGGTCAGGATCGGATAGAGCGGTGCTGAAGGACGGCATAGACAGGGAGCATCATCTGCGTACAGAGGATGCGACCATGAGCGAACAACAATGCTGGCAAGCCGTCGCAACGCGCTCGCGCGCCGCCGATGGCGCCTTCGTCTATGCCGTCACCACCACCGGCGTCTATTGTCGCCCGTCCTGCGCCAGCCGCCGCCCGCTGCGGGAGAATGTGCAGTTCTTCCCGTTGCCCGAGGCGGCCGAGCGTGCCGGCTATCGCCCCTGCCTGCGCTGCCGTCCGCAGCAGCAGCCGGCGAGCGATCCGGCGCGCGAGCAGGTGCGTCGCGCCTGCCGCCTCATCGATCGCGCGCTCGACGAGGGCGAGAGCGGCGCACCCGGCCTTGCCGAGCTCGGCGCCGCGCTCGGCGTCAGCGGCCATCGGCTGCAGCGGCTGTTCAAGCGCCAGCTCGGCATCAGCCCACGCGAATACGGCGACGCGCGGCGCCTCAACCGCGTCAAGGCGCGGCTGCGCCAAGGCGAGGACATCGCCGGCGCGCTCTACGAGGCCGGCTACGGCTCGTCGTCGCGGCTATACGAGCGCTCCGACGCGCAGCTCGGCATGACGCCCGCGACCTATCAGAAGCACGGCAAGGGCGCCACGATCGACTTCGCCATCGCCGAGAGCCCGCTCGGCCGGTTGCTGGTCGGCGCCACCGAGCGCGGCATTTGCGCGGTGAGTCTCGGCAGCAGCGATGCGGCGCTCGAGCGCTGGCTGCGCGAGGAGTATTCGGCGGCGACGATCAAGCGCGACGAGACGCGGCTCGGCGCCTGGATCAGCGCCATCCTCGCGCATCTCGAGGGCAAGGCGCCCGATCTCGACCTGCCGCTCGATCTGAGAGCGACCAGCTTCCAATGGCGCGTGTGGCGCGAGCTGCAGAAGATCCCGTACGGCACGACGGCGAGCTACAGCGCCATCGCCCGACGCATCGGCCAGCCGGCGGCGGTCCGCGCCGTCGCCAATGCCTGCGCCGGCAATCCGGCAGCGCTGGTCATTCCCTGTCACCGCGTGACGCGCGGCGACGGTGCGCTCGGCGGCTACCGCTGGGGTGCCGAACGCAAGGAGAAGCTGCTCTCCACCGAGAAGATGACGGCGGAGCGGCGGCGAACCCGCAACTGAGCGAGGGGGTGTCGATGGAGCGTACGGAGAAGATGCGTTATCTGGTCATTTTCGCCCATCCACGCCCCGACAGCTTCGCCGCCGCGGTCAGGCATGTCGTGGTCGAGACGCTGGCGGCGGCCGGCCACCAGGTGGATCTGCTCGATCTCTACGCCGCCGGCTTCGACCCGGTGCTCTCGGCCGAGGCGCATGCTGTTTACTATTCCGAGCGCAACCGCACCGGCGTCGAGGAGCATGTCGCGCGGCTCGAGCGCGCCCAGGCCGTGGTGCTGATCTATCCGACGTGGTGGTTCGGCTATCCGGCGATCCTCAAGGGTTATTTCGATCGCGTGTGGCTGCCGGGCGTCGCCTTCGACATCGGCCGCTTCGCGCCGCGCGGGCGACTCCACAACATCACCAAGCTGGTGGTGATCACCTCCTATGGCAGTCCGCGCTGGTACATCCGTTGGTTCCTGCGCGATCCCATGCGCAAGATCGTGAAGCACGGCGTGGGATCGCTGTGCAGCAGCGCCTGCCAGACGCTGTTCCTCGCGCTCTACAGCATGGACCGCACCAGCGCGGCACGGCGCCAACGCTTCATAGAGATGGTGCGCCGGCGCCTCGCCGCGTTCTGAAGCGCGCTCAGCCCGCCGCTTGCAGCAGCGCGTCGAGCATCCACGCCGCCTTCTCGTGGGCGCGGATGCGCTGGGTAGCGAGATCGGCGCTGCCGACATCGCCATGCTCCTCCGCCGCCTCGACGACATTCTGCGCCGCGCGCACGGCGCTGCGATTGTCGGCGAGGAGCTGGCGGATCATCTCGTTGGCGGCCGGCGCCGTGGCCTCCTCGGTGACGCTCGCCAGCTTCTTGAACTCGCTGTAGCTCGCCGGCGCCTTGACGCCGAGCGCGCGGATGCGCTCGGCGATCTCGTCATTGGCCGCCGCTAGCTCGTTGTACTGCTCCTCGAACAGCTTGTGCAGGTCGTGGAAGCGCGGGCCGATGACGTTCCAGTGGAAGCCCTGCGTCTTCAGATAAAGCGTGTAGGTATCGGCGAGGAGCTTGCTCAAGCTCGCGGCGATCTGCTGCCGGGCGGCCTGGTCGTTGTGATAGGCGGTGGACATTGCGTGTCTCCTTCCGTGATGTGATCAGGCGGCGAGGCTCTGCTCGCCGTCGAGAGTAGCAGCGACGGCGTGGATCACCGAGGCGATGCGCACGGCTTGCTGGATCGCGTCGCGCGACACGCCGGCCTTGCGCAGCGCCTGGTCATGCGCGTCGATGCACTTGCCGCAGCCGTTGATGGCCGATACCGCCAGCGACCACAGCTCGAAATCGGCCTTATCGACGCCGGGATTGGCGATGACGTTCATGCGCAGCCGCGCCGGCATCGTCGCGTAGTCGGGATCGGAGGCGAGATGCGTGAAGCGATAATAGATGTTGTTCATCGCCATGATCGACGCCGCGGCTTTGGCCGCGGTCGATGCCGCCGGCGACAGATGCGGCGCCGCATCGGCCGAGACCGCGGCGATGAGCCGCGCGTTGCGCGACGCCAGCGCCGTCGCGAGCAGCGTGCCCCAGCGCTGCTGCTCGGTGAGCACGCTGTCGTTGAGCAGCGACGACAGGTTGAGCTTCAGATCCTTGGCGTAGTCGGGAAGCGCATCCCGGATCGAGTCGATCGTCATGGTTTTCTCCTCTGGCCGGCGAGACGGGAGCGAGCGAGCTCCCGTCTCTTGGTCGCACTTTAAGCGGCCTGCAGCGTGTCTTCGCCCTTCTGCCAGTTGCACGGGCAGAGCTCGTCGGTCTGGAGCGCGTCGAGGACACGCAACACTTCCTGCGGGTTGCGGCCGACGCTCAGATCGTTGACCGAGGCGAAGCGGATAACGCCTTGGGGATCGACGATGAAGGTGGCGCGCAGCGCGACGCCCGCCTCACTATCGAGGATGCCGAGCGCCGTGCTCAGCTCGCGCTTTATATCGGACAGCCACGGGAACGTAACCTTGCCGAGATCGGCGCGGCTCTGGCGCCAGGCGACGTGCACGAACTCGCTGTCGATCGACAGGCCGAGGAGCTGCGCGTCGCGATCGCGGAACTCGCGCTCGATCTCGTTGAACCCGACGATCTCGGTCGGGCAGACGAAGGTAAAATCCTTGGGCCAGGCGAACACGACCAGCCACTTGCCGGCATAGCTGTCATTGCTTGCCGGCGTGAAGGCTGTCTTCGGGTCGGTGCCATTGATGGCGGTCAGGGAAAAGCCGGGAAATCTATCGCCGACGGTCAACATCGGAAGGGTCCTCTCTCTTGGATGGTGAAACCTTGCAATAAGCGGAAGATGGCCCCACATGCCTTATCGATCCAATGAATAATAGCGAACGTTCTTATCGGTTTTAGCGATGACACCCCTGCCCAGTCTGCAGCAGCTCCGCTTCCTCTCGGCCTTGGCCGAGCACAAGCATTTCGGCCGCGCCGCCGCGGCCTGCGCGGTGACGCAATCGACCTTGAGCGCCGGCCTCCAGGAGCTCGAGGACCGCCTCGGCGCGAGCCTGGTCGAGCGCAGCCGTCGCCATGTCCTGCTGACCCACTTGGGCGAGGAGATCGTCGACCGCGGCCGCCGCCTGCTGCGCGACGCCGAGGATCTGGCCGACGCGGCGCGCGGCGCGCAAGAGCCGCTGTCCGGCCCGTTGCGCCTCGGCGTCATCCCGACCATCGGCGCCTATTTCATTCCCGGCGTTATGCCCGGCCTCGCACAAACCTTCCCCAAGCTCCGGCTCTATCTGCGCGAGGAGCAGACCGCATCGATCCTCGACAAGCTCGAGAAGGGCCAGCTCGACCTGGCGCTCATCGCGCTCCCCTACGAGGTGGGCGACATGGAGACCATGGCGCTCGGCGAGGATCCGATCCTGGTAGCCCTGCCCAAAGCGCATCCGCTCGCCCGAGCCCAGCGCGTCGAGCGCGCCGATCTCGCCGGCGAGGCGCTGCTGCTGATGGAGGACGGGCATTGCCTCCGGAGCCATGCGCTCGAGGCGTGCCGGCTCGCCGGACCCGACCGCAACGAGGTGTTCCAGGGCACCAGCCTGCGGACGCTGCTGCAGATGGCGGCGGGGGGCATCGGCATCACGCTCATGCCGAAGATGGCGGTCGCCGCCGAGGTCACGCCGCAATCGGGTCTCGTCGCCCGCCCCCTCGAAGGCGAGCCGTCGCGACAGATCGCTCTGGCGTGGCGGCGCAGCTCGGCGCGCAAGGCCGAGTTTCGCACCCTGGGCCACCACCTCAAGGCGGCGCTCGACAGCCAACGCGCGCCGGCGCGCAAGGCGCCGCGCTGACCGCTCAGCCGCTCTTCTGCTGCTTCAGATAAGCGTCGGAGCGGCGGCGCAGCTCGTCGATCGACAAGTTCTCCTTGCGCGTCGCGAGCCACCAGCGATAGCCGAACGGATCCTCGACGCCGCCGAGCCGGTCGCCGTAGAACTGGTCCGCCACCGGGCGCACCACCCTGGCGCCGGCGGCGACGGCGCGCGCGACCCAGGCGTCGGCGTCGTCGACATAGAGATGCAGCGTCACCGGCGAGCCGCCGAAATGCTTCGGGTCGTGCGCTTCCATCTCCGGGAATTCGTCGGCCAGCATGATGCGCGATTCGGCGATGGCGATCTCGGCATGGCCGATCTTGCCGGCGGGACCGTCGATGCGCATCACCTCGGCGGCGCCGAACGCCTTGCGGTAGAACTCGATGGCGCGCGCCGCGCCGTCGATGGTGAGGCAGGGCGTCAAGGTGCTGTAGCCCTCTGGCACATGCCTCGGCCTGGCGAGCATTTGGTCACCTCCGTCACAGTCGTTTGCCAGTCTCCTGGTCAAAGACATGGAGGCGCGCCGGATCGATGCCAAGCGGCGCGCGATCGCCCGGCTTGACCCGCGCAGTGCCCGGCAGCCGCGCCAGCAGCAGCGTGCCGTTGCCGAGGCGGCCATGCACGATGGTATCGGCGCCCAGCATCTCGACGAGCTCGACGGCGACGGTGAGCGGCGCGATGCCGCCGGCGAGCGTCAGATGCTCCGGCCGGATACCCAAGGTCAGCTTGCGGCCCGGCGGCAGCGGGGCGCGGTCGGGCGGCGGCCTGAGGCGCGTGTCATCGTCGATTTCGAGCCAGCCATCCTCGGCGGCCGGCACGGCCGTGACGAAATTCATCGCCGGCGAGCCGATGAAGCCGGCGACGAAGAGGGTGGCCGGGCGCTCGTAGAGCTCGAGCGGCGTGCCGACCTGCTCGGCGACGCCGGCATTCATGACGATGAGCCGATCGGCCAAGGTCATCGCTTCGACCTGGTCGTGCGTCACATAGATCGCCGTGGTGCCGAGCGATTGCTGCAAGCGGCGGATCTCGACGCGCATCTGGCCGCGCAGCTTGGCGTCGAGGTTGGACAAGGGCTCGTCGAACAGGAAGACCTGCGGGTCGCGCACGATGGCGCGGCCCATGGCGACGCGCTGGCGCTGGCCGCCCGACAGCTGGCGCGGCTTGCGGTCGAGCAATCCGTCGAGTTGCAAGGTCGCGGCGGCGCGGCCGACGCGCGCATCGATCTCGGCGCGCGGTACGCCACGCATCTTGAGGCCGTAGGCCATGTTGGCGCCCACCGTCATGTGCGGATAGAGCGCGTAGTTCTGGAACACCATGGCGATGTCGCGATCCTTCGCCTCGATGTCGTTGACGATGCGGCCGCCAATCGCGATCTCACCCCGGGTGATCTCCTCGAGCCCGGCGACCATGCGCAGCAAGGTCGACTTGCCGCAGCCGGAGGGACCAACGACGACGACCAGCTCGCCATCCGCGATCTCGCAGGAGACGCCGTGGATCACCTCGTTCGGGCCGTAGGATTTGCGCAATGCGCGGAGAGAGACGGTGGCCATTATTTCTCGCTCTCGACGAGGCCTTTGACGAACCAGCGCTGCATCAGCAGAACAACCGCGATGGGCGGCAGCATGGCGAGGACCGTGGTGGCCATGACGATGTTCCACTCGGTCTGCGCGTCGGCGCCGCCGAGGAGCGTCTTGATGCCGATGACGATGGTGGTCATGGACGCGCTGTTGGTGACGAGGAGCGGCCAGAGGTACTGGTTCCAGCCATAGATGAACAGGATGACGAAGAGCGCGGCGATGTTGGTGCGCGACAGCGGCAGCACGGTATCCCAGAAGAAGCGCAGGGGACCCGCGCCATCGATCTGCGCCGCCTCGACCAGCTCGTCGGGAACGGTCAGAAAGAACTGGCGGAACAGCAGCGTCGCCGTCGCTGAGGCAATGAGCGGGATGGTCAGTCCCCAATAGGTATCGACCATGCCGAGATCGGCGACGACCTTGTAGGTCGGCATGATGCGCACTTCGACCGGCAGCATCAGCGTGACAAAGATCATCCAGAAAAACACCATCCGCAGCGGGAAGCGGAAGAACACGACGGCGTAGGCCGAGATGATGGAAATGGCAATCTTGCCGACGGCGATGACTAGCGCCATGACCAAGCTGTTGAGCAGCATGCCCGAGACCACGGCGCCGCTGCGCAGGTTGGTGGATCCCATGAACAAGGCATCGCGATAGCTCTGGAGGGCTTGAGTGCCCGGCACGAGCGGCATCGGGCCGTGCTCGATCTCCGCTACGGGAAGCGTCGAGGCAACCAGCGTCACATAGATCGGAAAGGCGACGATCCCCACGCCCAGCAGCAGGATCAAATGCGGCAGCCAGTCGATGCGCCGCCGGGTCATGAGTAGTGCACCCTGCGCTCGACGAAGCGGAACTGTATCGCGGTCAAGGCGATGACAACCGCCATGAGGATGACGGATTGTGCCGCCGAGCCGCCGATATCGAGCGCGATGCGGCCGTCATAGTAGACCTTGTAGACGAGAATCTGGGTCGCGTTGACCGGGCCACCCGAAGTAACCGCGTCGATCACGCCGAAGGTATCGAAGAATGCGTAGACGATGTTGACGACAAGGAGAAAAAAGGCGGTCGGCGACAGCAGCGGCAGGATGATCGTCCAGAAGCGGCGCGACGCGCCGGCGCCGTCGATCGCCGCGGCCTCGATCAGCGATTTCGGGATCGATTGCAGGCCGGCGAGAAAGAACAGGAAATTATAGCTGATCTGCTTCCATGCCGATGCGACGATCACCAGCACCAGCGCCTGCGTCCCGTCGAGGCGGAAGTTCCAATCGATGCCAATCGCATTGAGCCAAAAAGACACCACGCCGATGCCGGGAGCGAAAAGGAAAAGCCACAGCACGCCGGAGACGGCGGGCGCGACGGCATAGGGGGCAAGCAGCACTGCTTTGTAGAACCAGGCGCCTCGCAGCACCCGGTCGGCCATCACCGCGAACAGCAAGCCAAGTGCCATGGCGATGCCCGTCACCGCAACGCTGAAGATCGCGGTCACGACCAAGGAGTGAAGATAGTTGGGATCGGTCACGACCTGCGTGAAATTGTCGATGCCGATGAAGCGCGACGAAAGTCCGAACGGATCCTGGCGATGCACCGATTGCCAGATCGCCTGCGCCGCCGGCCAGAAGAAAAACACGAGCGTCACGACGAGTTGCGGCGCGAGCAGCAGATAAGGCAGCAGCTTGCCGCGGAAAATGACGCGCCGCTGCATGTCAAAAGCACCCGGTGGTCGCCAGTGCCGCGTCACCCCCCACCCTTCCCTCCCCCTCAAGGAGGGAGGGGCAGGCACTCAGCGATTCCCTCCCCCCTTGAGGGGGAGGGTTAGGGAGGGGGTGCAGCACATGCGCCACTACTTGGTCGCCGCCTCGAACTGGCGCAGGACGGCGTTGCCGCGCTTCACCGCATTGTCGACGGCAGTCTGAGCGCTCTCCTTGCCGGCAAAGGCGGCCTCGAGATCCTCGGCCCAGATATCGCGGATCTGCACGAGATTGCCGAAGCGCAAGCCACGCGAGTTCTCGGTCGGCGGCTTGTTGGTGAGCTCGAGCATCGGCGTCTCGCGGCCGGGATGCTCCTTGTAGAAGCC
>Ga0134126_10010103_pt1 | contig 11894 bp, 12 predicted proteins | sample KB31752_FD_96881 | JGI IMG/M metagenome (GOLD analysis project Ga0134126, IMG submission 96881) | Terrestrial soil microbial communities with excess Nitrogen fertilizer from Kellogg Biological Station, Michigan, USA - KB3-175-2 | ecosystem: Environmental > Terrestrial > Soil > Unclassified ...
CTACGCTTTAGACAAACAAAGCGGGCAGGTTGTGGATTTGAAAGTGGGCAAACGTACAACGGCAAACCTGCAAAGAGTGACCGATACGCTTTTACTGTCGAAGTGCAAGCAAATATATACTGACGGTTTATCGATCTACCGCCAGATCATACCTCCGCTAATACATACGGTAACGCGTTACGGCACGAATAAAATTGAGCGAAAAAACTTAAATCTGCGTACCCATTTGAAAAGATTAAACAGAAAAACAATTTGTTTTTCCAAAAGCCTGCTTATGCTTGAGGCTTGTTTAAAAATTTATTTCTGGGATAACCAGGAACCTATGCAACAATATGCTTAGCCCCAACAAATGATTACAGATCTTTCTAAAAGTTCGGGATTTGCCATTTCTTCCTCGACTACCAAAAATTGAAGATTAATAATAACCAGCGATACACGGAACTATTTTCATATCCGGTCCTTTACTCATAATCCGTGGGCAAATAGCATAGCAGCAGCTGCCAGGCCGCCGAGGGCGCCAAAGAAATGGAGCTCGTGGTTGATCATGTCGTTTTTACTCCGGTGCTGGTAAACGATCAATACCAGGATATACATCAATCCGGCGTATATATTTTTTACGCCGCCGATCACGGGCAGGTAAAAGGCGATATAGTTCGGGCTAAGCGCCATGAAGGCGAACATGCACCCCATGATGGAGCCGGAGGCCCCGGCGCTGGAGTATGTGAAACTGTTTTTGTTCCGCAGGGTGGTGATGACGGAAGCGCACAGCATACCGGTCAGGTAAATGAACAGGAATTGCGTGCTGCCATGAGCGGAGCTTTTCCTCAGGGTTTCTTCGAGGTCGGAGCAAAATATATACAGCATGAATTCGTTGAGCGCGAGGTGCAGCAGGTCGACATGGACCAGGTCGGAGGTAAACAGCCGGTAATATTGTTTGTGGCGGTAAATGCTGTACGGGTGAAGGATAAGCGCGTGAAAGACCGCTTTGCTGACGAACGCAAAAATGCTGACGGTGAGGATGACCAGCATGAGTACGCAGGTCACCGGGAACGAGGAAAAAGAGGCGGTTAAGAACATAGGGTGTATAATATAAATTTTGTTTTGTGCAATAACTTTAACCAATAATTTACAGATGCCGGTTGTTGCATCTGACACTTTTCAGGGGGAATTTTGCTTTGAAAATTTCTTCCGGGATGAAATATACGTCATTTATTCGAAATCTTTTATTGGTTTTTATACTGACCGCAGCTACCTGCCTGCTCATCTGGCTGACCGGCCGTTATATTTTAACCGTCAATTTTTACGCAACCGGCGGCCAGCCGGTTTCTGAAGACCCGGAACAGGCCGCAGCTGTTATGACGTCTATCCGGCAATGGGTTTACCTGTTTTCAGCGTTATATGTCCTGGTTAAATTGCTGGCTATAACCGGGCTGCTCAGCACGGCATTATACCTGAATAACTGCCGGGTCGCGTTCGGCAAGGTTTTTACGGTGGTAGCTGCCTCGGAATATATTTTCCTGGTTCCGGCTGCACTGAAGATCTGTTTATTTCGTCATGTTTTCCCCAAGGGCAGCCTGGACGACTGGCACCGCTTTTACGTGCTTTCGGTACTGTCGCTGGCCAGGAATGTGCCCGCGGACTGGATCTACCCGCTGCAGGCGCTGAATGTTTTCGAGGTGATGTACTGGTTTATACTGGCTTTCGGCCTGTATAAGATAGCCGGGATGACCTATGACCGGTCGCTGCGCCTGGTCGTCACAGCTTATGTGCCGGCGCTGGTGATCTGGATCGTGGCGGCGGTCTTTTCTTCTTTGTTGCTGTTTCCGCAAACGGGGTAAAGGGCTTGCGCCGGTTCCTGATTCCTTATCACGCCATCTGTCGATATTCAACTGCTATGTTATGAGAAATATTTTTTTTATCCGGGATACGTTTATGGCGCAGCAGGGAGAAAATGACTGCGGGCTGGCTTGCCTGGGCATGGTGTTGCGGTATTCCGGGCGATATGCCGATGCCGGAGCGCTGATGAATCAGGCGGTATCCCCGGCCGGTTTATCACTGCTGGAACTAAAGAGGGCCGCAACGGCATTGGGCCTTTCGGCGATCTGCGTGCGCATGGATATCAATGCGTTGCGGTCGGGGAAACAGCCTTGCATACTGCTGGTAAGGAATGATTCCGGGGCAAGCCACTTTATAGTTTGTTACGGGGCCGTGCGGAGGCGGGGCGGGTATTTTTACCAGGTCGCGGATCCTGCCAGGCAGGTTTATTACGAGCCGGAAAAGATGCTTGAAAAGATATGGGAGAGCAGGGCCGCGCTTTATTTTAATGATATCGTGCCGGTCAGGCTGCCGTTCAGGCAGACACCGCTGGGCGCGCTTCTCCGGTTAAACCTTTTGCCAAAAGAATTATGGACGGGGATTGTTTTGCTGAATGGCGGCATCATGTTGCTGGGGCTCGGCATTTCATGGGTGCTCGAGAAAGCGCTGGATAACTTTTTTCTTACCAACCGTAACGGTGTCATTTTGGCGGTGATCACCATGCTCTTACTGGTCATGCTGTTTAAATGCCTGGTTACTTTTCTTCGTCAAAAACTGATCCTGATACTGAATATGCAGATCAATGAACAGCTGGTGATGCGGTACATCAGCAATTTTCAGTTTGTTCCGGAGGGCGGGTCAAAATTGCGGCTGAAAGCGGGTTTATCAGATATGCAAAAGATCCAGCTTGGGCTGTCAACCCTTGCGGCTACGGTATTATCGGACGGGCTGCTGGTGCTGTTGATCGTATCCGGCCTGCTGTGTTTACAACCGGTGATCGCGGCAGCCAACCTGCTCTACCTGGTTGCTGCCGGGATCGCTATGCGCAGGTGTCTGCCCGGTTTTTCGTTTGATTATGCCTGTCTAAACCAACTATCAGCATGTTACGAGCGCTGGTTCACCGAAGGGCTGCAGGAAATGCGGCGCATGGAACCGGAAGGCGCAACAAAACACGATATGCCGGGTAATCCGGACTATCAGCGTTACCTGGCCCATATGAAAAACACCGCCGCGAAACTCAACAGGACTATCCTGGCCTTTGAGTGTTTAGGAGCCGGTTTGGTCGTTTGTGTCCTGGCGGTAGGTGTCAGAAAAATGCAGGAGCAGGCGATGTCGCCGGCGACTTTCATGGTCACCGTTATCCTGAGCTATTTCCTGACGATGCTTGTATTGAAAATGCACGCGGCGATCCACAGTGTTTTGGCCGGCGGCGAAGCGGCCAGGAAGCAGAGTCATTTTTTATTCCCGGACGAGGGCCGACCGCTTTAGTCCATGCTTTTTCCCTTAACAATTATTTACGCCGATACAGATGAAGAGACGTCTACGCATTCCTGCTGAGTAAAAGTGATCGCCGGTGAACGGGCTAAGGCAGGACTTACTCAATTTAAATTTTATGTTAAGGAAGTTTAGTGAGGACCTGCTCCGGGAAGTGGAAGGGCAGGCCGCGTTGGCAGAGGAGAAAAAAGGAGATGCTTTAAAGCGGATGACCGCGGTGGCCGGTGCGGTGAGGGCGGCGTTGAAGGAATTGCGAAAATACGTTGAGACGCATCCTTTCACGGACGAGGGTGAGGAGATATGGTTTTTCAGGGAAATGAAACCCAGGTTTTATGCCCTGAAGGTATACGCGATCGAGCGGTATACAATTGAGATCAACCTGCCCGCAGATTTGCAGGAACGGGTTAAATATTACAAGGAACAACTGCAGTATATTTCGAGGTTCTTTACGCAGCATGCATTTACCTACCAGTATTACAAGCTGGGCGCCCGGGAACTGGACCGTCTTTATTTTATCCGCGGTGTGGAGGTGCAGCACATCCTTTTGCCGGAAGTTCCGGAGCTGGACCCGGCTTTTTCAACGAGCTGCGATTATTTGTTTTCAAAGTTTATGGCGTATGAGCAACTCCAGTCTTATTTGCTGGAGCAATTATCGTTCGGGCAAAGCGAGGCGGCGGCTCCGCCGGTGAGCAAAAAAGGCCGCCAAACGAAATGGACGGGGGATACGTGTAACCTGATCGAGATGGTTTACGGGATCTATGAGACGAAGCAAGTCAATAACGGTGATGTGGATTTGTCGGACCTGATGGATGTATTTGAGCAATGTTTCGGAGTGAATTTGAGCCGGTATTTCCGGCGGTTCACGGAGATCAAAAGGCGGAAGGCGATGAGCAAGACGCGGTTCCTGGATGAGATGCGGGAGGCGGTGAATAAGCGGATCGACGATGGCGATGCGTACCGGCCGGATTTGAATAAGCGGTTTTCTTCTTATTAACAGCGGTTTTTCTTTGAATCGTTGGTGCTCCTTATCGGGATTGTCAATCAAATTTTTGCATTACCTGAACCTTTGCCCTTGTTATGTCCCGGCAATGGGGCCGGGGATTTTAAACCAAATTTATGTTACATCATTTTACCTGGCACCAGTTCCTGACGGCTGCCATGATTTTAACGATTGCCTGGTATACGGGCATCATGCTTTTTTTTCGAAAGGAGCTTACGGAGCTGTTTTCAGAAAAACCGAAAGAAGTCGAGGAGCCGCTTCGCCATGCCTGGGCGGAGGACTTTAGTATGGAGGATAGCCCGGCTGAGGACGACCTCATGGGAAAGGCTGCCGAGCCGGAAGGTCTGTCGGTTTTGGGTATGAACGACTTCAGTTTTACGGGTCGTTCCGCTGGTCCGGCGGATCGTCCGGGTACCGAAGCTTTACAGGGATTGATCCCGGATGTGCTGGAGGAGATCAAAACGGCGCTGCATGCGCTGGAAGTGAATGGCGGGGATAAGGCGGATTTTATGAGCCTTTTCAAGCTGGCCGCGGCGAAGTACCCGAAAGAAAAGATCGGGCGGCATTTGCCGGGGGTAAATGCCTGGATCGCGGAGCATGTGCCTTTTGCGCTGTCGGAAGCGGAATTGGCTGCGCTTTGGGAATGAGTCCGATGATTTATGGTTCGATGTTTTAGGTTTAAATTTTTATCAGTCAAGTTTTTATGAAAAATAAGAAGTGTTTAAAGGCGTGGTTTAAGGCGCTGGTGTTGTTTGCTGTGCTACTGGTCACCGTAACGATATGTTTTGCGCAGGATGGCAATGCGGGGATCAACCAGGCGACGACGCAGGTGAAAGGGTATTTTGATGCGGGGACAAACCTGATGTATGCCATCGGCGCGGTGGTCGGGATCATCGGCGCGGTGAAGGTGTTTAACAAATGGAACGCGGGCGAGCCGGATACGAATAAGGTGGCAGCTGCCTGGTTCGGTTCCTGTATTTTTTTGGTGGTTGTGGCAACGGTGCTTAAATCTTTTTTCGGGTTGTAGGCTCGTTCGGGATGCGTGTTTTTGTATTCAATCATTCAGTAAATCAGTCATTCAATAATTAAATTATGTCAAGTGTCTATGCGATCAATAAGGGGGTGTCCAAGCCGATTGTGTTCAAGGGTTTAAAGGCACAGTATATCGCTTACCTGGCGGTGGGGCTGGTGTTTTTGCTGGTGGCTTTCGCGGTGCTGTATATCTGCGGGGTGAGTATCTGGGCGGTGGTGCCGGTTATTGGCGGTTTGGGTTTGGGCTTGTTTTTTTCGGTGATCCGGCTGAGCCACCGTTTCGGGGAGCATGGATTGATGAAGTTTTTTGCATCCCGGCAATTGCCCTTGTGTGTCCGCTTTAAGTCGAGGCGGGTGTTTTTGGAATTGGGAGGTAAGGTATGAGGGGTTCGATTGCTATTGAAAAATTGCTGCCTTTATCAAAGGTGGAAAACGGGGCGATCCTCTCGGCGCAGGGGGATATTACCCTGGCTTATTCGGTGGTTTTACCGGAGATCTTTACGCTGTCGGACCGGGATTACGAGGCGTACCACCAGGCCTGGGTGAAAGCGATCCGGGTATTGCCGGCCTTTTCTATTTTTCACAAGCAGGACTGGTTTACGGAAGGGGCGTTTGTGGGGGATTTTGAGAAGGATGGGGGAAGTTTTTTGAGCCGTGCAAGCGAACGGTTTTTTAACGAGCGGCCGTGCCTGGACCATGCCTGCTTTATTTTTTTAACCAAGAAGCCGCGGGACCGGAAGCTGTCGACGTCGGCGTACAGTAATTTATTGCGTAAATCGATCGTGCCGCTGCAAACGGTGAACCCGGTTTTGTTCGGGGAGTTTTTAGATAGCGCGGGGCAGTTTGAGCGGATCCTTTCGGACAGCGGGTTTGTGGGTTTGCGGCGGCTTTCGGATGACGAACTGGCGGGTACAGTTTCTTCTTTTGGCGTGATCGAGCGGTATTGCTTTTTATCGGGCCCGGGTGAAGGGTTGAGCCTTTCGGATATCGATTTGACGTCGGGGATTAAGGTTGGTAAGAAGGTGTGTGAGCTGTATACGCTGTCGGATGCGGCTGATCTGCCGGGGTACTGCGGGTCCCGGATCAATTATGATAAGTACAGCACGGACCGGACAAAGTTCAGTACCGGGTTTGCCAGCCCGCTGGGGCAGCTGCTGAACTGTAACCATATGCTGAACCAATATGTGTTTATCGGGGATGCGCAAAAGACGATCAAAAAGCTGGAGGCGAAGAAGCTGCGTTTGCAGTCGCTGTCGGGCTATTCACGGGAGAATGCGGTCTCGCGGGATGCGGTGAATGATTTTTTAAACGAGGCGGTCGGGGAGCAAAGGCAGCCGGTAAAGGCGCATTTCAATGTGCTGGCCTGGTCGGAGGACGCGGGGAAGGTGAAGGATTTGAAAAACCTGATATCGTCGGCGATGGCGCAACTAGACGCGGTGGCGAAGCTGGAAACAGTGGGTGCGGCGCAGGTCTGGTGGGCGGGGTTGCCGGGCAACGAGGCGGATTTCCCGATGAATGATACGTTTGATACGTTCGCGGAGCAGGCGGCCTGTTTTTTTAACCTGGAGGGCAATGACGGGGACAGTGTCAGCCCGTTCGGGATACGGCTGGGCGACCGGCTGACGGGAAGGCCGGTGCACGTGGATATTTCGGATGAGCCGATGCAAAGGGGCTGGATCACGAACCGGTCAAAGTTTATTTTGGGGCCGTCCGGGTCGGGGAAGTCTTTTTTTACCAACCATTTGATCCGCTCTTATTATGAGCAGGGCGCGCATGTGGTATTGGTGGATATCGGCCACAGCTATAAGGGCCTTTGTGATTTGGCCGGCGGGTATTATTTTACGTATGCGCAAAGCGAGCCGATCAAATTTAATCCTTTTTATCTGGCGGAGGGCGATGTGCTGGATACGGAGAAAAAGGAGAGTATCAAGACGTTGCTTTTGGCGCTGTGGAAACGGGAGGACGAAACGTTCCGCCGTTCGGAGTACGTGGCGCTGTCCAATGCGCTGACGGGCTATTTCGAGCATTTGGCTGCCCGGCCGGATGTCTTTCCGTGCTTTAATACTTTTTACGAATACCTGACGGAGCATTATCAGGGCGTACTGGAAGAAGGAAAAGTCAAGGAAAAGGACTTTGATATGGCCAATTTCCTGTATGTGCTGCATCCTTATTACCGCAGTGGGGAATTTGATTATTTGCTGAATGCGACGGAAAACCTGGATCTATTAAGCGAGCGTTTTATTGTGTTTGAGATCGACGCGGTGAAGGACCACCCGATCTTGTTCCCGGTGGTAACGCTGATCATTATGGAAATGGTGATCTCGAAGATGCGGAAGCTGAAGGGGATACGCAAGGTGGTGCTGATCGAGGAATGCTGGAAGGCGATTGCGAAGGAGGGGATGGCCGAGTATATCCGCTACCTGTTTAAGACGATGCGGAAGTTCTTTGGTGAACCGATCGTGGTGACGCAGGAGGTGGAGGATATTATCAGTTCGCCGGTTGTGAAGCAGGCGATCATCAATAACTCGGATTGTAAGATTTTGCTGGACCAAAGCAAATACCAGAATAAGTTCGGCCAGGTCCAGGAACTGCTGGGGCTGACGGATAAGGAAAAGGCGCAGATCCTTTCGATGAACAAGGCCAACGACCCGAAACGAAAATACAAGGAAGTCTTTATCAGCCTGGGCGGGCAGTACAGCAAGGTCTACCGGACGGAAGTGTCGATGGAGGAATACCTGGCCTATACGACGGAGGAAAAGGAGAAGGTGCAGGTGCAGGCGTATGCCCGCAGGTACGGTTCTACGCAAAAGGGGATCGCGGTGCTGGCGGAGGAAATGAGGAACAAAGCGAAAATTTCAAAGCGATGAATAAGGGATTTTTTATGGCGGCGCTGCTGCTTTTTGTGTTGGGCTGCAAACGGGGTGCTGACCCGGTGCGCGCTTTTATTCCTGGTACCTATGTCAGCGCGGCTTCGGGTGAATTTTCGGTTGCCGAGGATACGCTGGTGATCACGGCAGGGGAGAAGGAGGCTTTTACGATCACGCGCCATACGGCTTACCAGGCGATCTTGTTCGGGAAGCTTTTGCCGGAACGTCATTTGGTGCAGCATTTTGAAGGGTTGTATGACCCGGAAAACCGTGTGCTGAATGAGTTTACGACCAGGCGAATATTCCGCTTTGACCCGGGTAAGCGGCTGCTATTGCGGGCCGGGCCGTGTATCATAAGATAGAATAATGCCGGATGGCATAGGAAACCTAAACAATTAATGAACAAGATATGAACTTTTTAAAACGATTGGGCCGCTTGGTTGCGCGGACTAGTAAACGAATGATAAAAAATATGAAAAGCTATATGGTGATCCTGCCGGTATCGGCCATGACGATTTGTGTGTCGATCCCCTCGGGAGCGGATGCACAGTTTATTGTCGGGTCGGTGATTTCTTCAACGGTGGGCCGGGTGATCCGCGCGATCGACCTGGAAGTGCAGCGGCTGCAGAATAAAACGATCTGGCTGCAGAATGCGCAGAAGACTCTGGAAAACCAGTTATCGAAGGTAAAGCTGGCCGAGATATCAGGCTGGTCGGCGAAGCAAAAGGATTTGTTCAGCCAGTATTACCAGGAGCTTTGGGAGATCAAAACGGTGGTTGCGTATTATTCCCGTATCACGGAGCTGACGCAAAAGCAGGTGGCGCTGGTCAATTCGTATCACCGGGCCTGGGCGCTGTTAAAGGAGGACAAGCATTTTTCGGCGGATGAGTTGGCGTATATGACGCGGGTGTACTCCGGGATTTTGCAGGCCAGCGTGGATGACCTGGATCATATCCTGCTGGTGATCAACGGGAATAAGACGCAGATGACGGATGCGAAACGGATGGAGATCGTGAACAAGGCGGCGGACCACATGGACAGCAATTTCAGCGACCTGGAACAGTTCAATTCGCAGAACGAATTGCTGAGTTTGCAAAGGGCGCAGGATGAGAACGAGGTGATCACTTTAAAAAAATATTATGGAATGGAGTAAGATAAAAGCGGAAAGGTCAAAGGTGAAAGCTTTTTTGGGGTTGCGTGTTACGGTTTGTTTACTGCTACTGCTTGCTGCAGCTGCTACTAAAAGCCAGGCGCAGACTTTCGCCGAATGGTTCCAGCAGGGCAAGACGCAGATCAAATACTTGTCCCGGCAAATTGCGGCGCTGACGGCCTGTGAACAGTCGTTGAAGCAAGGATACAACATCGCAAAGTCGGAGTGGGGCGCCATTAGCAGCGTCAAGAATGGCGAGTTTTTGCTCCACCGCGGCTATTACCGGTCATTGCGTGCGGTGAACCCCCTGGTGAAAGACGATGCGGATGTCGCTTCGGTGCAAGCCGAGCAGCAAAGTATCATCAGCCAGTTTACTTCCATCCGGGATGTGCAGGGGCTTTCCGGTGCGGAGCAGGCATATGTCGGAAGCGTTGAAGCAAAAGTGCTGGCGGACTGCGTAGCCGATTTGAACGAGCTGGAGACGGTGTTAACGCCGGGGCGGCTGGTACTGACGGACGACGAACGAATGCATAGGATTGACCGGGTCAAGGCATCGATGAAGGAAAAATATGTGTTTAGCTGCGGTTTTTGCAGCAATGTCCGGCTGCTGGCTTTGCAAAGGATTCATGATAACCAGGGGATTCACATTTTAAACCAGTTGTATGGAACGGGAAATTAAGCTAAAAGCTATCCCGATAGCGATCGGGAGGCGCAGGCTAAAAGGTTTTTCTGGGTTATTCAGCTTTGCGTTACTGTTCCTATTCCTATTAACTGCCACTGCTATGCCCTCGGAAGCCCAAACCTCGACGGCGCAGGATATGCAGCAGCTGGTGATGGATATCGAGAAACTGACGCAGTTCAAGGCGATCCTGTCGGATATGCAGGCGGGCTATACGATTTTGACGCAGGGGTACGGGGAGGTGAAAAGTTTGTCGGAAGGGAACTTTAACCTGCATTCGGCTTTCCTGAACAGTTTGATGGCGGTCAGCCCGGAGGTCCGCAGGTATGGCCGGATCACGGATATTATTACGGCGCAGGGGAGTATCGTTTCGGAGTATAAAGCGGCCTGGAAACAGGCGCAGGCAGGCGGGTATTTTTCGGCTTCGGAGCTGCTGTACATGAACGGGGTGTTCAACAGCCTGCTGAACCAGAGTGTCAATAACCTGACGAACCTTGCCAATGTGCTCACAGCAGGGAGGCTGCGCATGAGCGATGCGGAGCGCCTTTCTGCGATCGACCATATCTATGGCGACACGCAGGATAAGCTGGTGTTCCTGCGCAGGTTCAATAGCCAGATCGCGGTGATGGCGGTGCAGCGCCAAAAGGAACTGAACGAGGTGGATAACTTAAAAAAATGGTATTAGTATGAAAAAGAAGATAATATTTACGGGAGCGGTTCTGCTACTCCTGAGCGCGACTGCTGCTCAGGTGAAGGCGCAGGATATTACGTCCAGCCTCCAGGGGATGCAGCCGGTGCTGGAAAATGTGTATAACCAGATGATCCCAATGTGCAGCAATTTGATCGATGCAGCCAGGGGCATTGCGGGTTTTGCAGCGCTGTGGTATATCGCGTCACGGGTCTGGGGGCAAATCGCGCGGGCGGAGGCGATCGATTTTTACCCGCTGTTAAGGCCGTTTGCCCTGGGGATGTGCATTATGCTGTTCCCGATGGTGATCGCATTGATGAATGGGATCTTGCAGCCGATTGTTTCGGTGACGCGGAATATGGTGAAGGACTCCAATAACAGTATTGCCCTGCTGCTGAAGCAAAAGGAAGATGCGATCAAAAACAGCAGTACCTACCAGATGTATGTGGGGGACGACGGGAACGGCGACCGGGAGAAATGGTATAAGTACACGCATCCCGATGACCCGAACGATACGAACGAAGGGACTTTTTCGGGCCTGGGCAATGACGTCAAGTTTTGGATGGATAAGCAGGCCTATAACTTTAAGAACAGCATCAAGCAATGGATGAGCGAGATCCTGCAGGTTTTATATGCCGCGGCGATCCTTTGCATCAATACGATACGGACATTTTACCTGATCGTGCTGGCGATCCTGGGGCCATTGGTCTTCGGGTTCGCGGTGTTTGACGGGCTGCACCATACGCTGTCACACTGGCTGGCCCGGTATATCAACGTATTCCTGTGGCTGCCGATCGCGAATATTTTCGGGAGCATTATCGGGAAGGTGCAGCAGCAGATGATCCAATTGGATATTTCGCAGATCCAAAGTGCGGGGGATACTTTTTTCAGCCAGACGGATACGGCCTACCTGATCTTTTTATGTATCGGGATCGTGGGCTATTTCACGGTGCCGAGCGTGGCGAATTACGTGGTGCAGGCGCACGGGGGTAACGGTTTTTTAAACAAGGTTACGAATGTGTTCAGCTCGGCGTCGTCTACTACGGTTAAATCCGCTGCATCGGGTGCAGCAGCAGTTGGCCAGCGTTCGGAGGAGGTGCGGGGCAATATCCTGAATGCGCCGGCTGATTTTATGAAGGGCTGGAACAGCGCAGGTTCCGGTAACAATC
>Ga0134126_10010104_pt1 | contig 11893 bp, 9 predicted proteins | sample KB31752_FD_96881 | JGI IMG/M metagenome (GOLD analysis project Ga0134126, IMG submission 96881) | Terrestrial soil microbial communities with excess Nitrogen fertilizer from Kellogg Biological Station, Michigan, USA - KB3-175-2 | ecosystem: Environmental > Terrestrial > Soil > Unclassified ...
ACATGGCGATGAACCTGGAATCGCGGTTCCACATGCTCGCCCTGCTGAGCGACCTCGACCGCGCCATCATCAGCGCCTCGCGCATGGAGCATGTCGCCAGCGAGGTGCTCGGCCACATCCGCAAGGCCATCCCCAGCGACGGCGCCGGCCTGCTGGTGCGCGACGGCGAGGCGAGCTACTACCTGCTGACGCGCGACTCCGCGCACGCGGGCGGTTGCCTGCGCACGGCAACCGTCAGGTTCGGGCTCGACGCGCTGAGCCACGCGCAACCGGCATGCATCCTGTCACCAGCGCATCTGCCGGAGGAGTTCCTGCGACGGCTCGGCTCTGCGCTGCCCGCGCACCTGCTTGCGTTCCCGGTCCGCCATGACGACCACCTGCATCAGGTGCTGCTGCTGGCATACCTGGACTTGCCCGAGCCGATCGACGCCGCCGTCCGGGGTGGCCGGGCACTTGCCGACCGCATCGGCATCGCGCTGTCCAGCCTGGCGCAGGAGGAAAGACTCCATCACCAGGCCCATTACGATGCACTGACCGACCTGCCGAACCGGGTGCTGCTGCGCGAGCGCTGCGAACAGGCCATCGAGCGGGCGCAACGCGAGCAGACCGCCGCCGCGCTGATCCTGATCGACCTGGACAACTTCAAGCAGGTCAACGACACGCTCGGCCACGCCAGTGGTGACCAGCTCCTGCTCCAGTGTGCGACGAGCCTCCGGCAGCAGTTGCATCCGGACGACGTGCTGGCCCGCCTGGGCGGCGACGAGTTCGTCGTGCTGGTGCAGGATCTGGTGCGCGGCGAGGAACACGCGACGCTCGACCGCCGGCTGCGTGACTTGCGCGCCGCCCTGGCCGAACCGATCACCGTGAGCGAACACCAGATCAACACGCCCGCCAGCATGGGGATCGCGTTGTACCCGGCGAATGCCAGCCAGTTCGATGAACTGTTGCAGATGGCGGACGCCGCCATGTACAAGTCCAAGCGCGGACAGCCGGGCGGCTTCCAGTTTTACTCGAGCGAGTTCACCCGCACCTCGAAAATCCATTTCGACCTGACCCAGGAACTGCGCAAGGCGGTCGAGAGAAGCGAACTGGTGCTGCACTACCAACCGAAGATCGACGCCCGCACGCGCCGGATCGTCGGCGCCGAAGCGCTGGTCCGCTGGCTGTCGCCCACGCGCGGCCTGGTCCTGCCGGCCACCTTCGTGCACCTGCTCGATGAAATGGGCCTGGGCGCATGGCTGGGCGAGTGGGTGCTCGATCGGGCCTGCGCGCAGATGCGGCAATGGCAGGACGACAACCTGGCGGCGATCCCGGTCTCGATCAACATGTCGCCGGTGCAATTCGAACGGACGTCCGTCGTGGAGCGGGTGCAGGCCGCCCTGGGGCGCTACCGGCTCGACGTCGACCGGCTGGAGATCGAGATACTGGAGGCGACCGCCGTCAACGACTCGCACAAGGTGCGGGAATCCCTCGTGGCGTTGCGCGCCGCGGGCATCGGCGTCGCGCTCGACGATTTCGGCACCGGCTACTCCTCGCTGGTCTACCTGACCCGCATCCCGGCCAACGTGCTCAAACTCGACCAGGCCTTCATCCGCGGGCTTTCCGGCGATCCGCGCCAGCAGGAAATCGTCAGGCACATCATCGCGCTGGCCAAGACGCTGGCTTACAGCGTGGTGGCGGAAGGCGTCGAGGAAGAAACCCAGCTCGCGCTGCTCGTCGCCATGGGCTGCGACTACATCCAGGGCTACCTGATCGGTCGCCCGCTGCCACCGGACGAATTCGCCGAGCGATGGCTGCGCTGACGGCGGCCCCTGCGGGAGCGCCGGCGCGCCGCAGGTCAGGTCGCCGCGCGCGGCTGTCGCAGCAGGTTCGCCACCGCTTCGCGCGCTTCGTCCACGCCGGTGCCGGCGGAGGAGGAAAACACCTGCGCGCTGGCGTGCAGCCCCTCGGCGGCAAATTGCTTGCGCAGGGCGGCCAGCGCCTGCGTGCCGGCACCGCGCGAGAGCTTGTCGGCCTTGGTCAGCAGCACGTGGCAGGGCAGGCCGGTGTCGGCGCAGAACTGCAGCATCAGGCGGTCGAACTCCTTCAGCGGATGGCGGATGTCGACGATCAGCACCAGGCCGCGCAGGCTGCGGCGACGGTGCAGGTAGGCGTCGATCTCCTGCTTCCAGTGTTCGCGCATGTCCAGCGGCACCTTGGCGTAGCCGTAGCCGGGCAGGTCGACCAGGCGCCGGTCGGCGCCGGCTTCCACCGGCGCCGCGGCGGCCTCGCGCGGCGACGGCAGGCTGAAGGCGACCATCTGCTGGGTGCGCCCGGGCGTCTTGGACGTGCGCGCCAGACCCTTGTGATTGGTCAGCGCATTGAGCGCGCTGGACTTGCCGGCGTTGGAGCGGCCGGCGAACGCCACCTCGGCGCCCTCGTCGGCGGGCAACTGGCTGAGGCGGTGCGCGGCGAGCATGAACTGCGCGCCCTGGAGGGGATTCGGCATGGGAGCGGTTTGACCAAGGTAGGATGGCACGGGATAATTCTGCGGTTTCTGCCCACCGCTTCGTTCCGGTGCGCCGTCGGCAGTGTTCGCAAGTCTCTCGGGAGTCAAGTGTATGAGTTTTCGCTCCGCTGGTTTTCGGCCCGCCGCGTTCGGGTCCGCCCTGGCTCTCGCGCTGGCGCTCTCCACTACGGCCGTGATGGCCCAGGAGGCGCCGGCTCCCGCCGCCGCCGCGAGCGCCCCGGCGCCGGCAGCAGCGCCGGCCAGCGTGGCCGAAGCGGCGGTCAAGCCGGGCGACGCCGCCGCCGGCCAGGCCAAGGCCGCGGTCTGCGGCGCCTGCCACGGCATGGACGGCAACTCCGCCGATGCGCAGTACCCCAAACTGGCCGGGCAGAGCGAGCAGTACATCGTGCGCCAGCTGACCGATTTCAAATCCGGCCAGCGCCAGAACCCGATCATGCTGGGCATGGCCACGCCGCTGTCGGTGCAGGACATGCACGACCTCGGCGCCTATTTCGCCAGCCAGAGCTCGCGCCCCGGCGTGGCCGACCAGGCGCTGGTCGAGCAGGGTGAAACGTTGTTCCGCCAGGGTGACAGCACGCGCGGCATCCCGGCCTGCATGGCCTGCCACAGCATCGACGGCCGCGGCAACCCCGGCGCGATGTATCCGCAGCTGGCCGGCCAGCATGCGCAGTACGTGGAGGCCACGCTGAAGGCATGGCACGACGGCGCCAGCTGGGGCACCGATACCCGCTCGCAGATCATGCCCGCGATCGCCGCCAAGCTGGACGCCAGGGACATCGCCGCGCTGGCCAGCTACATCGAAGGCCTGCACCCCGCCGAGAGCAAGCCTGCGGCGGCCGCCACGCCCTGACCGCCCGCGCGGCGCGTCTCCCGTTTCACCGATTCGAGGTGGTCATGTTCAAGCGTCTTCCGATCCTGTGCGCCGCCCTGCTCGCGCTTGCCGCCTGCAGCCATGACAAGGGCGAACCGGCCGCCACGCCGGCCCCCGCCAGCACGGCAGCCGCGACCTCGGTGACGCCGGCCGCCCCGGCCAGCACGCCGGCGCCCGCCAGCACGGCAGCCGCCGCCACGGCCACGCCCGCCGGCGACGACAACAGCGCGCCCGCGCCCGCCGAAAGCGCCGCGACCGCCGCCGCCCCGGCCGTGCCCTTCGTCGACAACGGCAAGTGGGTCGAGGGCAAGAACTACTTCCTGATCGACCCGCCGCAGCCGACCAGCCACCCCGGCAAGGTCGAGGTGACCGAGGTGTTCTCCTTCGGCTGTCCGGCCTGCAACGCGTTCCACACCACCGCCGACCAGATCCGCAAGAGCCTGCCCGCCGGCGCGGTGATGAATTACCTGCCCGCGGCGTTCCGCCCGGACGAGAACTGGGTGGTCTACCAGCGCGCGTACTACGCCGCGCAGGCGCTGGGCCTGGCCGAGAAGAGCTACGACGCGATGTTCGACGGCACGTTCAAGACCGGCGAAATTTCCACCTACGACCTCAAGGGCAGCGGGCTGAAGCCGAAGGAGGCCTGGCCCACGATCGAGGACATCGCGCAGTTCTACGCGCAGAAATTCGGTGCGGACCCGAAGGAATTCGTCGCCGTCGCCAACTCGTTCTCGGTCAACACCAAGATGAAGCGCGCCGACGACCTGATCAAGGCGTACGGCATCGACGGCACGCCTTCGATGGTCGTCAACGGCAAGTACCGCTACGGGCCGAGCACGGCCGGCGGCTATGCGCAGACGATCGAGCTGACCCAGTGGCTGGTCGCCAAGGAACAGGCCGGCAAGTAGGCCGCCGGCGCCATCCGCGTGGAGAACGACCCGATGTTCAAGCGATACGCCCGCCTGCCCGTCCTGGCCTTGCTCGCCAGCCTGCTGCTGGCCAGCGCCTGCACCGCGCAGCCCAGCGACCCGGCGCCGTACACGGAAGGCACCGATTACGTCACCCTGCCCGCCCCGCACCAGCGCTACGGCAGCGAGGGCAAGGTCGAGCTGGTCGAGGTGTTCTCCTACGGCTGCATCCACTGCGCGGAGTTCGCGCCGGATGCCGAGAAGCTGCGCAAGGAGCTGCCGGCCGGGGTCGAGTTCAAGCTGCTGCCGGCGCCGTTCAACCAGCAATGGGTGCCGTTCGCGCGGGCCTATTACGCGGCCAGGCAGCTGGGCGTGGTCGAGCGCACTCACCTGCAGCTGTTCGTGGCCAAGTTCGGCGAGCATTACCCGATCAACTCGATGGACGAGCTGGCCGATTTCTACGCCCGCGAAGGGGTCAATCGCGAGGAGTTCATGCGCATCGCGATGGCGCCGGAAACCACCGAGAAGATGAAGCGCGACCTCGACCTGCTGCGCACCTGGCAAGTCGACGGCACGCCGACCCTGGTGGTCGACGGCAAGTACGTCGTTGCCACGGTGCGCTCGCACGAGCACATGCTGGCGGTGGCGCTGTGGCTGGCCAAGCGCGAACTGGCCGGCAAGTAGCTCCCGCCAGGCGGCCCTGCGCGGCGGCGGATCGCGCCGCCATCGTCGCGTTCACGCGGCGGCGCGCATGCTGCAGCTCAGGCGGGTGGCCAGGCCGGCTGCTGAAGGCATCCGCTCCCCTCTTCTGCCGCGTGCTGCCATGAACCGTGCCGCCACCCCTGCCACCGCACCTGCCGAGCGCCGCCTGCGCCTGCTCAGCTGCAACATCCTGGCCGGCGCCAGCGTGGCACATTACCGCGACTACCTCACCCGCAGCCTCAACGCGGTGCTGCCCGGGCGCAGCAAGATGGACAACCTCGACCGCCTGGCCGAGGTGCTGGCCGGCTTCGACGTGATCGGCCTGCAGGAAGCCGACGCCGGCAGCCTGCGCTCGGGCTTCCTCAACCAGACCCGTTACCTCGCCGAGACCTCCGGCCTGCCGTTCTGGAGCCACCAGCCCAACCGGCCGGTGGCGCGGCTGGCGCATTCGGCCAACGGCCTGATCAGCCGGCTCGAACCGACCTCGGTGATGGACTACCCGCTGCCCAGCCGCATCCCCGGCCGCGGCGCGCTGCTGGCGCAGTTCGGCGAAGGGGAGGACGCGCTGGCGGTGATGATTGCCCATCTTTCGCTGAGCGCCCCGGCGCGCGCGCGCCAGCTCGGTTTCATCGCCGAGCTGCTGCAGGATTTCCGCCACGCCGTGCTGATGGGCGACCTCAACACCGAACCGGGCAGCGCGGAGATGCGCCAGCTGTTCAACAAGAGCAGCCTGCAGCCCCCGGCGCAGCCAACGCCCACCTTTCCCAGCTGGAAGCCGCGGCGGGCGCTGGACCACATCCTCACCTCCGAGGCGATCCAGCTGGAGAAAACCTGGACGCTGCCGCAGGCGTTCTCCGACCACCTGCCGGTGGCCGCGGAAATCCGCCTGCCCGCCGGCGTCGGCGGCCGCAACACGAAGCGGAAGCACCGATGACCTCGCTGCCGTGGCGCGCGGCGGCATGGTGGCTGGCGCTGCTGGCAGTGGGCCTGGGCGCCACCGCGCTGCGCTTCGGGCTGATCGAATCCAGCGCGATCGGGCAGCTCTGCGGCAGCGGCCACGGCCCCGCGTGGTGCACGCTGCGCACGTGGCTGGTGCTCGGCTTCCTGCATCACGTCTACGGCACGCTCGCGCTCATCGCGCTGCTGCCGGCGTGGTTGTTGCGGCGCCTGTCGCTGGCCTGGCTGGCCGCGGCGCTGGGCGTGTTCGCCATGCAGTTGTACGGCGCCGAGGCCGGCGCGCTGGCCTTGCTACTGGGCAGCCTGCGCCTGCTGCGCCTGCAGGCGGACGCCCGCACGCCACGCATGCCAGACCGGCCAGGCAAGCAGCAGGTTCAGCACCAGCCATGACCACGCGGTCGAGTTGAGCCCGGCCTCCTGCGCGACCACGACCACGCCCAGCAGCGGCAGGCACGCGGCAAGGAAGCGCTGTTCCAGCGTGGGCCGCGCCCGCTCGCTCGCGCGGGACAGCCACCCCGCCAGTGCATGGCCCACGCACGGCAGCGCGAACAGGCCCAGCGGAAAATCGCGATAGCGCCCGTCGAACACCAGCAGCAGGCCGTAATACGCCAGCGCGAACAGCCACAGCGTGCGCCAGCCGCCGGGGCCACCCGGCCGCGGCGTGCCGGCCAGTCGCCCGGCAATCCAGCGCGCCAGCCGCAGCGCGGTGAACACGGCCAGCACGCAGGCGGCCAGCGAGATCGTCCACTCCCACGGGTTGCGGCAGGCAAACCACATCTGCCGGCACTGCCAGGCGACGGCGCCGCCGCTGGCCACGCCGGCCAGGCCCAGCGCCAGCCGTTCGCGCCAGCCGTTCCGGCGACGTCGCCATGCGCCGGCCAGCGCGAAGATCACGCCACCGAGCGCCGCGGCCAGCCAGCCCAGCCACCAGCGCGCCATCTCGACCACCGGCCCGGTCATCGCGAATTTCGGCTGCGCCTGCGCGTCGAAAATGCCCCAGTAGCCGCCCACCGTGCCTTCCTGCGTGCGCTTCCACGGCTGGTCGAACGCCTCGATCACGTTGTACGGCAGGCCGGTTTCCTCCGCGTAGCGCAGGAAGTCGCGCAGGTAGCGCGCCTCGTCCACCACGCTGGCGCTGGCCGCCTGGCGCGGGCGGCCGGCGCTGGGCCAGCCGGTCTCGCCGATCATCACGCGCCGCCCGGGAAATGCCGCGCTCACCTTCGCGTACACCGTTGCCACGTGCTGCACCGCCCGCTCCGGCGGCACCGGCTGATCTTCCCAGTACGGCAGGATGTGAATGGTGAGGTAATCCACGGAGGCAGCCAGCTCGGGATGGCGCAGCCAGAACTCCCACACGTCGGCATAGGTCACCGGCTCGGGCACCGCCTCGCGCACACGCGCCAAATCGGCCGCCAGCTGCGCCGACGACAGCTCGCCGCGCAGCAGCACCTCGTTGCCGACGATCACCGCACGCACCACGTCCGGGTAGGCGCGCGCCGTGGCGATGCCGAGGCGGATCTGTTCGGCATTGGCCTCGGGATCATGTCCCAGCCAGATGCCCAGCAGCACCTTCATGCCGTAGCGCCGGGCGATCCGCGGTACCGCGCTGAGGCCCTGCCCCTGCGAGTAGGTGCGCACGCAATCGAAGCGCTGCGACAGCGCGCGCAAGTCCGCGTCGACGCGCTCGGCGCTGACGAAGGCCGAGGCATCCAGCGGCGACTCGCCCGCCAGCCGGAACGGTGCATACGACACGCAGGCGATGCGCGAGGTGGGCGCATCGGGCAACGCCACCGGCCGGCCGATCGCCCACCAGCCGTACAGCGATGCCAGGGCTGCCAGCAGCAAGGCCAGCCACGCCAGAGGCTCCCGACGGACAACAGGCGCAGCTTCGGATGACATGCGGCAAACCGTGGATGGCGACGAATCAGCGTGCCAGCTTAGCAGGGCGCGCCATGTGTTCACCCGGTCCACACAAGCGGCCGCGGGCGTTCCACTACACTGCGGGCAGATCGAATCGCGGAGTACGCATGCCTGCTTTCACCTCTCCCCGGCTGGCACGCGCGGGCGGCCTGCTGCTGGCCGGTGCCTGCCTGTTCATCGGCCTTGCGCAGGCCGCCGAGCCGACGCCGGCGCAACGCGCCACGTTCAAGCAGGCCTATGCGGCGGCCCAGCAGGGCGACGACTGGCGCGCGCTCGCCGGCACGCTGCACGACTACCCGCTGTATCCCTACCTGCAGGCGGCGGCGCTGGAGCACGACATCCGCACCGTCGACCGCGCCACCGTCGAGGCCTACCTCGCGCAGTATCCGGACTGGCTGCCCGCCGCCGACCTGCGCCGCAGCTTCCTGCGCGAGCTGGCGCGGCGGCAGGATTGGAGCGGCTTTCTAGCCCTGTACCAGGCGGGCCTTGGCGACACGCTGAGCTGCGACGCGCTGCAAGCCAGGCTCGCGCAAGGTGCCACGCTGGATTTCGATCGCGATCTCGCCGCGCTGTGGTCGCAGCCGAACCTGCCCGACGCCTGCGACCCGGTGCTCGATGCCGCGCAGCGCCAGGGCCTGCTCACCGCCGCAAGGTTGTGGACGCGCATCGACCGCGCCGCCGACGCCGGGCAGGCCGGCACCATCGCCAGCCTGGCGAGCTGGTTGCCCGCCGCCCAGCAGGCCGACGCGCAGCAGCTGGCGCTGGCCTTGCGCGACCCGGCCGCGGCGCTGGCCAAGGCCCTGCAGTGGAGCGACACGCCGCGCGCGCGGCAGGCCGCGACGCTGGCGCTGGTGCGACAGGCGCGGCGCGACGTGGACCGCGCCGACGACGCGTGGCGGCAGTTGCAGCCGCATTTGACGTTCGACACCGCGCAGCGCAACGACATCCTGCGCGCGCTGGCGCTGTTCCACGCCACCGACTTCGACGACGACGCGCTCGCCCGTCTCGTCGCGCTGCCCGCCGCCGCGCAGGACGACAGCACCCGCGAATGGCGCGCGCGAGTGGCGCTGGCGCGGATGAACTGGCCGGCCGTGTTGGCGGCGATCGCGGCGATGCCGCCGTCGCTGCAGCAGGGCGACGAATGGCAGTACTTCCGCGCCCGTGCGCTCGCCGCCACCGGCGATGCCGCAGCCGCGCAACGGCAATACGCCGCGCTGGCCGGACAGGCCACCTACTTCGGCTTCCTCGCCGCCGACCGCCTGCATCAGGACTACGCCATCTGCCCGCTGAGCCTGGCCGACGATCCGCAGCGCGAGCAGCAGTTGCTGGCCCGCCCCGCCCTGCAGCGTGCGTTCGAATTGTTCGCGGTGGACCTGCCGCGACTGGCCCGGCGCGAATGGAACCGCGCGCTGCAAGGCACCGACGCGGCCACCCAGCGCCTCGCCGCCGACCTGGCCAACCGGCGTGGCTGGTACGACCGCGCGGTGTTCACGCTCAGCAGCGGCGACGCGCTGCGCCTGTACGACCTGCGTTTCCCGCTGGCCAGCCAGGACGGCCTGGTGCCGCAGGCCGAGCAGGCCGGCATCTATCCGGCATGGGCGTACGCGATCCTGCGCGCCGAGAGCGCGTGGATGAGCGACGCGCGTTCCGGCGCCGACGCCCGCGGCCTGATGCAGCTGCTGCCGGCCACGGGCGCGCTGGTGGCGCGTGCCGCCGGCCTGCCATGGGACGGCGCTGCCAGCCTGTACGACCCGGTGGTGAACATCGCGCTGGGCACGCGCTACCTGGCGCAGATGGCGCAGCGTTTCGACGGCTCGACCTGGCTCGCCAGCGCGGCCTACAACGCCGGGCCGAACCGCGTCGACGTGTGGCTGGCCGAACGCGGCACGCTGGCGCCGGACCTGTTCGTCGCCACCATCCCGTACAAGGAAACCCGCGAATACGTGGCCCGCGTGATGGCCTTCAGCGTGATCTACGACTGGCGCCTCAACCAGGCGGTGGTGCCACTGGCGCGGCGCATGGGCGCGATCGGCCAGCCGCTCGCAACCCCGGGCCCGGGCACGCCCCGTCGCGTGGTGCAGTGCCCGGCGGAGGCGCCGGCGGGCAGCGCTTCGACGTCGGCGCCGGTGTCGAGCACACGCTGATCGCCGCCCTCGCCATTCACGCGTCGGCGGTGCGCATCCCCAGCAACGCGCGCAACCGCTTCAGCTCCACGCCGTAGGCGGCGCAGCGCTCGCTGTCCCGGCGCATCAACGCGTCCACGCTGCCGGCATGGCGCTCGCCGCCGCCATGCACGTCCACGCAGGCTGGCGCGAACGGCAACGCGCAGAACGCCAGCAGGCGACGTACCTGCAACGCCGGTTCGGCACGCCATGCCTCGTAGTGGTGTTCGAGAAAGCGGCCGGGATACAGCTGCCGCCAGTGCCGGCACAACGCGTCGTAATCGCTCCAGTAGCCGGTGACGTGGTCGAGGTCGTAGCTGAACTCGTGACGGTCGAGGAACAACTGCCGGTAGCAGGCGAAACAGGTTTCCAGCGCGCGGCGGCGGCTGTCGACCACGCGCGCGCCCGGCAGCATCGCGAGGATCGCCCCGACCAGCCGCCAGTTGCCCGGCGTGCGGTCGACCAGGCAGGCCTTGCGTCCGCGTGCCGCTTCGGCGCGGGCGAGGTAATCCCGGCCCAGTCGCTGCCAGTCCGCCGGCGTGGCCTGCGCCATCCACTGCACGCGCGGCTGCTGCCGGCGTTGCGTTTCGGCCTTGAGCACCTCTTCGACCGCATCCGATTCGTCGACCACCGCCACCGCCGGATGCGCGGCCAGCACCTGCGCGGTCAGCAGCGACCCGGCCTGCGGCATGCCGACCACGAACACCATGCCCTCGCCCAGCCGCGCGTCGATGGCTTCCGTCCGCCGCGTCTCGAACACCCGGCGCATCGCCTGCGCCTGCGCGCGGGACTTGGCCGGCTTCCAGGCCAGCGCGCGGTACATCTGCGCATTGGCCTTGCGCAGCGCGCGAAATGCGCCGGCGTAGTCGCCCTGGTCCTCCAGCGCGCGGGTCAACGCAAAACCCAGGCACACCCGCGCGCGCTGACTGGCCAGCGGCGAACGCAGCAGTTGTTCCAGATGCGCGACGTCGGCCGCGCCGAACGACGCCGTCTCCAGATCGGCGAGGCCGACCCAGGCATCGGCCAGGTCCGGCTGCAGGCGCAGCACCGCACGATAACTGTCGCCGGCCGGACCCAACGCACCCAGGCTCGCCTGCGCCTGCGCCAGCAGCATCCGCGCCGGCACGTGGCCGGGCTCGGCATCCAGCGCGCGATGCAAGGCGGTGATCGCCCCGGCCGGACGCTGCTGCAGCATGTACATCTTGCCGAGGTTGAACCACGCCGGCGCAAAGTCCGGCGCCTTGGCACAGCATCGCTCCAGGCCAGCCATTGCCGCCGCAGGCTCGCCGGCGGCGAACAGCGCCGTGGCCAGGTTCATGCGCACCAGCGGGTCGTCCGGCAGCAACGCCCGCGCCCGCTGCAGGAAAGCCACCGCCGTCACGTAATCGCCGCGCACGTGCCGCACCAGCCCCTGCATGCGCAAGGCCTCGGCACAATCGGGCAGCATCGCCAGCACGCCATCGAGCGCCGCCTCGGCAGCCGGCAGGTCGTGCGCATCCAGCGCTGCGGAAGCACGCGCGAGCAACGCCCGCGCCGCCGCCGGCAAGCCGGCGGCACGGTCGCTCGTCAACGGATGATCCTGCAACGCCCCCATCCTCGTTCGCCCCTGTGGCCGCTGTGCAGCCCCATCGGCCAGCTTACGCGAGGGCGACGACGGCATCCAGATTTGCCGCGGAAGGCGAGGTGCCGAAGTACGCCAACCGTCATTCCTGCGAGGCGCTTTCGACGGCCGAAGTGCCGGTCAAATAGAACGGCGAGCGAGGAAACTCACTCGCCGCGCAACCACCGCGCCGCATCCACCGCGTAATAGGTGAGGATCGCATCCGCACCGGCGCGCTTGAACGCGGTCAGCGATTCGAGCACC
>Ga0134126_10010105_pt1 | contig 11893 bp, 11 predicted proteins | sample KB31752_FD_96881 | JGI IMG/M metagenome (GOLD analysis project Ga0134126, IMG submission 96881) | Terrestrial soil microbial communities with excess Nitrogen fertilizer from Kellogg Biological Station, Michigan, USA - KB3-175-2 | ecosystem: Environmental > Terrestrial > Soil > Unclassified ...
AACCTTCAACCTACTGATTAAGAGTCAGTTGCTCTGCCAGTTGAGCTACGCGCCCAGCGTGCAAGGGGAAAGGCAGGCTGCGGCTACCCGCCGCGTCCATCAGAATAACACAGCTTCCCTCCTAGCCTCTGTTCGAGCAAACCAGCAAACGGCAGCATCTTGCCGACGAGTTATCCGTCTATCGCGCCGCCCCGCCGTCATGGGGATCTGCGGGCGCCGGATGTAGGCTTTTCGCCAAAATGGGTCCATCTCGCGTGATCTGCACCGGTATCATTTCGGCCGATTCAACGTACCGGCCGAGAAACTGCACGCGCGCGATGGCGCCTTTCTGCGTTTCCTGGCGCTGGAACTGGTCAAAGACAAAATTGCCTAGCGAATAGAAGATCACTCCCTGCCCGTAGCATTCCATCGGCTGCGTCACGTGCGGATGATGGCCGATGACAAGCGTGGCGCCCGCATCGATTGCCGCGTGCGCAAAATCGATCTGATTCCGATTGGGTCTCTTTTGATACTCGATGCCATTGTGCATGGAAACGATGAGCACATCGCAGCGGCGGTTCATCTCCGCGGCGTCCCGCTTCATAGTAGGAATGTCAATATCGGCGATGCGATCGTCCGTATTGCGCCAGTTTCCGTTCTTTTGATCGTAGGTATAGGCGAGAAACCCGAACCGAACGCCATGGCGCGTCAAAACAACGCCGCGATGAGCCTCGGCAGCCGATTCGCCGGTACCGACCGGCTCGATGCCGTGGCTTTTCAACCAGCGATACGTGAACTCGACGCCATGGGACCCGCAATCGCGCGAGTGATTGTTTGCAACGGAAGCAATGTCAACGCCGGCCAACAGCAGTCCCGCGATGTTCGCGGGATCTGCGTTAAAAATCAGCCCGTGCTCGGTGCGCTTTCCCTTATCGGAGAACGGCGATTCCAGATTGACGAACGTTAGGTCCGCGGATGCCAGGTACCGAGCGATTTGCCGGAAAGGCCACGCGGGATCTTTCTTCTCCCGGATTCTGCGGCCGACGTCTCGCGTCAGCATCACGTCTCCGGCGAATAGAAACGTATTCTCGACAGGTGGGCGGATAGCCGGTATTCGCGGTGATAAGACGGGGGGCCCCGAACACGAAGCCCAGACGCTCAACATCGAGGCGAGAACGATGACGGCCCAGATGCGAACGCCGGTCACAGCCTGGCGGATGCCGCGCGATCGATGAACCAGAGAGCACGTGGCGAATTCCGTGCGCCCAACTGGCACGGGTAACGAAGTGGATCGTCCGGGCCCCGAAGGACGTTCCGGAGAGCCTCGGCCTTATCGTCTCCGGCAACCAGCATGACTGTCTTTCTCGCGGCCAGCAGCGCTCCCGGCAGGAGCGTCACCCGGTGCATATCTAACTTCTTCACGTAGACGGCAGCGACGGCATTCTCGCGATCGTTAATCAGAGGTTCGCCAGGAAACAGACTCGCAGTGTGCGCGTCGGGCCCCATGCCCCGATGCACGATATCGAACTCAGGCAAGCCGGTTGAAATCTCAAAGTGCGCCTGGATGTCCTTGAGATATAGCGCGGCGCCCTCAGTTGGAGAAAGTTCGCCATGAATGCGGTGTATGTTCGCGAAAGGAACCGACGCCGGCTGAAGAAACCGCTCGCTTGCCGCTTTGAAATTGCTTCGTGAATCGGTGGGGGGGACGCAGCGCTCATCCACCCAGAAGATATGCACATTTGACCAATCGAAGGGAGTCCTGCCAAGCGTGTCGAACATCACGTTGGGCGTCGAGCCGCCGGAAATCGCAATTCTGGCGCGCCCAGAAGCGCTGACGATAGCCCGCAGTTCGTCAAGTATCCAAGCGGCGCATGCGTTCGCAGCGGCTTCCGGGCTTTCCGCGATTTCGAGCGCCTCGTGAGTCATCAGGATCGGATCTCCCTCACTTTTTCGAATGCGGCATCGAAGACGGCGTCCGGTCCGAGCACGGTCAGCTCTTCGTGCATCAGTTCGTAGAGGGACGAGCCCGCCATGCTGATCTGCTGTTCCTTGTCGCCCACATTCAGGCGTATGCAGGTTGGGCCGGTGCGCTCGAGTTCAATCGATGTGTTGCCGGACTTGAGCGAAATGCGGTGGAGCCCCGGCCCGAAGCCTTCTTCGCGTCGAAGCGCTGCGTTTGCGGCGATGCCATTTTCGAGCCATGCAGCCGCGTACAGCGCGCTCGCGGGAGCCACTTCATCGGTATAGGCGATTTCGACAGTGCGAATATTTTTCAGTTCCGAAAGCGCATCGAAATCCTCGAAGACGTGAGCGATTGTCTGGCGCCAGGGGGTCAGGCGCGTCCATTCCAAATCGCCGACGATACGGCCTCGCTGCTTCCATTCGCGCATTCTTGCCAACGCTTCCGGCACGGGAATGCCGCGCGTATCGACGATTGTTTTGGTCGCTAACGAAAGCACGGATTCGAGACCCACTTGCGCGCGGTCGTTGGCGCTCGATCGCAGCGCCGATTTCTGGCGGCACCACACCACTACGGGAAGATCCGGGACGATAATGCCGAGAACCGTGGGGCCCACGTCGAGCCATTGATCGGGCCTTGCGGCGATCTCGATCTGCTCACAGCAAATCTGCTGCGCTTTACCAAACGGCTTCCAGCACTGAGCAAAAACGTGCGCGGAGAGTCCTTCGCCGGCACGATCGCTGGACCGCAGTACGATAGCGCGGCTCGGATGCGCGTGCATCAGCTCTGTCAACGTTTGCGATGCCGCAAGGCTCTCCTCGTCCTCATCGTCGGTCGCGACAATGAGGGTCATGGCGCATGCTCGAAGGACCGTCGGGCCTCCCTGATGGCGTTCTTCTTCAGCGAGCGAGGTCCAAACGCGCGCCAGTTCTTTCATAATGCGTTCCGGCTGGGCCGGAAGGGCAACGCTGCTCATGGCGTCCTCCAGACATGGCCTTGGCGCGCCAGCATCTCATCCGATTCTCTCGGTCCCCATGTGCCGGCGTCGTAGTTGGGAAAGTTGAACTTCTGGTTCTGCCAGACATCGAGAATGGGCTGCACAACCTTCCAACTTGCCTCCACCATATCCTGCCGGGTGTAAAGCGTGGGGTCGCCCGTCATCACATCGACGAGAAGAGTCTCGTAGGCCGACGGAGAGCGCTCTCCGAAACTGGAACCGTAGTTGAAATCCATCGATACCGGACGTACACGCATGCCGCTGCCCGGACTTTTCGAAAGAAACCGGAGCGAAATCCCTTCCTCGGGCTGAATGCGCAAGACCAGAAGATTGGGGCGTGGCGCGCGCGGGCCCATGCGCGTTTCCTGCTGAAACATCGCGAGCGGCGGGGCGTTGAACTGAATAGCGATATCGGTAACTCGCTTCGGCAGCCGCTTGCCGCTTCGAATATAGAAAGGCACGCCGGCCCAGCGCCAGTTATCGACAAAGAACGTGCCCGCCGCATAGGTGTCGGTTTGCGATTCCGGATCGACGCCTTCCTCCTGGCGGAAACCCGGCACTTGCTGGCCGCCGATTTTGGCAGGCCCGTACTGACCGGCCACTGCGTAAAGCGGAACCTGCTCCGGCTTCATCACACGGATGGCGCGAAGCAGTTTGGCGCGCTCATCACGCACGTTCGTGGCGTCAAAAACGGTGGGCGGCTCCATCGTCACGGTCGCCATCACCTGTAGCAGATGGTTCTGTATCATGTCGCGCAGCGCGCCGGCTTCCTGGTAGTATGCGCCGCGGCCTTCGACGCCGATCGACTCGGCCGCCGTGATCTGCACGTTGTTTACATAGCGGCGATTCCAGAGCGGTTCAAAGATTCCATTGCCGAACCGGAACGCCAGGATATTTTGGACCGTCTCCTTGCCGAGGTAGTGATCGATGCGGTAGACATCTTCTTCCGGGAAAACTTCGTGAGTCTGCTGGTTCAGTTTGTGCGCGCTTGCCAGATCGTGCCCAAAAGGCTTCTCGATAACAATGCGGCGCCAGCCCTTTCCGCGATTCATGGTGTGTTTTCCGAGTTGCTCAATCACAATCTCGTAATAGCTGGGCTGAGTCGAAAGGTAATACAGAACGTTGTCGCCGGTCTGGTTCTGCTGCTCCGCCTCGGCGAGTTTCTTCTGGATGGCCTGATAGCACCTGGTGTCTTTCAGATCGCCCGCGACATAGTAAAGCGTCTGTTCGAACGACTCCCAGACAGATTCATCGAAGGGAGAGTTTTCGATGAATTTCTGGACGGATTCCTTCATCTTTTGGCGGAAATCCTCGTCGGACATAGGCGTTCGCGAGTTGCCAACCATGGCGAAGTTTTGCGGGATGCGCCGCTCGTAAGCCAACCGGTATAGCGCGGGCAAAAGCTTGCGCTTGGTGAGATCGCCGTTAGCGCCGAAAATCACAATCGCACAAGGCGGCACACGGCGTTCGAAGCGCAGCGGGTCTTGAAACGGATTCGCGTCGGCCATTTGTCACAACGATACCATTGGCATACGCGACTTCGGAACCCTCCGAATGGCATACAACGCCGGTCTACCGCGGAGCACATGGAAACTTACTTCGGGAGAATGCGTCCCACTAAGGTAAGATCAAGATTAACCTTCCGTCCTATCCGAGATTGGCTTGGGGAGAGTTTTTCTCTCGCTCCAGAGCCGGTGCCTTAGCAGCAATGCCCAACAAAAAGAAAATTGTCGCGATACTCAGCGACTTGATGTTTATCGCAAAGATACAAGAAGCGGCCAAAAGAGTTGGCCTCGAAACGGTGTTCGTGAAGACGGAGCAGGACGCGCTCGAAAAGGCCAAAGACAATCCCGCCGTCATCATTCTCGATCTGAACGCCAACAATCTGGAGCCGCTCGACGTGATCGAGAAGCTGAAAGCGAACGATGCCACCAGCAAGATCAGCCTGGTCGGGTACGTTTCACACGTGCAGGCGGATTTGAAGATGGCCGCACAGCAGAAGGGCTGCGATGTGGTGCTGGCGCGATCGGCCTTCTCGCAGAATCTGCCGACGATTTTGCGGCGCTATGCCGAACCCGCTTATGAAACCAATCGGTAAAGCGCGGTTTGCCGAAATGAGCCGGCTTTACCAGCCCTCGCGAATACCCTTTCCTTCCGTTGCAATGTAGGCGCGGCCGGCTACCAGATTTTTGAACTCCTCCACTCGCCCGCTAGGCCATTCGATAACAGCGCGATCCACAACTTTGTGCCGGCCCACACCGAAGGTCACCGGCAACTCGGATTGAGACAGGTAGCTGGAACCGCTCTTCACTCGCCTGGAGCCCTTTAGATCTCCATAGAAAATCCGCACAAGAGCGCCAATACCGCTACGGTTAGACTTCGTGCCCACCAGGCGGAACCGGACGCTGCGGTTCCCCGAGAGCTGATCGTTGCGGTATAGGTAGGCCGGTCCGCGATTTGTGGTGATTAGTACGTCGAGATCACCGTCGTTATCGATGTCGCCGTAAGCCGCGCCGCGTCCGATCTTTGGATTCGCGAATCCGCCGCCGAGCCGATCGGCCACGTCGTGCAATTTGCCGGAGCCTCCGTTCAGAAATAGATGCGGCCGTTGTGCATACGGCGTGTCCGTCACCCGCTGCACCACGTCGTCTATATGACCATTAACAACGAGCAGGTCGAGATTCCCATCAAGGTCGGCATCGAAAAAGAAGCACCCGAATCCCAAGCTGTGCAGCGTGGCCGGGCCTAAATTGCTACCGGGCGCGAGATCTTTGAATTCTCCACTCTTCGAGCCACGGTAGAGCGCCAGCATCTCACGATCGAAATTTGTAATGACGACGCTGGACCGTCCCGAATTATCGAAATCGGCGACATCCACTCCCATTCCCGCCCGGGCTTTACCATCGGCGCTGAACGCGATGCCGGCGCGAAGCGCCACTTCCTGAAACGTTCCGTTCCGTTGATTGCGATACAGTTTGTTCGGCTGCGTATCATTCGCTACGAAGAGATCCAGCCAGTTGTCGTTATCGTAATCGAGGACGGCCACACCGAGCGATTTCGAACTGCTGTCAAACAGGCCGGCGCTCGCGGTAACGTCTTCAAACGTGCCGTCACCGCGGTTACGAAATAGCCAACAAGTGGTGCCGTGATACGCCTCGGGAGTGCAGTAGGACTTCTGCTTTCCATCCGCGCTGCAGAAGATGTCCACCTCCGGCGACCAGCGGACGTAATTGCAGACAAATAAGTCGAGATAGCCGTCGCGATCGTAGTCGAACCACAGACTCGATGTGGAGAAGCTACGCCGGCCGCCAAGCCCGCTCTGGCGCGTAACATCGACGAACCGCCCTTTGCCGGTGTTGCGGAATAATCGATTTTGTCCGACGGTTGTCACATAGATGTCGGTGAATCCGTCGTTGTTGTAATCCCCGACGGCGATACCTAGCCCGTACAGTTCCACGTCAAGACCCGCCTGGCGCGTAACGTCCGTGAACGTTCCGTTCCGGTTGTTGCGATATAAGCGGAGCGAGCCGTGTCTGCCCCCATGCGGGTGGCCGGGCCAATCCATTCCGTCGATGAACAGAATGTCTTGAAAACCATCGTTGTCGTAGTCAATGAAGGCGCATCCGGGTCCGAGAGTTTCCGGCAAGTATTTCTTCCCGAAGGCGCCGCTGTGGTGATTGAAGTGGATGCCGCTGGATTGAGTGATATCGGTGAATCGAAATCCCGGAGCCGCTTCCGCGCCAAGTAGGGTCGCGCCGAAGCAACCCGATAAAAACTTCCGCCTCTCCATTACTCCGCGCCAGGACTTACTGCGGCGCGACCAATCCCTTGCGGATGGCGAACAGCACTAGTTCCGCGGTGCGATGGATATTCATTTTCTCCATGAGGTTCGCGCGATGCACGGAGACGGTATTCACGCTCAGATCGAGCAGAGCCGCAATCTCTTTATTCGATTTGCCTTGCGCGATCAGTTGAAGCACTTGCTTTTCGCGGGCAGTGAGCCGTTCCAGTTCGTCGTCGGATTCAGCCGACGGATATCTCAAACCGGAACCCATATACCGGCGGCCTTCCGCAACAGTTTTAATGGCGCCAACCAAATCCACATCGATGGCGTTCTTGAGTAGATAACCGCGGGCCCCGGCATCCAGAGCATTCCGCACGTAGTTGTCGTCGGCATGCATGCTGAGGACGAGCACGGCGGTTTCAGGCACGTGCTTCAAAATTTCCTTCGTGGCTTGGACCCCGTCCAACTCGGGCATGGAAAGATCCATCACGACAACCTTGGGCTTCAGATCCTGCGCTTTCTGGATAGCCTCAACGCCATTGCTGGCTTCGCCCACGACGCGAATGAACTCGTCGTCTTCCAGAATCTTTCGAAATCCGCGGCGAACCAAAGCATGGTCGTCGGCTAATAGAACAGTGATGTCGTCAATCATGAGTGGCGGTTTGCGCCTCCTGTCTCTGCTGTGTTAGATACGCCTGACCTTCCTCCTGAGGTAGAGGAAGATGTAGTTTCACTACCGTGCCGCCGCCCGAAGCTTTCTCGACTGAAAGACTTCCGCGGAGCAGTTCGGCACGCTCTTTCATTGCGACAAGCCCAAGGCCGGGTTCGCGAGCCTTCCTATCTTGCACGATACCAACTCCGTAATCCCGGACCGCCGCGGTGAGCTGGTCGGGGCCGAAGTCGAGGCTGACTTCCGCCCGCATGGTTTTCGCGTGTTTCGCGGCGTTGTTCAACGCTTCCTGAACGATGCGGAAGCAATGAATGGCCGCCTGTCCGGTAATGCGCTGAATGTCTCCATTCACATCGAGAGTTGTCTCGATACCGGTCTGCTTTTGAAACAACTGAGTGTACCAATCGAGGCCTTTCACCAGACCGTAGTCGTCGAGCACGGCCGGATGCAGCATTTGCGACAGCGCTCGCATTTTTTCGAGCGTTTCCTGAGTAATCTGGCGAACCTCGGTGAGTTCCGCGCGAAGCGGTGAATCCGGCGGCAAACCTTTTCGCTCCGCGCGCCCGAGCATGGCGCCTACTGCTGTCAGGATCTGCCCGAACTCATCGTGCAGCTCGCGCGAGACCGACCGCAGCACTTCCTCTTGCACCGTAATCAATTTGGCGGCCAGAATCCGGCGCTGCTGGGAAAGCGATTCCACTTCCGCAAACAGCCGCTTGATGGAATCGATCAGATAAAGGCTGGTCAGAATGATGCCCACCAGCATCGCTGCAAGGAAGGCGTAGATATTGCGGCCCACACGATTGTAAATGATCGCCACACGCGCGGCGGCTTGCTCTTCCGCCTCGTTATTCTTAAAAAGCAGCCGGGCGACCACGCTTGCAAGGGCCGATTGTTGCGCGGGCAAAGTAGTCGCGGCCAGTTGCTGCGCGCGCTTCTCCTGCCCCGCTTTGGCAAACGCGAACGTTTCCCCCGTGGTTTGCCAGAACTGCCGCAGAGCGTTTGTCAACTCTTTCTGCTGTTGCGGAGAACGGTTGTCGGGCGAGAGTCGCGCCTCAGTCTTCAGGGCGTCTTCGAGATCGGCCCGCTTGCCAGCGAGTTCGTTTTCATAAGCGGCGATGCCATACGGTTCGCCGCCCGAAGCCATATCCCGCAGCGCAAGTCCAATCTGGCTCAAGTCGTTCTGCATCCGAAGGAGTTGCAGGGAATCCCGCCGGTTGCGATCGATGGTGTCGGTCTGTAATTGGCGCAGGCCGTTCAGTTGACGAAGTGTGTACCAGGAATACACCGCGACAGCGGCCAGTGTAACCAGCAGCCCAACCAGCAAGCGCAGAGTTGGGGACTTAACCATAGAATTTAATGATTACCAGCTATCGGCGCGCATTCGCATCCGCCGGACAGATTTCCACGAGAGCCACACTACTTTCATGCTACGACTCCCTTGCCCTCAACAACTCTGACGTATTTGTTGAGCGGAGGGTTGGTGATTCGGTCCACTTGTTTACTGGGGCCGGGCCAGTGGATTTCAACCGAGTCGATTTTTGCCGCCTTGCCGATGCCGAGAACCTCGCGGGGATCATGTGAAGAAAGATAGCTGCCGCCGTTGTTCTTCAAGCGATGACGAACTTTACCGCCCGCCGTCCAGACGATCCGCGCGCCAACCGCGTCACGATTGCAAGTAACTCCTTCGAGTTTCAGCCCGAGCCAGTTGTTGCCCTGGGCCGCGTTATTCTTCAACAGCACCGGCGCGCCTCCGTTGTTGCAGATAAGGACATCAATGGCTCCATCGTTGTTGTAGTCGCCAACCGTTAACCCCCGCGCCGGGAACATGCGATGGAACGCGGGGCCGCCTCGATCGCTAACGTTGTGCAGCTTGCCATCTTCTCCTTGATGAAAAAGCAAAAGCGGCTCTTTATACCGGACCTGCAGCGAATAGTTCTCAATCATGTCGTCCGGATGGCCATTCGCCAGGATCAGATCAATCGCTCCGTCGTTGTCGTAATCGAAATACTTCAGCCCCCATCCACTCAATAACCGGGTGGCCTGCGCCACTCCGTCGACATGGGCGACGTCGCGAAATGTCTCGTCCTTGTTGTTCTGATAGACGGAGAACATCTCCTGATCGACATTTGCGACAAACAGATCCTGCCACCCATCGCCATTGACGTCGGCTGCGTCGACCCCCATTCCGGAACGCGGCTGCCCGTTGTCGCTGAACCCCACTTCTGCCTGTAACGCGATCTCTTCCCATTTCCACGTTCCGTTCGGGCCAGGGCCGCGGTTCATAAACAGGAAATTCTGAACGGTGTCGTTGGCGACGAACAGATCCATTCGTCCGTCATTGTTGACGTCGGTTGCGACCACGCCGAGGCTCTTGCCGATGGCCTTCGCGATATCCGTCCCTTTGCCGACCTCGGTGAAGGTGCCGTCTCCGTTGTTGTGATAGAGGAAACTTGGCGTTCCCCTGAAAATGCGCGGAATGCAGTAATAGTGCCGGTGGAGCTTGTTGTCGCCGCATTCGAACTTATGAGTAGACGAATAATCGACGAAACTGCAAACAAAGAGGTCGAGCTTGCCGTCATTGTCGTAATCGAACCAGACGGCGCTCGTGGTCCAGCCAGGGGTCGTCAGGCCGGCCTTTTGGGTAACGTCCATGAACGTGCCATCATGATTGTTCTTGTACAGAATGCAATTCCCGTATGAAGTCACAAAGATGTCCGGCCAGCCGTCGTTGTCGTAATCGCCAACAGCCACGCCCATGCCGAACGTTCCACCGGTAACGCCGGCCTTTTCAGTGACATCCGTGAACGTGCCGTCGCGATTGTTTTTGTACAAGGCGTTGCGAATGGGTTTGGGCGGCGTCCAGAAGTCGCATGGACCGCTGTTCACCATGTATATGTCCATCCATCCGTCGTTGTCGAAATCGAGAAAGGCGCAGCCCGGCCCCATCGTTTCGGGCAGATAGCGGTTGGGCGACATTGCGTTTTCGTGTTTCCACTCAATGCCGCTCGACGAAGGAAGCTGCTCAATGAATAGGGGCGCCGCCACGGGCGCGACGCCTTGGGCTCCAAGCAGCCGTGAGGCGCCTAACCCTACGCCAAACCACATCCATTCTCTTCTAGTGAACTTCATTTATGTGCTATCTTGCCGGTCCGGAAAGGCAATTATGGAGATGCCGGCGTGAGTCGCTTAACTGCCGATTATAGGACGCTCGCGGCGGCCGCCGCTAAAACAGGAGGAGGGAGCCCGCGATTTCGGGGCGCGTGGACGTCGAGCCGGGCAATGTTAACTTGACGGTCGCGCAACGCCGTACCTACAATGAGGATATCAGCCGGACAAGGAGGATCAATGTTACGATCCATCGGCCTTCCCGAGCTTTTGATCATTCTCGTAGTCGCGGTGCTGCTGTTTGGCGGCAAGAAGATCCCCGAGGTGGCCAAAGGTTTGGGCGAAGGTATTAAGCATTTTAAGGGCGCTTTGAAGAGCGACGAGGAACCTGAAGAGAAAAAGCAGGCCTGAAACAGATGACCGGCGCGCGCTCGCACGTTGAGCGCGGCCATCGTACGAAAGAGTTCTAAATAAAGCAAAACCCCCGCGATAGCCTCGCGGGGGTTTGTTCTATGCCGGCTGTTTGTCTACGCCTTTTTCTTTGGCGGTACGATGGAGTCCTTCACCGACTTGGCAATCCGGAACTTCACGACTTTTTTAGCCGGAATCTTAATTGCTTCGCCCGTCGCCGGATTACGCCCCATGCGCGCCTTGCGGTCGCTGCGGACCAAGCGCCCAATGCCGGGCATCACGAACACGCCGTGTTTTTTGGTCTCCCGCACGGCCATCGCCGCAAAGTGTTCCAGAAACTGCTTGGCTACTTTGTTGCTGACCTCGCACGCCTCCGCCAGTTCTTTGACGATCGCAGTTTGGGTCATTCTTGTCTCGGCCATCTTGATCTCCCTACAGAATCAAACGTTAGTTGTTGTGGTGAACTCGCATCCCGCATTCTGCCTGTGCTTTGTATTCAAACAGAATTGCCAAGAAATGTTTGAGTCCCTCTAATCCTACTCGATCATAAGTTAGCCGCTACCTCTTGTAAAGCGGAAAACGTCAAAAAGTGCTGATTTTCGGCGTTTTTTTGTTCCGAGTAGGCTCAAAAAGCCTATAAAATCGCAACTCTGAGAGTTTCGGGCGCTTCGCAAGCAGTATGGACGGGCGTTCCGGCGGGCAAAATGGGGGCTCCAGCGCCCACGGCGCAGCGGGTACAGGCCCCGGAGACCACTCGGCTGCGGGGGAATGCCACGCGGCTTCGGCTAGAAGAGCTAACCTGTGAAAGTTGAAGCCGCCAGAGCCAGAGACCACCTATTCATGACACCCTCGAGCGCCCGAAACCCGCTCAGTCGTTCAATTGCCGATGTAGCACCAGCGACAGTGCACGGGCCAGCGCCCCGGCTGGATGCGACAGATCTCTACATAAACCGCGACCTGAGTCTGCTTGCTTTCCAGCGGCGC
>Ga0134126_10010106_pt1 | contig 11893 bp, 7 predicted proteins | sample KB31752_FD_96881 | JGI IMG/M metagenome (GOLD analysis project Ga0134126, IMG submission 96881) | Terrestrial soil microbial communities with excess Nitrogen fertilizer from Kellogg Biological Station, Michigan, USA - KB3-175-2 | ecosystem: Environmental > Terrestrial > Soil > Unclassified ...
GCCTGCGCAGCCACTTGGCCTCACCCCTTAGGCCGGGGAGAGGTGTCCTGATCCGGAGCGTCTCTCGACGGTTGGGATCAGTGGCCTGTGTCCGTGAAGACGCCTCACCGAACGAGGTGTCCTTGTCGAACCACTATCGAGGATGCCTGATCGACCGGACAAAAGTCAATTCGGAGGCTCAGCCGCTGCCGAGCTGGACGGCCTTCACGATCAGCAGCAGCACGGAGACCACGAGGTAGCCGCGCAACAGCAGCACGCCGAGCTTGGTGCCCGGCGACCAGGCCACCGGCTTCAGCAACGCGAGCGGCGGCATCCGCCATCGCATTCGCTCGGCCGTGCTCATGTGCTCGAATTCCGTGCGAGGCGGCCGCACCGGCCCGTGGCCCCGCCGGGCGGACATCAGCTTGAGCCAGCCGAGCGCGAGCGCCGAGCCGACCACGAGCCCGACGGCGAGCCAGCCGGCCACCGCCGCCGCGCTGACCCCGGGGAACAACGTCGTGACGACCAGCGTGCCCGATAGCAGCAACAGGACTCCCACGATCAGCCCGGCCACGATGTTGAGCCACCGGGCATTGGTCCACGGGCCGAGCACCTCGCAGTCGTTGCACAGCAGCAGCAAGAACACGCTGGCGCTCGGCAGCAGCACGCCAGCGAGCGCTTGCACAGCGGTCGTGAGCAACCCGAGCGGCGCCCCCGGTATCAGCACGATGGCCGCCGCGAGCACGACAATCGCCGTGTAGCTGGCATAGAACGGCTTGGCGTCTGAGAACCTTCGGTGCAGCGAGTGCTTGAGGTTAAACACGTCGCCGAACGCGTAGCTGGTCGACAAAGTGACGGCGGCCGCCCCGATGATGCTGGCGTCTAGCAGCACCAGCGCGAATACCGCGCCGAGCAGGCCACTCTTGGCGCCGAACGTCCTGGCTACGCCGAGCGCGTCGGTGAAGTGCCCGACCAGGCCCGTTCCGCTCACCGCGTAGACGGTTGCCACCAGGATCACTGCCGCGCCCCCGACCACAACCAGCGAGCCCGCGAAGGTGTCCGCCCGCTCGTAACGGATGAAGCGCGGCGTGATCCGCTTGTCGATCACGTTCGACTGCTGGAAGAACAGCTGCCAGGGCGCGACCGTCGTGCCGACGACCGCGATGATCAGCAGCACCGCGTTCGAGCTGATGCCGCCCTGGATGCTGGGTATCACGAAGTGACGCGCGATCGCGCCGACATGCGGGCGCACTCCGAATGCCAGCGGCACGAACAAGACCAGGCTGGCGCCGATGAACGCGAACATCGCACGCTCCCAGCGCCGGAAACTACCGCTCGCCGTGATCGCCACCAGCATGACGGCGGCAATTGGGACGGAAATGTATTGGCTTATCCCGAAGTAGCTCATCGCCAGCGAGACGCCGATGAACTCCGTAACGATCGTGAGGAAATTAAGGAGAAACAAATCACCGACGCTGAACCAGCCCCAGAACTTGCCGAATCGCTCGTTGATCAGCCTGGCGTGGCCGACGCCGGTCACCGCGCCGAGCCTGACCACCATCTCCTGGTTGACGATCAGCACGGGGATCAGCAGGAGCAGCACCCAGAGCAGGCTGTAGCCGTAGTTCTGGCCAGCCTGCGCGTAGGTCGAGACGCCGCCGGCGTCGTTGTCACCCACCATCACGATCAGGCCAGGTCCGACGATCGCCAGGAACGTCACCAGGCGACGTCTCACATCTGACTGCGCCCGCTCCTCGCTGAGCCTGATGCGGCCGAGCGCCCCTTCGATGTCGCCGAGATGCGCTTCGTCGAGTACCGCCGATGGCCGCGACAGGGCCGCAGCCGGGGCAGGCTTAGGCGCGGCAGGCTTAAGCGCGGCAGGCTTGGCCGGGGCAGGCTTGGGCGCGGCAGGCTCGGCCGCGGCGGGCTTGGGCGCGGCAGGCTCGGCCGCGGCGGGCTTGGCCGGGGCAGGCTTGGGCGCGGCGGGCTTGGCTGGCGCCTGGGATGGCGGTGGGCGTGGTCGCGGCGAGCCCTCGGCTCCCGACCCCGCCCCTGGCGGCTTGGTCATGCCCGCTTGCCGCGATGCGAGTCGGGCGGCTCGGCCGCCTCCCTGCGTCGCCAGTCCTCAGGCAGCGTGACTTCGAGCACGTCGTCGACCGTGATCAGGCCGATCATCGTCCTGTTCTCATCGACAACCGGGATGGTGATCAGGTTGTAGTCACTCATCAGCACGGCCACGTCGACCACGTCGGTGTCGGCGCCTATCCTGACCGGGTCGTCGTCGCAGATGTCCGACAGCCTGGTCGCAGGCTCGGTCTGGAGCAGTGTGACCAGCTTGACCACCCCGCACAGCCGACCGTCAGCGTCGAGCGCGTGCACGCTGGTCAGCGCCTCGGGCTGCATGCTCTCCGAATCCCTGACGGCGGTTAGCGCCTCGCCGACGGCCGCGTCTTCCGACATGGCGAGGAAGTCCACGCCCATCAGGCCACCGGCGCTTGTCGGGTTGAAGCCCATCAAGGTCAGCACCTTGGTCCGCTGACCGGCAGGTAGCAGGTCGAGCACCGGCTGCCTGCGCCGCTGCGGCAGCTCGGAGATCGCGTCGGCCGCGTCGTCGGCCCGCATCCGTGCGAGCACATCGGCGATCTCCACGTCGGTCCTGGCGCCTAGCAGCCTGGTGGCCAGGTCCTCGTCGAGCTCCTCGAAGACGTCAGCCTCAAGTTCCGGGTCGACGTGCACCTGGCCGAGTATCTCGGTTCCTTCGGCCTTGGACGCCTCTTCTAGCAGGTCGGCGATCTGGGCCGGCTTGAGTCTTCTGATCCTCGCGAACGGACCGCGCAGCAGCGCGCTGCTCGTGTGCCCGATCAGCGGCTCGAAATTCGCCCAGTCCTCGAACTGGTGCGCGCCGACTTCGCCGGGCGACATCAGCCGCAGGAGACCGCGCGCGCGACGGTGGGTGTCGACGCCGTCGAGCACCCAGTCGTTGCCGTGGCCGCGCAGCTGGAGGTCGACCGCCTTGATCAGGTGCGCCGACGGCACGTCGATCAGCCGGTGCCCGAGCACGTCGGCACGCAGCAGCACCTCGCCGTCCCTTCGCTCGAACCTACGCAGGTCGAGCCTGGCACTCGACAGCTTGAGCACCTCACCGTCGAAGCCGGTGGCCTGCTCGAAAGGCACGAACACATCACGACCACCGACAGAGGCGACGAGGCCAGTGACCATCGGCTTATCGGCACCGCGCAGCCGCACGATCACGTCGGCGAGGCGGCCGATCGACTCGCCCTTGCGATCGGTGATCGGGCGGCCGACGAGCTCGGACAGGTGCAGGACCCGCTCGCTACTGGCTTCAGGCGCCGCGGTATCAGCGGTCATGTCAACGCAGCCTTTCTGCTGTGCCGCTAGCCGTTCTCCTACCCAGCGGACGGGAAGAACCCCGCTGAGAACACTGTCAGAACCTGCCCGGTTTTCGCGGCAGTCAGGTCACGATGGTATGAAGGCCACGTCGCGGCGTCATGTGCGCCAGGGCTGAGCGGAGGAGGCACAATCGTGGCGGCTGGCAAAGAGGTCGGGCTGCCTAGTGGCCAGGACTACGTAGCCGAGAGCCTCGGTTACGCAATCAAACGTCGGCTGCTCGGCCCGCCCCTGGTCAACGAGCAGCTCGGCGAAGAGCGGCTGTCCAAGCCGCTCGCGCTCGGCGTGCTGTCCTGCGACGGAATATCTTCCGCTGCCTATGGCTCGGAGGAAATCCTCATCGAGCTCACCCGGTTCCTTGGCTACGCGGCAGCGTTCACGCTGCTGATCCCCATGACGGGCGTGGTGCTCGCGGGCATCGTCATCGTCGTCTTGCTCTACCGCGAGGTCGTGTCCGTTTACACCAGAGCCGGAGGCTCCTACGTCGTGGCGCGGGACAACTTCGGCCCGCGGATCGCCCAGGTCGCGGCCGTGGCGCTGCTGATCGATTATGTCGTCACGGTAGCCGTCCAGACCGCGGCGGGCAGCGCGGCCATCGTGTCAGCGATTCCTAGCCTGACGTCGGCGCAGCAAAAGGAGTTGCTGCTTGGCATCTCGATCGTCGCCATCTTGATCATGTGCTACGGCAACCTCCGCGGCATCAGGGAGGCCGGCCGAACTTTCGCGCTGCCAACCTACTTGTTCTCTGGCACGGTCGGCATCATGATCTTGGTCGGGCTATACCGCGAGTTCTTCGCCAGCCTCCCGCCAGCGCCGGTAGGGAAGGGGGCGTGGTGCAACGGGTGCGACGGCCATCCAGGGTCTAGCCTCCTCGCATTCGTCTCAATTTTCGTGCTGCTCAGAGCGTTCGCTAACGGCGGATCCTCGCTGACCGGTATCGAGGCCGTTTCCAACGCGGTGAGCGCGTTGCGGCCGCCTGAGGGCCGCAACGCACGGCAGGTGCTCATGATCCAGGGATCGATCGTCGCGTTCCTGATCGCCGGGATCTCGTGGCTGGCGCACGTGATGCACACCGTACCGAACGTCACAGGGGTGCCGACGGTGCTAGCTCAGGAGGCCAAGCTGGTCTTCGGTAACAGCGTGCTGGGCACCATCGGGTTCGTCGCCGTCCAGGCGGGAACCGCCGCGATCTTGTTCACCGGCGGCAACACCAGTTTCTCCGGCTTCCCCTTCCTCGCCAACTTCGTCGCCGAGGACTCGTTCTTGCCCAGGCAACTCACCAAGCGCGGTCACCGGCTGGTGTTCTCGAACGGGATCATCACACTCACGGTGGTCTCGCTGATCCTCCTGATCGTAGTCGGCGCCAACGTCAACGGGCTCATACCGTTCTACGCGATCGGCGTGTTCACGGGGTTCTGCATGGCCGGTTTCGGGATGGCTAGATTCCACATACGACGCAAGGCGCGCCATTGGCGGCGGCACTTCGTGATCAGCCTGATCGGGGCTGTCTACACCGGCCTGGTCGTACTGATCTTCGCGGTCGTGAAGTTCACCGAAGGCGCCTGGGTGGTGGTCGTCGTGTTCCCGGTGCTGGTGTTCGTGCTGATCCGGGTCAATCGTGAGTACCGGATGGAAGCCGAAGTGCTCGAGCGCATCGAGGCCAGGCGCAAGCAGGCCGAGCCTGAGTCAACCCCGCCCACCTACTCGCGGCGGACCGTCTATGTCTTCGTTGACGCCTTTGACCTGGCCACGCTTGCCGGGCTCAGGTACGCGCGGAGCCTGCGGCCGACCAGCCTGCGCGCTGTGCACTTCGTGCTCGACAGCGCTCAGGCGGCCAGGTTGCGGCAGGACTGGCTCCGCGCCACCACCGGCGTGGCCCTTGACCTGGTTGACTGCCCCGACCGGCGGATCGCGCGGGCGGCGGCCGAGATGGTGCAGGCCGAGGCGCTGCTGCCCGGTGTCGGCGTCACCGCCGTGCTGCCGCGGCGCAGCTATACCCCTCTGCTCGGCCGACTGCTGCACGACCGCACCGCTGACAAGATCGCCAGCGTTGTCAGCCAGATACCGCACGCAGCGGCGACGATCGTGCCGTTCGACGTCCGGAGCCGGGTGGAGATCCTGATCACGAAGGAACGCGAGCGGGCGGATCGGGCAACCGTGACGGCGACGGCCGAGCCGGCGCAACCCGAGGTCAGCGATACCGGCGAACGAACCCGATCAACGCTGAAGGCGGCGGCCGAGGCGGTGGAACCGCCTCCGGCGACCGCCTCTGACGCGCTCGAATACAACCGTCCGGTTCCGCAGGCCGGAGCTGTGCCGATCGGCAGCCTGCCCAAGCGCGGCCGCGCCACCGTTGAGGGGCGGGTGCACGCCGTCGAGATCATGCCGGTCGAACGCAACACGGTACTGGCCTGCGAGATCATTGACTCAACCGGCCAGCTCACCGCGATGTTTTACGGCCGGTCCTACATACCGGGACTCGACCCTGGAGCGAAGGTGCGGCTGACCGGGCAGGTTGGCTCTCGCGGTCGCGCGGTCGTGATGATCAACCCCGCCTACGAACTGCTCGCTCCTGGAAAGGGTGCCGCACCACCGTCATGACTGAGCCTGGCCACCAGGAAACTGATGGACGAGGGAGCTGCGGCTCGCCAGAGGCGCAAGCTCGAATCAGCCATGGCGGCACCGGAACGCGGACCTCATCCGGGCGGAATCACGGGCACAGCCATCACGGGCACGCGCACGGCTCGCGACTGACGCTCACCGGCCAGCACCGCAAGTCGCTGCTCACCGTGATGCTGATCACGCTCAGCATCGCCGCGGCCGAGGCGATCGGTGCCTGGGTCAGCGGCGCGCTTGTCCTGCTCGCGGACGCCGCGCACATGGCCGCCGACGCCGCTGGTGTTGGGCTCTCCCTGCTGGCCGTCGTGTTCGCGAGCAGGCCGGCCACGCTCAAGCGCACCTTCGGTTACGCCAGAGCCGAGATTCTGGCTGCGGTGGTCAATGCCGTGGTGCTATTTGCAATTTCAATTTTTGTCATCTCCCGTGCGATCAGCCTGCTCATCACGCCGACCTCGGTCGAGTCACCCCTGCTGATCGCCTTCGGCCTCGTCGCGCTCGCGGCCAACGGCATCAGCCTGTTCGTGCTGCGCCGTGGGCAGTCGGAAAGCCTCAACATCAGGGGCGCGTTCCTCGAGGTCGCCTCGGACGCGTTCGGCGCCGCGGCGGTGATCGTCACCGGCCTTGTCATCGAGCTGAGCGGATTCGCCCGCGCCGATCCGATCGCTTCGTTGCTTGTCGGCGCGCTGATCCTGCCGCGAACCTGGCGGCTGCTCGCGGACGCCATCGACGTGCTGCTTGAAGCGAGCCCGCGCGGCATCGACCTGAGCGAGGTTCGCCGTCACCTGATCGGGCTGCCCGGCGTCACCAGCGTGCACGACCTGCACGCATGGACGATCACATCGGGTCTGCCCGTGCTGTCCGTGCACGTCGTGGTCGAGCCGCAGGTACTGGCCGATGGCACGAGCGCGCGCATGCTCGACGTGCTGCAGGAGTGCCTCAGCGGCCACTTCGACGTCGAGCACTCGACGTTCCAGCTCGAGCTAGCCGGCCATGCCGACCACGAACAGCCGATGCACCAGTAGCCGCCCTAGAACTCTTCGCTACTCGCTAGTAGCATTTGCGATATCGCGTCCTAAGGGAGCTGCCGTGAGCACCTATGACCATTACGTCACCAAAGTGGAATCCGGCACCTGGGACGTCCCGGCCACCGGCTTCACCAGGTTCAACTGGGACTACGACAACGGCCGCACCAGGCTGCTGGACCTCTACCAGCGCGGCAAGGACAAGCAGTGGGACGCCACGAAGCGCATTGATTGGGACATACCTGTCAATCCGTGCAACATCATGGAGCAGTCCGACGAGCTGAATCCGATCTATGGCTCGCGGCAGTGGGAACTGCTGAGCACCGAGCAGCGTGATGAGCTTGGCATGCACCTGTCCTCTTGGCTGTTCAGCCAGTTCCTGCACGGCGAGCAGGGCGCGCTGACCGTCGCGGCGCGGATCGTCGAGACAGTGCCTGACATCGATTCCAAGTTCTACGCGGCGACCCAGGTGATGGACGAGGCACGGCACGTAGAGCTCTACGCCAAGTTCATCAAGGACAAGATCGGCGTCTACTACCCAATCAACGACGACCTGGCCAAGCTGCTTGCCGAGGCGCTGGCCGACGGCCGCTGGGACTATCCTTACCTGGGCATGCAGGTGCTGATCGAAGGGCTGGCGCTGGCGGCGTTCGGCGTGCACCGCGACATGTCAAACAACGCGCTGGTCACCCAGCTGCTCGCGTACGTGATGCAGGACGAAGCCAGGCATGTCGCGTTCGGCAGGCTCGCGCTGCGTGACTACTACGCCGAGCTGACCGACGCCGAGCGCGCCGAGCGCGAGGAGTTCCTGATCGAAGGCTGCTACCTGATGAACGATAGGTTCCGCGGCAAGGAGGTCTGGCAGCGGCTCGGTTTCGACGTCGATGAGTGCATGGAGTTCACCGACAAGTCGCCGGTTCAGCAGGCGTTCAGGTCGCTGCTGTTCACCAGGATCGTGCCGTGCGTAAGGGACATCGGCCTGTGGGGCCCGAAGGTGAAGCACGCGTTCGCCGACCTCGGAGTGCTGGGCGCGGCCGACGCGGACCTTGAGTCCTTGATGCGGGCCGATGAGGACCTGGCCGAGAAGATCGACGAGCAGAAGTACGCCGCAGAACTGGCTGCCAGGCAAGCCGAAGTGGATCAGGCAATCACCGAAGGCGCCAACGTCTGATCTGACTGATCGTTCCCCGGAGCTGCACAGACCACGGGCTGCCGCTCGGTACTCTGAGCCTGCCATGACGACATCGGGCAGCAGGAGGGCCAGGTGAACGAGCTTAGAGTCACAGTCGCTGGCCAGACCTATGGTTTCGGACCAGGCCAGACGGTCAGGATCGGCCGCGGCCCTGACAACGCGGTCGTCGTGTCCGACCCGGTCGTCTCACGCCAGCATGCCCAGGTCCGCTGGGAAGCCGACGGCTGGGTGCTCGACGATCTTGGCAAAGGCCGCACCTTTGTCGGCGGCCTGCCGGTCAGCTCGGTGGCTGTGCAGCAGCCGCTTAACGTGCACCTGGCCAACCCGCTTGGGCCGGAGCTGCGAATCGAGCTCAGGCATGTCGGTCAACCGGGCGACGGCCGAGTGAGCTGGGAAGATGTCCCCGCGTCCGGACGCACCGGCACCCTTACTCACATCGGCGGCGACGAGGCCGGACACGACGGGCACGACCCACGGCACCCGAGCGCGGTTCACCGAACTGGCTTGTGGCGCGGTGACATCTCCGCCAGCCGCACCAGCCCCGTGTACGGACCCGCGCGCCACCACCACGCCAGGGGTGACTCCCCCGGCGGCGACTTCGCGACCGCGGTGCACATCCTGCTGCCGATCAGGAGCTGGCTGAAGGACCCGGGCTGGAAGCAGGGCTCGCGACTGCTGGTCATCGCGTATGGCCTGCTGCCATCGCTCTTCGTCGTGCTGTTCTCAGCGACCACGAACGTGAACGTGCCTGGCTGGGCCTACAGCCTCGCCATCGCACCGCTGTGGGCTGTCGCGTTCTGGCTGCTGATCAGGCCCGGCCGGATCACCAGGCTGATCGCCTGGATGGCGGTCGGAATCATGGCCGCTGTGCTCGTATTGCTCCCCGCGCTGACTTTGCCGTGGGAGAACGCGCTCGACAACACGCAAACACTGCGCAACGTGCTGCCGTGGATCTATGGGGTCGGGATCGCCGAGGAGGTCACCAAGGCGCTGCCGATTCTCGTCGCCGCGCTCGCCCTCCGCTGGGTGTGGAAGCTCACGCTGGACGTCAGGGTATGGATGTTTCTCGGCACGATCTCCGGGCTGGCGTTCGGAGTGCGCGAGTCGGTGCTCTACACCTCGAGCTATCTGATGCAGGGCACTCACAAGATCGGCGCCGGATTCGAGATACCGCTCATACTCAGCTTCGCGCAGCGGGTTTTCGTCGACGGATTCCAGCATGCCGTCTGGGCCGGGATTGCCGCCTTCTTCATCGGCATGGGCGTCAACTACCGCAGGCGCCGGATTCCGCTGATCTTGTTCGGTGTCACGCTGCCGGCCGTGCTCCACGGGCTGAACGACTGGAGCACGCAACTCGCGGCGCACTGGCTGTGGATCGTGATGGAGGCGGTGTCACTGCTGCTGTTCATCGGCTACACGATGTCGGCGGCGACCATAGAGCGCCAGGTGCGAGACACTCCGCTGTTCCGCGGCGAATCCATGATCATGGACCGGATAGTCGTCGGCGGCGGCGACCAGCCAGCGAAACCGTAGCTGCCTGGCGACGCGCGTGGCCGCTACGATCGGCGGATGACGGACTCGCATATGCCGCAGTTCCCACCCAAATTCCACTGGGGAGTCGCCACTTCCGCCTACCAGATCGAAGGCGCGGTCGCCGAGGACGGCCGCGGCGACTCGATCTGGGACACGTTCTGCAAGCGGCCAGGCGTGATCAGAGACGGTCATACTGGCGACGTGGCCACCGACCATTACCACAGGTGGCGCGAGGACGTCCGGCTCATGACCGACCTTGGCCTGACCGCCTACCGGTTCTCCATCGCCTGGCCGCGGATACAGCCGACGGGCAGCGGACAGGTCAACACCGCGGGCCTGGACTTCTACGACCGGCTCACCGACGCCCTGCTCGCCGAGGGGATCACGCCGGTCCCCACCCTGTATCACTGGGATCTGCCGCAGTCACTCGAAGACTCGGGCGGCTGGCTTGACCGGGCGACCGCGCAGCGGTTCGGCGACTACGCCGGGATCGTCGCCGAGCGACTCGCCGATCGCATCGCGACGTGGATCACGCTCAACGAGCCGTACGTCGTCACCGCGTTCGGCTACGCGCTTGGCATCCACGCGCCGGGCAAGACGCTGATGCTCGATGCGCTGCCTACCGCTCATTTCCAGCTTCTCGGCCATGGCCTTGCGACGGCGGCGCTGCGCGCCGCTGGGGCCAGCGAAGTCATGATCACCAACAACTACTCGCCCGCCTGGCCGGCCAGTTCGAGCGCTGCCGACATACGCGCGGCCAGCGCCTATGACGTCCTGCAGAACCGGTTGTTCACCGACCCCGTGCTGCTTGGCCGCTACCCAGATCTCTCTGCTTTCGGAATACCTGAAAGTGGACTTTCCTGCATCGCGGAAGGTGACCTGGCTGCGATCTCGGCCCCCATCGACGGGCTCGGCGTCAACTACTACATGCCGACCAGGCTCTCCGCGCTACCTGACTCGCCGTTGCCGTTCCAGATGCAGCCCATACCCGGCTACCCGGTGACCGCGTTTGGCTGGCCGGTCGTCCCGGCCGGCCTGGCCGAAATGCTCAGCCTGCTCGCCGAACGGTACGGCGATTCGCTTCCGCCGATGTACATCACAGAGAACGGCTGCTCGCAGCCTGACGATCTGACGGACGCTGGGACCATCCCCGATCAGGGCAGGATCGACTACCTGGACGGGCACATCAAGGCGGTGCACAAGGCGATGGCCACAGGCATCGACGTGCGCGGCTACTTCCAGTGGACGCTGACCGACAACTTCGAGTGGAGTGAAGGCTTCCACCAGCGGTTCGGCTTGGTTCACATGGATCAAGCCACCCAGCGGCGCACGCCGAAGGCGTCCTTCGCCTGGTACCGGGACATGATCGCCGCGCAGCGCGAGTGAGCCGCCAGCCGTTCTCGCTCCCTTGCTAGAGCAGGGCGTCAGGCGATTTATCCTTGACTCGTCCGCCATACTCGCGTCCATGCCCGTGGAGTTCAGCTCAGCCATGCCCGATCCTGACGAATTTGATCAACAGCTTCGCGACCTCACATCCGGACAGGCCGAACCGGCCAAGTTCACCGAGCTTTCCGCAACTGAGCGGCTCCGTCGCGTACCAAGTCCGCCACCGCCGCCGCGGCGGACAAACTGGCGCAATGCGCGGAAGGCACGGCAGCTGCGCAGGCCGATATCAGAGCCAGGCCGTAAGCAGCCAGGCCGTAAGCAGCCAGGCCGCAAGCAGCCAGCCGGAGCCAAGCAGCCAATCCGGCCGCAGCGCAAGGCGAACGGCCGCCGGCAACGACTCATCGGGATCGCTAAGGTGGTCGGCGTCTTGGTCGCTTTCGCCGCCTTGCTCTACGGCCTGCACCTGCTCGGATTCGGCCCGCAGTAGCGTGATGTCGCGCCTTCACCAGCAGATGGCTTTCGTCACCGAGCTCGGAAAGCTCAAGTCGGTGCTCAGGCAGACCGTACTGGCCGGGATCGGGCGGCGGGAAAACTCGGCCGAGCATTCCTGGCACCTGGCGATGATGGCGTTGGCTCTGGCGGACCACGCGCCGCCCGGCACGGATCTAGCTCGCGTCATCGGCATGGTGCTCGTGCACGACATCGTCGAGATCGACGCCGGCGATCTGTTCCTCTACGCCGATCGCAGCGCTCA
>Ga0134126_10010107_pt1 | contig 11892 bp, 9 predicted proteins | sample KB31752_FD_96881 | JGI IMG/M metagenome (GOLD analysis project Ga0134126, IMG submission 96881) | Terrestrial soil microbial communities with excess Nitrogen fertilizer from Kellogg Biological Station, Michigan, USA - KB3-175-2 | ecosystem: Environmental > Terrestrial > Soil > Unclassified ...
GCCGTGTTTCACGATCTGTTTCTTCCGGTGGGGCGCGCCTTCGCGCCCGATCTGATCATCGTCTCGGCCGGCTTCGACGCGCACGCGCGCGATCCGCTGGCCGAGATGGGGGTGACCGAGCGCGGCTTCGCGGCGATGGCCTCGGCGATGGCCGGGCTCGCCGAGAGCGCCTGCGGCGGCAAGCTGGTGCTGCTGCTGGAGGGGGGCTACGACCTCGGCGCGCTGGCGATGTCGGTGCGGGCGACGCTGGAGGTGCTGACCGGCCGGCGCGAGGACTTCCCGCTCGGCGCCGGGACCGAGCCCGCGCTGGCGATCTCCGCGACGCGGGACGCGCTGCGGGCGGGCGGGCGCCTCGTCCCCAAGACATGAGCCGGACGACGTGACCCGGCGCTGGCCGCCCTGGACCTTCGGATCGGGCGCGGCGGTGGCCGGGCTCTTCAACCGGCTGCTGGCGCTGATCTCGCTCGTCGCCTGGCTGTCGCTGGCCAGTCAGGTGCGCGTCCTCATCGGCAGCCGCGGCCTCCTCCCGGTCGGCGAATTCATGGACGCCGTCCGCGCCGAGGGGCGGGTCTCGCCGCTCGATCTACCCACGCTGTTCTGGCGTTTCCACGGCGACGGTCTACTCGTCGCCGGGACCGTCGTCGGCGCGTTGCTGGCGATGGCGGCGCTGGTCGGGCTCCGGCCGCGGCTCTGCTTCGGGCTCTCGACGCTGCTCTATCTGTCGTACGCCACGGTGAGCCGCGACTTCCTCTCGTTCCAGTGGGACAACCTGCTGCTCGAGTGCGGCCTCCTGGTCACCTTCTTGCCCGCCGACCGTCCGGCGCCGCTCGTGCACTTCCTCTTCCGGCTCGTGCTGTTCAAGCTCTACTTCGAGTCGGGGATCGCCAAGTGGCAGTCGGACCTCGGCGACTGGCAGGACGGCAGCGCGATGACCTACTACTACGAGACGGCGCCGCTGCCGACGTTTCTGGCCTTCACCGCCCACCACCTGCCGGTCTGGTGGCACCACCTCGAGAGCCGGGCGACGCTGGTGCTCGAGCTCGGGGTCCCGTTCCTCATCTTCGGCCCCCGCCGCGCGCGCCTCGGCGCCGCCTTCGCCTTCGGCTTCTTCCAGATCGTCAACGCCGCCACCGCCAACTACGGGTTCTTCTGCTACCTGGCGGCCGCGCTCAGTGTCTTCCTGCTGGACGACACCGACGTCGCGCGCGCCGGCGCGCGGGTGGCCGAGCTCGCGCCGGCGAAGCTGCGCCCGGCGCTCGCTCGCTGGCTGACCATCGGCACGCCGCCCACGACCGCCGCGCCCCCGCGCCCGCGCGGGCTCGTCTGGCTCGGTCGGTCGGGCGCGACACTGTTCGCTTTCGTGTCGCTGGTCGACGGCCTCTACGCCTTCACCGAGCCCGGGCGCTTGCTGGCGCTGGCCGAGCCGGTCTTCGACCTCAGCCGCCGCTTCCGCCTCATCAACACCTACCACCTCTTCGGCTCCATCACGCGCGAGCGGATCGAGCCCGAAGTGCAGACGTTGGCCGCGGGGTCCGCTCTCTCTCGCGCCGACGATCCGGCGGCCCCCTGGACGCCGCAGTATCTCTGGCACAAGCCGGGCGATCCGCGACGCGCGCCCGACTTCGTGGCGCCCCACCAGCCGCGCGTCGACTTCCAGCTCTGGTTCTACGGCCTGTCGTTCCGCCGCCGCGAGCCGAGTTACGTCTCCACGCTGGTCGAAAGAATGTGCGAGGATCCCGCCGCCGTGCAGCCGCTGTTTCGCCAACCTCTGCCGCCGCACCCGGCGGCGGTCCGCCTCGTCTACTGGCGCTACCAGTTCGCCAGCCGCGCCGAGCACCGCGCGACCGGCCTCTGGTGGCGGCGCACGCCCGTGGCGATGAGCCGCGCCATCCCCTGCCCGAGCGCGCAGCGATGACCGCCGCCGCATCCGCTCCTTCCGGGGCCGCGCCCGAAAAAGGCCTCCGCAACGCCTCGCTGGGGACGCTGTTCCTCACCATCTTCCTCGACCTGCTCGGCTTCGGGCTGGTGATCCCGTTTCTCCCCGGGATCGCGCGCCGGCTCGGCGCGGGCGACTTCGTGGCCACGCTGCCGGGGGCGGTCTACTCGATCATGCAGTTCGTCTTCATCCCGATCTGGGGGCGGCTCTCCGATCGGATCGGGCGGCGCCCGGTGTTGCTCTGGAGCATCGGCGCCTCGGCGATCGGGATGACCATCCTCGGCTTCGCGCCCACGCTGGTCTGGCTGCTCGTGGCGCGCGTCTGGAGCGGCGCCGCCACCGCCAACATCGCCGTCGCGCAGGCTTACATCGCCGACGTGACCCCGCCCGACAAGCGCGCGCGGGGGATGGCGATCGTGGGGATCGCCTTCGGCCTCGGCTTCATCTTCGGCCCCTTCATCGGGGGCGAGCTGTCGCGCTTCCAGGTCGAGGGGCGCGTGGGGATGCTGCCCGCGCTGGTCGCGGCGGGCCTCTCGACGGTGAACCTCCTGCTGGCGCTGCGCACGCTGCCCGAGTCGCTCCCCCCCGAGCGGCGCGGCCAGTCGCTGCGGCGCGCCTCGCCGATCGATCTCGCCGCCTTCCGCGCGGCGGTCCGCGTGCCCGGCATCGGCGCCGCCGTGGCGATCAACTTCATGCTCTACCTCTGGTTCTCGGGGATGGAGCAGACCTTTCGTCTCTTCACCGCCGACGGCTTCGGGATGTCCGACGCCGGCACGGGCCGCGTCTTCGGCCTGGTCGGCATCGTGAGCGCCCTCGTGCAAGGCGGCCTGGTCGGCCGGCTGGTCCCGCGCTTCGGCGAGGCGCGCCTCGTCCAGGGCGGCCTCGGCGTCCAGGCGGCCGCCTTCGCCCTCCTCGGCCTCTCGCCCCTCTTCGGTCCGTCGGGGGTGGTGGCGCTGCTCGGCGCCTCGGCCCTCATCGCCCTCGGCAGCGGCCTCTGCTCCCCGACGCTGCCGGCCTTCGCCTCGCGCCGCGCCAGCGCCACCACCCAAGGGATGACGCTGGGGACGCTGCAATCGGCCTCCGCGCTGGCCCGCGCGCTCGGCCCCCTCGTCGGCGGCGCCTTCTACGCGACGATCGATCCGCGCGCCCCGTACCTCATCGGCGCCGTGGGCCTGGCCGCCGCCGCGCTGCTGGCGGTGGCCCGCCTCCGCTAACGCCCCTCGCGGCGGCCGCCGGCAGGGGTTTACGATTTCGCGCCGCAGGTTTACGATTGCCGGCGAGGGGTTTACGATTCGGCCATGCCGACCGCCAGCCATGACCGAATCGCCCGTCTGTTCGCCGGTGGACAGGCCCGTTCCGCAGGTGAGGTCGCCTCCGCTCTCGGTATTTCTCGCCAGGCGGCTCATCGGCATCTGGTCGCGCTGGTCGGGGAGGGGCAGCTTCAGGTGGAGGGGCGGGGGCGAGCGGTCCGCTACCGGGGCGCCCGCAGTCTCCCCTTCTCACGACGTTACCCGCGGGCCGTCGCCGAGGATCGGGTCTGGAACGAGCTGGCCGCCGAGCTCCCGGCCTTGGTCAGGCTGGGGCCCGACGCGCGGGGCGTCTTCCAGTACGCCTTCACCGAGATGCTGAACAACGCGATCGAGCACTCGGGCTCGCCAGAGATCGAGGTCAGGATCGAGGCGATCCCGCGGGGGCTGGCGTTCGAGATCATCGACGCGGGGCGGGGGGCGTTCGCCAATCTGCGCCGGACGCTGCGCCTCCCGTCGGAGGTCGATGCGCTCGCGCAGCTGAGCAAGGGGAAGCTCACCACGCTGCCCGCCGGGCACACCGGCGAAGGGATCTTCTTCACCTCCAAGGTCGCGGACCACTTCACGCTCGAGAGCGGTACCCTGCGCTGGGAGGTCGACAACCTCCGCGGCGACGTGGGCGTGGGCGAGGTGCCGCGGCGGCGCGGGACCCGGGTGCGGTTCGAGGCGGCGACGAAGGTTCGACGCAAGCTCGCCGACGTGTTCGCCGCCTTCACCGACGATCTGGAGTTCGCCAAGACGCGGGTCGTGATCAAGCTGTTCGCCATCGGCACGCGGTTCGTCTCCCGCTCCGAGGCGCGGCGGGTGGCGGTCGGGCTCGATCGATTTCGCGACGTCGTCTTCGACTATCGGGGCGTCGAAGAGGTGGGGCAGGGGTTCGTCGACGAGCTCTACCGGGTCTGGGGAAGCGCGCACCCCGACATCAAGTTGACGTCGACTGCCGCGAACCGCGCGGTGGCGTTCATGCTCCGGCGGGGCGGGGCGGCGGCGTAGCGCGGATTGTCAGCGAGACTTCGGGCATGGCCGTCGCCTCCTTCAGGGCTCAGACGCCGGTCTGGCCCTTGTCGCGCCCCTGGCGCGGCTCCGGGCGCGGCGTCTTCTCCGAGCCGTGCAGGCAGACGCGGTTGCGCCCGCTGCGCTTGGCCTCGTAGAGCGCCTTGTCGGCGGCGGCCAGAAAGGCCGCGTGATCGGCGACGCCGCTCTCGGGCACCGCCGCCACGCCCAGGCTTATCGTGACCGGGATGTCCTTGCCGCCGAAGGTGAACTTGCGCGCTTCGACCGCCGCGCGGAGCCGCTCGGCGACGATCTTGGCGCCCGCCTGATCCGATCCCCGGCAAAGGACGGTGAATTCCTCGCCGCCGAAGCGGGCCAGCACGTCCTCGGTGCGCAAGAGCTCGGCCATCATCTGCGACAGCTCGGCGAGCACGAAGTCGCCCGCCGGGTGGCCGTGGGTGTCGTTGATCTTCTTGAAGTGATCGATGTCCAGGAAGATCAACGCCAGCGGGCTCTTGTGGCGCGCGGCGAAGGCGAACTCTTTCTCCAGGTAGTCGGTGAAGTACTTCTTGTTGAAGACCTTGGTCAGCCCGTCGCGCAGCGCCGACTCGTACATCTGGCGCTGGAACACCTCGTCCAGGTAGTCGTGGTAGGTGAACTTGAGGATGGTCGTCGAGCCGACCATGATCTTGTCCCCGTCGGAGAGCTCCCGGCGATCGATCTTGAGGCCGTTGCAGAAGGTCCCATTGGTCGAGCCGAGGTCGACGGCGATGATCTTCTCTCCCTCGCGCAGGAACGCGCAGTGCTCGCGCGAGACCCCCTCGTCGTTCAGCCGCACGCCGACGGTCGGGCCGCGGCCGACCACCGTCTTGTCGGCCTGGAGCTTGAACATCTCGCCGGCGCTCACGCCGGCCAGCACGACCAGGTAGGCGAGGTTCCGCTTCTGCTCGCGGTCGGACTCGGGCGGGACCGCAGGCTTGGTCTCCGTCGTGTCCTTGAACGTCGAGGGAGCCGGCTCCCCGCTCTTCTTGGCGCCCATGCGACCCGCCTCATCTTAAGCGAAGCGGCCGAATTCTCATAGCTGCTCGCGGTGACCGCGGGCGTCGACGCGCCAGCGCAGGAGTCCCTTTCCCTCGTGGGGGTCGTCACCGAGGCGGATGCGCAGCGCCTCGGCCTTGCGCAGCGGCGGATAGCGGGGCTTGCCGATGAGGGCGGCGGCCACCGCCGAGAGGATCGGCTCGTGCGCCACCAGCGCGATCGACGGCGCGCCGTCGAAGCGGCGGGCGGTCGACTTCAAGAAAGTCAGGACCTGCGAGGCGGCCGCTTCCGGCACCAGCAGGTCGGTCACCTCGATGCGATCGCGGTAGGCGATCTCGGCCGCCACGATCTCGGCGCTCTGGACGGCCCGGACCAGCGGGCTCGACAGCATCAGCGCGAACTCGACACCCCGCTTGCCGAGCGCGTGGCCGAGCTGGCGCGCGTCTTCGCGGCCGCGCGCGGTGAGCGATCGATCCGCGTCGCGGGGCGCGTCGTCGCCCGCCTCCGCGTGTCGGATCAGCGTCACCCGCACGACGCCCCTGCGGTCAGCTCTCGTGCGAGGGCGGGGTCTCGTGGCCGCCGGCGTCGCCGGGGCCCGAAGGCGCGGGCTCGGAGGCCGGCGAGGGGACCGCCATCGCCTCCGGACCGGGCGCACCGCCGTTGCTGGCGGTGGCCGCGGGGGCTCCGCTGGCGGCGGGCTCGGCCGGGGGCGTGGCCGCCGCGGGGGCCGGCCCCGGATCGATTCCGTGTTTCTTCAGCGCCGCCAGGTAGTGGTCCCGCTCGGCGATCGCCGCCAGCAGGCGCTGCCTCATGATGTCGTTGTTCTGCTTGAGGCGAGTGATCTCCGACAGATCGCGCTGCCGGGTCGAGTCGACGCGCGAGGCGCGGGCGAACGCCTTCAAGAACTCGGCCTGACCGAGATCGGAGATCCCGGCCGCGCGGTACTTGCCGGTCTCGGCCTTCTCCAGGTAGCCCTCCGCCGCCAGGCCCAGCAGCGCCTTCGAGACCTGCGGCTCGCCGGCGCCGATCGCCAGCGCGATGTCGACCGGGGTGAAGGCTTCGTTCGCACCCGCCAGCCGTCTGAGCTCGTCGTAGAGCTCCTGCCGGTCGACCTTCGCCCCGGCGTCGCTGCCGCCGAAAGAGCTCCTGTTGCTCGTGTGGCTCCGCTTGAGGCTCATCCCCGTCTCCTGTCCTTGGACCGTGTCTTATACCATCGAATCGTCAGGAGAACCCGACGCTAGAATCCCATTTGAACGGCCGCCTGGACCTGGTTGACGTTGGGCGCCGACTGACCGTTGGTGCCGAGGTGGCTGTACTCCACCTGCGCCTTGATCCGGTGCCCGCGCACGTAGGTCGAGACGACGCCGCTCTGCTCGTTCTGCCAGCTGCCGGCCAGCACGCGCTCGGCGGCGGTGGCCCCGTAGAGCGGCAGATCGGTGTGGCCCAGGCGCGCCGCCAGCTGCAGCCGATGCGGCAGCAGGAAGTAGCTCCCCTGGACGTAGCCGCCCCAAGAGTCGCGGGTATCGGCGATGGGGCCCAGCATGGCCGCCGCGCCGGGCCCCGGATTCTCGCGGCGTCCGAACCACTCGGCCTGCAGGGCGGCGCCGCGCCAGATCGCGCGCAGCTCGAGCCCCGCCTGCCAGACGCCGACGTTGTCGACGCGGCCGTCGCCGTCGACGTCGGTGTCGGTGATGGTCCCCCCGCTGCGGGCCACGATGTCGGTGGGGACCAGGTTGTAGTAGCCCGAGGCGCCCACCGAGAGCAGCGGGTGCACGTGCCCGTCGATGTCTCCTTCGGACACCGGCAGCGGTCCGAACGGCGTGGCCACGACGCGCAAGGCGTAGGCCAGATCGAAGTTGTCGTTGGGGACGCCGGCGCCGGCGCCGTTGAGCAGCGCGGCCTCGACGGTGAGGCGCCCGGGCAAGAGGCGGCCGACCGCCATGACCCCCAGATCGCGTTCCAGCGAGAACGCCGCCATCGGCGCCGAGATGTTCACGAACTCCAGCTCCGCCTTCCAGTACTGCCGCTCGAGGCCGTAGGGGACCTTGAACTGTCCCGCCTCGACGGAGAGCATCCGGATCGGGTGCCAGGCCACGTAGGCGTCCTTCAGCGCCGGCGACTCGGCGGGATCGATCTGCAGTCGGTACTGGAAGAACGGGCCGCCGACGTGGCCTTCCAGGATCACCTCGGCGCGGCCCAGGGAGAACGACGAGACGTCGGGCGCCGCCATATCCATCGCCCCCCGGCTGGCGATGGCGCCGGTGTAGATCGCCTGCACGCGCACCAGGGGATGCAGGTAGAAGCCGTTGTCGGGCGAGCGGATGGACAGGCCGTCATCGCGGAAACGGATGACCGACGTCTCGGGCGGGTTGGCGTCGTGCGCGGTCGCCGCCTGGCGGTCGAGCTCTCCTTGGCGGGCGTCGATCTGATCGAGGCGGCGGCGGACGTCGTCGTAGCTGGCGCGCTCGCGTTCGAGCGCCTCGATCTGCCGGCGCAGCTCGATCACCTGCGCCTCGGCCTCCTGCGCCTCGTGCTGGGCGGCGGCGGCCTGCGTGACGGCCGGGGTCGAGGCGTCGGTCGGTTCGGCCGCCCGGGCCCGCGCGGCGACGAGGAGGAGCAGCCCCAGCCCAAGCGCCGGACTTCTCCCCCGCCGCGGGCCCCGCATCACCGCCGCTTGCGCCGCTTGTTGGCGGGACGGTCGCCGGCCGTCGCGGCGGCGCCGCCGCCGTTCCCACCGCCGGCCGTCGCCAGCGTGGGGATGAGCCAGAGGCGCAGGCTGGCGGGGTCGCGCTTGTAGCGGCGCACCAGCGCCACCAGGAGGGCCAGCCCCAAGACCACCGAGACGATACCGATGAACTGCGAGGTCGACAGCGCGCCGACGTTGCCGCGCTGGTCGTCGTCTCGCACGATCTCGATGAGCGGTCGCATGATGCCGTAGCCGAGCACCCAACCGAGAAAGACCAGGCCCGAGAACGGCCGGTGCTTGCGGATCCAGACCAGCAGCAGGAAAAGCCCCAGCCCGACCAGCGATTCGTAGAGCTGGGTCGGGTGGACGGAGTAGGACCACTCGGCGGCGCGCGACATGCCGAAGTCGCGGACGTGATGCTGCCAGGCCGGGCTGCCGTCCGGCCCGCCGTGGATGATGCCGTGCAGGGTGGTGCCCGGTCCGGGGAAGCGCACCGCCCAGGGCAGGCTGCTGCGCGCGCCGAAGTCGCAGCCGAACAGGAAGCAGCCGAGGCGCGTGATGCAGGTGCCGAGCACCACCGAGGGCGCGGCCACGTCGGCCCACTTGAGCAGCGGGATCTTCCGCTTGCGGCAGCCGTACCAGCTGGCCAGGAACCCACCGATCATCCCGCCGTAGGCGACCAGCCCGCCGCGGTTGACCATGAACATCTGCCAGACGCTGTCGAAGTCGTTGAGGTTGGTGAGGACGTAGAGGACGCGCGACCCGATGATCGACCAGACGGCGGTCCACATGTAGATCGTGCCGGCCTCCTGCTGATCGATGAGGTCCTCGCCGGCGAAGCGCATGGCCACGAACCAGCCGACCACCAGCGACGTCCCCAGCATCACCCCGTACGAGTAGATCGGCACCGGCGTCCACGGGTGGCCGAACGCGGCGCCGTTCGGGATCAGGAGGTCGGCCTTCACCTTGAGCAGGATGACGGCGCCGACCAGCAGGTAGAGCGGCGTCGAGGAGAACGGGACCGCCGGGTGGCGGCGCCGCTGGATGAGATCGCGCGCGAACAGCACCAGCGCGCCGGCCAGGGCCACGAAGAAGAGCAGCTTGGACGGGATGTCGACGATGATGGGGCGCATGAGCTTGCCGCGGCCTTTCGTGCGGCGCTGGTCTTAGATATTCCGCGCGGCCCACGTCGTCAATGTCCGCCGCGGCGATCCCACGGGCGAGCCATCAAAGATTAGACCCAAAGAGCCTCGACCTCGGATGACCGGAGCGCTCGATCGGCCGTGACGAAGGTCAGTCCCTCCTCGGTGGCGTCCCGGATGGCCTTGCGCCCGGATGCCCGAAGCCGCCGGTCTCCGGCGCACCACCAGATGAAGACGTGGGTGTCGAGGAGCAGCCTCAACGCGATCGTCCACCGGTCCCGAACAGGATCTCCGGCGCGAGCGGGGCGTCGAAATCACGGGCGACACGGACCTTCCCGCGCAGGAATCCCCCCGGCGTCGCCGCGGACCCTTGGCCAGCGGCACCAGGCGAACGAGCGGGCGGCCGGACTTGGCAATGACGATCTCCTCACCCTCGGCGGCCCGATCGACGAGCGCCGAAAGGTGCGTCTTCGCATCGTAGAGATTCACCGGTCGCGCCACTCGTTTGGCTTGAGCGTCGCCCCAAGTTTTGGTCAAGTTGGTCAAGCCGGCGAGCGCTAGCGGCGCCTCGGGTGGCGGCGGGGGTGGCCGGCGAACCAGCTGAGGATGAGCATCAGGCCGCACAGCGCGGCCGCGACGGCGGCGGCCCACATGGCGCGCGGCTGTCCCCGGCCGTCGAACACGGTCGCCAGGACGGTCGCGGTGGCGGCCAGCATCCCCCAGAGGATCTGCTGCCCGACGGAGTAGATGAGGCGGGCGTTCTCGTCGAGGTTGCGGAACCCGACCTCGATCTCGCCGCGCGCCGCGCGGTCCATGAACCGCTGCAGCTCGCCCGGCAGCGACAGCGCCGCCAGCGCCATCTCGCGCGACGCCTCGACCACGATCTCCGACCACTGCTTTTTTTCGCCGAGCAGGAAGCGCTCGAGGTAGGGCTCGATGATCGAGGCCGGGTTCATCTCGGGGTCGAGCGTGGTGCAAACGCCGAGCAGCAAGAGCAGCGTCCGCTCGAGCAGGATCCACTCCTTGGGGATGTGGAAGGCGTCGCGCAGGTCGGCCAGGCTGACGTTCAGGTCGCGCAGGTCGAGCAGGCTCCCCAGGCTCTTTTCCGGCTCGAACTTGAGGTCCTTGAGCGAGAACCCGTCGGCCGAGATCTGCACCCGCATCTTGTCGTGGAAGTACTGCACCACCCGGTCGAACACCTCGGGGTCGGCGCGGCGCGAGATGAACCCCATCTCCTTCATGGCGTTCACGATGCGGACGGTGTCGCGCGTGATGGCCCCCTGGATGAAGGCCATCATCCCGCGCCGCATCTCCTCGCTGACGGTGGCGGTGGCGCCGAAGTCGAGGAACACGATCGTCGGCGGCGCGCCCGGTCCGGCCGCCGACACGAGCAGGTTCCCCGGGTGAGGATCGGCGTGATAGAGGCCGTCGATGAAGATCTGCTGGCAGTAGGCCTCGACGCAGAGGCGCGCCGCCGCTCGCCGGTCGACCTTCAGCCTCTCGAGCCGCTCGAGGTCGGCGACCTTGGAGCCCTCCATCCATTCGGTGGTCAGCACGCGCGCGGTGGAGAACGGCTCCATCACGCGCGGGAACCGCACCTGCGGCGTCGGCGGCTGGCGCCCGGCGAAGTTGGCGGAGATCTTCTGGATGGCCGCCGCCTCGCGCCGGTAGTCGAGCTCGGCCAGCACCATCTCCCGGATCTCGCGGTAGATGGTGTCGAACCCGTAGTCGGGCATGAACCAGCGGAGCACGCCGAAGATCCGCTGCAGCGCGCGCAGGTCGATGCGCACGATCTCCTCGATGTCGGGGTACTGCACCTTGACGGCGACCGCCTCGCCGGTCGGCAGGCGCGCGCGGTGCACCTGGCCGATCGACGCCGAGGCGACCGGCTCCGGCGAGAACTCGGCGAACACCTCGCTCGGCGCGCGGCCGCCGAACTCCTCGCGCAGGCGCGCCTCGATGTCACGGTACGGTCGGGGCGGGACCTGATCCTGCAGCCGCTGCAGCTCCTCGCGGAACGCGTCCGGAAGCACGTTGGCCATGATGCTGATGAGCTGTCCGACCTTGATGAAGAGGCCTCGCAGCTTGAGGATCGCCTTCTCGATCCGACGGGCGTTCCGGCGGTGCTTCTCCAGCGTGAGGCGCTCGAGCGCGGTCGGCCGCCGGAACCGGCGCGCGACCGCCAGCCCGAGGTAAGACAGCGCGACCTGGGTGGTCACGAAGTAGGCGGTGAAGAGGCGCGCGCGGCCGGACACCCGTGCATCATACAGTCGGGAACCCTGGGAGGGTTCCCGAACCCTCCCGCGACGGGCTCCGCTGGGCAGAGCCCAGCTCCGCCCACGCGATCAGTCTTTGCGGGAACCGTGGGAGGGTTCCCGAACCCTGGCGTGACGGGCTGCGGTGAGCAAAGCTCACCTCCGTCCACGCGATCAGTCTTTGCGGGAACCGTGGGAGGGTTCCCGAACCCTGGCGCGACGGGCTCCGCTGGGCAGAGCCCAGCTCCGCCCACGCGATCAGTCTTTGCGGGAACCGTGGGAGGGTTCCCGAACCCTCGCGCGACGGGCTGCGGTGGGCAGAGCCCAGCTCCGCCCACGCGATCAGTCTTTGCGGGAACCGTGGGAGGGTTCCCGAACCCTCCCGCGACGGGCTCCGCTGGGCAGAGCGCAGCTCCGTCCACGCGATCAGTCTTTGCGGGAACCGTCCGTCCAGGCGTCTTGCTTTGCGGTAACCTTGGGCGATGGGCGACGACGCGAACAAGAAGACCGAGGGCGCGGCGCCGGAAGGCGCTCC
>Ga0134126_10010108_pt1 | contig 11892 bp, 13 predicted proteins | sample KB31752_FD_96881 | JGI IMG/M metagenome (GOLD analysis project Ga0134126, IMG submission 96881) | Terrestrial soil microbial communities with excess Nitrogen fertilizer from Kellogg Biological Station, Michigan, USA - KB3-175-2 | ecosystem: Environmental > Terrestrial > Soil > Unclassified ...
CCGCGCGCATTTCCGCGAGCGACCAATGCGGCAAGCGCAACAGCTCGAACCGGCCGGCCAGGCCTTCGGTTAGGCCTTTCTGGATGAGGAGCGGCGCGGAGCCGACGAGCACGACCTTGAGGGGCGTGCGGCGCCGCGTGTCTTCGTCCCACGGGAGTTTGACCGTCTCCGACCAGTCGGCGACTTTCTGGCCCTCATCCACGACGAGCAGCGCGCCGGTGTGGCGTGCTGCGCGGGCCACATCGCGGGCCGTCTGCCATTCACGAACGAGCCATTCGCGGTCGCGGAGTGCGGGGACGTCGGCGCTGATCGAGATCACGGGTCCGGCGAGGCGGCCGGCGACGTGCTGGACGAGGGTGCTCTTGCCGACCTGGCGCGGGCCGGCGACGATCTGGATGCGGCGTCGCGACTCGCGCAGACGCGCGGCAAGGACGGCGGCCTGCGGCCGGGTTTAAGTCTGCTTGCTCATCGTGTTGCGGGACCGAATAACCGAGTGGACAGGTGGCGACCCGTACTCGTTGCCAGACCCTTTACCTATGGGCCGCTCATTCGACAGCTATCGCATGGAACAGCAGGGTCAGATCGTCCAAAACTGCTTTGCGGGTTTATGGGGATGTGAGGTTTCGCCCTATCAACCACCACTGTAGAGGTCATTCATGACACGGCCCTCAGCGTGGCGTGCGGCGGCGGTTCTAGCGTGCGTCACGTTAGTCGCATGCCCAGCAAGGAGTGCGATTTGGATCGAGCCTGGATCGACGGCAAATCACCTTGTGTTTGGGTTAGGCGAGACTCGCCATGGACCACCGCCGAAGAGCCTGTATGGTATAACCGTCGTTCCTTGCGGAAAGGAAGGTCAGCTTCCAGCTAGCGCCGTCTGGGCGGTCGCTCGCTCAGCCGATAGCGCCATTCCCGGTCGCATCTCATATGGAGAGACGCCACCAGGGTTTGTCACGCGTCGCCAAGCCGCGGTGCTTCGCGCCGGCTGCTATCGAGCAGAGGACTCTGGCTCCGGCCGAGTTGAGTTCCTAGTCAATTCAGACGGCACCGTCACAGAGCGGGATAGTTAGTGTCCGTCCTGAAACTCTGAGGGGAGTGGTTTCAAGGGACTAACGCGAGTGACGCATCCGGGGATTGAGTAAAAATACTCAATACGTCGATCAAAATGTCAAACACTGGTATGCGGGCGGTGCTCCGCCGGTCAAGAACTCGAGAAGTGTTTTGCGCATCGTGATCGCCGTGTGCCGCTGCGTGCGGACCCACCGCAATGCCTTAGCTGGGCACAGTAGACTCTTCTTGCTCGAGCCTTGGACCATCGGCCCAATCGCTCGGTCTGGTGCGTTAGGACGCGTTGTCTCAGAGCGGTGGATGGCGAGGCGGTAGCCCGCTGTTCGGTAGTCGAATTCTCAAGAGGCAGCAGCAGGCGGCTCCGCCAAACCAAGGAGTTGAAGCACCGGTCTAACAAATCGGTGACCAGATTTTCTCGATCGTCCAGTGCGATCTCACCTTAACCAGTTCGAAATTCACTTCATCTTCTGGAACACGCCGGCCACAAATCCCCGCAAAACTCCGGTATCGAACAGAATAACTGACCAGTACTCTGGAGCGGTCGGGTAAATCAACGCCCATCTCTTTAAGAATGCGTTGCTGATCGAAGAAGCTGGGAGTTCGGAGCCAAAATGCCACCCATCTCTTCGGTTGGTCGCCGCTCGACCGCCGTGCGATTGTCACGGTATCCCCGTTCCGAGCGGCAATCATGAAGGACCGTACGACAAGAAGAACTGATGTGCTGTCCGATTGTTGCCCGCCGGATACAGCTTGGTGGAAGCGGCTCGGCACATGGGCTCCTAGCCCCGCTGTGAGAGCAGCAGAAGCGGCGACAACGCGACTAAGCGTTAGTAGGCGCATTTCGTAGGCCGGTTAGCCTGAACATGATAGATGTTTCAGTATACGTCGCATGAGCCAGCCGCGCCTAATTGTAACGACCCCGAGCTCCGGACGTGTGCGCCCTCGCCGCGGCGAAGCCACGCTGGGGCTATCAGCAAATGCAATCCACATCCGAAAATCGGCACCGATGGTATCAGTGCGTGCGGCGCATCCGTTAGGCGATGTGCGCGAGATTACAGGAAGCGCACCGGGGGCACCCGCGCGGACAATCGGTCGCGCAGTGAGCGCCACGCTGGCGACTCCGGTGCCGCGAAGCGGCACATGCGAGTTACTCTGGGAGCGTCGGTCCACGTCAGTACAAAGATGGGCATCTTCCGATTCTCCATGACCGTTTCGATGCTCGCCACACGATCCAACGGCACCTCGACGCGCGCCTCGCGCCGAGCGAGGATCAGCGTATCGCCACGGAGCCACACGTCCCACATAGGGCTGTCGACTCGTAGCATGGCCACACACGACGCCACGAAAGCGATGACGCCCGCGGCAACTTGGGCCCAACGGTGCCGTGGTGCGGAATACAGCGCAAGCACGAGCCCACAGGCGGCTGCACAGCCGAACAAGAACTTCGGGACGAGATAGAACTGCGCGAACGTCTCGGGCGATGAGATCCGCTGGTCTACTCCTTCCGGAGGGCCGCCGGACAAACGCTCGAGCAATCGCGCTTTCCACGTTTGACTCGCAGATAGCGTCAGCATCGTTCACCCAATCTGATCGTCGCATTCTTGCGTGCTGCTTCGCAGAGGAATGTCACTCGCATCTCCGCAACTGACGACATTCGGCGACGCGTTGATACAACGCCGCTTCCGTTTGCGTGGAATCGATGGTGAACTCTCACCCTCTCGCGCCGACCTTGGCGCGTGCAGCGTTGCCTTTCACCCGCCGCCGAGCGTACCCTATGGCCATGGTCCAATCGCTCGACCACTATTGGACGCCGGAAGAGGTGCGCGCGCTCCCGGATGATGGCGCCCGTCACGAGTGCATCGACGGGATGCTCATCGTGACGCCGTCGCCCAACGGGCTGCATCAGCGCGCGATCGCGCTGCTGTGGGACAGTCTGTCTCCGTACGTGCGTCGCGAGCAGTGTGGTGAGCTGTTGCCGTCGCCGGCGGACATCGAGATCCAGCCAGGCACGCTCGTTCAGCCCGACCTCTTCGTGTATCGGATCCCGAACGAAGGAGTCGTGAAGCGCGATTGGTCCATCATCAAAGAATTGGTTCTGGCGGTTGAGCTTCTCTCGCCGTCCACTGCGCGCTTCGACCGCGGACTCAAGCGCCAATTCTATCTTCGTTCGTCGACCGACGAGCTGTGGATCGTGGACACCGACTCGCGCGTCGTCGAGCGATGGCGCGCCGGCGATGAGCGGCCGGAAATACTCACGGATCATCTCGTGTGGCATCCGAAAGGCGCGGCGCAACCCCTCGACATCGCGTTGGACGAGTTCTTCGCGGCTGTTCACGGAGAAAATCGGTCAGGCGCCTAATTGTGCGCGGTCAGATCGCTGTCGACCACGAACGATGTCTTGAGACGATAGTGTCCGGCGCGAATCTCGGCACCATACCGACCCGGCATCAGTCGCACCGGCTTCGCCGCTTCCGTGAAGCCGGATGGCACGGTCCCGTACCGGACCTCTCGCAGCACGCGAGACGCAGGCGGCGTGGTGTCGAGAGCAGCAACGTACCACGTGAAACCGTGCTGAGAACCGGGGCGCGGCGACGTGTTCAGCGGGCCGCCGCTGATCATGATGGCATCGACGGGGGGGAGCGGCGTCCCGCTGTCGTCCGCGGCGAACTGCAGCACGAGGTCGGCGGCGGTCGAGCCCGCCTTCACATGTGCGACGCCGCCGTACCGAACACACGCCGCGAGGACAGCGGCGGCGGCGAGCGTGACTAACGTTGGGCGAATCATTCCCTAACTTATGTCGAGCGCCGGTTACGGTCCAGATCGGCGGCGACGGGACTCCCACATCCGCCGGATCATGTTCATCTGCCCGCCGTGATACGCGTCGTGCGTCGCTACGCCTAACAGCTCCATCGCGATGGTGTCGGTCCGCCCCGGCCGCACGGTGCCGAGCACGCGATCGGTGGCGCCCGACACCGAGGCGACGAGCTCGCCATGCTGCCGCTCGAGCAGCGCAAGGTCGCCGACCCACGCGTCCGCCGTGAGCGCGGCCGGCAGCGACGGCCACCAGGACTTGGTTAGGCGGCGCGGAAACGCCGCGGCGCGGATACCCATCCGCCCCAGCAGGATGTGCCGCGTGTACGCGAGATGAAGCGCGAGCTCCCAGATGCTGTGACGCCCGGCGGCCGGGCGCCATTGTGCGCCCTTGACGTCCAGATCGCGCACGGCTGCGAGCACCGACGGCCCGTGCCACCCGCCGCCGCGATAGTTCTCGCGCAACACCCGCAACAGCAACGGGACCGTAGGCGTAATGTGCAACTCGGCCCGCTTCTCTCGCACACTCAATCGCACCATCGTATCCTCCTCACGCGTGATGCCCTACTCAACCTCGTCGATCGACCTCGGCCAGTCTTCACGGAGCAGCCGCGACATCGCGCGATCGGCCAAGAGCCGGCCGCCGGTTTGACATCGCGCGCAATAGTTCGTCTCGTTGGACGCGTAGCGAATCCGCTGCACCGGCGCGCCGCACACGGGACACGGCTTCCCGTATCTCCCGTGCACGCTCATCTCATCGCGGAACGCCGTCACTGTCTCGGGAAACTCGCCGCCTAACTGATCCCGCAGGCGAGCGGTCCACTCGCGCAGCACCACCTGCACGGCGTCGTAGAGCCGAGTCACTTCCTCGGTGGTGAGCTTCTGGCTCAGCGCCAACGGCGATAGCCGCGCCCGATGCAGGATCTCGTCCGAGTACGCGTTCCCGATGCCGCTGAAAATGCGCGGATCGGTGAGCGACCGCTTGAGCGTGTGGTTCTCATGCGCGAGCTGGGCGGCAAACGTATCGCGGTTTATGTCGAGCGGCTCGATGCCGCCCCGGTCGATGGCAGCGAGTTGGGCTTCTCCCTGCACGATGTGCAACGATGCACGCCGCGTACTGCCGCCCTCCGTGAGCGCGAGCACGCCGGTCAGAAACTCGAACGTGGCCAGCACGTGACCGGCGGGCATCTTCGCGCCCGGCGCGCGCCACCTGAGCCGGCCGGCGATCATCAAATGAATGACGATGAACAGCTCGTCGCCCATGTCGAACACGATGCGCTTGCCTAACCGGCGCAACCCGGTCACGCGCCGGCCCTGGACCGCAGATACCGGCGGCGCCACGGTCCGCAGCACGAACGGCGTCTTGACCACGAGGCTCACGAGGGGCTGGCCGAGCACACGCGCTGCCAGTGACTCGATGTAGATCGTGATGTCCGGCAGCTCGGGCATTATGATCCAGTTATGAGCGGCGCCCGAGTAGCGCGCGGAACGCGGTCGCCACTTCCCACGCGCACAGCAATGCGACGGCGCCCAATATGAGCCGGCTCGACTCGTCGAAGCACAACACACCCACGAAACCACCGGCCGCGGCAATCCACGCCAGCCACGCCAGCCACCTGGGCTGCCCGGTATCCCGCCACTCGGCGATGCCCACGATCAGCGCGCCTAACGCAACGAGGCCGTTGCCGAAGCGCGCGGCCATGAGCCCGAACGCGTGCACGGCGTAGAAGATGGGCGCCATCTCCGTGCGTCCGCGCATGAACATCGCGGCCATCTGGTCCCCGCCGCGCGCCATGAGCAGGATGTCGAACGCGTTGAGCGCCATCCCGATGCAGATCACCACGAACGCGCCGACGAGCGCCGACTTCACCGCCTCGCTCGCGCCGCCCAACCGAACCCAGATACCGGTCATGACCAGCGCCGAGCCCGTCAGCATCGAGAGATGCATGAGGCGCCAGCCCGGCGTCGCGGCGATCACGCGCAGATCATCGGCGCCGACACCGGCGCCCGTGAGCATGGGATGCATCGCGGAGCCGGCGCCCAAGAGCGCCGTGCCCACCAGCAGAAACACGGCGAGCAATCGGGTCGGCATGACCGAGTCAGTCATCGGGTGATCGCGCACCTCATGGGTCTCCACGTATTCTTCACGGCGTGACAGTTTCCGCCAGCCCCACTGCCTCAGGCCCGATGCTCGGCCGGGTCTGTCTCGTGACGGGCGCGAGCTCGGGACTCGGGCTGGCGACGGCCACCGGACTCGCGCGGTTGGGCGCGACGGTGGTAATGCTCTGCCGAAATATCGATCGCGGCGAGGCGGCGCGCGACCACGTGCAGCGCGAAACGGGCAATCCCAACGTGTCGCTCGTGATCGCCGATCTGGCGTCCCTCGACCAGGTGCGCGGCGCGGCAACCGAAATATCTCACGCCCACCCGGCGTTACACGTGCTGGTCAACAACGCCGGGATCAACGCGCATGAGCGGCGCCTTACGATCGACGGGTTCGAATCGACGTTGGCGGTGAATCACCTCGCGCCGTTTCTGCTCACGTCGCTGCTCGCGCCACTCCTGCGCGCGAGCGCACCGGCGCGTGTGATTACGGTGGCATCGCAGGTCGAGCGGTTGGGCAGGGTGCATTTCGACGATCTCCAGCTCGAGCACGGCTACGGCGCGGTGCGGGCGTACGCACAGTCCAAGCTGGCCAACATTCTGTTCACGTACGAGCTGGCGGAACGCCTCGCGGGCACGGGAGTCACCGCGAACTGCCTGCATCCGGGCTACGTGAACACGGCGCTGATGCGCGAGACGCCGGCCTGGATGCGCGCGCTCTGGCGGCCGTTCTTGCCTAACGCAGAGCGCGGCGCGCGCACGGCCGTCTACCTGGCGTCGGCGCCCGGGTTGGACGGCGTGACGGGCGCGTACTTCGAGCGGTGCCGCCCGGCGCGCTCGTCCACGCGTTCCCGGGATGTCGCCGCGCGCCGCCGGTTGTGGGACGTGAGCGCGCGCCTGACGGGTGCCCCGCCGGTACGGTGAGCTTCCGTTAGGCGCGGCGCGCGCCCCGCAGCATGAGCGTGAACGTCGTGCCCGTGCCCTCCACGCTGCGCACCCGCAGGTCGCCGCCCATCCCGCGCGCCAGGCCCCGGCTGATCGCCAGGCCGAGTCCCGTTCCCTCGCTGGGGTTGGCGAGGGTCCGCTGGATCTGCACGAACGGTTCGAAGATCGCGCCTAACCGATTGGCCGGGATTCCGGCGCCGGTGTCGGTCACGCGCACGTACACGACGCCGGTCGGACCGCTGCCGTCGCCGCGCACGCCCGTGTCCACCGTAATGCGGCCGCCGCACTCGGTGAATTTCACCGCGTTAGATAAGAGATTGAGCAGGATCTGCCAGAGCTTCTCGGCGTCGGCGCGGACGATGATGCCGGGATCGATGCGCACCGCGTAGTCGAGGTGCTTGGCCGCGACCTGCGGCTCGATCATCGGCGCGATGTGCGCCACGGCGTCGGCCAGCACGACGTCCTCTGTGCTGTACTCGACGCGCCCCGCCTCGAGCTTGGCAAAATTCAGGATGTCGTTGATGAGCGAGAGCAGGTAGCGCTGGCTGCGTTGGACACGCTCGAGCGCCGCGTGCTGCTCCGGCGCCAGGGGCCCATGCACCTCGAGCTCGAGCAGCTGCACGTAGCCGGCGATCGCGTTGAGCGGCGTGCGCAACTCGTGACTCATCGCGGCCAGAAACTCGCTCTTGGCGCGATTCGCATCGTTCACCGCATCCTCGGCGCGCTTGCGGTCGCTGATGTCGACCAGCACGTTGACGGCCCCGACTAACCGACCGTCATCGTCGTGAATCGGGTTCGCGTGTGCGAGTGCGACGCGACGCTCGCCATCGGGTCGCTCGATGAGAATCTCGCTGCCCTCGTATCTGCGATCGTTGCGGAGGGCGAGCGCCACCCAGCATTCGGCGTGCAGCATCGGCGCGCCGTCTGGGGAGAACAGCTTGAATGACCCACAGAACCGGTCGACCGGATCGTTCAGCGCGGGCGCGCGGCCCCATAATTCAACCGCGCGCTCGTTGTAATAGGTGATGAGTCCCTGCGCGTCACACGTGTACGCAGCCGCCGGAAGCTTCTCCAGCAGCCTGCGAAACCGCAGGTCGCCGTCGACCGCTGCAGCGTCGCCGCTCATGCCCCGATGTGCCGTGCCCGCATTCGCCGCGCTCGGTTCGTCTCCTATCAGATGCTAGGGGTACGCTGCCCGAACGCAAGAGCCAGGGAAGCGGCGGCTGGCGCCGCCTGGGGGAAGCGCTGGCGCTTCGGGAAAAGGGAAAGGGGCACTCAGAGAGATTCACTCGACAGGCCGCCCCGTTCCCCGTTCCCCAAGCGTTAGCGCTTCCCCAAGGCGGCGCCAGCCGCCGCTTCCCGTTCACGGTTCCACTCGATACCGAACCGCCATCCCCTCCTCGAAATGAAAGGACACGTGGCAGTGGAAGAGCCATGTCCCGACATCGTCGGGAATCATGTCGGCGTTCTCCATCTGCATCATCGCCAGCTGCGTGACGTCCGTCCGCATGCCGTTCATGATGACCGTGTTGCCGTGCCAGTGCGGTGCGTGAAAATCGAAATCGTTAGTCGACGCCATGAGGTACCAGCGGACGTGCTCGCCTTTCTTGATGGTGAGATCCGCCAGCGGCATGCTGCCGTGCACGAAGCCGTTGATCGTGAATTTCACGAACCACGGATAGGCGTCCGACGAAAGGTGCGGGTTGGGAATGGGGCCGAGTGCTTCGAGCGAATCCATCGTGAACTTGGGGCCGAACGGCTCGTTATCGACCCAACTGTTCTGCTCCTCCACCTGCATGAACGACGCAACGATCTCGCGGTCGACATCGTTAGGCGAACCGTCGGGACGCGCTTTGGCGCGCGCGGTGACGATTATCGGACCGAAGAGGCCGGTGTTGATGTCGCGCACTTCGTCGACGTGCGAGTGGTACATCCACATCACGGAGCTGCCGTCCATCGGACCAGGACCGGCGCGCTCGGGCACCAGCCACACGTAGGTGAACGTCGCGCCGGGCGCCACGCCGTCGTCCGCCTTGTCGCCTCCGCTCGTACCGTCGTTGTACGGGACGCCCTCGGCGCTCTTCAAGTAGAACACACCGTGCGGATGGACGCTGTACGGCCGTTGGGCATTGTTCCGGAACACCACGCGGATCGTGTCGCCCACCACCGCGCGGATGAGCGGGCCCAGGAAGCCCAGGTGTTGCCACTCAGGCGGCCTTGGTTTGAGGGTGCGGAAGGTGCTGTCGGTGTACTCTCGGTAGAGCACTTTCTTGTAGACCGTGCTTACGGGACGCGGCTTCCCCTTGGCGAAGAACGCGGTGTCCTGATACGGCTGTCCCGCGATTTCATCGCGGCCGCCCGGGACGTAGTCCCACGACATGGGGTCGGCGGCGATGTAGTACGTGCGAGTCTGCGGCGGAACCGCTCCGGCTTGCGCCGCAAGCGGTGCGGCGGGTGCGAGTGCGAACAGCATGATGGCTGCGTGATTCGCGAAGTATCTGGAGAGCATGGGGCGCCTCGTCGCGCTGGCTGTGATCGAACAGCGGGGTCACGGTGACGTCGAGCGCGGTCGAGCTTCGTCTGCGCCCGTACGTCGACACGCGTCCAAGTAAGGCGCGGGGCGTTATCCAGATGCTATTTCGCCGTTATCGGGGTTAGCGTCGCCCACCCTGTGACCAGTGGCCCGGTGCTTGCGCCCTTCGTGGCTCGAGGCAAGCACGTGGAGAACTTTGACTCAGGGGTGTGAGACATGGCCACGCGCAAGAAGCACTCGACCAGGAAGCGCAGCACGAGAAAGTACGGACGCGCCGCGTCCAAGAGGGTGAAGAGCGCCATGACGCGCCGCAAACGCGGGACCTTGCGGCGGGGCAAGTCCGGGCACGGCGGCAAGGTGACCAGCCGGAAGCAGGCGATCGCGATCGGATTGTCGGAGGCGCGGAAGAAGGGGGCGAAGGTCCCGCGCAAGCGGAAGTAGCCCGCCTAACCGAGAGACAGCCGGCGGCCCGCCACCGGTGTCGCCGGCGGAGCGGTGTCGAATACGAACCAGCGCGCGGCGAGCGCGAGCGCGACGCCGATGTAGACGAGCGACGCCGGCACCGACATGATGAGCCCGGCGAGCTGCTGGTCCTGGAGGAGTGTGAGGTGCCACGCCGCGACGCCGGCCGCGTGGGCCGGGTACCACGGCGTGCGCGCGAAGGCGAGGATGGCGCCCAGGGCGCCGCTCTGCATGAGCGTGAGCGCGAGGTAGACCACGGCGCCGCCGCGCGCGAGGCGGCGGCGTCCTAACGGTTGGAACACGACCCACCAGAACAGGAACGCCGTGCCGAGGAAGGTCAGGTGCTCGACGGCGTGGATGCGCTCATCGCCCAACGCGGCGAGGTAGGGGCCGGGCAGGTGCCAGAACCACAGCACGGCGAGACTCGAGAGCCACACGCCTAACGGATTGGTGGCCGCCCATGCCGCGCCGCGTGCGCGCGGCGATGCGAGCCACCACCGGCCGGCCTCGAGGCGCCGGCGATGCGGCAGCGCCCACACCATCGGCAGCAGCGGCTCGCCTAACGCAAGCAGCGGCGCCGCCGCCAGGATCAGCAGCAGGTGCTGCACCATGTGCACCGAGAACAGCGTCTCGGCCATCGCGTCGACGGGCGAGAGCAGCGCCACGACCAGCGTGATGATGCCGCCCGCGAAGCATGCCGCCTGCCACCGCGTCACGCCGTGCCCAACGCCCGCGTTGAGCCAGAGCGCGCGGACACCGGCCGCGTACCACGCCGCGCACACGGCGAGGGGCATCAGCACCGAAGGTGTCCACTGCCACGCAGCCCATACTGCTCCCGGCACAACGACAGCCGGACTAGCGATCGTCACCGGCAGGCCGGAACGGCAAACAGCGCGACGATCCCAAATACAATGAGTGCGCCGAACAGCACCCCGAAGGGTATCCCCATGAATGCCATATACCTGAACACCGCCGTGCGCTCGGGGTCGCCCCGCGGACGCTCATCGGCGGCACGCGGCGACGTGTCCCCCCATACGCGCGCGGCGGTGCCCAGGGCGACCAGTGCCACGATGAGCGCAACGATCGTGATGACCAACGAACCAGTCCATGCGCCGCCCGCCGACTGCGTGTCGAGGAGATGGTCCATCGGATAGCAGGCGTGGGCGGTGAGCGCGTACGCACACAGCTCGTACATGGTCCACGCGGCAGGTGCGCCGAGGAGAGCGAACCATGCCGCGGCGTAGCCTTTGGCGCGCGGGTGCGCATGCGCAGCGGGTACGACGGTCATGGCTCGAGCCCTCCCAAGTGCCTAACCAAGGCGCGGCGAGATGTAGAGCGACGCGAACACGAACAACCACACGATGTCGACGAAGTGCCAGTACATCCCGGCGTTGGTCACGGCGAGATGCGAATTCCGATCGAACGCGCCGCGCTCCACCCAGACCTGCACGACCAGGTTCATCAAGAGCCCCACGATCACGTGCGCACCGTGGAATCCGGTGATGGTGTAGAAGAGCGAGCCGAACGCCTGGTCCCGCACGCCGAAGGGCAGGTGCTTCCACTCGATCGCCTGGATGATCACGAAGATCAGTCCAAGGAAGAACGCGATCCGGAGTCCCGCGCGAAGGCGGGCGCGATTACCGGCGCGGATGCCGCGCTCGCCCCAGATGTAGGCCGCGCTCGAGAGAATCAGGATGACGGTGTTGGGCAGCGCGAGCCTGAGCGACAACGGCCCGGTGGGCGGCCACGCCGACCGCGACTGCGACCCCAGGTAGAAGAAGCTGAAGAGCAGGAACGCGAACAGCGCCGCTTCGGTGGCGATGGTCCACACCATCGCCCACCAGCCGGGGCTGCGGCTCTCGCCCGCGCCTAACGGGAGGCCGGTGTCGTACGTGGTGGAGGTCATGCGGCCTCGGCGCGCGGTATGCGCGCGGGCGAGAGCCAGCCGACGAGACACACGAACACGCCGACGG
>Ga0134126_10010110_pt1 | contig 11890 bp, 11 predicted proteins | sample KB31752_FD_96881 | JGI IMG/M metagenome (GOLD analysis project Ga0134126, IMG submission 96881) | Terrestrial soil microbial communities with excess Nitrogen fertilizer from Kellogg Biological Station, Michigan, USA - KB3-175-2 | ecosystem: Environmental > Terrestrial > Soil > Unclassified ...
CACACTCAGCGCTTGATCGTGGATGGCCGCGTAGAGAAGCTTGCGGCGCCGCTGCTCCACGACGACCGGAAGCCCCTTTCACGCTGGCTCGCTTCGCAGGATCGCTACATGACGCTCGAAGCCGCGAAGCTGCGCGCGGCTCCCTGGGGATCGCTACGGCCCGCCGACCTCGTGCGCCGTACGCTCGTCGCGAGCCCGCTCCTCATGCCGCTCTATTGCCTGCTCGTGAAGGGCAACATCCTCGACGGGCGCGCCGGCCTCTACTATGCGATGCAGCGCATGCTCGCCGAGTGCCTTCTGTCCGTCCGGATGCTCGAATCGCGGCTCGAGGAGGGCCGGTGAGGGCCTCGAGCGTCGACGTGGCGTTCTCCATCGGCATGCGGTACAGGCCGGCCGCGCAGTGGCGTTGCTTACGCAGCCGCCGCGATGTGCGCGGCAACGCACAAACAATCCGTCGCGATGACTTCGCATAGCGCCTCCGATCAGATTTTCCCGGATCCCAAGCGGGTGTACTTCTCGACGGTCCGCACGGAGATCGAGGATCTGCTTCCGGCCGATGCGCATCGCGTCCTCGAGGTCGGATGCGGCGCCGGCGCGACGCTCGCATGGCTCAAGCAGCGCTGGCCCGACGCCTGGGCCGCGGGGGCCGACGTGAACGAGGAGCAGGTTCGCCGTGCCGCGGCGCACGCGGATCAGGCCGAGCGCTGCGATCTCGACGAGACCCTGCCTTCGATCGCGCCGGCGACCATCGACCTGCTGCTGTGCCTCGACGTGCTGGAACACCTGCGAGATCCATGGGCGGTGCTGCGCGGCCTCGCCGGACTGGTTCGCCCGGGCGGGCGCGTGATCGTCAGCGTCCCGAACGTACGGCATGCCAGCGTGCTCTTGCCGCTCGCCGCCCGCGGGCGCTGGCGTTACGGCGGGAGCGGCATCCTCGATCAAACCCACTTGCGATTCTTCACCCGCGAGACTGCGGTCGAGCTGGTTCGCGACGCGGGATTCGCGGTGAGCGCGGTACGCGGGGTCGGCACGCAGCCGGGCAGGCGCGGATATCTTCCGAACCTCCTCACGCTCGGATTGCTTCGGGATTTCCTCACGCGCCAATACCTCGTCCAGGGCGTCAAGCCGACCGCATGATCGTGCTCGGCCTGAACGCCTACCATGGCGATTCCTCGGCGTGCGTGCTCAGAGACGGCGAGCTCCTGGCGGCCGCGGAAGAGGAACGCTTCCGGCGGGTGAAGCACTGGGCCGGCTTCCCGAGCGAGGCGATCGGATATTGCCTGCGCGAGGCCGGCGTATCGCTCGCCGACGTGGACCACGTCGCCGTGAACCAGGATTCCACGGCGAACCTCGGCCGCAAGCTCGCGCTTCTCGTCTCGTCGCGCCCGGAGGTCTCGCTCATCGTCGATCGCATCCGCAACAAGCGTGCGCGCGCGGGCGTGATGGAGGAGCTGGAGCGGGCATTCCCCGGCGCTCGCATCCGTGCGCGGCTGCATCATGTCGAGCATCACGAAGCGCATCTCGCGTCGGCCTTTTTCGCCTCCGGCTTCGAAAACGCGTCCGCGGTATCGGTGGACGGCTTCGGCGACTTCGCGAGCGCCGCCTGGGGCACCGGGTCGCGCACCGGGCTGCGGATGGAAGGCAAGGTCTATTTCCCGCACTCGCTCGGCGTGTTCTACGAGGCGCTCACGCAGTACCTCGGGTTTCCGCATTACGGCGACGAGTACAAGGTGATGGGCCTCGCGCCCTACGGCAGGCCGGCGTATCTCGAGCAGATGCGCCGCATCGTGCGGCTCCTCGAGGACGGCACGTTCCGGCTCGATCTTGCCTTTTTCCGTCACCACAAGGAGAAGATCGATTACCAATGGGCGAACGGCGCGCCTTCGGTGGGCGCGCTCTACTCCGACGCATTGGTGGATCTGCTCGGGCCCGCACGGGCGCCGTCCGAGCCGCTCGAGCCGAGTCACCACGACATCGCGCACTCGGTCCAGGCGATGTACGAGGAGGCGTTCTTCCACTTGCTGCGCTCGCTCCAGGCGAAGCACGGAACCGACACGCTGACCGTTGCCGGAGGGTGCGCGATGAACTCGGTCGCGAACGGCAAGGTGTACGGGCAGACGCGCTTCCGCAAGATGTACGTTCAGCCGGCGGCGGGCGACGCGGGAGGTGCAGTCGGCGCCGCGATGGTGGTGAGCCGCTCGCTCGCCGAGGGCGGCATCCGTCCGATTCGAACCGCGTATTGGGGGCCGAGCTTCCCCCATGATGCGTGCGCTCGCGCGCTGGAGCAGCGCAGCGCGGACCTGCAGACGAACGGCTGTCGGGTCGAGGCGATCGAAGACGAAGCGAAGCTTTGCGCCCGCGTCGCCGACGCGATCGCCGCGGGGGCGGTCGTGGGATGGTTCCAGGACCGGATGGAATGGGGACCGCGCGCGCTCGGCAACCGCAGCATCCTCGCCGACCCTCGCCGCGCGGACATGAAGGCGCTCCTCAACGCGAAGATCAAGCGGCGCGAGTCGTTCCGGCCGTTCGCGCCCTCGATCCTTCGCGAAGCCGTGCCCGATTGGTTCGAGGTCGACGACGACGTGCCGTTCATGACCCAGGTCTATCCCATCCGCGCCGAGAAGCGCCCGCTCATTCCCGCGGTCACGCACGTGGACGGGTCGGGCCGATTGCAAACCGTGACGCGCGAGCAGAACCCGCGCTATTACCGATTGATCGAGGCGTTCCACCTCCTCACCAGCGTGCCGATCCTGCTCAACACGTCGTTCAACGAGAGCGAGCCGGTAGTCTGCACGCCCGAGCAGGCGCTGGATTGCTTCGTGCGCACGCGCATGGACGTGCTCGTGCTGGGCGACATCGTCGTCTCGCGCGCGGCGTAGCGATTGGCCGGCAGCGATCGCCGTACTGTAAGCGCCATGACCAACAAAGCGTCGACCCGATGTAATTTCGTCTCTCGATGGGCCTACAACTTGGACCCGAGCGACAAGGCCCCGGGCGACGAGGACGGAAAATTCCTCGTTGTCCTGACTTGCACGATAGATCCGTCTTCGGGATGGGCGCCGCCGGCGCGCTCCAATCCTGCCGCCCGATTAGCCGATTACGCGCACGCGCTAAGCCAGTGGCTCCAGTTGCAGGACGCGCGGCTCGGGAACTTGCTGCTGATTGAGAATTCGGCCTCTTCCCTCGAAGCCCTCGAAAGGGTGGTTCGCAAAGCGGCACCGCGAAGAAAGCGCGTCGAGTTCATCTCCCTGGACTGCAACCATTATCCCGAAGGAGTTCATTACGGCTATGCCGAGCTTGCGATGCTCGAGGCGGGTATCGCATGCAGCGAGCTCGCGAGGAATGCGCGCTATATCGTCAAGGCAAGCGGGCGGCTATTTTTTCCTACTTTACCCAATCTCTTGGACAGTTTACCCGGAGACTTCCGGTTCGCCGTGGACGCGAGGACGCCGTGGCGATGGTGGAGGGGCCAGCAGAGTTTCGTCGCGTCGCAACTCATGATTTTCAGCATGGATTTCTGGCAAAGCCGCATGGCCGGCAGCAAGAGCCGTATGGGCAGCGGCATTTCGCACCTCGAGGACCTGGTATTCCGAATCTGCTCCTGCGAGCGGGGCGATCCCGGCGCAATCTTGCGATGGAAGGTCAGCTGCGAGCCAGTTGGCCAGGCCGCTCATTGGGACAAAGACTACGGCAGTGTCGCGGAGCGTTCAAAGCAATTGATCCGCGCGTTGACCAGGCGTGTTGCTCCGTTTCTTTGGATTTGACGAACATCGCGCGGCTTCAACGATCACCCCATCCACCGCCCCTTCGCTGTCGGCTACCCGGCGGGGCCGCCGTGGTCCAAGCGTCTATGTAAATGCTGTCGGCGAACCGGTGCAGCAAGCGAGCACGCTTCATCGATTCGGAGGCGTAGAGGGCAAGTCGACCCGCCGGCCGTAGCAAATCGCGATCGCAAGCTTCGAGGCCCAAGCCAAAGAAGCAGTGTGGCGTGATCGCACAACGCGGAAACAGCTCCGCGAAGGCGCTCTCGATCTCGCGAAGAGACCAATAGCGCACCTCGAATCCGCGCGCCTCGCGTAGGCCTCGCCGGAGTCGATGGGCAAGGCTCATGACTCCACGGGCATGTGCCAGCTGAATGCGGCATTCGCCCGCAGACGCCATCACCCGCCGTATTTCCTGGAAAGCCCGGCATGCGTCGTCCTTGGCGAAATGCTGGAGGACGCTGTAGGAGTAGACCGTGTCGAACGTGCCGTCCTCGAAAGGCAGATACCTTGCATCGGCACACACGACGTCGATGGTGACACCCAATTGCGAGGCAACTCGCTTGGCGGCAAGCAAGGCGCCGATCGAAGGATCGATTCCCAGTACTCGATAGCCCTTCCGAGCGGCAGCGATCGACCATCTTCCCCAACTGCACCCGACGTCCAGAAGCGCTCGCCCGTTCCCAGGCGGCAGGTCGATCTCCGGGATCGGATAAGAAACGAGGCGGCCTACGAGATGCCGATATGCGCGGCCGCCGGTCGCCGCGACCAGCATTGCGACGACCGGATCCACGCCTCGGTTCCTCGGCGTTGCCCGCACGGCCGCCCTTTGATCGGTCGAGATGGCGACGGTGTCCAACATCAGCGGATCCGTATAGTCCGACTGCAGCGACGAGTCCATTACCGGGATGGTGCTGTGCACGTCGCTGCGCAGAAGGATCGGAACGCCTTGGACGATGCGGAATACGTGACCATTCCGGCAATGGAGTGCGCTCGCCTCCTCGTTCAAAGGCTCATGATCGATGGGGCACACAACGCGGATGACTTGCTCGTGTACGCGCCGCTCGCCGTCGTTCACAGCCGTTCCACCGGGGGCGGCCCGAAGCGGCCGAAAGCGAAGTCGAGAAGGCCCATCACGCGCGCGCGCCACACGCGTGGGTGCCGCCAAGTACCATGCTGCCCTCGAACACCGGTCGCGAGCTTAGCGCACAGTCGGAGCCACGCCCAACCCGCGCCGCTCTGCAACCGCGTGATCAGCAGATTGTTGCGAGTCGTCAGGTAGGCCACGACGGCGGACGGCGTAGAGGTCGCGGGATTCACAACACGCGCTCCCCATACCATCGCGCTCGACCATCCGTATCGTCCGGCGCGCAATCCGATCTCCGCCTCGTCGCCATAGGCGAAGAACCTTTCGTCGAAGAGCCCGCAGGACTGCAGACATTGTCTTCGATACATCACTAGAGTCCCGTGAGCCGACGGCATTCGCTCCAGGCTTCCATTGGCCTTCGACGACATGGTCCGAGCGTGCAAGCCTCGCAGCCTCGTATAGCGCAGTACGGCGCCGTCGCCATAATCGGGGCACACCAGGCCGAGGGTCGCATCGACCTCCAGGGCCCCGGCGAGCCTCTCAAGGCAATCCTCGGAAACCAGCGCGTCGTGCGCGCTCAGCACGCAATAATCGCCGCTACCCGCGAGCCAGTCGCGCAACGCGACGTTGAATGCTGCGCCCCAGCCACGGTTCGTCGGCAGAGCCAGGATTGCCGCCACGCCACCCAGGCGGTCACGAAGTGCCGACAGCTGCGCTGGCCCCGATCCGTTGTCGATAACGGTAATCGCCGTGGGCATCGATTGCGCCTTCAGCCGCGCCACGGTTTCGGCGCATGCCTCCGGCTGGTTCCAGTGGAGTACGAATACCGCCACCGGGCTACGTGGGTGCATGAGCAATGCAGACGATCTCCTCGCCGCGGTCTTTGAGCGCGAGAAAGAAAAGTGGAAGGGCGACGTAAGCGATTGCCTTTGCCAACGCCCAGCTGTTGCGCTTCCCCACGAGCCCGTGCTCGCGAATGGAGAGGGTTTCCTGCGTCAAACCAGCGGCCCCGCGCAGACACGTGAGCACCCTTCCGTGGACCCCATACTGGGCAAGTATGGCCCGATACGCCGACGCGCTCGGCAACACCAGATGACGCGGCGGCTCGAGCCCTCTCCAGCTTTGTCCGAACGCGCGCGCTAGGCTGCCTCCGGGGTTTGGGGAAAGCACGACGAGGAGACCGCCCGGTTTCAACATGGCGAGGAGCCGCCCAAATTCTGCACGGGGATCTGACAGATGCTCGATCACATGCGACATCGTGATGACATCGAAACGGCCAGCCTCTTTTGGAATGTCGTTCAGGCGGTACTCAAACACTTCGATTCCATGCCGCTTCGCCATCGCCGCACTCGTCGGGTCGGGCTCGACGCCTTGTACCCGCCAGCCCAGGTGGGCCATCCGCAGGAGGTACTCTCCGTTTCCGCAGCCGACGTCGAGCAGCGTGCCGGGACGACAGGGAACGTAGCGGACGTCCCGACCGGCGATTTCCTTTCCAAGCCCAAGCATGACGGCGGTGCTCACAATGAACCGCGTGAGCCAGCCGCTCTCCGACTCGTCGGATGCATAACCGAAGTACCGTGAAACGAGGCGGCGCTTTATGTCCCTGCGAAGGCGAGAGAACCTGACGCCATGTGCCTCCGTAAAGGGGGCGGCGGGCCGCGCATGCGTGTAGTAGCTTCGATAAAGCCCGGATATCGCTTCGGGCGTCGGGCATGGGTCCATCCAGATGCTGCCGCACGCACGGCAAATGCGGTAATCCGACTCGAACGGTACCGGATCCGGAAACGAGTCGTTGCAATGCCGGGCGAAGTACGTACCCGACCCATTACAAAGAGGGCAAACTGGACGGGAACGCGTCGGCAAGCTTTCCGCCGCCCCGTCCATTGGTCTGTGCATTTCCGCCGTGCCTGAACCGCTCATGGAAAATATAGGCTTACCCTGCTTTGCGTCAGTCAGTATACGGGGACGATGTTGAAGCCAACAAAAAAGCACGTGTGAAGATCGTATTTTTCAACCGCTATTTCCATCCCGATCCGTCGGCCACGAGCCAGATGCTCTCCGACCTCGTCTTCGCGCTCGCGGCCGAAGGAATCGAGGTTCACGTGGTTACCGGTCGCCTACCTACGCCCGCCGACAAGCCGGACATCGTGAATGGCGTCCGGGTCCACGCGATCGCGGGCGCGATCTCGCCGAGCGCGAACCTCGTCTCGCGCGCGGCGTCGTACCTGCGCTATTACATGGGGGCGCGCCGCGCGGCTCGCGATTGGCTGGACCGAGGCGACGTCGCGGTGGCGAAGACCGATCCGCCCATGCTGGCGACCTTCATCGAGACGGCAGTGCGCGCGCGCGGAGCGAAGTTGGTCGCCTGGATGCAGGACGTTTTCCCCGAGGTCGCCGCGGAATACGGCATTCCCGGGATGCGAGGATGGATCGGCGAGGCGCTCGCCCGCATGCGCGATCGCACGCTCGCGCGGGCGGATGCCATCGTGGCCATCGGCGATCGCATGGCGCGGACGCTGCGTGAACGGCTCGGAACCGGGATCTCGGTGAACGTGATCCACAACTGGGCCGACGGCCGCGCGATCGAGCCGCTCGACGCAGCCGACAATCCGTTGCGTCGGGAGTGGGGACTCGAGGGAAAGTTCGTCGTCGGCTACTCCGGGAACCTCGGGCGTGTGCACGAGTTCGGGACGCTGCTCGAAGCGGCTGAACGCCTGCGTGGTCATGCGGACGTCTTCTTCGTGATCGTCGGGCGCGGACCGCAGCTCGCGGCAGTGAAGGCGATGGCCGAGCGGCGCGGACTCGACAACATCCGATTCGAGCCATTACAGGCACGCGAGCGACTCCGAATGTCGCTCTCGCTTCCGGACGTGCACGTTTGCATCCTGCGGCGCGGTTTCGAAGGCCTCGTGCATCCCAGCAAGCTCTACGGGATCATGGCGGCAGGGAGACCTACTCTCGTGGTCGGCGACCCGGACGGGGAGGCGGCCCGAATCGTTGCCTCGTCCGTCTCGGGCTTTTCCGTTCGGGAGGGGGACGCCCAAGGGCTCGCCTCGGCGATTCTGCGTTTGCGCAACTCTCCCCAGTTGCGCAACGAGCTGGGTGCCAACGCGCGGGCGATCTTCATGCATGACTACGACATGCGGCATGCGATTGCCGCGTGGCGCACGCTATTGTCCTACGTGGGATTTTCGACTCTCAAGAGCGAGCACGACCAGCGGTCGGGCTAAGGCGGCGATTCGCAAGGTCGCGCGACACGTGGCAACCAGCTCTTCGCCGCACACGCGCCGCGTGCGCGTCTCAACATCAGCCGTGTTACAGCTGAAACGTCTACCCGTTTTCCTACCCGGATCGGTAGGTTCACGGGGCTGACAACGCGAGCAATGGCAACCTATACTGGCGTCCTTGATCCGCGTATCGAGGGAGAGATGGCCGCAGAAGCCACGCGCACGATCGCATTCCTGGCTATCGCTATCGGGCTTTCCGCAGCCAGTGTGTTGCTGCTCTCGCCGCTCGCACCCGCGCTCGGCCTGGTCGACGTGCCCGGCGGTCGCAAGGCTCATGGGCGCGCCGTGCCGCTCGTCGGCGGCATCGCGATCTTCGTTGCGCTACTGGTGGCGGCGCATTTCGGCGGCGTCTCCCAGCATGTCGCGTGGTTCCTGCTCGCGTTGTCCGTCGTCATCACGCTCGGGTTCTGGGACGATGTCACGGACCTCTCGCCGCGAGTGAAGCTCGCGATCCAGGTGATCGCCGCGGCGATCATGATCTGGGGCGCCGATGTCGAGCTCCACAGCGTGGGCGACCTCGTCGGCTGGCGGCCCATTGGCCTCTGGATCTTCGCGGTGCCGCTCACCGTGTTCTCGATCGTCGGCGTGATGAACGCGGTGAACATGATGGACGGATTGGACGGGCTGGGCGGATCGATCGCGTTCGTGGCGTTCGGCTGGTTCGCCTTGGTCGCCTACACGTCGGGGCTCGATGTGCAGCTCGATGTCGCTCTCATCCTCTGCGGGGCGATCGCCGGCTTCCTGCTCTTCAACCTGCGGTTTCCATGGCAGCCGCACGCGAGGGTGTTCCTCGGAGACGCCGGCAGCCTGATGATCGGATTCGCGCTCGGCTGGTATGCGATCGACCTCACCCAGGGGCCCGGGCGCAGCTTTCCGCCGATCGCGGCGTTGTGGGTGCTGCTGCTGCCCCTCGCCGATTGCGTCTCGCTCATGGCGCGGCGCATTCGGGCGGGCCGCAGTCCGTTCGCCGGGGATCGCCACCACATCCACCACTACCTGCTGCGCCGCGGCCTCGGTCACAACGCGGTTCTCGCGATGCTGGTCGCTATCTCCACGGCATTCGGTGCGGTGGGATACTTCGGCTGGCGGCTCCAGGTTCCGCAGGCCGTGCTCTTCGGAACGTTCTTCTGCGGGTTCTTCGCCTATCACTCTTGGAACGAGCGGGCGTGGCGCCGGCTGGAAGGCGAAACCGTGGCGCGGATCATCGCCGAGGACGAGCGAGAAGTCGTGCACGCCAGCTGAATGCCGTTGCTCCAGACGCCCGCTTCGAGCGCGCTCGGCAAGGTGCTGCGCTGGCCGTTGCGGTGGATCCCCAAGTCGACGGTGGTAAGGGTGCGCCGCGGCATCAACGCGGGCATGAAATGGCGCGTCGGCGCACACACTCATGGTTGCTGGCTCGGCACGTACGAGCTCGCCAAGCAGCAAGCGGTGAGCCGGCTTGTCCGAGCGGGGATGAATGTGGTGGACATCGGCGCGAATGCCGGCTTCTACACGCTCGCTTTCTCGCGGCTGGTGGGATCTTCAGGCCACGTATGGGCCTTCGAGCCGCTCGCCGCCAACGTGGCGAAACTGCTGCATCATGCGAGCCTCAATCGGCTGGATAACGTAACCGTGGTCCAGTGCGCGCTTGCCGAGACGGCGGCACTCCGCGGCTTCCGGCGCGCTGCCCACGACGCGATGGGCGCGCTCACGGCCGACGCGAACGACTACCTCGTTCCAACCGCCCGCCTGGATGACTTTCCGATGCCGGTTCCGGACCTGGTGAAGATCGATGTCGAAGGGGGCGAGCTCGCCGTGCTGCGCGGCGCGGCGCGCCTGATCGCGCAACGGCGTACGACCTGGCTGGTCGCGCTCGACGACCCGGATCATGCGGCGGCCTGCCGTGCGTTGCTCGAGCAAGAGCGCTACGAGATCACCGAGCTAGGTTCCCCCGACGAGATCGCCGCCATCCCGCGAAACTGAAGCTCGTGCGTTCGATCCTGTTCGTCTGCACCGCCAACATCTGCCGGTCCCCGACCGCGGCCGGCGTACTGTGCCGAGAGCTGCGCGAGCGCCGCGCCGAGCATCGTTTCGAGATCGCCTCCGCCGGGACGCACGATTACCACGTCGGCAAGCCCGCATTCCCGAACGCCGTGGAAGTGGCAAAGGCGCGCGGCATCGACCTGGGGCAGCATGCAGCGCGTCGCCTGATCCCGGGCGACTTCGAGCACTACGACCTCATCCTGGCAATGGACCGCGCGAACCTCGCGGCCCTGCGCGCGATGGCGCCCACGCCCAGCAAGCACAAGATCGAGCTCCTCCTCGAATATGGCGACGAGTACCACGGCCTCGAGGTCCCGGATCCTTACGGCGGCGAGGTGAAGGACTTCGAGCTCGCCCTCGACATGATCGAGGACGGCTGCCGTGGACTGGTGAAGCTGCTCATCCGCGATTAGCGGGCGGGCATCCACATCGAGGATCGGCGTATCGCGAGGAGGCGGCTCGATTTCGCGCTGCATGAAATCGTGCAATCCGGGCGGCGTGTACTCGTGCATCCTCGCCTTGCAACGTAAAACGTGGCCCCCGTTCTCGCCCGCGCCTTAGTCCGAACGGCCTGCGTCTTTGCGGCCGGTTGCCGGCAATCGGGAGACGAGAGACCGCTATCTCTATCGGGATGCCCTCCATCCTCGTCACCGGCGGCGCCGGCTTCATCGGCACGCACATCCTGTCGACGCTCGCCTGCCGCGGGCGCTCCTGCATTTCCCTCGACAACTACTCGAACAGCTCGCCCGCCGCGCTCGAGCACGCGCACGAGCTCGCGAGGGGTGGCCTGGAGGCGTTCGAGAGCGACATCCGCGACGAGCGCGCGCTCGACTCGCTCCTCGCCTCGATCGATGTGGAGAGCGTGATCCACCTCGCCGGCCTCAAGGCGGTGGGCGAATCGGTGCTCCATCCCGATCGTTACCACGACAACAACGTCGGCGGCACCGAGCGGCTGCTCGCGGCATTGCGCAAGACGCGTGCGCGCAAATTCGTCTTCAGCTCCTCGGCGACCGTCTACGGCAACGCGAACCGCGTGCCGATCGACGAGAGCGCGCCGACCGTGCCCGAAAGTCCGTACGGCCGCGACAAGCTCGACATCGAACGGATGCTGCGCGAGCTCGCCGCGCGCGAGCCTTCCTGGCGAATCGCGATCCTTCGCTACTTCAATCCGGTCGGCGCGCATGAGAGCGGACGGATCGGCGAGGACCCGCGCGGCACGCCGAACAACCTCATGCCGTACGTGTGCCAGGCCGCGCTCGGCAAGCTTCCGGAGTTGCGCATCTATGGAAACGACTATCCGACCCATGACGGCACCGGCGTACGCGACTACATCCACGTGATGGACCTCGCCGAAGGCCACGTCGCCGCGCTCGATGCGCTCGATCGGGCGCCTGCCGGCTCAGTCCTCACCGTGAATCTCGGAACCGGCCGCGGATACAGCGTGCTCGAGCTCGTCGACACCTTCGAGCGCGTGAACGGCGTCACGGTGCCGCGGCGCATCGTGGGGCGGCGACCCGGCGACGTCGCGGTCTGCTATGCGGAAGTTTCGCGCGCGCGGGATGTTCTCCACTGGCAGGCGAAACGCGAGCTCGAGGCGATGTGCCGCGACGCCTGGCGCTGGCAGTCGATGAATCCGGACGGATATGCCTGAGCTCCCGGCCCTCACACCGGGCAGAACTCTTACGCTTGAAACCCGAAGGTTACTTGCGTAACCGAAAACCCCTCCCCTCGCG
>Ga0134126_10010113_pt1 | contig 11888 bp, 11 predicted proteins | sample KB31752_FD_96881 | JGI IMG/M metagenome (GOLD analysis project Ga0134126, IMG submission 96881) | Terrestrial soil microbial communities with excess Nitrogen fertilizer from Kellogg Biological Station, Michigan, USA - KB3-175-2 | ecosystem: Environmental > Terrestrial > Soil > Unclassified ...
AAGGCTGGATGGTGTTCTTCAACGCCGCTCGCCTCTATTTCGAAGGCCAGCTTGGTCTGCTCTACGACGGCGTCGGCTCGACCGCGCTGCTGAACGCGCGCTTCGCACATTGGCTGGCGCATCCGCTGCCGCTCCATCCGTGGCTTTACCCGCCGCACGCGCTGCTGCTGCTGTTGCCCTTCGGCCGATTGCCGTTCGCGCCGGCGGGAATCCTTTTCCTGGCGCTCAGTTTCGCCGCGATGGTGGTCGCCGCCTGGCGGTTCGCCAAGACCGGCACGGCGCGAGCGATTCACGCGGCGTCGCTGGTGTTGTGCCCTGCGACAGCGTTCACGGTCTGCCTCGGCCAAAATACCTTCGTCACTTGCGCGCTGCTGCTCGCAGGCTTTGGCACGCTCCGGCGCCGGCCGGTCCTCGGCGGCGCGCTCCTAGGCATCGTCACCTATAAGCCGCAACTTTGGCTCATGGTACCGGTCGCGCTGATCGCGGCGCGGCAATGGAAGGCGCTCGCCGCCACGTGCAGCGCCGCGCTGCTCCTGATCGCGGCCAGCGTCGCAATTTTCGGCATCGAACCGTGGCGCGCCTGGTTCGCCCTGATGATCGAGCCGAACGCGGTCTATAGCCAATGGCAGGTAATCGCGCGGCTCAATGGTCAGAGCATCTACACCTATGCGAGCCTGCTCGGCGCGCCGGCGGCACTCGCCAATCTCACACAGGCCCTGGCCGTCATCGCCGCCGCGGGCTGCGTCTGGTGGTCTTATCGCCGGCCGATGGCCGACGATCTGCGGCTGGCCGTGTTGCTCGCGGCCACCATCCTGGCAGCGCCGCACGTCATCGATTACGACACGCTGCCACTCGGCATCGCCGCAACGCTGTTCTTCGTGCGCGGCTATGCCGACGGCTTCCGCTTCGGCGACGTGACGATCGCCGTACTGGTATGGGCGAGCCCGCTGATCAATCCACCGACAGTCTTCCGCCTGGGGTTCATCACGCCCCTGCTGATCGCACTGTTCGTCGGCTGTGTCATGGCGCGCGGACGCCGCGATTCCGTGCACACCGCGCCAAACGAAATCCTCACACCGGCCTGACGCCGCGCCGAGTCAGCGGACGGTGCGAACCGCGATACCGCTCATTTCGTATTGCGGCATGCCGACCAAGTCGCGCCCGGTGAACGCTTTTTCCTGCGTGATAATGATGACGTTGGCGCCGACGCCGGCGGCGCGTTCCTTCAGTTGCTCGAGCAAGCTGTTCTCGGTGGCCGTCGAGCCGCCATGCGCGACGACGGCGCCGAGTTGCACGTAGACCGGCGGCGGCTTGCGCGTGACCTGAACGATGCCGGTCCACGGCTTATAGTAGGTCGTCGCCGCCGGATAATAGTCGGTGCGATCACAGGCGGCGGCGACCAACACGAGCGCCATGCAAGCGGCGCGCAAAGCGGCACGACGAACGGAGCCGGACGCGCGGGCGCTGGGCGAGGTTTGTAAGCTGAAATCCAACAATGATCCGATCCGGCAACGGGCTCTCTCTTTATCAGATCGGCCAGGCGGCGCGAAAGAGCATTTACCCGTGCCACCTATGCCACCTACGATAGCGCGGCGCCGCGGTTGCGACCGGGGGGGGACCTGCATGAAGATCGATACTGACGATTTTCGGGTGCGCGCGGGCGACAAGGTCAAGCTGCACAAATGGCCGACGCGCGTCGCGCCGGTCTACAAGTCCAAGGCAGCCTATCAGGACATTCTGCGCGTCCACGTCGAGCGTCTCAGCGCACTGCAGTCCAAGCTTTACGCCGCCAACCGTTACGCTGTCCTGGTTATCTTCCAGGCGATGGACGCTGCCGGCAAAGACGGCGCCATCAAGCATGTCATGTCGGGAGTCAATCCGCAGGGCTGTCAGGTCTTCAGCTTCAAGCATCCGAATCCGACTGAACTGTCGCATGACTTCCTCTGGCGGACGACACGCTCGCTTCCCGGGCGCGGCCGCATCGGCATCTTCAATCGCTCGTATTACGAGGAAGTCCTGATCGTCCGCGTTCACACCGATATTTTGCGCGGCGAAGGCATCGAAACGGTTGACGGATCCGATGACGATATTTGGCGCCAGCGTTATCGTTCGATCACCGATCTCGAGCGCCATCTGCATCGCAACAATACGTGCATCGTCAAATTCTTCCTGCACCTGTCGAAGGAGGAGCAGCGCCAGCGCTTCCTGGCGCGCATCGACGAACCCGAGAAGAACTGGAAGTTCAGCCTCGCCGATGTCGAGGAACGCCGTTATTGGAAGCAATACATGAAGGCGTACGAGAAGTGCCTCGCTGCGACCAGCACCCACCACGCGCCGTGGTACGTGGTGCCGGCTGACGACAAGTCGAATGCGCGCCTGATCGTATCGCAGATCCTACTCGACACGCTGGAAGGCCTGCGTCTCGCCTATCCAGAGACGACGCCTGTGCGCCGGCGAGAGCTACTGGTAATCCGCAAACGCCTGGCGCGAGGATCCGATTGACGGGACGGCGCCCACCATATGGCCACGCGTGCGAGCGCCTTTACGCGAAATTAAGGATTTGGACCCAGGCTGCAACCACCGGAGGATATTACCTGACCTGTCAACCCGCCCCATTTCGAGGTGGGTTCGACGAACGCGGGGATATCCATTGGGTTCTCCACTGCATGGCAACGTTTGCGGCGACCCAGTCCTGGGCCCAGTTTTGGCCTATTGGGAGCGCAAGTGCGGCGCGCGCCTAATGCCGGCCCGCCGCGATATCGCCGCCACCGAGCTACCCGCGTCGCTCCTGCCCTACCTGCAGATCACCGAGCGCATCGAAGGCAGCGAACGGATGCGCTATCGCCTGGTCGGCACCGGCATCGTCGAAGCTTACGGCGCCGACCTGACCGGGAAATACATGGACGAAATCTATAAGGGCCTGCGCTTGCGTTATGTCGAAGCGAATTACCGCGCTGTCTGCGAAAACCGGAGTCCGGTCCTGGTCGTCAATCGCTATCATTCACGCCGGTCGGTTTCATTGGTGTGTCACCGTCTGGTCATGCCGCTCGCCGAAGACGGCGCGACTGTCCGGCAATTCCTGACTGCGATGCGCTTCGAATTCCCGGGCGACGCGGTCGAGTGGCGCGGCACATGGTTCGGTAACAGCGGCAATTTCGATTACGCACATTCCTATTCGGGTGTGGTCGAACGGCAACGGTTGCTGCGCGCCCCCGGCGCCGGCGGGTTTGATTAATCCCGCGGCCGCATTTGACGGATTCCGCGGATCAAAAGTTAACCACGGCGTGCGGCCCGCATCCGCATTACAAAACCCTAACGAACTCGTGTCATTTATATCTCTATCCCATTGAATCCACGCCAAATTGTCGGCCTATCGGCTTGACGGTTTGACAAGAATTCGGTGATAGTTTTCGAACGTGATCGGACGATAAACCGCCGACGTTTCGGGTCTTTCACTCGACCCACCGGCGAACAGACAACGGAACCGACGTTCGATGAGCCAACCGATGCAGAGTTCGAATTCGCCGCGCGGCGCGGTGCGAAAGCCAAACGCACGATGTCGCACGTTCTAAGGGGCCCGACTGGAACCGGTTCGGGAGTGGTGCAGAACGCGTCGACTACGGTGTGAAAAAAGCTTAACCGGGGGAGAGCTAATGGTTGAGCACGTTGCGGCTTGCGCCGCTCGCGATCTATCTGAGACCTGCTATCCAAATGAACCCGAGGGCGATGTCGAGCCTAAACCGGCGTTGCCGATCGTCGACGTCGATCAGTGCCTCGAGGCGATCGCCGACCTCGCGCTCGATATCGGATATTTCTCCGACCTCGTTCTCGCCGAGCGCCGCCTCGCCACGATCCGGAAATGGGTGGAACGCGAGATCGCGCGGTACGAAGATCTTTGACGACCCAGCGCACTGACGGGCATCGCCAGCCTCAGGGATATACCGCGGCCGCGATCCGGAAGACTTCGCCGATCTCGGGATCGTCGATGGCAATCTCTTCATCAGGATTGTACATGCGCAGGCGCGTGTCCTTGAATCCATCGCCAACAACCACAGCGCAGTCAGCGCGTTTGCCCTTGGCACGCACGAACAGCACCAGGTCGCCGACCGTTGGCATCCGTTTGGTGTTGACGTAGACCAGCGACTCCGGCCGCAGCGCGATGCCGACCCGATTGGAATAAGCCCGCCCGGCGAACCAGCTTTCGCCGGTGCCACAGAAATCCGGAATTGGCACCGTGCCGATCGCGGCTGTCCGGTCGAAGATGAATTCCGGATTGGGCGAGCCGCTCATCTCGCCGTACACTGGCAGCGTCTCAACCGTCCGCGGTGTCACCACGCGCAGCGAGCGCCGCAGGGCCTCGCGCTCAAGCACGCCGACGCCAGCGAAACGTTCATTGTCCCACAACAACGCGCGCGGGCGGCGCGGCAGCAGATCTTCGGGCGCAACGCCTTTCTTCAATTCCTGCTGATGCGTGGCGATCCGCTCCTCGATCATCTTCAGCAGCGCGCGTTCCGACAATTTGTAGAAATCGGCGATCGCCTTGAGTTCCTCGGCGGTCGCCAGCCGGGTCGCCATTTCGATGCGGTGATAGACCGAGATGGTCTTGCCGATAGCCTGTGCCACCTCGGTGAGCGTCTTGCGATGTTTGGCGCGTAGCGCCGCCAGCACATAGGCGATTGCCGCGGCGCCGGATTCGACGCTCCAGCGCACAGTATCGCGCTGCACGCGGCCCCATTCGCGGACGTCGGCAGCCGCATCGCGGCCCTTGACCACCGGAATCTCCTCGGCGCGGACGCCGAGTACGCGCGCAATATCTTCGATCTGCAAATTGGTCAGGCGCCGCGCGCCAGATTCGACTTTCGAGATGGTGGAAACGCCCATTGGCGGCGTCAGTTTGTGGCCGAGCTCGGACTGCGTCAGGCCCTTCGCCTTGCGCAGCCGTTCGATGTTATTCGGAAACACGACCTCGCCGCGTACGACATTGCGCCCAGCGGTCGCCGCCAGCGCCATGCGGCCGGCCAGTTCGGTCACTCGATGCTCGCGATGCTCGGTCATTTTTGTCTCGTTTCGCCGTCAGATCGTGTTGGCATGAGCCGGAACGATGATCGATAAGTTAGCGATTTTCCTATTTTTTGCAATAACAATTTCGCGATTTTCCCCGTTATGCACGGGTTCCACCGCGGCTGGCCTCAGCCCGAGGACGATGGTGGGCCGAGCTGCGCCTCGATTTCCATCAGGCGCTGGGCGATGTTTTGGGCATTAACCGACAGTTTACCCTGCTCGATCGCCGTGCGTATTTGCTCGACACGCTGTTGGTCCACGGAAGGGATGTTCTGCGCCATTGTGCTGATTGCGTTGAGAAGCGTTTGCGCGTGCGAAACCTCGCCGCTGTCGGCGGTCGTCACGGCGGTGCCGGATGGCACCGTGTCAGGTTTAGAGCCGTTGGCGGCCGAGGTGCCCGGCGCCGTCGCGTCTGCAACAATCGGATTGGTAACGCCACTGATGGGATTGGTCGTCATCGTCCACTCCTTGCTGGAACGTTCCCGGCTGCCCCTGACCCGCAAAGCCATTGCATGGTCATTGCACGGACAGGTCGGCGTGCGGAAACCGCAACCGCCAGAATTTGCCGATATCTTCGATTACCGTGCGCGCCGAAATGATCGCCTCCTTGTCGTCGTTGGCATTGCCCTTGACGATGCCGTCGATGACGAAGCGATAGAGCTTGCCGAGCCGGACGCTCAGCTCCCCCGGCTGCACGCCGGTGAGGCCGAGCATGAATTCCATGACGCGGCCGGCCCGCGCGAGCACGCGCGCCTTCTCGGCACGGTTCTCGTCGTCCATGGCGGTCTCCGCCCGTATCAGGAAGAACTGCACGGCGTCGAGCGCCACCATCATCAGGCGCTCGGCCGAAACGCCGGCGCAGTCGACGCTGCGATAGGCTGAGAGTTGGTTCGCGGTCATGGCTTAGCTCGTGGTTGAGGAACCGGAGTTGAAAAACTGAGTCAGGAAGCTGCTGACGGTCGTGAGCTGCTGCAACGTCTGCTCCGCCGCGCTGAATTGCTGGGTCAGAAGCACCGTTTGCTGCTGAGCCTGCTGCTGCAGCGAGGTGATCTGCTGATTCATCGACGTCAACGTCGAATTGAGGTTGCTGATTTCCTGCGTCACCGAACCGGTCGAAGGCGCGAGCGCGCCGTTAAGGAGCGCGCTGATCTGGCTATAGAGGCCCGAGCTGACGTTGACATTGCCGAGCGCGCCGGTGACGCCGGCGGTGATATTGAGCGACAGGCCACTGGCGGCGCCAGCGCCATTGACCACCAGCAGGCCAGCAGTGCCGCTTGCCGCCTGGCCATTGACCGTGCCAACGACCGTGCCGCCCGTGTTCGATGTGATGTTGACGGCATAAGTACCAGCTTTGGCGACGCCGACGCCGGCGACGGCGACATCGGCGCTGGTTGCCGTGCCGATACTGCCGAGGAGCGCGGCCACCGCGCCGTAATTCGTGCTCAAGGCGCTCGAGAAAGTACTGCTGTCGAGCGTAACGGTGCCGCTCGAGGTAACCGCGAAGCCGATCGAGCTGAGCGAATTGTAGGGTGTGCCCGACGGCAGGCCCACGCCGCCGGGACCGGAAACCGCCTGCAACAGATTCTGCTGCAGCGTTTCGATGTTGACGTCGCCGAGCAGCGGGCCGGCGCCGGTGGCGGCATTGTAGGTATCGTATTTCCCGATCGTGGTGACCGCGGTATTGAGCGCGCCGACGACGGCTTGCGCCGCGTTCGACAGGGTCGATGTATTGGCGGCGACGGTGACGGTCGCCGAACCGCTGGCCTGCAGCGTCAGCGTAACGCCGGGCACCGTGCCGGTGACGGTGTTGGAGCCGCTCGACACGGCGATGCCGTTGAGCGTGAAGCTCGCATTGGACGCCGCCTGAGTCTCTGTCATCGGGCTGCCGCTGCCATGATAACTCAGGCTGGTGAGACTGCCAGTGCCGGTCACGGTAAAACCGTTCGCCGATCCTGTCTTGTTGCCCGTCAGCGTCAGTTCATAGCCGGTGCCATCGAAGACGACGGCGGCGGAAACGCCGGCGTTGGCGGCGTTGATCGCGGCCGCGACGCCGGCGAGCGTATCCTGGCCGGTCGGCACATTGACCACGACCGGCGAGCCGGCGCCAATCTTGATCGAAATCGTGCCGCTGCCGAGCGAGCTGCTCTCGCTGGTGAACTGGCTCGAAATCAAGTTTTCCTGGTGCGCGAGAACGATACTCGACAACGAATAGGTTCCCGCTATCGCGGTGGAACTTGCCGTGCCGGTGATCGTGCCGTTGGGCGTGGCCGTAACCGTGAGCGGCGGCGTCGACGATAGGTTGGCGAGCTGGGCCATTGCCGATTGCAGGCTCGACAGCGAGCTCTGCACCTGGCCGAGCGCGGAGATTTGCGCTTCGACCGGCTTCTCCTGGTCCTGAATCAGTGTCGCCGGCTCTTGAAACGCAGCGCTAGCTTGCTGGATCAGACTGGTGATCTGGCTCGAACTTAGTACGCCGCTCAGCGTCGTCATTGCTGCCTCCTCAGCAATCGCCTCACCGCCTCCGGACTCTCACATCACTCGGATGCGAGGAAACCATCCCGGTAACGGACAACCGGGATGGCTCCCTCGACTCCCGAGTCCTAGCCTACTGTTGCAGCAACCGGAGGAAACTCTGCTGCAACTCGCCGGACTTGGCGAGCGCGTCGACACCGGCCTGTTGCAGGATCTGCTCCTGCGTCAGCTGGGTCGTGACCGCGGGTATGTTCGCGTCCTGGATGGTGGACAGCGCCGAGGTCATGTTCACCTGCGTGGTTTGCAGGTTGGACACGCTCGCTTGCAACCGCTGCTGGATGGCGCCGAGCTGACCGCCGACGTTTTCCAACTGCTGGATCGCGAAGTCCACCACGTTCAGGGCCGCATCCGCGCCGGCGGTCGTGCCCACGTTCGCCGCCGACAGTTTCGACAAGGTCGAGCTGGCCTGTAGGCCGATGTCGGACGCCGCCGCGCTCAAGGCGAAGCTGTCGGCCGACTCCATCGTCACCACGCCCTGCACGGTCGCCGAAGTCACGGCGCCGCCCAGGGTGACCGACGTGGTGCCACCGGCCTTCAGGGTACCCGTCCCCGTGTAACCGGTGAGGGTGATGTTGTCGCCTTGCGCCTGCGTCAGCACCAGCTGGTTGCTGCTATTGACGGTCGCGGTGATGCCGGTCGTGCCGCTCTGCTGGTTGATGGCACTCACCAGGCCCGCGAGGCTACTGGCGTTCACCGTGCCAGTCACGGTCGCCGAGATATTGACCGTGTTGTTGGCAGAGGAGTTCTGATCACCAAGGGTGAACGAGAACGAACCCGAAGTCACGGTGAAGGCGACGCTGGTATCGGCCACCGCGCTGACGTTGGTCTTGGCCTGAACGCTATTGACCGAAGTGGCGATATCGCTGGCCGCTTCCGCCTGGGTCACGGCGACGCTTGAGCCGCCGGCCGAACCGGAGACGCCGATCGAGCCGGCGGTGAAGCCGCCCGCCGCGCCCGACGTGATGATGTAGGACGAACCGGTGTTGTCGCTGACGCCGCCGGTGCCCACGCCGTTGACCTTGAAGATACCGGCCGCGGTGTTCGGCGACGTCTGATAGACGCCGAGCTGGTTGGCGGCGGTGTTGCCGATCGAGATCTGGATCGTCTGACCGTCGTTCGGGCCGACCTGGAACTGCACGCCCTGGAAGGTGCCGTCGAGCAGGTTCTGGTTGTTGAACTGAGCCTGCTGCGAAATCGTCGTCACCTGGGTCTGCAACTGCGACACGACCTGTTGCAGCGAAGCGAGCTGCGAGGTGGTCTGGCCGCCGTTGGCCGCCTGATCAGCGATGGTGCGGAGCTGTTGCAGGATGTTGATCTGCTGTTGCACCGCGCCGTCGGCGGTCTGCACGAGCGAGACCGCCTGGTTGACGTTGGAGATCGCCTGGGTGACGCCGCCGAGCTGGGTGGTGAAGCCCTGCGCCGCGATGTAACCGGCGGGATTGTCGGCCGGGCTGTTGATGGCCAGACCGGACGAAAGTTCCTGCTCGAGCGTGTTGGTCTTGTTGGTCGTCGTGTTCAACGAATTCAATGCATACAATGCATCGACGTTGGTGTTGATCGCGCCTGACAGCATCTTCTCCTCCTCGGCGCGCCCCTGGCGAGAGCGAGCCTCCGGGTTGGGGTTGACTCCTGGCTGCGCCCCGCGCGTAACGGATGGGCCACGCGAATTGCCGCCTACACCCCTATAGACGGCACGCCGCGAATTCTGTTGCAGGCGGCGCCGAGTTGCCGCGGCAGGATGCGGCGTTGCATCAAAATTCGAGAAAGTTTTGCGCAATCGCCGCGTATTGTTGACGGTAACGCGGCGGCGCAGCATTGCCCGACGCGTGCTGCCGATCATGCCGAATGGCGGATCTGATTTACGCCGCCGATGAGCTTGGCCAAGTAGCGGCCGTAGCTGGCGTTGAGGCCCTTGGTCAGATGCGCCACCGCGCGAGCGTCGATCAGGCCCAGGCGATAAGCGATCTCCTCAAGGCACGCGACCTTTTGCCCCTGCCTCCGTTCGATCGCTTGTACGAACTGCGCGGCCTCGAGCAGCGCTTCCGGCGTGCCCATGTCGAACCAGGCGAAGCCTCGGCCGAGACGTTCGGCGCGCAGGGCGCCCATCCTCATGTAAGCGCGATGCAGATCGACGATCTCGTATTCGCCGCGCTTCGACTTCTTGAGAGAGCGCACGATGTCGCAGGCGCGTTCGTCGACGAAATACAAGCCGGTCACCGCCCACGGCGATCGCGGGTCCATCGGCTTCTCGACCACGTCGGTGACGTGGCCGTTCGGCGCCAGGCTGGCGACTCCGTAGCGCTCCGGATCGGATACCTCGTAGCAGAAGATTGTCTCGCCTGCCGGCAGCAACGCCGCGCGGCGGAGCAGCTCGGTCAGGCCGTGCCCGTAGAACATATTGTCGCCCAACACCAGCGCCGCGCGGGCGCTCGCAAGCCACGGCTCGGCGATGAGGAAAGCCTGAGGCAACCCTTCCGGCGCTGGTTGCACCGCATAGTCGAGTGAAATTCCCCACTGGCTGCCATCGCCGAGCAGAGCGCGAAACGCTGCCGCGTCGCGCGGCGTGGTGATGATCAGGATTTCGCGGATGCCAGCCAGCATTAGCGCCGAAATCGGGTAATAGATCATCGGCTTGTCATAGACCGGGATGAGCTGCTTGCTCATTGCCACGGTCATTGGATAGAGCCGAGTGCCATTGCCACCGGCGAGCACGATGCCCTTCATCTTGTTTGTCGCGCCGAAGTTCATGCTGCCACCGTCGTCTGCTTGGTCATGCGTTGCAGGCACACGTCGAGCGCAGTGCGCCACGGTTGTGGCCGGATGCCCCAGATCCGCTCCACCTTCGTGCAGTCGAGCGCGCCGTTGCGCGGCCGCGGCGCGGCTGCCGGCCATTCGGCGGCTGCCGTCGGCCGCACCCGTTGCGGTGGCGCCAGACCGAGCTGCGCGGCCCGCTCGACGACGGCGGCGATGAAATCGAAGACCGAGGTCGCCGGCTGGCCGGCGAAATGAAAAACACCGTGGCCAGCCGCGCCGACACGCGGTAGCGCCGCGGTTATCGCGACAATTGCGTTCGCCAGATCGGCCGCCGACGTTGGACAGATAGAGCGGTCGGTCACGCCGGCAAGATCGTGTCGCAACCGCTGCCGCACCAAAACCCGATTCAGCAGGCTACGCTCGTATGGACTGAAGATGGTCGAAGTGCGCAAGACGACATGCGGCACGCCGAGCGCACCAAGGACAGATTCACCAGCCCATTTGCTGCGGCCGTAGACACTTTGCGGATTGACGGCGTCGGCTTCCGTATAAGGCGCATCGGCGACACCGTCGAAGACATAGTCGGTCGAGATGTGGATGACGGTCGCGCCGACGATGCCGGCGGCCTTGCCGATATTGACAACCGCTTCGAAATTGGCGGCGAACGCCGCGTCGGGCTCGCTTTCCGCCTTGTCGACGGCGGTGTAGGCGGCGGTATTGATGATCACGGCAGGCTGCAGGCTGCGTACCAAGCTGATCACCAAATCCTGATTCTCGATGTCGATCTCGCGCCCGACGTAAAACGGCGTGACATCCCACGGCCACGGCGCGATCGCCAGTTCGCGCGCCAGCTGGCTCCCCTTGCCGAGAACGAGCGCGGTGCGGCTCATGGCGCCACTGCGGCGGACAAGTTTTGCGCCGACATCGCACTCATTGGGCGAATTCCTTGGCCGGCGGGCGGGCAAAGAGATCGGCCCGGCCGACTGTGGCAAGCGCTGGCAACGCGGCGTCTTTCGACGAGACCACTGCGTGTTGCGACACGGCGGGCCAGCGGATGCCGAGCGCGGGATCGTCCCATCGGATACCGCGCTCATACGACGGCGCATAAACTGTCGAGACCTTGTAACTGACGATCGTATCGTCGACCAATGTGCAGAACCCGTGCGCGAAACCGGCGGGGATGAACAGTGCGTCGTCGCGGCTCGCGTCGAGCCGCACTGTGACATGCCGTCCGAACGTCGGCGACCCGACGCGCAGATCGATGGCGACGTCGAAGATCGCGCCCCGCAGCACGCGCACCAATTTGGCCTGCGCGAACGGTGGCAGCTGATAATGCAGGCCGCGGACCGTGCCGGCGTGGACCGAGCAGGATTCATTGTCCTGCACGAACGCGATATCGATGCCGGCCTCGGCGAAGCCACGCTCGCTGTAGGTTTCGCGAAACCACCCGCGCCCATCCTGGTAACGGTTACCCGTCACCAACAGGATGTCGCCGATCGGCTGGCGCGCGACGCGCATCATCGCAGCCAAGCCTTGCGCCA